>Ga0307479_10000007_pt1 | contig 335500 bp, 272 predicted proteins | sample atmos_gasesECM4C_FD_203743 | JGI IMG/M metagenome (GOLD analysis project Ga0307479, IMG submission 203743) | Hardwood forest soil microbial communities from Morgan-Monroe State Forest, Indiana, United States - atmos_gasesECM4C_515 | ecosystem: Environmental > Terrestrial > Soil > Temperate...
CACCCTGCCCACCCACCCCGGCGGGGATGATGCTGAGGGAACTTCACCACCCCCGATGGCTGAAAACTGCGATCTTCACCGGATAGCAGCGGGTCTGCTCAGCCGCCGACAGAGTCCGAGCCATCAGCGGCTTCCATCACCTAAAGGGCCGTGGTGACGTACTGGCCTGCACTTGGTACAGCATCAGCTGCTCTGATGGGTCAACCGACTCATGCTGTGGAGACGTAAGCAGTTGCCTGAGCTATTGCAGCACAGTCTGCGGAGGGCCCTGCGTTTACAACGGTAACGCCGACTAGGGACCGATGACAACTGCGCCTTCGAGGCGAAAAAAGCCAGTCGGAACCTGCGGGGGTTCTAGAGCCGAGCGAATGAGCACCGTCAAGGACGAGGTCCGCAAGCTTGCTGAGCAGCTGCCAACGGTGCTACCTGGGGCGAGGTGATGTGCGCGGTCTATGTCCGCTGGAAGATCGCTGAAGGTGAGAAAGCCATCTCCGAAGGACGTACCCAGGTCCGCGACAAGTGAAGCAGCGCTTCAACTTGGCGTGAGTGTGTTAGGCCAGCTGCGGTCAGCCGCCAATGTGGAGCGGGGTGAAGGCGGGGGGATCGCTGGCGGGGAAGGATTCCCTCGACGCTTCTTCGACTTCGTCGATCTCGCCGGGTCGCTCCCCTGAAGGTGCCTCCCGGTCTCCGTGTTCTTCGTGCTCCTGTTCGTGCGCCGGCGGGGCGGACCTCTCGGCCATGGCGATGACCTGGGATGACCAGGGTTCGGCGGCAGAGGCTGCACCCGCGGCTGGAACAAAGAGTGAGGGTGAGAGCCGGGTGGCGGCGCGGTCCATGATGTGGCTCCTTCTAGGTGCCGGCCATCCGGATCCCCTCTTCGGCCGGTGCCGACAGTCCCCTCTCTATCCTACGCCCTCCTGGCTCCCTAGGAGTCAGGGTTCTGGGGCTGCTACTGCGGCGGGGGCGGCGCCTGGGGATTCTGGGGCTGCTGGCCCCGGAAGCTGTCGCGGAAGGACCTGGCGGCGTCCTTCAGGCCCCTCCCGGCTTGGCCGGCCTTGGCCCCTAGCTCGGCGGCGGCGTGACGAGCACGGGCGGTGGCCAGGGCGGACTGGAGGTCGGCCTCGGGGGCTTCGAGGCCGTCCACCCAGATGCGGCCTCGCTCCCAGCCAAGGTTGCGGCGCACGGCCTCGACCTGAACCGAAACCCCTTCCTTCGTGGCCTTGCAACCACGGGTGCCGGCAGGCGTCGGATGGGGCACCGCAGGCCCGACGTCGATCGGCATGATCTCGCGGCAGTCCTCGGCGCTGGGCGCACACGCCACCGCACCGCCCACCAGCAGGAGGACCAACCAGGCCACGGGGAACCGTCGAGCATCTTGCTTCCTCATGTGACCTCCAAACCCGCCTCCAGCCCCTGAGTTCCTGTGCAGCCCAGTACCAGCAAGCGCAGCCGACCAGCGGCCATTGGACCCTGGAGCCCCTTAGGGCGCCACTAGAGCGCCACCCGCCGCACCTCGGCAAGTGTCACGGCGACCCCGGGCTTGAGCGAGCCGTCGTCGGCCATCCGGTCCCAGCCGCTGTTGGCAAGGAAGAAGAAGTCCTTGCCCACGACCGTGCCGTGGGTCGGCGCTCCCAGACCCGGGGAATTGGCGTCCAGAACCTCCCAGCGGAGAACCCGAGTCAACGCAGGATCGAGATCGAAGCGCACCACGCGGTTGGGCTCGGTACCGTTCTGGACCGCCAGCAGGGAGTCTCCGTACAGGTACAAGCCGTCGATGCCGTTGACCGCGACCTCCCGCCGATGAGCCAGCCATGAGACCGCATGGGTCGCCAGGTCGACGATGCCGATGCCGTGAACGTAGTCGGCCACCAGGAGCCGCCGGCCGTCGGGCGTAGCGGCAGGGGTCTGGGGAGAGATGAAGGTGCCCGGCGCCACGAGAACCTCGAGAGAATCGCGGTCGCGCCGAATCGTGTAGACAGCGCCGGTGACGGCCTCCGAAACGAAGACGTCGCCGCCGGCCGCCACGGTCATGTCGCCGAGGGCGCGCTGGCGCTCCTCGGCCGGCACGGCCACGAACCCGGCCGCGGCGCCGGCGGGGGCGGGCCGCGTCGTGGGCGGCAGCGCCAGATCGTAGCGCTTCTGCAGCCTGCCGGTGGCCAGGTCGTATCGCAGCACCGCCGTGTGCCCCTGGTCGGCGGCACGGTATCCCTTGGTCTGGGGCAAGGCGGCCGTGGTGGCCCACAGCACGCCGCGCCGTGCGTCGACCGCCAGCGCCATCATCCCCCAGACGCCGTCGCGGCCGGTCGGAACGAAGTCGCGGCCGGCCCCGTCGCGCGGGTCGATGACGACGATCTTGGCCTCGCGGATGCTGCTGACGAAGAAGCGGCGCTCCGCGGGATCGTAGGCGATGTCTTCCGTGAGCAGGTCCGGATCGCCGAGGGTGAAGGCACGCGTAGACCGGGACCGCGGCCGCTTGTTGGCCTCGATCCGGGCGAGCACGGCAGCAAAACCAGGGTCCTGGCGGAGGCTGGTGAGGTCGGGCTGGTCCGCGAGGTCCTTGGCGAGACCCATGGCCGCGTAGGCGTCCAGCCAATCGAGGGCCGCGGCCGCGTGGCCAAGCAGGGCCTCTGCCTTGGCGATGCCCAGGACCGTGTCCGGATGCCCCGACAGGAGGTCGTACAGGCGCCCAGCCTGCGCGCGATAGCTCTGGAAGTCCTTGGCATCGTGCGCCAATTTGGCGGTGTGACTAAGCTCTTCCCATCCGGGCTCGTGGAGCGAAGCAGGCGGCTGACCCGGCGAGCCGGCTGCTGTGCCGGAGGCGTCGATGCCGATGCCAAGGCCGATGCCGGCGCCTACTCCCATGCCCAACCAGAAGACCAGGGCGGTGCCAAGGATCGTTGCCGCGGGCGGTTTCATTTCCGGAGGATGCTAGCAGAGGCACCCGGCACCCGCCGACCCGCGGCGGGCTCCGGGTAGTGGGGTTAGGGTGTTGCTGGGGGACACGGCGAGGCAGTGGGCGCGGCACCTCCTCTTAGCTTCCATTCCGTCAGTTCTTGTGGTAGTCTTTCAACTAAGCCTACAATCCTGGCAAAGAGGCTCGCTTTTATGCCTGAAGTGCCCACGCCGTCAACGGCGCCACCAGTTCGGCCTCGGCGGCCAGTTCCACTTGGGACACGTTGGCCGCGCATCGGGCTCGATACGAGACCTGGCCACTGGCTGGGAGTAGTCGTCTTGATCGTCGCTGGTGCTTGGCTCGGCGAACTTCTGGGTGAGCACGAAGCATGGATCAATCTCCGTTATCGCATCCATTCTTACTTGGCACACTCGCCACGCCCGGCGTATCCCAGGTTTTCAGCTCTTGTGCTGATCGGCGACGATGAATATTGGCAAGGACCGCTTGCCCGACGTGTTCCGACAAAACGCCGGTACCTGGCGGACCTGCTCCGCCTGCTCAATCAAGCCGGGCCGGCAGTCATCGCTCTCGACTTCGACTTTCGTTCGCCGACTCCCGACGGCAGTATCCGAGACAATTCCGACTATACCGGCGAGACCCGCGACTTCTTGTCTGCCGTCAGCAGTGTCGCCCCGACTACCCCTGTAGTTCTCCCTAGAACACTAGGATTTGACCATGGCTATCAGACGGAGTCCGATATCTACGAGCATTATCCATTCCCAACCGGCAACGTGTTCACGGGCTACATAGCACTGCCCTATGATCTCCGGCAAGTTCCCTTTCCTCTGCCACTCAGAGACCTCAAATGCCAGCCAGGGCAGTGCGCGGAAGGTCACTGTAGCCAACACCGGTGCTGGGAAGACTCTTTCGCCGTTGCGATCGTGCGAGCGTCCGGCGACACGCGGGCACTCCGCGTTACTCAGCACAACGAAACTCTTCCTTATGGAACTTTCATCAGACCAGGCGAGCTCCAGACCTATTCCGCAGGAGATATCCTGAGACGCTGGAGCCCTTCCCAGCTCAAGCAGAACCTTGCTCACAAGATCGTGATCGTCGGCGCCGCCTGGAGCAGATTCGCCAATGGCCGCGGTGGACCTGTAGATTCCTACTTCAGTCCGATTGGAACAGCCAGTGGGGTTTTCCTGCATGCAAACTACGTTGAAGCCATCAAGGATTCTCGCGTGGTACCACCAATTCGGCACTGGGCAGCTATCGCGATCGAGGTTGCCCTCTCATTGGCTTTGGCGCTAATGTTCTCGTTCACGATTCGCACTCGCTATAAAGCCATCGGAGTTGTCACTCTATGCATCTTGGTCATAGCGCTGGCATATTTCTCTTGGCAGAATCTCGGCCTTTTCTTCGATTTTCTTATTCCAATGATCCTACTCGTCGCCAAGGGTGCTTACGAACAAGTTCGAGCATGGCAGAAAGGCGCCCGTGAACTTGCTCACCTGCAAACTCACAGCCGTTAGACCGGAGGATAAATCAGATGAGAAAACTGGTCTCTACCGCCATCGCCATCGCCGCCTCCTCGCTTCTCTTTGCCGCCGGCGCGCAATGCCGGCAAAGTCCCGGGCAACCCGTCGATGTCAACAAGCCGGGCGGCCCCCCTTCGCCTGCCGCTGGCGCGCCCGCCTCCCCACCAACGGGCCCCACCTCTTACGCATCAGGCGCTGCCTCTTCTGACTCATCAACCGCTACCGCCGACTCATCGGCGACCGGCACCGCCTCTGCCACATCGGCGTCCTCGGACTCCCAGGGTCGGCTCCCCAGGTCGGGCAGTCCGATTCCCTTGATCGCTTTGATCGGCTTGATCGCATTCTTGGCTGGCGGTGTCCTCTTCCACCGTCGAAAGAGGTGGTCAAAGTAGAGCAGGTTCTTCCTCGCTCGCAGGACCTTGCGGCGATGGTCGCCGGCGCGCGGAGCCGGCAAGGCGAAGGGAGCAATCGGCGGCCGGGCGGCGGATGACGTGGAGCACCCGGCTCATGTGGCGCACAGCTTCCCGGCCGGTCAGGTCATCGAAGAGGTGAAGGGTGGTCTCCCTGAACGAGTCCGATTCGTTCCAGGAGGGAGAGGTAGACCGCGGGGAAACTTGCATGGGCGTACCGCCTTGCCGGGTTAGGTCCCGGTGTCAGGTGTCGCCCTTCGCCGACCGGGCTCCGCGGCGACTTGCCCCTGGCTCGGCTTTGCGCCTATCCTTCCGGCGGTGGACCTGCCCAATCCCGTAGAGACGGTTGCGCCTCCCGCTGGCCTGCGTGCCGACCCTCCCGCCGGCCCGCATGCCGACCCTCCCGCCGGCCCGCGCGCCGGCCTGCGCCACGACTGGAGCGACGGCGAGATCGCAGCCATCCATGACCTGCCGCTGACGGAGTTGGTGTTCCGCGCCCAGCTGGCACATCGGCGCCATCACGATCCCACACGGGTCCAGCTCTGCACGCTGCTGTCGATCAAGACCGGCGGCTGTCCAGAGGATTGCGGCTACTGTCCACAGAGCGCGCACTACGACACGGGAGTCGAGCGCCAGGGCCTGCTGCCGCTCGACGAGGTGCTCGAGAAGGCGCGCCAGGCGCGCGCCGGCGGCTCGACCCGTTTCTGCATGGGAGCGGCGTGGCGGCAGGTCCGCGACGGCGAGGAGCTGGAACGCGTGCTGGCGATGGTGCGCGGCGTTCGCGAGCTGGGGTTGGAGGCCTGCTGCACGCTGGGCATGCTCACCCGCGGGCAGGCCGAGCGCCTGGCCGAGGCCGGGCTCACCGCCTACAACCACAACCTCGACACCGGCCCCGATTACTATCGCCGGATCATCACCACCCGCACCTACGACGACCGCCTGCGCACCCTCGAGCACGTCCGCGCGGCGGGGATCACGGTCTGCTCGGGCGGCATCCTGGGCATGGGGGAGAGCCGCGGCGACCGCGTCGCCATGCTGGGGGTGCTGTCGCGCCTCGACCCGCACCCCGAGAGCGTGCCGATCAACGCCCTGGTGCGCGTCGCCGGCACGCCGCTCGCCGAGTGCCCGCCGCTCGATCCCCTGGACCTGGTGCGCATGATCGCGGCCGCCCGGATCACCATGCCGGCGAGCTTCGTGCGCCTCTCGGCCGGACGCACCGAGATGTCGGCGGAGACCCAGGCGCTCTGCTTCCTGGCCGGCGCCAACTCGATCTTCACCGGCGAACGGCTGCTGACGACGCCCAACCCCGGCCAGGACCACGACCGGGCACTGCTCGGGCGGCTGGGCCTGTCGCCGCTCTGAGGCAAGGCGTGGGGTCCACGCTTGCCGACGAGCTCGCCGGCCGCCTGGCGACGCTGGCCGACCAGGGGCTGTCGCGCTCGCTGCGGCCCGCCGCCGGCCTGGACTTCAGCTCCAACGACTACCTCGGCCTGGCCCGCGACCCGGAGCTGCGCGCCGCGCTGCTCGCCCGCCTGGCGGCGCTGCCGGCAGGCGAGCCCCTGGGCGCGCCGGCTTCGCGGCTGCTGCGCGGCCACACCCGCCTGCACGCCGACCTCGAGCGCCGGCTGGCCGCCTGGAAGGGGACGGAGGCCGCGCTGCTCTTCGCGAGCGGCTACCAGGCGAACGTCGGCCTGCTGACCGCGCTCCTCGGTCCGCGCGACCGCGCGCTGTCGGACGCGCTGAACCACGCCAGCCTGATCGACGGCCTGCGCCTGGCAGGCTGCCGGCGGGTGATCTACCCCCATCTCGACCTCGCGGCGGTGGGGCGGGCGCTGGCGCAGCCGCACCCCGAAGGGCGCACCTTCCTGGTCACCGAATCCCTGTTCAGCATGGAGGGCGACATCGCGCCGCTCGACCGTTACGCCGAGCTGGCGGCCCGCCACGGCGCCGAGCTGATCGTCGACGACGCGCACGCCACGGGACTGTACGGCGCGGCGCGCGGCTCGGGCCTCTGCGAGGCGTTCGGCGTGGAGCGGCGGGTGACGGCGGCGGTCTCGACCCTGGGCAAGGCGGTGGGCCTCGCGGGAGCCTTCGTCGCCGGCCCGCGGCCGCTCGTCGAGTACCTGGTCAACCGCTGCCGTGCTTTCGTCTTCACCACCGCGCCGCCGCCGCTGCTGCTGCACGCGGTGGACGCGGCGCTCGACCGCATCGCCGCCGCGCCGCAGCTGCGGCAGCGGGCGCTCGATCTCGCCGAACGGCTGCGGCGCCGCCTGGCTGCGCTGGCGGCAAACGGCGCGCTCGGCGGCGAGCGCCCCCGAGGCGCCGGTCCGATCGTGCCGCTGCTGGTGGGCGACAACGGCCGGGCGGTCGCCGCCGCCGAGCGCCTCGCCGCGCTGGGGTTCGACGTGCGCGCCATCCGGCCGCCGACCGTGCCGCCGGGAACCGCCCGCCTGCGCGTCTCGGTGCACGCCGACCACACCGAGGCCGAGATCGACGCCCTGTCCGACGCGCTCGCCGAAGCGCTGGCGGCTGCCGGCGCCCCGTCGGCGGCCGCCGCGGAGGCGCCTTGACCCTGGCCATCGTCGGCACCGGCACCGACGTCGGCAAGACCGTGGTGGCCGCCACCCTGCTGGCGCGCTACGGCGCCGAGATCCCGCTCGCCTACTGGAAGCCGGTCGCCACCGGCTCCCGCGACGGCCGTGACACGGCGACGGTCGAGGCGCTGGCCGGCGACCGCGCTGCCATCCTGCCCGAGAGCTGCCTGTTCGTGGAGCCGCTGTCGCCCCACCTCGCGGCCCGCCTCGAAGGCCGCCGCATCGAGCCGGCGGCGCTGCTGGCCGATTTCGATCGCCACCGCGCCATGGGCCGCACCCTGGTGATCGAGACCGCCGGCGGCCTGCTGGTGCCGCTGGTTGACGGAGAAGGCGACCGCGGCGGCGAAGACCAGGGCGAAGGTGAAACCCACGGCCACGACCGCGGCGGTTGGCCCTTTCGTCTGCCGCCTCCGGGGAGCGCCGTGCCGGCCGTCACCGGCACCGCTGGCACCGCGCCGGCCGGCGCTCCGTCCGGCGGCACCGCCGCCGCTTGCTACCTGCAAGCCGACCTCCTCGTGGACATGGCCCGCCGCGCGCCACTCGCCTGCCTGGTCGTCGCCCGCTCCGGCCTGGGCACCATCAACCACACGCTGCTGACGCTCGAAGCGCTGCGAATGCGGGGGCTGGCCCTGGCCGGCGTGGTGCTCGACGGGCCGCCGAACCGCGAGAACCGCCTGGCGATCCAGCGGTTCGGCGGTGTCGATGCGATCTTCGAGCTGCCGTACCTGGCGCCGCTGGACCGCGAGGAAGTGGCGGCGGCGACGCGTCACTTCGACCCCCAGGGTCACCTGGCACCGCTGCTCCGCCTGCGGCGCCACCCCACCGGTTCCGGCAGCCGTGCGGGCGACGGCAGCGAGGGGCGCATCGAAACCGGGCGTGGCGGGCGTTCCCGGCGGACCCTCCCGAGGCCCACGACATGAGCAGTCCGCGGAGCCCCAAACGCCCGGCGAGCCCGAAAAGCCCGGCAAGCCCAGCCAGTCCGGCGAGCCCAGCCGGCCCGCCGAGCCCAGCCGGACCGGCGAGCCCAGCCGGCCCGGCGAGCCCAGCCGGCCCGGCGAGCCCAGCCAGTCCGGCAAGCCCAGGCAGTCCGCCGAGCCCAGCCGGCCCGGCGAGCCCCGAAAACCCGCGGCTCCCCCCGGCCGCCCCGCTCCCGGCGTGGGTCGAGGCCGACCGGCGCCACGTCTGGCACCCTTACACCCAGGCGCAGACCGCCCCGCCGCCGCTGCCGGTGGTGCGCGCCGAAGGGGTCTATCTCTACACCGCCGACGGCCGGCGGCTCCTCGACGGCATCTCCTCGTGGTGGGTGAACATCCACGGCCACAACCACCCGCGCCTCAACCGTGCGCTGGCGGCACAGGCCGAACGGCTGGCGCAGGTGATCTTCGCCGGCCTGACCCACGAGCCGGCGGCGCGGCTGGCGGCGGCCCTGGCGGAGCGCGTCCCCGGCCGGCTGCCCTGGGTGTTCTACGTCGACGACGGCTCGACCGCGGTCGAGGCAGCGCTCAAGATGGCGTACCAGCACTGGCGCCACCGCGGCGAGCCGGACCGCACCCTGTTCGTCGCCTTCGACGACGCCTACCACGGCGACACCTTCGGCGCCATGGCGGCCGGCGGCGTGGCCGCCTTCCATGCCGCCTTCAGCGAGCTGTTCTTCGCGGTGCGCCGCGCCCGGACGCCGCACTCGGCGGCGGCCGGCTCGGCCTCGCCGCCGCTCGCCGAGATCCTGGGCCGCGAAGGGGAGCGGGTGGCGGCGGTGATCCTCGAGCCGATGCTCCAGGGCGCGGGAGGCATGCTGGTGCAGCCGCCGGCCTTCCTGCGCGAGGTGCGCGAGCTCGCCAGCCGCCATGGCGTGCCGCTGATCGCCGACGAGGTGCTCACCGGCTTCGGCCGCACCGGCCGGCTGTTCGCCTGCGAGCACGGTCCCATCGCGCCCGACCTGCTGTGCCTGTCGAAGGCGCTGACCGGCGGCTACCTGCCGCTCGCCGCGACGCTGGCCAGCGACGAGATCTACCGGTCCTTCCTGTCGACGGACCGCTCCCGCACCTTCTTCCATGGCCACTCGTTCACCGCCAACGCCCTGGCGTGCGCCGTGGCGCTCGAGAGCCTGGCCCTGTTCGAGGAGGAGGACCGCCTGGGCCGCATCGCGCGCCTCGAACGGCTGTTCGCCGGCCGCCTGGCGGCGCTGTCCTCCCACCCGGCGGTGGCCGCCGTCCGCCACCTGGGCGGCATGGCGGCCCTCGAGCTGGCGCCTGCCGCGGGCGGCGGCTATCTCGACGACCTGGGGCCGCGGCTGGCGAGCCGGCTCCTCGAGCACGGCCTGCTGCTGCGCCCGCTCGGCAACATCCTGTACCTGCTGCCGCCCTACGTCATCACGGACGCCGAGGCGTCGGCGGCGTTCGACGCCATCGCCGCCGTCCTGGATACCCTGTGACGGCGCGGGACCGAGAAGCAAGAGGAGCATGAAGACGCGGTGAGGATCTATCCCGGCAACGCCTACCCGCTCGGCGCCACCTACGACGGCGCCGGCACCAACTTCGCCGTCTTCTCCGAGGTCGCCGAGCGCGTCGAGCTGTGCCTGTTTGACGAGGACGGCGACGAGACCCGGGTCGAGCTGCCGGAGGTCACCGCGTTCTGCTGGCACGGCTACCTGCCGCAGGTGGGGCCGGGCCAGCGCTACGGTTTTCGCGTGCACGGGCCCTGGGCCCCCGACGATGGCCACAGGTGCCTGCCCGAGAAGCTGCTGCTCGACCCCTATGCCAAGGCGATCGCCGGCCAGGTGGAGTGGAACCCGGCCCTGTTCTCGTACCCGCCAGGCAATCCCGACGGCGAGCCGAACCGGCTCGACAGCGCTCCCTACAGCCCCAAGGCGGTGGTGGTGAACCCCTACTTCGACTGGGGCGACGACCATCCGCCGCGCATCCCGCCGCACGAGTCGGTGATCTACGAGGTGCACGTCAAGGGCTTCACCGTGCGCCACCCCGACGTGCCCGCCGAGCTGCGCGGCACCTACGCCGGCCTTGCCCATCCGGCGGCGATCGCGCACCTGAAGCGGCTGGGGGTGACCGCCGTCGAGCTGATGCCGGTCCACCAGTTCATCCACGACCAGCGCCTGATCGAGCATGGCCTGCGCAACTACTGGGGCTACAACTCGATCGGCTACCTGGCGCCGCACAACGAGTACGCGACGGTCGCCTCCCAGCAAGGGGTCGCTGCGGCGGTCGGCCAGCAGGTGCAGGAGTGGAAGCAGCTGGTCAAGGCGCTGCACCGCGAAGGCATCGAGGTCATCCTGGACGTCGTCTACAACCACACCGCCGAGGGCAACCACCTGGGGCCGACGCTCTGCTTCCGGGGGCTCGACAACGCCGCCTACTACCGCCTGCTGCCGGACCGGCGCCGCTTCTACATGGACTACACCGGCACCGGCAACAGCCTGAACATGCGCCACCCGAACGTGCTGCAGCTGATCATGGACTCGCTGCGCTACTGGGTGGAGGAGATGCACGTCGACGGCTTTCGCTTCGACCTCGCCGCCACCCTCGCCCGCGAGCTGCACGACGTCGATCGCCTGTCGGCCTTCTTCGACATCATCCAGCAGGACCCGGTGGTGCGCCGGGTCAAGCTCATCGCCGAGCCCTGGGACGTCGGCGAAGGCGGCTACCAGGTGGGCAACTTCCCGCCCCTGTGGTCGGAATGGAACGGCAAATACCGCGACACGGTGCGCGACTACTGGCGCGGCGAGGACCGGACGCTCGGCGATTTCGCCAACCGCATCACCGGCAGCTCGGACCTGTATGCATTGACCGGCCGGGTGCCGTCGGCGAGCATCAATTTCGTCACCGCCCACGACGGCTTCACGCTCGCCGACCTGGTGTCGTACAACGAAAAGCATAACGAGGCCAACGGCGAGGACAACCGCGACGGCGAGAGCCACAACCGCTCCTTTAACTGCGGCGTCGAGGGACCGGCCTCCGATCCCCAGGTGCTCGCGCTGCGGCGGCGGCAGCAGCGCAACCTCCTGGCCACCCTGATGCTCTCGCAGGGCATTCCGATGCTGCTCGGCGGCGACGAGATCGGGCGCACCCAGCGCGGCAACAACAACGCCTACTGCCAGGACAACGAGGTCTCCTGGTTCGACTGGCAGTCCGCCGACGAGCAGCTGCTGGCGTTCACCGCCGAGCTGATCGCCCTGCGCCGCAAGCATCCGATTTTCCGGCGGCGGCGCTGGTTCCTCGGCCGCCCGATCCACGGCGCCGGCGTCCAGGACATCGGCTGGTTGAAACCCGACGGCGGCGAGATGAGCGAGAGCGACTGGCGCGAAGGCCAGGCGAAGTCGCTCGGCGTCTTCTTGAACGGCAACGCCATCCAGACCCTCGACGTCCACGGCGAGCCGGTGGTGGACGCGAGCTTCTACATCGCCTGGAACGCCTTCGACCAGGCGCTGCCGTTTCGTTTGCCGGACGGCGCCGCCTGGGGCCGCACGTGGGGGCCTTGGATCACCGTGCTCGACACCGAGACCGGCGAGGTGCACGCGGCCGGCGGCGGCGAGGAGGTGGCCGCCGGCGAGGAGGTGCGAATCGCCGGCCGGTCGGTGCGGCTGTTCAGAAGGCTCGAGGCAGGCCCCGGGAAAAAGTCGCCGTGATCTGCTTGCCCGATGCTTCCTGGCGCACCTCGAGGCTGTCGGCGAGGCGCGCCACCGCGCCCAGGCCCGTGCCGAGCCCGCCCCGCTGCGCCATCCTCGCGGGGTCGATCGGTCCGCGGTCGTCGTGACCGTCGAGCATGGCGGTCGCCAGGTCGTGGATCGGCGGTCCCGAGTCGCGCGCCTGGACCGTCAGCACCATGCCCCCGCCGGCGCCCGCGGCGCCGCCGTCTCCCGGCGCGCCGGCCATGCTGGTGACACAGAGCGCGATCTCGCCGCACACCGCGTACTTGACGATGTTGGAGGCGAGCTCCGAGACCACGATCGCCACCTCTCCGGCCCGGCGCGGCTCGACGCCGTGCTCGCGCGCCAGGCGGCGCGCCTGGTGGCGGGTGATCGCCACGTCGCCCCAATCGTTCACCGGGAAGACGCGTATCGCCGGCGCCCTGTGCGCCGCGGGCGCTGCCCTCGCTGTCAGGTCCGCGCTCGCCGCGGCTGTTTCCGTCGCATTCATCAAGTCTCCTCCGGGGTGTGGGCGTCAGGGGCCCGGGGCCTCAGTCCTCGGTCTCGGCGCTCCGGCCGAGGTGGAGCTGCTCGGTCTCTCGCAGGTGGAACTGCAGCGCATCGCGCAGGCTGCGCAGGGTGCGGATGCCGGTCAGGTCGACGCCGATGTGGGTGAGCGTCTGCGCGATGGCCGGGTTGATGCCGCTGATGATGCAGCTGGCGCCCAGCAGTCGCACCGCCTTGGCCATCTTGATGAAATGATCGGCGGTCTTGGTGTCCATCACGTCGATGCCGGTGATGTCGACGATGGCGGTGCGCGCCTGCTTGGCGATGATCGTCTCGAGCAGCGTCTCGGTCATCTCGGCGCTGCGCTGGCTGTCGACGATGCCGACGACCGGCAGGCACAGCACTCCCGCCCAGACCTCGATGATCGGGGTGGAGAGGTCGCGGATGGCGGCCTGCTGCATCTCGATGGTGGCGAGCTTGGCGGCCAGCTCGCGGTTCGCCACCTCGGTCTCGGCCAGCGCCTCGCGCAGCTGCCGCTTGGCGTCGGCAAGCTCCTCGATGAAGATGGTGAAGGCCGTCTCGAGCTCCGCGAACTCGTCCGCGGTGCCGAGGTTGCGCAGCAGGTTCAAGCAGGAGTCGTAGTCCTCGATCGAAGCGTAGGAGAGCGCTTCGATGACCCGCATCAAGCGCGTCTCGGCAATGGCGATGCCGCCGTTGTCGTCAGTTGCCATGCGCGGCTCCCTCGGCGCCCGGCGCCGTCCCCGAGTCGAGCTCGCGGCGCCGCTCGTCGATCCAGGCGCGGGCCTCCGCCTCGGTGTCGGTGAAGTGCAGTGGAATGCGGTCGGCCTTGTTGGAGAACAGGTTGAGGGCGGTGAAGATCAGCTTGGCGATCACCCGCGCCTTGAGCGGCGCGCTGTAGCCGACCATCCCGCGCAGCGGCACCGCGGCCAGGGTCGAGGTCGCGTCCTTGCGCACCTCGGGGTCGATGCGGTCGAGGTCCGCCAGGTCGATGAGCAGGAAGACCCGGTCCAGGGTCTTGCCCCACTCCCGGTGGCGCCGGTTGATCTCCGAGCCTTCTTCCCAGGTGACGCCGCCGCGCAGCTTGAGGACGAAGATGTCGGGCGGCTCGAGATAGGTGACCTGGTTGCCAATATTCGGATCATAGGCCATGGCTTCCTCCCTTATCGAGAATCAATCAGTTCAGCGGACGCGGCTCCGACAAGCAACGAGTGTCGCGACTGGCGGCCATCAGGGCCGCGGCCGCCTCTCGCCGGTCGCGGCATCCCTGCCGGTCGCCGCGGGCGGCGGCAGCTTGGCGCCGGCGCCGTAGCCGATGACGAGCGCGGTGGCGTCGTCGTGCGGGCGGCCCCAGCCATCGACGATGCACCGCGCCACCGCCGCCGGCACGCCGGGCAGGCAGCCGCGCAGGTTGCCGCGGCTCGATACGCCGTCGGTGTGAAGACAGTAGATGTCGCCGGTTTGCATGGTGAACGGCATGGTCCGCACGCTGCGCAGGCGGTGGCCGACGATGCCTGGCAGGCAGAACACCCCCGCCGGCGAACCCGCAAGGCTCTGCACCTCGATGTTGCCGATGCCGCAGAACTCGCCGCGGCCGTCCGCCGCGAGCCGCAGCACTCCCATCGCCGCGCCGCGGGTCGCCTGCAGCTGCCGGTCGCAGTGCCGCAGGATCTCGTCGAGCGGCAGGTCGCGGTGGTCGAGGACCCCCCGGGCGGCGGCCTGGGCGGCCACGGCGGCTTCCCTGCCGTGCCCCAAGCCGTCGACGACCGCGACCAGCAGCGGTTGACCGCCGTCGCCGCCATCCTGCCGCTCGATGACGAAGGCGTCGCCGCATTCGACAAGGCCCGGCAGCGCCCGGCTGAAGCCGCCCGTCGAGATCGGCTGCGCCTGGGGCTTGACGGCGCTCATCGCGCACCTCGAAAGACGCAGGACACCCGCGTTCCCTCCCCGGGCCGGGTGTCGATGCGGAACTCGTCGACCAGCCTCTGCACCGCCACCAGGCCCTTGCCCATGCCGCGCTCCGAGCGGAAGGTGCCGCCGAAGATGGCGTCGAGCTTCTCGGGCGCGATGCCGCCTCCCTGGTCGGCGGCGACGATCTCGAGCCGGGTTTCCCTGAGGTCGCGGCGAGAGCGGAGCTCGATCGAGCCGCTGCCGGCGTAGAAGACGATGTTGCGGGCGAGCTCGGAGACGGCGGTCGCCACCTTGACCGACGTGAACTTCGAGAGGCCGATACGCACCGCTTCCGACCATGCCTCGAGGCGGGCCGAGGCGATGTCCTTTTCGCTCTCGATGGGCAGGCGCTTGTCCGTGAGGGCCGGCGCCGCCGCCGCGGCCGCCAGCGGCGCCCGAGCGGCCGACGCCGCCGAGGCCCCGGCCGGCGCACCGGCGGCGCCGGCCGGCCCGAGCAGCGCCAGGGTGCGCGCGCAGGCGGCGATGAGCTGGACGCTCTTCGACGGCGCGAACAGCCGCACCGAGCTTTCGAGCTCGGCCTGGATGGTCTGGCGCTCCTGGGTGCTGAGGTGTTGCAGCGGCGTTCGCGCCACGCCGCCGAGACGGCGGAAGATGCTGCGCTGGGTGATCTCCGAGATGGAGCCGGCCAGGACGGCGCCGATCTCGCTTTCGACGGTCCTCATTGCAGCAGCTCGAGTCTTTCCAGGGCGGCGTCGAGGCTGAGCGCGGTCGAGACCGCGTCGAGCTCGACCCCCATCTCGACCAGGGTCATGGCCACTGCCGGACGAATGCCGACCATGTAGCAGTCGGCTCCCATGAACCGGACCGACTTGCCGATGTCGTTCAGGATGCGGGTGATGTAGCTGTCGATGACCTCGACCCAGGAGACGTCGAGGATGACGCCCTTGACCCCCAGGGAGCGCACCCTCTCCATCAGCGCCGTCTGCAATTCGAGCGCGAGCCGGTCGTGAAGCTCGGTTTGGATGCTCACCAGCAGGCAGCTGCGGATCTTGATGATCGGCAGCTCCTGCTCTTGCCTCATCTTCATCGCTTGCGGACGCTCCTCCCCTGACCTGCAGATGCCCTGCGCGGACAAACCGGCAACCGTCTCCCGAACGTGCGATCGAGCTGAGCGTGGACTTTTAGCATGTTCAATGCTGCAAGTCCAACGGCTTACCGTGTGTGCGGCTCTGCTAAGAAGGTGCGCGCCGGTCTCGAAAGCGCGCCGCTTCGGCCGTGCTGTCCGCGCCCGCCGCGGGTTGTCCCGCGACCCGGGGGTGGCGCACCACGTCTTGTAGAGCAGATACAGGTAAATTAATCATCTGCTGAGACGATTTTTGCCCCCGCCGGTTGCGCCCGGAGCCCGGGCCGCGCCGGCTGGGGCGGCAAGCAGCGGCAAGCAAAGGAGGCGAGCGGATGCACGCTGGCGAACGCGAACGATTCGATGTGGCCATCCTGGGAGCGGGTCTGGGGGGGACGATGCTGGCGGCGATCCTCGCCCGGCACGGCAAGCGTGTGCTGGTGCTGGAAAAAGGCAGCCATCCGCGCTTCGCGGTTGGCGAAGCGCTGCTGCCGCAGAGCACGCTGTGGATGTGGATCCTGGCCCAACGCTTCGACGTGCCCGAGATCCAGCACCTGACCCGGTTGGATTCGATCCATCAGCACGTCGCGCCGACCTGCGGGGTCAAGCGCTCGCTCGGCTTCCTCTACCATGAGGAGGGGCGGAGGCAGGACCCGCAACAGTCCAACCTGCTCATCGCGCCGACCACGCCGCTGACCCGCGAGAGCCACCTCTTTCGCCAGGACGTCGACCTCTACATGCTGAACGCGGCGGTGCGCTACGGTGCCGTCTACCGCGATCACGTGGACGTCGCCGAGATCGAGGTGAACGGCGACGGCGTGCGCGTCCGTACCGACGCCGGCGACGAGCACTCGGCGCGCTTCCTGGTCGACGGCGCCGGCTATCGCTCGCCGGTCGCCATCCGGTTCGGCCTGCGCGAGACGCCGACCCGCCTCGAGACGCAGTCACGCGCCATCTTCACCCACATGCTGGGGGTGAAGCTCTATGACGACTGCCTGCTGCCGGGAGAGTCGCCCGGACTCTCGGCAGGCTGGGCGGAAGGCACGCTGCACCACGTCTTCGAGGGCGGCTGGTTCTGGATCATCCCCTTCAACAACGTTGCCGGCTCGCAGAACCCGCTGTGCAGCGTCGGCCTGACGCTCAACATGAAGCGCCACCCCGACACCGGGCTGCCGGCAGAGGAGGAGTTCTTCCGCTTCGTCGCGCGCTACCCCAGCATCGCCCAGCAGCTCGAGGGCGCCACGGTCGCCCGCGATTGGGTGAAGACGGGACGGCTGCAGTACTCGGCGACCGGCGGCGCCGGGGATCGCTACTTCCTCATGGCGCACGCCCACGGCTTCATCGACGCGCTCTACTCACGCGGCCTGATCACCAACTTCGAGGTGCTCTCCGCCCTCGCCGGTCCGCTGTTCGAGGCGCTGGCGGAGGACAGGTTCTCGCGCAGCAGGTTCGCCTACGCCGAGCGACTCCAGAACGCCATGCTCCGCCAGAGCGACCGCGTGGTCAACAACTCCTACCGCGCCTTCCCGAGCTACCCGCTGTGGAACGCCTGGCTGCGGGTCTGGCTGATCGCCGAGATCTTCGGCGACCTGCGGCTCTTCAGCATCTGTGTCAAGTACCTCGAGGACAAGGACCCGTCGCTGTTCGCCCGCCTCGAGGCCGATCCCCTGATCGGCACCAGTGCGCCCGGGGAGGACGAGGTCACGGACCTGGTCAATCATGCCGAGGACGTGCTCGCCCGCTACGAGCGCGGCGAGCTGGACGCCGAGGCCGGCGCGGCGGCGATCCTCGCCTCCCTCGATCGCGCCGCCTGCATGCCGCCCGTCCACGGCTGGGGAGATGCCCGTGACCTGCACCTCGATTACGTCCCCGAGAAGCTGGTGCGCACGATCAGCTGGGGGCTCGCCGAGGCGCCGCGGCGCATCCGCGACCGCATGTTCCTCTTCAACCCCGCGGTGCTTGGCATTGGACCGGAGATGCTCGCGGCGAGCGCCAAGGCGGGGGCTTCCCCCTTGCCCCCGCCCGGGCCGCTCCGCTCCGTCGCCGAGGAGGCGACGGCTCGATAGACCGACCGGTCGCGTTCCGGCGCGGGTCTACTCCAGCCAGTAGCCGCGCGCCAGCTCGCGGTAGGCGGCGACCTCCCGGCGCTGCCAGCCGTCGTCGCGGCCGAGCTCCGCGGCGAGCAGCGCCGCGGCCCGGGGCGCGGCCTCGGCGCTCGCCCTGGCGTCCAGCAGCAGGGCGCGGGTGCGCCGCGCCAGCGCGTCCTCGACGCCGCGCGCCATCTCGTGCCGCGCCGCCCGCACCACCGCGGCGGCGCAATAGGGCAGCCCGGGGTGCAGGCGCTCGCCCCACTCCGGCCGCTCGGCGATGAGGCCCGCGAGATCCGGGTCGCCGGCCCCACCCTCGCCCCATTCGCCGGCTGCGGCGGCAGCACCACCGGCAGATGTGGCGCCGTGCAGGCGCAGGGTGGCGGTGACCGAGGGCCGGTCCGGCAGGCCGGCAACGGCGGCGGCGGCATCGATCGCGTCCTCGCCCATCCGCCGATAGGTGGTCCACTTGCCGCCGGTGACGGTCACCAGGCCGGAGGCCGAGACCTCGACCGTGTGGTCGCGGCGCAGCGCCGCCGTGCCGCTGCCGCCGCCGCTCGGTCCGTCGCCGCCGTCGAGCCCGCCGCCGCGGATCAGCGGCCGCAATCCGGCAAAGCACGACAGGACGTCCTGCGCCCGGGGATGGCCGGTCAGGTAGCGGCCCGCATGGGCGAGCAGGAACTCGATCTCCTGCGGCAGCGGCCGCGGCTCGAGCACGGCTTCGGCGACCGGCGTGTCGGTGGTGCCGACGATCACCCGCCCCAGCCAGGGCACCGCGAACAGCACCCGCCCGTCGTCGGTGTGCGGCACCAGCACCGCGCTGTCGCCGGGCAGGAAGCGCCGGTCCAGAACCAGGTGCACGCCCTGGCTGGGCTGAAGCAGCGCCGGGGCCTCCGGCTCGTCGAGGCGGCGCACCTCGTCGGCGAAGACGCCGGTGGCGTTGATCACCACCCGCGCCGCGACCTCCATGGTGTCGCCGCTCTCCTCGTCGCGCGCCGCCACCCCGGCGACCAGCCCCCGCCGGCCGGCGGTCTTGAGCAGGCCCACCACCCGCATCCCGTTGACCGCGACGCCGCCCAGGTCGTCCACGGTGCGGGCGAGAACGACGGCGAGGCGCGCGTCGTCGAACTGCGCGTCGTGGTAGACGACCCCGCCGCGCAGGCCGGCCGGCTCGACCGTCGGCAGCAGGGCCAGCGTCTCCTCGCGCGACAGCTGGTGCGAGGGGCCCAGGCCGGAACGGCCGGCGAGCAGGTCGTAGACCTTGAGGCCGGCGCCGTAGAACGGGCCTTCCCACCATTCGTAGCTCGGCACCACGAAGCGCAGGAGGCGCACCAGGTGGGGCGCGTTGCGCAGCAGCAGGCCGCGCTCGCGCAGCGACTCGATCACCAGCGACAGGTCGCCCTGGCGCAGGTAACGGACGCCGCCGTGCGCCAGCTTGGTGCTGCGGCTCGAGGTGCCCTTGGCGAAATCGCGCCCTTCGACGAGCGCCGTGCGGTAGCCGCGCGCCGCCGCGTCGACCGCCGCGCCGAGGCCGGTCGCGCCGCCCCCGATCACCAGCACGTCCCACGGCTGGCGCGTGGCGCCTTGGCCGGTCAGGCGGGCCAGCGACCGCTCACGATTCATCCGGCCGGCAATCTATCACCGGCCGGCGGCGGCCTCGTCAGGAGGCGACGGCGGGCGCCGTCGATGGCGCCGGGCCGCGCCGGGCAACGCCCGACAGGCAAGCCGGTCCTGCTGCTATGCTTGCCGCCGGGAGGAGAACCCTTGGCGACGGCGACCGAAGCGCGGCCGGTGGACTACCGCGCGTTGATGAAGAAGGTCGAGCACCTGGTGGCGACGCTGGACCGCGCCGAAGACGAAGGTTCGACCATCCAGTCGCTGATCGAAAACATCATCGTCAACTTCCGCGACGAGCTCGGCATCTACGGCGGCCGCCTGTATCGGCGGCGCGGCGCCTTCTACGTGCTGCAAGGGATCTTCGGCGACGCCAAGGAGGTGCCGCGCGGGCTCAAGGTGCCGGTCACCTATCCGCCGATCGAGCTGCTGATCGAAGACGGCGCGGTGTACATGGACGCCGACGACCCGCGGATGGACAAGACCCTGGAGGACCTGCTGGGAGTGCAGCTGTTCGCCGCCATCGAAGTCGGCGACGAGGAGTACATCCTGGCCTTCAACGTCGCCCCGGGCGACAACCGCGAGGACATCCTGTTCTCGCTCGGCATCGTGCGTCACAGCGTCAACCAGAAGCTGCGGCGCGAGCGCATGGAAGGGATCTTCGAGGAGGCGCGCAAGATCCAGGCGTCGATCCTGCCGCGGCGCGCCCCCACCTACGGCGACTTCGACCTGTACGGGCGGTCCGTGCCGATGGAGACCGTCGGCGGCGATTTCTTCGATTACATCCCATTGACCGACAAGATCCTCGGCCTGGCGATCGCCGACGTTTCGGGCCATGGCCTGCCGGCCGCGCTGCAGGTGCGCGACATCTACATGGGGTTGCGCATGGGCCTGGCGCGCGACTTCAAGATCGTGCGCACCGTCGAGCGCATGAATCGCATCATCCACCGCAGCACGCTGACCAGCCGCTTCGTGTCGCTGTTCTATGGCGAGCTCGAGCTCAACGGTGTTTTCATCTACGTCAACGCCGGCCATCCGCCGCCGTTCCACCTCGCCGCCGACGGCACGGTCACCCACCTGGAAGCGGGCGGGCCGGTCCTGGGGCCGCTGGCCGAGGCCAGCTACGAGCGCGGCTTCGTGATCATGAAGCCCAGCGACATGCTGGTGTTCTACACCGACGGCATCGTCGAGACCCTGGGCCGCGCGCCGGAGCCGCCGCGGCCAGCCAGGCGGGAACGCGCGCCGGAGCCGGCGCCGACCGCCCCGCTCGAAGAGTACGGGCTCGAACGGCTGCTCGCGGTCACCCGCAAGCACCAGGGCCAACCCTCTCAGGCGGTGGTCGAAGCGGTGTTCGCCGACGTCGAGGAGTGGAGCCAGGGAGCGCCCGCCGCCGACGACCGCACGCTGATGGTCGTCACCTCGCCGGCCGCCGACAAGATCATCACCGCCGCCTTCCCGCGTCCCATCGGGCTCATCTGACCTCTCGCGCCTCTCGCGCCACCACCTGAAGGTCCTGGCGCAGCTTGACGACGCTGCGCTCGGGGTAGATGCCGGCGCGCAGCTGCACGCCGGGGTAGAGGTGGGTCTCCCGGCCCACCACCACGCCCGGGTGCAGGACGCAGTTGCAGCCGGTCAGCACGCCGTCGCCGAGCACCGCCCCCAGCTTGCGCCGGCCGCTCGCCATGCCGCCGGCCCCCGCGCCGATGCGCACCTCCCGCCCGTCGTGGCGGAAGTTGGAGAGGATGGTGCCGGCCCCAAGGTTGACGCCGGCGCCGAGGATCGAGTCGCCGACGTAGTTGAGGTGCGGCGCCCTCGCCCCCGGCAGCAGGATGGCGCGCTTGATCTCGCTGCTCGCACCCACCACGCAGCCGTCGCCGATCCAGACGCCGCCGCGCACGTAGGCCCCGGGCCGGATCTCGACGTCGCGGCCGACGTAGAGCGGCCCCTCGAGCACCACGCCGGGATGGATGCGGGCGCCGCGGCCGATGACGATGCGGTCGCCGGCCAGGTGGACCTCGGGCAGGAGGCGCACCTCGATGGCGGCGGAGGGCAGCCGGGCGAGCGCGTCGTCCAGCGGCCCGCCGAGCAGCGCCCAGGGGGCGTCGGGGTCGAAGCCGGCGGCGAACGGCTCCGGGAGGGAGTCGAACAGCTTGGGCAGGGTGCTGGTGTGCGCGGCGGTCATCGGCGACGCCTCGGAGGCGGTCGGCAGTATACGGTACCCGGATGGTATCCTGACGCGCCGTGGAGCGCCCCGCCAGGAGGTCCCCGAGGTCCGCGCCGGGTCCTCTGTCCCCCCTGCCGCTGTCCTTCTATCGCCGCGGCGCCGAGGAGGTGGCCCGCGACCTGCTGGGGCGCTACCTGGTGCGCCACGCCGGCGCCGGGCCGGCGGCGGGCGGCGGCGAACCGCTGGTCCTGCGCGTGGTGGAGGTGGAGGCCTATCTCGGCGCTCCGGACCGCGCCAGTCATGCCTGGGGCGGGCGGCGCACGGCGCGCAACGAAAGCCTGTACCTGCCGGGCGGGCATGCTTACGTCTACTTCATCTATGGCATGCACTGGTGCCTCAACGCCGTGACCGGCGAGGCGGACACCGGCGCCGCCGTGCTGCTGCGCGCCGGCGAGCCGGTGTTGGGGGAGGAACGGATGCGCCGCAACCGCCGCCTGGCGGCGGCGCCGCGTCCCGGCGACCTGGCCGGCGGCCCCGGCAAGCTGTGCCAGGCCCTCGCCGTCGATCGCGCCTTCGACGGCCTGCGGCTCGACCGGGGGCTGCTGCAGCTGGCGGCGGGCGAGCCGGTGGCGCCGGGCCAGGTGGCGGCCGGGCCGCGGATCGGCGTCGCCTACGCCGGCGAGGCGGCGCTCTGGCCCCTGCGCTTTGCCGTCGCCGGCAATCCGCACGTGTCGCGGCCGCGCCCCGCCGCCGGCAGTTGATTTACCGGACTGGCTTGGCGGTCAATCTGATATGGCCGGCCTTGGCCAGCTTCCAGAAGACCATCAGGGCGTCGATCTGCGGCATCGGCGTGATCTTGACGATCGACTGGATGTCGTAGGTGCCGTTGATGCGGGTGAGCATGAAGCCTTCGTGCGGCGTGATCTTGGCGGTGGTGAGCTGCTCCATGCTCGCCGCCAGCTGCGGGATCGAGGTGAGCTTGACGCCGTCGCGCTCGATGTCCTCGCGGATCTGCTTCTCGCCCAGGGTGAGCGCGTCCTGCACCTCGCGGTTGTCGGGCTCCAGGCTGCGGGCGGCGCGCAGGTGGCGCAGACCCAGCTCGTAGCTCTTCTGGTCGAGATAGAAACGCGCGGCGTCGAGCAGCGACGCCGCCGAGAGCGCCGCGGCGATGGCGCCGGTGGTGGTGCCCGGACCGCCGGCGCCGCCGCCCAGGGTGCCGGCGCCGTCCCCGGGCGGCGCCTGGCTCCACCGCGGCTTGATGATCTTGATGGTGCCCAGCCGGTGCTGCTCGAACAGCACCCGGCAGACGTGGAACTCGGAGGAGTGGGTCTGCAACCGGATCTCCTCGACCGTGAGATCGTCGTCGATCAGCTCCAGGATGCGCCGCTCCCCGGGGCGCGCGTTGTCGAGATCGATCTCACGCACGAGGACCGGGATGGCCTCCTGCGTGGGGATCAGCTGGCGGATGCGCCGCCACTCGTCGACTCGCTGCACGCCCTCCATGACGATGGCGGTGACGTCCAGGCTCATCGGCACCATCGCGCTTTCGGGCAGCACGTCGTCGAGGAACCGGAAGTCCGCCTCGGTCCAGGCGAAGATGTCGTAGATGCTCTCCTCGGCCTTGAACCGCAGCATGCGGTGGAGATCGTTTTCGCGCAGCGCCCCGGTGGTCACCAGGATCTTGCCCAGGAGGGTGCGGGTCTTCTCCTGCAGCTCGATGGCCTTCCCGAGCTCCATCTCGCTGATCAGGCCGTGGCTGACCAGGAAATGGCCCAGGTACTCCTCGGGCTTGGAGGACGAGGACGAGAGGATGCGGCCGTCCTTGAAGTAGATCCGCTTTTCGACCTTGCCGCTGTTGATCTCCAGCGTGCCGCTCTTCTTGCTCTGCGACAGCCATTGCAGCAGCTCCTCGAGCTGCATCGTGCGGAGGTTGCCAACGATTCCCATGGTCTGCCGGCGCCGATTATAGTTCCCATCGCCTCTGGCGGCCCCGAGCCCCCCGCCGCCCCTGCGCTGCGATGGGTTTTCTGGTGGCTAGATGAAGCGCACGGGCGTCGTCACCTGGTCGCGATGGATGGTGTCGACGAAACGGATGAGCCGGCGCGACAGCGACATGAACAGCGTCGAGGTGCGGCTGCCGCCGCCGAAGAAGCGGACTCCCTTGAGCAGCTCGCCGTCGGTCACCCCGGTCGAGCTGAACAGGATCTCGTTGCCGGGAGCAAGGTCCTCCGTCTGGTAGATGCGGTCCGCGTCCTCGATGCCCAGGGCGTGCATGCGCTCCTGCTGCTCGGCGTTCGTCGCCTTGAGCCGGGCCTGGATCTCGCCGCCCAGGCAGCGCATGGCGGCGGCGGTGATCACCCCTTCCGGAGCGCCGCCGATGCCGAGCACCGCGTGCACCCCGGTCCCACGCACCGCCGCCGAGATGCCCGCCGACAGGTCGCCGTCGGGGATCAGCCGGATGCGGGCGCCGGCGCGGCGGATGTCGGCGATCAGCTGCTGGTGGCGCTCCCGGTCGAGCACCACGATGGTCAGGTCGGAGACCCGGCGGTTGAAGGCCGTGGCGATGTTGCGCAAGTTCTCTGCGACCGGCGCGTCGATGTGGATGTGGCCGCGCGCCGTCGGTCCGACCACGATCTTGTCCATGTAGATGTCGGGGGCGTGCAGCAGGCCGCCGCGCTCGGAGGCGGCGAGCACGGCGATCGAGTCGGGGGCGCCCAGGGCGCAGAGATTGGTGCCTTCGAGCGGATCGACGGCGATGTCCACCTCGGGGTAGCCGCCGGGCGGGGCGGCACGGCCGGACGAGGCCGCGGCCTGGGAATTGGCGCCGGGCCTGCCGGCGCCGAGCTCCTCGCCGACGTAGAGCATCGGCGCCTTGTCGCGCTCGCCCTCGCCGATGACCACGCGGCCGCTCATCGGCAGCGAGTCCATTTCCTTGCGCATCGCCTCGACGGCCACCTGGTCGGAGTGCCGGCGGTCGCCGAAGCCCATGGTCTTGGCGGCGGCGATCGCCGCCTGCTCGGTGACGCGGATGAAATCCTGCTCCATCAGGTGGTCGAGGACCATGTCAGCGCGCTCCCCGGGCCGTGGCGGCCGTCTGCCCGGCGGCGGCCGGGGCTCCCTCGCCGGCAGGCGCTGGCGCCGCCGCGGGCGTTGGCGTGGCGGGCTCGGCGGTCGGCAGCGGCGCGTTGAAAGCCGGGATGCCGGTGATCGCCTGGCCCAGGATGAGGCCGTGGATGTCGTGCGTCCCCTCGTAGGTGTACACCGACTCGATGTTGAGCATGTGCCGGATCACCGGGTAGTCGTCGACGATGCCGTTGGCGCCCAGCACCTCGCGCGCCAGCTTCGCGCACTCGCGCGCCACCCAGACGTTGTTGCGCTTGCCGAGCGAGACGTGATGCGGCCGCAGGCGGCCGGCGTCCTTGAGGCGGCCCAGCTGCAGGCAGAGCAGCTGGCCCTTGGCGATCTCGCTGGCCATCCACACCAGCTTCTCCTGCACCAGCTGGTGGCAGGCGATCGGCTGGCCGTTCCACTGCACGCGCTGCCTGGCGTATTCGAGGGCGGTGTGGTAGCACTCCATGGCCGAGCCGATGCCGCCCCAGGCGATGCCGTAGCGCGCCTGGTTCAGGCACATCAGGGCGTTCTTGAGGCCGGTCGTGCCCGGCAGGATGGCGTCGCCGGGAATGCGGCAGTCGTGGAAGCCGAGCTCGGACGTGGTCGAGGCGCGCAGCGAGAACTTGCCGTGCTGGTCGGCCGCGGTGAACCCGGGAGTGCCCTTCTCGACCAGGAAGCCGCGGATGCCGTCGTCGGTCTGGGCCCAGACCACGGCGACGTCGGCCAGCGTGCCGTTGGTGATCCACTGCTTGCTGCCGTCGAGCACCCAGTCGGCGCCCGGACCGCTGCCCTGGCGGCGGGCGGTGGTGCGCATGCCGCCGGGGTTGGAGCCGAAGTCGGGCTCGGTCAGGCCGAAGCAGCCGATGGCCTCGCCGGTCGCGAGCGGCGGGATCCAGCGGTCCTTCTGCCGCGGCGAGCCGAAGGCGTGGATCGGGTACATGACCAGGGCGCTCTGCACCGACACGAAGCTGCGCAGGCCCGAATCGCCGCGCTCCAGCTCCTGCATGATCAGGCCGTAGGCGACGCCGCCCAGGCCCGGAAGGCCGTAGTCCGCGATGCTGGCGCCGAAGAGGTTGAGGGCGCCCATCGCCGGCACCAGCTCGAGCGGGGTGCGCGCCTCGCGGTGGCATGCCTCGATGATCGGCTTGACCCGGTCGTCGACGAAGCCGCGCACGGTGTCGCGGATCAGCCGCTCCTCGGCGGTCAACAGCGCGTCCAGCTCTAGAAGATCGACGCCTGGAAAGCGGCTCACGGGGACTCCTCCTGAGATCGGATGCCGTCGGTGCAGTCGATGCAGTCGATAAATCGGGTGCGAAGAGTTTTCGCCCGTTGAGGATATCATCGCCGATCATGGCATTCCCTGGCGGCAGCGCCTACGCGATGACCCGCGACATCGCGGAGGGCTATACGCTGGTGACCGAGCGGACGTTCCGGACGCTGACCCCGGGCGACCTCGACAAGCTGGTGTTCGAGATGGACCGCCACGTGCGCGAGCTGCGCGGCGACCAGCCGCCGCTCGACGACATCCCGGCGATCCAGCTGCGCAACCGCCGCATCCAGCGGCTCAACCAGGCGATGCTGGTGCTGCGCAGCTTCCGCAGCCGCCAGAAGACCTGAGCCGGGCGCATGGCCTCCACGGCGCCCCCGCTCGGCCCGCTCACGCTGCTGGTGCGGCTCCTCGGGCCGGCGGTCCTGGCCTTCGCCGGCGCCTGGCTGCTCGACTGGATGTGCGGCCGCAAAGGCTTGATGCCGCCGGGCTTCCGCCACCCCTGGCGCCGCCTGGCCGCCGCGGCCCTGGTGTTCTTCATCCTCTGGTTCGGGATCTTCGCGCCGCTCGGCACGATCGGCCTGCCGCAGCCCAAGCTCGATCTGAGCTCGATCAGCACGCCGCGGCTGTTCCTGCTGCACGGGATGCTGGTGGGGGTGGTGCTGGGCTGGTTCGCACTCGGATTCGTGGGCGGCGGCATACCGGCTGCGGCTCCCGGCGAATCGGAGCTGCTTCATGCAGCGCCTGCCGAAGCAGCGCTGGCTGCAGCTGCCTCCGAGCCACCGTTTTCGGCTACCGCCGAGGTGGGAGCGGTCGCTCCATCCGCTCCGGTGCCGGTCGTTCCGCCTCCTCCCGAGGCAGCCCCGGTGCCTCCCCGAGAGCCGATTGCCAAGAGCTTTGCGCGCCAGTTCGGCCTGGTGGCCCCCAGCATCTCCCGCGAGGTGCTGATCGGCCTGGCCCTGGGGGCCTGCGCCTGGGGGGCGGTGCTGCTGGCCCTGTTCGTGGCCGCCCTCGCCATCTATGCCCTGGGGGGCGAAAAGGCGCTGCCGAAGCCCTCGGCCATCGTGCCCTGGATCGCGTCGCTGCCGGTCCTGGTGCGGGTGATGGTGAGCCTGTCGGCGGGTTTCGTCGAAGAGATCTTCTTCCGCGGCTTCCTGCAGCCGCGCATCGGCATCGCGCTGTCGACCGGCTGCTTCGTGCTGGCGCACCTCTCCTACGGTCAGCCGTTCATGCTGTTCTTCATCGCCCTCCTGTCGCTGATCTATGCCTCCCTGGTGCGCTGGCGGCAGACGATCTGGCCGACCATCGCGGCGCACGCCCTGTTCGACGGCGTGCAGCTGCTGGTCATCATTCCGCTGGCCATGAAGTGGGTGCGGCCGGCGCCCGGCGCCCTGGATTGGATCTGGTAGACTGCGCGCGAGGAGCTCCGGCAATGTCGGACGAAAAGAGCTTCCACCTGGCCATCGGGAGCCGCTTCGAGAACATCGAGCTGGTCCAGTTGGTGCTCAAGGACTCCCTCGACCAGCTGGGGCTGGACGACGACAATCGGCATTGGATCGACGTCGCCGTCCGCGAGGCGGTGGCCAACGCCATCAAGCACGGCAACCTGCAGGACCCCGCCAAGCAGGTCCACGTCGACCTCGCCTTGGAGGGCAACGAGGGGCATGAGGACTGGCTGGTCATCCGGGTGCAGGACGAGGGGCGGGGGTTCGATCCCGCGGAGCTGGAAGACCCGCTGGCGCCGGAGAACCTGCTCAAGCCCAACGGCCGCGGCATCTTTTATATGAAGAGTTTCATGGACGACATCCAGTACGGGGCACGGCCGGGGGGCGGCACCGTGGTGACGCTGCGCAAGCGGCTCAACCCGCTGGAACCCGACGATCCGGCTCGACCAGCCCGAACGCGCGAACGCCAGGCGTGAATAGGAGAGGCATGCGATGAAAGTCAACGTGCGGCAGAGGGACGGCGTCACGATTCTGGACCTGAAAGGCAAGATCACCATCGGGGTCGGGGACGTGGCGTTGCGCAACGCGGTGCAGGACGCCATCAACGGCGGCGCCACCAAGGTGGTGATCAACCTCAAGGACGTCACCACCATCGATTCCTCCGGAGTCGGCGAGCTGGTCAGCGCCTACACCACCGCCACCAACCGCGGCGCCAAGCTGAGCCTTGCCAACCTGCCCTCCAAGGTGTCGGACATCCTGCAAATCACCCAGCTGATCACGGTCTTCGACGTCTTCGACAGCGAGGACGAGGCCGTCCGCTCCTTCTGAACGACTCTCTCGCAGGCGCTCTGGCGGCCCTGGCCGCGCGGGTGGACCGACGGCTGCCGGAGCTGCTGCCGCTGGCCGGGCAGCGGCCGGAGCAGGTCCACGGCGCGATGCATTACGCCCTGACCGGCGCCGGCAAGCGGGTGCGGCCGGTGCTGACCCTGGCGGTGGCCGAGATCTTCGGCGCCCGGCCGGACGCCGTCCTCGACCTCGCCTGCGCGGTCGAGATGGTCCACGCCTGCTCGCTGGTGCTCGACGACCTGCCGTCGATGGACGACGCCAGGATGCGCCGCGGCCGCCCCACCGTGCACCTTGCCTTTGGCGAGAACGTGGCGCTGCTCGCCGCCCTGGCGCTGCTCAACCGCGCCTACTCGCTGGTGGCGGAGAGCGCTCACGGCCTGGCGCTCAAGCGCTACGGCAGCGAGGACATGGTGCACCACCTGGCAGCGGCGATTGGCAGCGAGGGGCTGATCGGCGGCCAGGCCCTGGACCTGCTGGCCCGGCCCGGCGACCTCGACCTCGAGCTGCTCGAATACATCCACAGCCACAAGACGGGCGCCCTGTTCATGGCCGCCGGCGAGCTGGGAGCGATGGCCGCCGACGCCCGCCGCCGCGACCTCGAGCTGATCGCCCGCTACGCCAAGAACCTCGGCCTCGCCTTCCAGATCGCCGACGACCTCCTGGACGTCCTCGGCACCGCCGAGGTCACCGGCAAGGACGTCCTGAAGGACGAGGCGAAGGTCACCTTCGTCAAGCTCCTGGGTGTCGCCGGCGCCCGGTCCCTGGCCGCCGAGCTGCTCGGCTTCGCCGTGGACTCCCTGTCTCCCCTGGGGCGCAAGGGTGACCCCCTGCGCGCTCTCGCCAGTTTCGTCCAGCACCGCACGCGCTGAAAGCGCCCGCCGTCCGTCTCGTGCCTTGCAGGCCGGTGCCGGAAGCCTTGCGACGCAAGCTCGTGGTGTAACCTTTATCTGAGCTGCTTCGCCTTTACGGTAAGAGACCAAGATGAGCGACCCGGGCCGCGACTCGCGCAACCGATCCTCGCTCCCGGTGGCGGGCCTCGCACTGCTGGCCATGCTGGGCTGGTTCCGGAGCAGCGGGCCTCCTGCCGTGGCCATCGGCGGCGCCGCGCCGTCCGGTGCGTCTTCCCCATCGGGGTCCGCGGCGCCCGCCCAACCCTCCGCCCCCGGCCAGCCTGCGGAGCCGGACCACTGGCGGCAGCCGCTCCACCTTTACGACGAGTTCTTCGGCCTGCCGCGGGACCCCGTCGTCAAGCGGGCCGCGGCGATCGAGCGGTTGCGGTGGAAGCTTCTCGAGCGGCCGGCTGACGCGGGTCCGGACTGGCAGCCCTACCAGCTGCAATTCATGGTTGCGCTGGTGCCCGATCCCCTCGATTCCCAGGTCCCGGCGGCCTTCGATCAGGCCATCGACGCCATCGAGCAGGGATTCGCCTATTCGCACCCCCGGCGGAAGGCGTATCTCCCGGACCGCAGCTGGATCCCGTGGAACGACGACCAGGCGGTCAAGGACAAGACCTACCAGGCGTCGCCGGGTCTGCTGCTGTTCCGCCGCTGGCAGCGCGGGAAGGATGGGCGCCCGGAGCGCCAGCTGATGGGGGTCTTCCTGGTTGGCGAGACCCCCAAGACCGGCATCCACAAGGCGGCCTTTCACGAGGCATTGCAGCTCATCGGCGAGCTCTCCCCGCCGCGCGCCCCGGGTCCCGTCAAGATCCTCGGACCCAGCTACTCCGGCTCCGCGGTGTCGCTGCGGACGGCGCTGCTGGCCTGGATCGCCGAGCACCCGGCCGCTGCCGCCGGGGCGGCGGCCCCCCGGTTCTCGATCGTGACCGGCTCGGCCAGGGCGCCGTGCCTCGAGACGCTGTTCCGGTTCGTCCCGCCGCAGGCGGTGACCTTCTACCGTGCCGTGGTGCCGCTCGACGTGCTGCTGGACACCGCGCTCGAGGACCTCCGCGAGGGCATGGGGTGGGACCTGCGCAAGACGGCCCTGATCACCGAGCTCGACACCGCCTTCGGACAGAGCGTGCAGCGACCCGGAAGCCAAGGGCTCCAGCTCTGCGAGACGCTGCCGGTCCGTGTCGGCGCGGTCGTCCGCTTCCCCAGCCACATCGCGACCATCCGCACCGCCCGGTCGGTGGCGGGCCTCGACAAGGTACAAGCGGATCCCAACCAGCTCGGGTCCCATCCTGCCCCGGCCGATCTGCAGCTCGACCTGGCGGATCGTCCAGGGGGGGCGGACCTGGTCCCCGATTTCAGCCCGCTGACCGCTCCCGCCAACGAGATCGCGATCGCCGGCCTGGTCGATGCCTTGGTTCGCGACGGCGTCCGCTACGTCGGCATCCTGGCCACCGATGTGCGCGACACGCTGTTCCTCGCCGACCGCATTCGCAGCCAGACCCGCAACGTCACCCTCTTCGCCCTCGAAGCCGACCAGCTGTACCTGCACCCGCAGGTGCATTCGGCGGTCAACGGCATGACGGTGCTCTCGAGCTCGCCGCTGTTCATCCCGGGGCGGCTCCGGCAGCGCGGCGCCGGCGGCGGCGAACCTCCCTGGCAGCTGGCAAGCTCCGTCGAGTACGGAGTCTTCCAGGCCGTCGTGGAGCTTCTCGGCGACCTGCCGCTCGACCGCATCGCGTCGGCCGACGTCGGCCCGGTCTGGATCTCGGTGGTCGGCGACGACGCGATCTGGCCGGTCCGTGGCAAGATGAGCCGCGGCAGCGCCGGCGAGCTGCAGCCGGAGCAGGTGCTCTCGTTCGAGCGGCTGCGCCGGCTCGAGCTGGCCACGGCCGGCGGCGAGCCGGCGCCGGAAAGCCGGCTGACGGCCGGCGAGGACACCACCCAGGCCGATCTCGAGCTGCTGTTCTTCGCGGTGCTGCTCTGTTCCGGCGCCTGGACCCTGCACCGCGCGGCGCTGCTCCCCGCGCCGCCCGGCGATGCCGGCGCCGAGCGCGGCACGCGCCGGCTGCTGGCCGCCGGGGTGGCGGCGCTGGCTTTGGCCGGCGCGGCGCTGGCGGCCCTGGGTATCGTGGCGCACCTTCCCCAGGGCCGCCTGCAGCCGGCTGCCTGGACGTTGCCGCAGGGCCTCAGCTTCGCAGGGTTGTGCCTCGCGTATCTCTTCCTGGTCGGCGCCCTGGTCTGCGCGGTCGCGGTCCGGCGACCGCCTGGCGGCGCGAGGCGCCGGCGGCGGCCTCGGCTGCGGCCTCGGCCTCGGCGCCGGCTTCGGCTGCGGAGCCGGCGAGCCGCCGCGGTCACCTTGCTGGTTGGGCTCGCCGCGGTGCCGGCGATGGCCTGGGCGACCTGCGACCGATGGATGCTCTGCGGCGTGTACTTCGACCAGCGGGTCCGCGCCTTCGCCAGCGGTCTCTCGCCGCTGATCTCCCTTGCCTGGCTGGTCGGGGCTCTCTATCTGTGGGCGTTCCTCGAGCTCAAGCGCCGCCGGCTCACCGCCTGGCAGCGGATCGACTGGCCGCTGGCGGAGACCTTCGAGCCCGCGTTCAAGGGCAGCCGCCGCCTGCTGGGCGCGATCCGCTGGCTGCTGGCGGCCACCTTCTTCCACAGCCGTTGGCGCCAGGCGATCCTTGCCGTCATCGTCGCGACGTCGCTGACCCTGGTCTGGGTGCCGATGCAGCCGGCGGCGGAGAGGCCGGACTTCGGGCGCATGATGCTCGTCCTGTGGATGGTTGCGGCGGTGCTGTCGGCGATCTCCTGCTATCGCTTCATGGAGGTCTGGCGGACGCTGCGCAAGCTGCTGGTGAGGATCGAGGCGACACCCCTGGCGAACCGCCTCGCGGAGCTCTCGAAGGACCTGAAGTGGAAGCCGATGCAGGCGCTCACCTGGCCGATCCCGCCGTTCGAGACCCTGATCCTCTCGCTGGTGCGCCTCAAGGAGCTGCGGCGCGCCGGCGCCGTGACGCTGACCGACACGGAATTTGCGGAGCTCGACCGGTTCCTGGGGCTGGCCTTCGAGGCGGAGGCCCGCGAAAGGCCCCGCGCCGAGATCCTCAATCGCGATCGCCTCGAGCATCTCCTCGCCGCCATCCGCGGGCAGCTGGCGGAGCGCCGCGACCAGCCCGGCGTGGAAGACTTCATCGCCATCCGGGTGGCCGCCTACCTGCGTTACGTCTTCGCCCAGCTGCGCAGCTCGCTGATGTCGGCGCTGGGGCCGGCTCTTTTGGTGCTGCTCGCCGTCGCCGCCTATACCTTCGAGCCCAAGGGGACCGTCTCGCTCGGCTTGCTGGGGCTGGTGCTCGGCGAGATCGTCGCCGCCGTCTCGATCTTCGTGGCGATGAACCGCGACACGGTCCTCAGCCTGATCGCCGGCAATCCGCCGGGCCAGGTCACTTTCGATTGGCACTTCGTGTCCAGCCTGATCACCTTCGGCGTCCTGCCGCTGCTGGCGCTGATCGGCACCCAGGTGCCCGCCGCCGGTCAGCTCCTGAACGGCTGGCTCAAGCCGCTGCTGCACCTGGCGGGGATCGGTTAGCGGCACGCCGGAAAAGACCGTTGGCCGCGGCGCGTGATCCCTTGCGGCCGCCGATGTCGTTGTTTGCGGGCAGCGGGCAGCGCCAGATGACGACGATCGACCCCGAACCCCTCCTCTCGCCGGCGGAGCGCGCGACCCTCGCCGCGGTCTGCGAGACGCTGCTGCCCGAGCTGGCGGCCGAGGCGGGGGACGATCCGCGGTTGTTCGGGCTGCATGCCGCGAACCTCGACGTGGCGGGCGAGATCGAGCGGGCGGTGGGCGGGCTGGGCGCGGCGCAGCGGCAGGATTTCCGGCGGCTGCTGCGCCTGCTGGCGCAGCCGGCCTTCATGCTGCCGCTCGCCGGGCGGGCCCGTTCTTTTGCCGCGCTGCCGGCGGGCCGCCGGGAGCGAGCCCTCCTGGCCATGGCCGTCAGCCGCCTCGAGCCGCTGCGCACCGGCTTCCAGGTGCTCAAGCGGCTCGCCGCCCTGCTCTTCTACAGCCTCTGCCCGGACGGCGCCGACAACCCGGCCTGGCGGGCGATCGGCTACGTCCGCTCGGCCAAGCCGCCGCCGGAGCAGCCGCTGCTGCGCCTGACGCCGGTCGCGGCGCCCGCGACGCTCGACGCCGACGTCTGCGTCGTCGGGTCGGGCGCTGGCGGCTGCGTGGCGGCGGCCGAGCTGGCGGCGGCCGGCCGGCGCGTGGTCGTGCTCGAGGCCGGCGGCGGCCGGCAGGCTCCCGACTTCGACCAGCTCGAGCTCGACGCCATGCGCTCGCTCTTCCTCGGCCGCGGCCTGGCGGCGACCCGCGACCTGGGAATCGCCATCCTGGCGGGAGCGACCCTGGGCGGCGGCACCACCGTCAACTGGCAGACCTCGCTCGCGCTCCCCGGCGCGGTGCGGGACGAGTGGGCCGAACGCTCCGGGTGCGCCTGCTTCGCCGAGGAGAGCTTCAGCCGCTCGCTGGATGCGGTGGTCGAGCGGCTCGGCGCCGGGTCGCCGCACGGCGCGGTCAACGCCAACAACGCCGTGCTGCGCGACGGCTGCCGGGAGCTGGGCTGGCGCTGGCGGCAGGTGGCGCGCAACGCGCGCGGCTGTGACGAGCGCCAGTGCGGTTACTGCATCTTCGGCTGCCGCCATGGCGGCAAGCAGAGCGCGGCGACCACCTTCCTGCTCGACGCCCAGGCAAGGGGCGACACCCGCATCCTCGCCGGCTGCCGTGCGCTGCGGGTGCTGTGGGGCGGGGGCCGGGTGCGGGGCGTCGAGGCCGTCGCCGCGACCGCGGCCGGCGGCCCGGTGGCGATCGAGGTCCGCGCCCCGACGGTGGTGGTGGCGGCGGGCAGCCTGGGCTCGCCGGCGCTGCTGCTGCGCTCGGGCCTGGAGCTGCCGGCCATCGGCCGGTATCTGCACCTGCACCCGGCGAGCGGCGTGGCGGGCACCTTCGCCCAGCCGATCGAGCCCTGGAACGGGCCGCCGCAGAGCATCCTGTGCGACGAGTTCGCGGGCGCCCCCGGCGGCGGCGGCTACGGCTTCCGCCTGGAGACCGCGCCCGCCCACCCCGGTTTGCTGGCCATGTCGACACCCTGGTGCGGCGCCCGCGACCACCGCCGGGAGATGCAGGCGAGCGCGCGCAAATGTACCCTCATCGTGCTGGTGCGCGACCGCGCCACCGGCCGGGTGGGAGTGGACCGCGCCGGCGAGCCGGTGGTCGATTACCGGCCGGGACGGCAGGAGCGTGCGGCGCTGCGCCAGGGCATCGCGGCGGCTTCGCGCGTCCTGCTGGCCGCCGGCGCCCGGCAGCTGCTGGCGATCAACCACCGGCGGCTGGGCCTGGGCGCCGTCGACGACCCGGCGGCGCGCGCGCGCTACTTCGACGCCGTCGCGCGCTGCCGCTGCGAGCGTAACTGGTCCACGTTGTGGAGCGCTCACCAGATGGGCACCTGCCGCATGGGCGCCGATCCGCGCACCGCGGTGTGCGACGCCGGCGGCGAGGTGTTCGGCGTCCGCGGCCTGTTCGTCGCCGACGCCAGCGCCTTTCCCGCCTCCTCGGGCGTCAACCCGATGGTCACGGTCATGGCCCTTGCCCATTTCATATCGCAGCAGATCAAGGAGCGCACAGCCGGAGGCGGGGACGCCCCCGCCCCTTCGCTCCGGCCAACGGTTGCTTTCTAGTTGGTCTCTAGGTGCGCTAGGCGGGTTGGGCCGCCCGCAGCTGGTCGATGCGGGGCAGGCGGCTCTGCGGGCTGTCGAGGCTGAAGGACCGCATGTCGCCAAGCTCGTCGCGGATGAAGCGCTCGGTCGCGCGGACCTGCTCGCGCAGCGCCGCGTCGGGCCGGAGGAAGCAGGTCCAGGCGATCTCTCCCGCCTCGGGATCGTATTCCCACAGCCCGATCAGGCGGCCGCGATCGAGAATGGCGTGGTTCGGCAGATCGGTGAGGCCCGCGACCTCCACCTGCCCCTTGTCGCCGGCCGCCATCTGCGACCAGTCCTCCGCCGCCAGCAGGCTTTGCAGGCCGCGCCGCTGCAGCAGGATGCCGTCGAGGCTGCTGACCAGGGCGTAGCGCGGAGCTTTCGGCGCCGCGAATGCGTCCAGCTCCCGCCGCTGGTCGGGCAGCAGGAGACGCTCGTCGCCGGCGGCGAGCGGCACCAGCTGCAACGGCTCGGCCGCGGCCTTGGCCGCCTTGACGCCGAGCGCCGCGAAGACCTGGAAATCGGCAAGGCTCGCCGGTCCGGCCCAGAAGAAGAAGAGCCGCGCCAGCTCGGCGTTGCATTCCTCCGGCGTGAGGCGGAAGCCGGCGAGCGGGTTGGGCCGCCACAGGGTGTAGCGGTAGCGCTGCTGGTCGAGCCGGCCATTGATCGGGATGCGCCGGATCTCGCCCGCCGATTGCAGCCGGCCCAGGGCCAGCGGCAAGGTCGTGGTGAGGCCCTTCTTCTTGCCTTCCTCGCCCAGGCCGCGGGCGGCGCCGCCGGTCGCGGTGCGCAGCTCGTCGGGGGAGAGCGATGCCTGGCGCAGGGCGGCCAGGACCGCCTCGCAGAGGGCGTCCACCTCGGCGTCGGTGACGCCGAGCTTGCGCGCCACCCGCATGTCCGCCTCGGGGCCAAAGCTCTGGCTCAGCTTCAGGGCCAGCGCGAACGCGGACGCGGGCACCACGTAGGTGCAGCCGCGGGCGCTGGGCAGCTCGTGGATCTCGAGCGCCGCCACGGCGCCGTCGATCGCTTCCCGGCCGGTGCCGTTGCGGGCGCGAAATCCGAGGTAGGGGCCGGCGCCGCCGATCGAGCGCGCCCAGCCCGTGCGTTCGAGCACCTTGGCCGGCGGCTCGCCGGCAAGCCCGCCGTCGAGCCCCTGGCGATGGAACCACCACGCGCGCAGCTTGCCTTCATCCACCGGTCACCTCCTGGAGCATCGGGGCGGCCGCATCAGCCTACCAGAGGCAGGTGTCGAGGCCGTCACGAGCTCCGCCGCGGCCAGGCGGAATAGCCATGGGCGGCCCGCGGTTGCGAATCGCGGCGCGCCCAGGGCGCCACCTCAATCGCCGCCTTGCCAGATGAGAGCGATGCTACGTAGGGTTTCCCTGCTCGCCGCCGCCGTCGCCGCCGGGGCGCTGTGGCTGCCGCCGTGCGTGCCACGCCCGGCGCAGGCCGAGGAAGGGCCGGCGGAGGAGCTGCGGGCCTGCATCCGGCAGTTCGACGCGCGCGCCTTCGCGTCGGCGGAGGCATGCCTGTCGGCTCGCGCCGGCAAGCAGCCGGCGGACCCGCTGGCGTTCTTCTACCTGGGAAGGACCGGTTTCGAGCGGCGCCAGCCCGCGCCGGCCATCGACTGGCTGAAGCGGGCGGTGGCGCGCGAGCCGGGGCGCTCGGATTTCCATGACTGGCTGGGGCGGGCGTACGGCATCGCCGCGCAGCGGGCGTCGCTGGTGCGCCAGTTCGGCCTGGCGGTCAAGGCGCGCCAGGAGTTCGCGCGCGCCGTCGAGCTCGACCCCGCCAATCCCGACGCGCTCGAGGACCTGATCGAGTTCCAGATCCAGGCGCCGGCATTCCTGGGCGGCAGCTTCGAGCAGGCCAGCCGGCACGCCGCCGAGCTCGAGCGCCAAGACGCGCTGCGCGGCCGTTTGGCGCGCGCCGAGATCCTGCTGCGCCAGCCGCCGGCAGCGCCCCGCCCGGCGGCGGCGGTCGCCCCGGCAGAGCGGGCCGCCCCGGCTGGCGCCGCCGGGGCGGGAGGGTCCGTTGGGTTGCAGGCCGCCGAGCGCGTGCTGCGCGCCGCGGCCGCCGACTTTCCCGGCGACCTCCGCCCGCGGCTGGCGCTGGCGGACGCCTACGAGCGGGCGGGCCGTTTCGAGCCGGCCGCGGACGAGCTCGACGCGGCGCTGCGGCTCGATCCCGACAGCGCGGAGGCGCACGGTGCGCTCGCCAGGGTCGCCGCCCTGTCGGGGCGCGGCCTGGGCCGGGCCGTCGAGCTGCTCACGCGCGATCTGCAGCGGCTGCCGCCGGAAGACGACGCGGCGCTCGCGGATTGCCACTATGCGCTGGGCTCGCTGTTCGAGCGCCAGGGGGACCGCGGCCGGGCGCGGCAGCACTACCAGGAGGCGCTGCGCCGAGATCCCGGCCTGACCGCGGCGCGCGCCGCCTTGCGCCGTCTCTCCTGAGGACTGGCAGCTAGTGGCAGGGCAGCGCCGAGGTGTCCTGCACCGGCGGCGCCGGCGTGCCGTCGGCGTTCATGTAGGTGCGCGCGTGGCCGGTCTGGGTGTCCGTGACCGTCACCGAGAAGCCGACGTTGGTGCCGGCCGCGTAGAAGACCCAGAACCGCTGGTTGAGCGAGCAGCCGTCGATGACCTTGACGAGCATCTCGGGGTTGTCCTGGCTGAAGCGCCGCGCCAGCGGGCTACAGCCGCGCCAGCGGGTACACTAACCGGGTGATGGCGACCGATGCCGGCAGCGAGGCGGAGCTCGAGCGGGCGCGGCTCGAGCTGCGGCGCCTGGGGTACCTCGACCATGGGCTCGAGCGTTTCCTGCTGCAGGACGCGCTGCGGCCGCGGCAGCCGCTGCGGACGATGGCGCTGCTGGCGGCGAAGGTCGGCCTGCTGACCGGCGGCGTGCTGGCGGCGGCGCTGGCGGTGGCGCTGGCGGCGGCCAACGGCAGCATCGCATCCTCGCCGCTCGACCTGCCGGTGCTCTTCCTGCACCTCTTCCCGCCGGCGGCGGCAGCGGCGGCGGCGGCGTTCCTGGCGCTCGCCTCGGCGGTGCTCCTGGTGCTGCGGTTCTATCCGGTCCGCCGCATCGAGGCGTTGGCGCTGGCGACGGCGCTGGTGGCGGGGCTGACGGGCCTGGCGCTGGCGCTGTGGGAGGCGCGCGAAACCCTGGCGGCAAGCGGCACGGTGCCGCGCCTGGCGCTGGGCCTGGTCGCCGCCGCGGCGGCCTACGCGCTGGTGCGCCTGGTCTACCAGGGCCTGCTGGCGCTGGCGATTCGCTTCACCGAGCGCGCGCCCGCCGCCGGCTTGCTGGCCTGGCGCTGGCGCCGCTGGGTGAGCGGCGCGGTGCTGGCGGGTGTGCTGCTGCTGGCCGTGCCGGTGGTCCTGGCGGCGCGCGGCGCCGAGCCGCCGCCCCCGCCGCTGCTGCCGATGGCGCCGGGGGAGCGGACGCTGGTCGTCGGCCTCGACGGCGTGCTGCCCGAGGAGGCCGAGTACCTGCTGCGTCACGGCGACCTGCCGGCCATGGCGAAGCTCCTGCGCGGCGGCGGCCGGCTGCTGCGCTATCGCCGCCCGGACGAGCCGCCGGCGGCCTTCTGGACCAGCGTCGCGACCGGGTTGGCACCTCCCGAGCACGGCGTTGCCGCGCTCGACAGCTTCCTGCCGCTGGGGGTGCGGACGCCGCTTGCCCGCAGCGGCCTGCTGCGCGCCTACTGGAGCGGGGTGGCGGTGCCGTTGCGGCTCGCCGAGTACCGGCCGGTGCTGGCCAACCGGCGCAGCGCCTTCACGTTCTGGGAGCTGGCCTCGCGTGGCGGCGTTCCGGTCCTGGCGGTCAACTGGTGGGCCACCTTCCCGGCGCCGCCGCTGCCGGGCCTGGTGCTGGCGCACGACGCCTACCAGCTGCTGCGGGAGGGCGCGGCGGGCGCTGTCTCCGCAGCCGGGGAGGCGCCGGAGCTGCTGCGCCTGGCGCGGGAGGCGGCACAGGCGCCGCCGCGGCCGCCGGCCGGCGAGGCCGCCGCTGGGCCGGCAACCGGCGACGGTGCCAACGACCGGATGGCCGGCGACGGAGGGGGGGCCCTCCGCTTGCTGGCGGCCGCCCTGCCGCCCGCCGAGGCGGCGACGGTGGCCGAGCGGTCGGTGCGGCCCGACGAGTTCTATCGGCAGGTCTTCGCCGACCGGCTCCTGCGCATGGAGTCGCCGCCGCGTGCGGCCGCCCTCTACCTGCCGGGCCTCGACATCGCGGCCGCCGGCTGGCACGGCGGCGGCGTGGCGTTCGCCGACCTGGTGCGGACCGAGCTGGCGGCCGCCGACCGCCTGCTGGCGCGGGCGCTGGCGCAGCCGGGCCTGGGGGCCGTGGCGGTGGTGCTCGATCCGGGCCGGCGGCGTGGCGGCGGCGGCCGCGTGCTGCTGTGGCAGCGGCGGGGCTGCGGCGCGCCGGGGGACCAGACGTCGCCGGAAGCGATCACCGCCGGCCTGCTGCGCACGCTCGGCCTGCCGCAGAGCGCCGAGCTGCCGCCGCCGCCCGCGCAGTGCGGCTGGCCGGACCCGCCGGCGACGGTGGACGGCTACGGCCGCCGGCAACCCGGCCGGCTGCCGGGGGCGCCCGCCGAGGACAGCGAGGAGTACCTGCGGAACCTGCGGTCGTTGGGCTACCTCTGATGACGCGCCTGACGCGCCGCCGTTTGGCCGCCGGCGGGCCGGCGCTCCTGGCGGTGGCGGGGCTGCTGGCGGCGGCGATCGGGGCGGCGTCCCCGGCGTCCGCGCCGCCGGCCGGCGGCCCCGCGGCGAACGTGCTACCCGGCATCGGCGCGTCCGGTACCGGCGGCGGCGCCGGCGCCGGACCGCCGAGCGCCGGCCAACCGGACGCCGGGTCCGGCCAGCCGGCGGTAACCGGCGAGACCCGCGCTCGGGAAGCGGAGCTCGCGGCCCTGCGGACCGAGATCGCCGGGCTCGAGACCCGGTTGACGGCGGCGCGCCGGCTCCAGAACGGTGCTGAGGGAGAGCTGGCGGCGGCCGACCTGGCGCTGCAGCTCGAGGGCAAGCGCCTGGCCGAGGCGGTCGTGGCGCGCGACCAGGCGGCCGAGCGCGAGGCGGCCGGCGAGCGGCAGGTGAACGACCTCGAGCGGGCCCTGGACGAGCGCCGGCGCGAGTTCCAGCGCCGGTTGACCGGGCTCTACCGCCTCGGCCGGCAGGGCTACCTGCGCCTCTTCTTCCTGCTGCGCCCCAGCTCCAACCTGCTGCCGTCGATCCGCCTGATGCGTTACCTGGTGCGGCACGACCGCGAGGCGGTGGACAGCTACCAGCAGGCCAAGGACAGGCTGGCGCGCCGCCGCGATCAGCTGGCGGCGGAGCGTCAGGAGCGCGACCGCTGGCTCGGTTGGGAGCAGACGCGCCGCCGTGAGCTGGCGGGGGCACGCCAGCGGAAGGCGGCGCTCCTCGCCCGCGTCGAACGCGAGCGCAGCGTCCTCGCCAGCCGCGCCGTCGAGCTGGCCGACCGCGAGCACAAGCTGGCAGCCTTCCTGGACCTGCTCTACGGCCGCAGCGCCACCGCCCTGGCCGGGACGCCGATGCAGCAGTTCCGCGGCATCCTCGACTGGCCGGCGGCAGGCAAGGTGGTCGAGCGCTTCGGACCGCGGCTCGATCCGCGCTATCGCACGCAGGTGCCGCACAACGGCATCGACCTCGAGACCGCGGCCGGCGGCGAGGTCAAGGCGGTCTACCCGGGAAAGGTGCTGTTCGCCGCGCCTTTCGAAGGTTACGGCTTGACGGTGGTGGTGCATCATCCGGGCCGTGTCCTGACGCTCTACGCGGGCCTCTCGGAGCTGAGGAAAGCCAAGGCCGATATGGTATCGTTGGCCGAGCCGGTCGGCCTCGCCTCGGACCGTCTGTACTTCGAGATCCGTGTCGAGAACCGACCTGAAGATCCAATGAGCTGGTTGCATTGAGCGCGCTATGACCCGAAGCCGACTGCTTTTCCTCGTCTGTTCCTCTCTTCTCGTCCTGCCGATGCTGATGGCCCTGGTGCTGGCGGCTGCTCCGACCGGTGGCCAGGCCGCCGCCCTGGGCAAAGATGGCCGCGGCGCCCACGGCGGCCACGGCGCGAATGGCGAAGAGGACACCTTCGACACCTACCTCAAGTACCTCAAGGTCTTCAGCGAGGTGCTGGGGCTGATCCGCGACACCTACGTCGACGAGCCGAACACCGACGCCCTGATGGCCGGCGCCCTCGAAGGGGTGACCGATGCCATGGACCCGTTCTCGGTCTACGTGCCGGGACCGGCGGTCGGCGCCTATGTCAAGGCCCTGTCCGTCGGCAAGAGCCTCAGCGGCCTGGCATTGCTCAAGGAACGCGGCGCGACGCTGGTGATGGCGGTCGAGAAGGGCAGCCCGGCCGACGCCGCCGGGCTGAAGGTGGGGGACCTGGTCGCCAAGCTCGACGGCAACTCGACCCGCACCGCGCCGCTATGGGAGATGCAGGAGGCGCTGGCGGGCGCTCCCGGGACCAAGGTCACGCTCGAGGTGATCCGGCTCGGCGCGCCGGTCCAGGCGAGCTTCGAGCTCGAGCCGTTCACGCCGCCGGCGGTGAGCCTGCGCCACGTCGGCGAGTCCGGCGACTCCGGCGAGGTCGCCAAGGCCGCGCCTGGCTCGCCTGGCTCCAACAACGCGGCCGGATCTCAACCGTCCGGCCGCAAGCCCGCATCGCCCACGCCGCTGGCGCCGCCGGCGAGCAAGGGGACGGCCGGCAGAGAGGGCAAGGACGGCAAGCTGGCGACGGTGCTGCGCATCCCAAGCTTCTCGGCCGAGACCGCGGAGCAGGTGCGCAACGAGCTGGCGCCCCTCGGCAAGGCCGGCACTCCGGCGACCAACAAGCTGCTGATCGATCTCCGCGGCGTCTCGTCGGGCGATCCTGAACAGGCCTACGCGGTGGCCAGGCTGTTCACCGGCGGCGAGCTGGGCGCGATGCTTCGTCGCAAGCAGGAGGTGCGCAGCTTCGAGTCGACCGACACCCCGCTGTGGCAGGGCCGCCTGGTGGTGCTCGTCGACCGCGGCACTGCCGGACCGGCCGAGGTGTTCGCTTCCGTGCTGCGGCAGCGCGTCGGCGCGGAGCTGGTCGGCGAGCGCACTCTCGGCTATGCCGGCCACCAGGCGACGGCCGACCTGTCCACCGGCAGCCGCCTCTTCTTCACCGACGCCTTCTACACCGGGCCCGACAAGAAGCCGATCAACGAGTCGCTGAAGCCCGACCTGCTGGTGAGCGAGCGCAACCGCACGTTCCTCGAAAAGGACGTGCCGATGAGCGACCTCATCCTGCGGCGCGGCGTGCATCACCTCCTGGACGAGCCCGTGCTGCCGGAAGCCGCGAAGAAGGCGGCCTGAGGCGCGGCCTGAAGCTCGCCCCCATTTGCCCGTCCGCCGCCGTCACGCCACACCCCGGTCAACCCGCGAGGGCGCCTTCAACGGGCGCCCGCGCCGGGCCTCGGCCGGGCTGCTCCTGTTCCTCCTCGGCGTGGCCGTCGGCGCCCTGGGCGCCTACCTGATCCTGGGCGGCGCGGCGCGGCGTGGTGGCATCAGTGCCGCCGAGTGGTTCAGGGAGGAGGCTGCCGGCCAGGAATCGCAATCCCAGCCCGAGCGGGAAGGCCGTGCGGCCCCGGCCTCGCGACACCGCCATGGCGCGGGCCGCGACGGCGCCGCGGGAGCGCCGGCGGGCCGATCCGCGGAGACCGAGAGGGTCCCGGCGGAAGGCGAGCCTGGCGCCGGCCAGGGTGGCAGCGACCGCGCCGATCCGCGCGGTGCAGCCGGTGTTGCCGGCGCGAGCGCCGTCGGAGCCGCGGCGACGGGCGCCGCCTCCACCGGGTCCGCCGCGGCCGGGCCGGCCCGGGTCGCGCTGGTGATCGACGATCTGGGGCGCAGCCTCGCGGAGCTCGACGAGCTGCGCCGGCTGGGAGTGCCGATCACCTACGCCGTCCTCCCCTTCGAGGTCCAGACGCCCGAGGTCGTCGCCGCCCTCCGCCGCCGCCACGAGGAGATCCTCTGTCACCTGCCGATGGAGCCCAGGAGCGGCGGCAATCCGGGTCCGGGTGCCCTGCGTGCCGGCATGTCGCCGGAGGAGTTGCGGCGGTCGACCCTCGCCGCCATCGACGCGGTGCCCGGCGCGGTCGGGGTCAACAACCACATGGGCTCGGCCCTGTCCGCCGACGCCGGCTCGATGTCCACGATCCTCGGCGTGCTGGCGGCGCGCGGCCTCTACTTCCTGGACTCCCGCACCAGCGCCCAAAGCGTGGGTTTTCGGGTGGCGACCGCGCTGGGCGTGCCCGCCGCGGAGCGCCAGGTCTTCCTCGACGACGATCCCAAGCCCGAGGCCGTGGCGGCCGAGTTCCAGCGCCTGCTCGAGCTGGCCCGCGCCCACGGCGCCGCGATCGCCATCGGCCATCCCCATCCCGGGACCCTGGCCACGCTGGCGGCCGAGGTGCCGCATGCCCAGGCCCAGGGCTATCGCTTCGTCGTGGTCAGCGCGCTGCTGGATCATCCAGCCCCGATGCCGCCGCTGCCCACCACTGGCAGGTGACTGAAAATCACGGGGTCGACGGTTCGATTCCGCCCCTGGACACCACGTTAAATAACACATAATAAGTGAGTTATGTCACTACCTCTGCTGGTCCGGTGGTGCTGAGTTCTCATGTCGGTAAGCTTCAGGTAAGCGCCAGAAGGCAAAGCGCCGGTGGCGCCAGCGTGCTGCGGGAGCGGTGCGCTGGGGGAAGGGGGGCTCGCGGCCTCGCGCCCCAGGTGTTGACATCAAGGTGTTTGTCAAGTAAAGTGTCGATGCTGGTGTCAACGTATACGTCAAGGAGACGCATGATGGAACCGCTTATGCCGAGACTACTGCGACCCGTTGGCCGACCTCCAGGTTGCTATTTCCGCCCAGGCTACTGGAATCACACAGCCGTAGCCGAGCATCTTGCAGGTGGACAGTTCGGGGCTTTGACAGGCGTGATTTTCGAAGCTTCGCACAGTTTGCGCCAGCAGGATCTGCTGTCGGAAGTCCTTGCTCGAAAGGCAGAAGCTATACTCGACACTGAAATGATGGAGTTGGCTACCTTGGGGGGGTTCGCCCAACGCGAAGCGCGGCGGCTGCCCTGGGCCGGCCAAGTCCCCCATAGCGTTGGCAGCTTGGGTACTTCGTCGGCGCGCCAAGAGCTGGTCAAGAGTATCGTCAGCTTCGTGGAAGGTCGTCGATTCACGGCCGTGCTCGCCCCTTCCCATCTTCTCAACCGCGGTATCGATGACCCATGGCTTGCTGTGGACCAGGAGTTCACCCACCTCCTGCGCGATCAGCTCGATCGGGCCGGCCTTGGGGAGGTTTTGATCTATTATCCCCTGGCAATACCTACACGGATTTTCGCAGATGCTCGTCAGCGGCGTTCGTTACGTACTGCCCTCTCGACGCTTCCTATAGACGCCCTGTGGCTGAGGGTCTACCCTTTTGGTAATCGGAGCGGACCAACTAGCGTCCGGCGGCTCATCGAGGCTTGCCCCGACTTCCACCATGCAATCCGTCCGCTGGTGGCCGAGCGCGTTGGAATCGAGGGACTTGCATTGCTGGCTTTTGGCGCTGTTGGTGCCGTTGGGAGTGGCATCGCTGCGGGGGAGCATTTCGATGCCACAGCCTTACAGCGTATTCCACAGCGGTCCGAGAAGGGCTTTGGCCCTCGTCGTCGTTTATACCTTGCCGATTTACAGGCGTACCTACCAGTAGACAGGGCGGAACAGTTATTTGAAATCCGCGGGATGAAATCACCGTGTGCGTGTAAAGACGAGGGGTGCTGCCGTCGAGGTGTGGACGACATGCTGCGCGACTCGCGGGGTCATTTCATGAGGCAGCGGCTCAGAGAGGTTGCATCGCTCGGCAGGATTCCCGAGACGCTGCGTCCACAGCGTTACCTCCAGGACGTGCTCTGGCGCGCTACCGACAAGATGTTGCGGGCAGCAAAGATCGAGGCAGCTCTGGGTCCAGCGCAGCGTCGCCTAGAAGGTTTGCGACGAACTCTAAGCGATCTGGAGCGACAAGGTGAGCTTACTAGCTTTTCGGCAGTCCCACAAGGTCGACGGCTCGAATTCCGGAAGGGTGCATAGCGTCTATGAGCGTTACTACGAATCCCAATCCTTTGGCACAGCGCCTTGACCGCATCAAGACTCTTGGCGGGATCCGCGGTCGCGACGTAGCTCAGCTTCTCGAGACCACGCCCGAAACGGTCTCCCGCTGGACAGCGGGAAAAGTTGAGCCGCAGCGGGACCGACTCAAGCGCCTGTTGACTCTTGAATGGCTGATGGATGAGCTAGCCCAATTCTACACTCCGGATGAAGCTCGGCTTTGGCTCTTCTCGCCTCATCGTCTCCTCGGAGGTCAGACTCCGGCAGACAAGATTCAGCGTGGAGAACTCGACGAAGTTCTCGCGATTGTGGCTCAGCTGCGCGATGGCGCGTATGCCTGATCTTCAGAGTGAGTGACGTTGGTCTATTCGCCAGAGCTCTTGGATCGTCTTGAGCAGTTACCGGTAATTCGATGGTCGGGTCGTGTGTACCGACACATGTTTGCCAGGCTGCCTCCAGATCGCGAGAATATTGAGGGTGCTCGGTGGAATCCAAAAGGGCTGGCGGCCATCTATACGAGCTTGGAGCGAGAAACAACCCTGGCCGAGGCTGAATTTCGAATGTCCCTCGAGCCCTTACGTCCAAGTAAGGGGCGCGTGCTTTACTTTCTGCGCGTGGCAGTATCTAAGGCGATAGATCTAAGAGCGCCTCATCTCCTTGAACAGCTGGGCATCAGTGTCGATCAGTTAGGGGATCCCCTTGCAGTTGAGCGCTGTCGCGAAATCGGTGGAGCTGTGGCATTTCTTGGCTACACGGGAATGCTTGTTCCCTCGGCACGGCATTCAGGAGGATCTAATCTGGTTATACTAATGGCCGAAGAGTTTGAGATTGAGGAGCAAGAGGATCTGTAAGAAGGCCGACGAGGCATCGACAGCACTAGCTCTTTCTAGGTTTCTGCTGGATCTCGTTATCGGCGGGCGGCGGCGGCTCTATGGCCGGAGTCTGTTCCGACTTAGCATCATCCAGAGTAGGGAGCGACATTGCGACATCATGGAATTGACTCACTCCTCGGACCACAGCCAATCCGGGGAGTACCTCGCCGGATCTGCGATTCGGGATGTAGGCGGATACCACGCCTGCAAGCATGCCTCCCCAGAGCGCGAATGCTGGCCCTCCACTGACACCATTGATGGCCACGCCGTCTACTAAGTAGGCATCGTCAGTTGGTACCCACGCGCTGATGCGGCCGGAGAAGAAGCAGAGGCTTGCTCGAGGAATTGCCGGAAAGCCGAGCCAGCCGATCTCGACGCCTGCCTTGAAGTGCTTGTCCCGATCGCTGAGAGCCAGTGGCTCAGGAGGCAAGGGCAGGTCGCGTCGCTCAAACAAAACCGCCGCCGTATCTTTCGCATCATCGATGAGGATGGCGCGATCTCCTACCTTGAGCAGCCTCGTTTTGCCTGATGCCTGGTGCTCAATGCGAATTGGCTCCTCCCAGTAGTGCGAGTGGCTAACCACATGAGCCGCCGTGGCGATGGCGCAAAGCTGTGTGCTTTTTGTGGCCGACACCAGAAACCCTGTGCCGGAGCCTTCCGGAGTAGAGATCCTAACAACGTGCGGCGTCACGAGATCGACAGTTTCATGCCACTCAGTTTCGCCCATGAGAAGCGCTTCCCTTCTGGCTGCCAAGACCGGCTAGCGTGCCGAGCGCGAGAGGTATTGCGCATGTATAGCATATCACGGATGGCTCGATGAGGCGGTGCGCCAGAAACGCATGCGCAGTTAGCAATCAGGAAATCGCGTCTTTGACCGCGATTGGATAGATGCACCGACCTGGCGCTACGTACGCAGAGGCGCGGGAGTTAGCGACACGACTACCGCGGTATGCGTCGCATGTAGTTGATGGGTGCGCAAGAGAAGCCGCGCTAGCGGCGTGCCGTGTAAAGATCCGCGGAGCGGATCTCAAACCCGCGTGCGCCAGCACGCCAACCTCGGTTCGTCCGCTCGGCCCGCCAGCTAGAGCTAGAGGGCTTGGCTAGTGCGCCTCGTTCGTGCAAGTGGATGCCGCCGCCGGGCAGGTGTGGGCGCGCTACCCGCCGCCGGGGGCGCAGAACCTAGTTTCCCGGGGGAAGTAGCCATCAGGGCCGGGCGGTCGGGCGCCCGCGGCCGGCCCGGGGTGCCTCGACGCCGCGGCGTAGCAGGTCGACCCCGCCGGCGGCGGACGCCGCCACTACGGCGGTGATGCGGTCGCCGGCCCGCAGCACGGTGTCACGCGACGGTACCTCCTCGCGGCCGGCGCGCTCGACCATCACCAGCAGGCAGCCGGCAGGCAGCCCGAGGTCGGACACGCGCCCGCCGTCGAAGGGCGCGCCGGCATCCACCTTGAGCTCGACGAGGGTAGTCTCGCCGGGCGCCGGGCGGTCCTGGCCGCGCATCAGGTCGCGCTCGAGCAGCGCCTCGTAGATGGGCCGGTCGCGCAGCACGTCGGCGAGGGCGTAGGCGGTGAAGCAGGCGACGAGCAGCGGCAGCATCAACCTGTACTGCTCGGTCATTTCGAGCAGCAGCACGATGCCGGTGAGCGGCGCGCGCACGATGGCGGCGAAGAGCGCCGCCATGCCGACGACGGCGAAAGCGGTGTGATAGCCGGTGGCCGCCGGGAAGAGCGGCTGGCCGACGATGCCCACCAGCAGGCCGGCCTGGGCGCCGATGACCAGCAGCGGCGCGAAGATCCCCCCGGCCGTGCCACAGCCGTAGCTGAGCATGGTCATGCCGAAGCGCAGCGCGAGCAGGCCGGCGAGCGCTCCCAGGGCCACCTTGCCGGCGAGGGTCTGCGCGACGAGCGGCGCGCCGCCCCCGAGCGCCGCCGGCACGAACCAGCCGGCAACGCCGATGGCGACGCCCACGAGGCCGGCGGGCAGTCCGAACGGCCACGCCGCAGTGCGGTCGAAGAGGCGCAGGCTCCCGAGCAGCGCGCGGTTGAAGGCCACCCCGAGGAGGCCGGCGAACAGCCCGAGGGCGAGAAACAGCGGCAGGCTCGCGAGCGGCGGCACCGGCGGGCTGGCGACGTGGAAGACCGGCGACTGCCCGAGCAGCAGCCGCTCCACCACGTCGGCCGTCACCGAAGCGACGAAGGCGCCGGTCAAGGCGCCCGGCGCGAAGTCGCGGCGCAGCTCCTCGAGCACGAAGATGACACCGGCGAGCGGGGCGTTGAAGGCGGCGGCGAGGCCGGCGCCGGCGCCGGCGGCGATCAGGGTGTGCCGCTCCCGCGCGTTGCCGCGCAGCCACTGGCTCACCATCTGGCCGAGGGCGCCACCCATCTGCACGGTCGGTCCCTCGCGGCCCAGGGCGAGGCCGCTGCCGATGCCCAGGGTGCCGCTCGCGAACTTGATCAGCAGCACCCGCCGCCACTTCATGCCGCGTAAGCGGTGCAGCACCGCCTTGAGGTGTGGGATGCCGCTGCCGGCGGTCTCCGGCGCGTAACGGCGGACCAGCCAGAGGGCGGCGGCGGCGCCGCCGCCGCAGATGGCCGCCGCGAGCGGCAGGCCCCACCATGCCGGCAGCGAGTGCGCGAAGCGGAAGAGGCCGTTGCGCAGCCGGTCCGCGGCGTCGAGGGTGAGCCGGAACACCGTGGCGGCGAGACCGGCGAGGATGCCGACCAGCAGCGCGCGGGGCACCACCCGGCGGCGACGCTCCTGGCGGCGGGCAAAGTCGCGGAGCTCGCGGCTGATGTCGCCGGAGGTGACCCCGTCGCCGGCGGGCCCCGCGCCTGCGGGGAGCGGCGAAGGACCGGTGCTTGGTCGACGCTCGCGCCGCATGCGTGGCACACCCCGCGAACGGGGGACGGCACCTCTCAGGCGTTTTGCCCGCAGGTCCTCGCGGCGCTGCCGCTGGGTCAGCCGACGCTGCCGGCGTTCGAGCGGCCGGAGACCACCATGTGGTCGCGGCGGTTCTGCCACCAGCAGCTCTCCTGGTGCTCGGTACAGACCGGGCGCTCCGAGCCGTAGCTGACGGTGCGCATCCGCTGGGCGGCGACCCCCAGGGAGGTGAGGTAGCCCTTGACCGCGCTGGCGCGGCGCTCGCCGAGCGCGAGGTTGTACTCGGCGGTGCCGCGCTCGTCGCAGTTGCCCTCGACCAGCAGGTCGAAATGGTCATAGGTACGCAGCAGGCTGGCGTTTTTCTGCAACCTGTCCCGCGCGTCTGCTTTGAGCTCGCTCTTGTCGAAGTCGAAGTAAACATCGGGGCTGAAGCCGCGGCGGCGAAGCTCACCGTTGACCACCTGCATGTCGCTCGACAGCATCGGATCCTCCGGAGCTTGGGCAGCGGGAGCGCGCGCCGGCCGCACCTGGGTGGCCGGCGACGGCGCAGGGGCGCTACGGGCCGCCGCTGCCGGCGCCGTGACCGGCTGCTTCCTCGCACATCCAAGAACGAAACCCACCAGAACCAGCAGCGCTACCCACGGCCAAGGCTTGCGGATCACCTCGTTCTCCTTTCCTCGGCTCGCCAGGCGAAGGAGCGCAGACGGAGCAGCCCAGGCCCGGCGGCCGGCCGTCGTCAGTCTAGCAGAATTCATATCGCATTGCGATCCACCTATCTCGCGATCCCGCGATCCCCTGCGGTACGTGGCGTTGGGCGGCGAGGCCCGTGGCCTTTGAAGTCTTGATGGCGTCGGGAGGCCCGGGGGGTGCGGCCGGCGGCGGCCGGGCTCACTCTTGATGCCCTGCCGGTCCAAAGCGCCGAGCAAGGCGCCCGACGGTCGAGCCTTGCACCAGGATGGCGAAGACGACGACGGCATAGGTGGCGTTGAGCACGGCGTCGCGGCCCACGAAAGGCGGCAGCGAGAGGGCGAGCGCGACCGAGATGCCTCCCCGGAGCCCGCCCCAGGTCAGCAGCGGCGCGGTGCCGCGAGGGGTGTCGCCGCCGCGGCGCACCAGCGGCAGCGGCAGGGCAACCGAGACGAAGCGCGCGCCGATGACGAGGACGATCATGCCCAGGACCATCGCGGCATGCGCCGGGGAGCCGATGCGAAACGTGGCCGTCTGCAGCCCGAGCAGGAGAAACAGCACGGCGTTCATGACGTAGTCGGCGAACGACCAGATGCGGTCCAAGGCCTCCGCGCTAGCGTCCCGCATGGTATGCCGCCGAGCGCGGTTGCCGACGAAGACGCCGGCGACCACGCAAGCCAGCGGCGCCGAGACATGAAGATGGGCCCCGAGGGCTATCAGGCCGGTCACCAGCGCGACGCTGAGCTGCACCTCGAGGTTCGGCTCGTCGACCCGCCGGGTCGCGGCGACGATGAGCACTCCTCCCGCGAGGCCGATCAGCGCGCCGCCGAGCGCCTCCTGCGCGAGGAGCAAGCTCACCGACGCCGGCGACACGCTGCCGGGCGCGGTGGCGACCGCCAGCAGCACCGTGAAGACGACGACCCCGACGCCGTCGTTGACGAGGCTCTCGCCGGTGAAGATGACCAGGAACGAGCGGGGCACGCGGAGGTGCTCCATCAGCGCGAGCACCGCGACCGGATCGGTAGGCGAGATCAGCGCGCCGAACAGCAGGCAGTAGACGAAGGGCACCGGGATGCCGACGAGCCCGAACAACACATACGCGCCGGCGCCGACGATGAGCGTCGACAGGAGCACGCCGACGGTGGCGAGCGTCAGGACGGTGCGGAGGTGCTGCCGTAGCTCGTGGTAGTCGACGGTCAGCGATCCGGCGAAGAGCAGGAAGCCGAGCATGCCCTTCATGAGCAAGGTGGAAAAGTCGACGCCGCCGGCGACCGGCGCCAGGCGCGCGGCGATGCCGAGCCGCGGCCAGAGCTGATCGGAGACGACGATCGCCACGCCGCCGAGCAGCCCTGCGACCAGCATGGCGATCGCCGGCGGCAGCTTCAGGAAGCGGTAGTTGAGGAAGCCCAAGACGGCCACGGCGATGAGCAGCAGCGCGGCGACGTCGAGGATGGCGGTCATCGGCGACCCGCGGCGGCAGCGGGGAGACGTGCCGGTCTCGGAAGGGTCACGGACCTTATCCTACCGCCGACGTTGCCGGGCTGGGCGCGCGGGCGCGCGCAGGCGCAGGTGCCGAGAGGTAACGCGCGGATCGGCTGGAAAAACTCACGACATTCGCTGCGCGATGTGCTCTTGCGGGCTGACTCCGCCGACCCTTCGGAGGAGGCATCACCATCGCCGCCGGCGGGGACCAGCCGAAGCAAATCGCAGGCAGAGACGCGGACAGTGAGCTGCCTGAAGGCGGCCACCGTCGGCCTTGCTTTCGAGCCGAAGGCGAGAATGCGGGGATGGAAGCGAAGCGAACATCCCCCTATCTTGCTCCGAGCTCTCAGGGCTCGGCCGAGCTCTCAAACCTTGTCCGAAGACGGAGCGGCACTCGCTTCTCGCGCCGAGCGTTGCGAGCCGCCATTTGGCGACGATCATGGCGCGAGTCTCCTGCGCAACGGAACATCTCCCAAGCAATTGCTCCCAACGCCGTGGAGCGATTCACTATCCGTATCGGACGCGAAAGTGGTGGCCCGGCGCTCACTGTGTACAAAGTAAGGCTAAAGATTATCTTCAATGAGGATGACGAAGCTGTCGAGTCCGAGCCATTCTTTCTCAAGGTGACAGGACCAAATATTATTTTGGCCCAGTATGTTCACGGAGTCACGAAGAAGGAGTGGGACGAATGTATTGAGAGGAATGTAACCACATTCCGCGCGATTGGCTACAAGCTTTACGAAGACCGCGACTGAGCTGTTTCCACAGGGCCGAGAGGGAGCTTGGTGTTGGTCGCTCTCGCGCCGATCCGCGGCTGTGTCGCGATGAGCTCGAATGCAGTGGCGATTGCCTTTCGAAAGGCGTCAGGGGCCGCTGGCCGATTCGCATCCCACCATGCGGAGGCGTCGCGGATCTCGCGGGCGGCGCGGCGAGTGATCGTGAGCGCAAGCCTGGCGGTCAATCCTGGCGGAGCTCCCGCAGCAACTCATCGTTCCTGTACTCACTCGCATGCGGTGATTCTACGCCATGATTCGAGTCCTGGGTCCGTCCCGCCCGGGCGGACGCCGTGGCCCGCACCGTCGAGGCAAGCGAACGGCGCGTCGGGGACGTTCTCGCGAGCGTGCGGCGCCAATAATCGGGGGCGCGATCGACCTGGACCTGCGAGCGCCAGGGTTGAAGAAGCATCAGTGCAGGGGGCCAGTCAGGCCACGCTCGGCGAGGTGCCACGCGTCGTGGCCCTGCTCCTTCAGCCAGGCGACGACCTTGGGGGCGATGCCCATATCCGCGAGGAATCGCACCGGCGCCTAAGCCGAGAAGACCTCTTCGCGCGCCAGCCAAGCTGCGTACCCGAGGGCCTGCTGGATGTCTTCCTTCTCGAGGTATGGGTAATCCTCGACGATCTCCTCGACGGGCGCCCCTTCCGCGATCAGGGTCACGACGTGGCCGACAGTGATCCGCATGCCACGGATGCACGCCCTGCCGCCCATGATCTTGGGGTCAAAGGTGATGCGGTCGAAAGCCACTGGATTCCCTTTCTCGTCGTACGAACCAGCCATTTCCGAGAGTAACACCGATCGGCCAGTTCATGATGCCGGTCTGGGAGTGGCAAGCGGCCAGGCCAGCGACGCTGGACCAGCGCGGCGATGGCCGCCAGGAAGATGAAGGGCGAAGCGTTGTCGACGAAGCGCGCAGGGACCTTTCGCAGGCGGCGAGCAGGGCCGAGGCCTGCGCCTCGGCCACGGTGGCGAAGCGTCGCCCGGGAGGTGCCGGGGAGAGCGGCGAGTCCGCCCCATTCCCCGAGCAGCTCCCGGCGAGCCTGCCGGAACTGCGGAAGAGGCGGCCGCCGGCGAGCACCAGGCCGAGCAGCTCGCCGTCGTTCGCGAGATGCGCATAGCGCGCCAGGCGAGGCGCGCGTTTCCACGAGTTCAAGCAGGCCCGCCGGTTTTTATTCCTTTCGGCCCGCTGGCGTCCGTTGCTGGATCAGTTCGCGCAACGCCTCGTTGACGGCGTGCGCGTCGGGAAAAGCCTCAGCCACGTCTGGGTCCAACACGATCAGCTTGCAGTCGTCCGAGAAACGATCAGCGTACTTGCCCCGGACACCGCCGCTGAAGTCGTACTCTTCGAGCATCTCATCGGCCGGTTTGTGGTTCCTCTCGCTCATATTGCTCCTGTTCAGCCTGGGTCGCCGTGCGGGCGCTGATGATCCGGATGCGGTCACCTCGCTCCGTGTGGACGACCACCAAGAGGCGCAGACGACTGGTCGCCCCGATCAGGACTTGCCGCTCCTCATCGTCGGAATGAACGGGATCGGCGATCGTGATCGAGAACGGGTCGGCGAAAACGGTCGCAGCCTCCTTGAATGACACTCGGTGCTTGCGTAGGTTGGAACGGGCCTTCCGTCGATCTCACTCGAAGCTGAGCGCCATCCGGCTCCATCCTATCTCGCCGCTGGGCAGAAGTTAAGGGTCGGCGCCGGCCCGGTTCCGTGCCGGCGGCCGGTGCGCTTGGACTTGTACATGGCGCCGTCGGCAGCCTCTATCAGCGCAGCCGGATCGCCAAGCCCTTCCTGAGTCGAGACAGCCACCCCAATGCTCGCGGTGACTTCGATATCGTCACCTCCGGGTTTCGCATCCTCGATGCCAGACACGATTGACGGCCTGCGCGAATTATGCTCCAATGACATGGGAGGAAGATCACCCCATGCCAATTCTTTCGCGCTGGGTATCCAGGGTCTGGCCGATCGCGCTCGTGGTGGGTCTGGCCGCACCGGGCAGGGCCGAGACCCTATACGTTTCGGAGCAGGATGGTGGCGCCGGTGGGCTGCTGGTCGTCGACAGCAGCGCCCCGCCGACCCTTCAATTCGGCAACCCGATCAGCGGGCTGCAGCCGGGAGAGGGGCTCGCCGGCATCGCCGTTCGACCCTCGACCGGCACCCTCTACGGTGTCGGCTCGACCAGCCGTCTCTATACCGTTCAGCCGGGCACCGGAGCGGCGACTCCGATTGGGAGCGCGCCCTTCGCTCCAGCCCTGCAGGGAACGCAGTTCGGCATGCACTTCGATCCGGTGAGCGACCGGCTGCGGGTGGTCAGCGACACCGGCCAGAACCTTCTCATCGACCCGATCGGTGGGGGCGTCGCCTCGGTCGGGGCGAGTCTCGCGTATGCAGTGGGAGATCCGCATTTCGGCGCAACACCGCGAATCACCGCTCTCGCGTACAGTCCCAATGATCCTTTCGCGACCTCGGCGACCGCGTATGGAATCGACCTAAACACCGGCGCCCTGGTGCGGCTGGGCAGCCCAGATCCCGCGGATGGAACCCTGCACACGGTGGGGATCCCGAACCCCGATGGGGGGCAGGCGGCCGGGCCGGCGGACGGGTTCGACGTCTCGCGCGTAAGCGGCATCGCCTACGCACTCCATCCTGGCTTCACGCCGGCCTTGGTGACCATTGACCTGACGACCGGACTTCCATCGTTCCTGGGCTCCATCGGCGGTCAATTCACCTTCTTCAACGGCCTGGCGGTGGCCCCAGAATGCCAGCCAGACGATTCAGCGATGTGCCTGGGCAACGACCGCTTCAGGGTGACAGCCACGTTTGACAGTGGCACCTCGGGGTCTGGCAATGCCCATACCAGCCCCATCACAAGGGACACCGGCTATCTGTGGTTCTTCAGCGCAGCGAACGTCGAGGCGGTGGTCAAGGTGCTGAACGGGTGTAGCGTCAACGGGCGCTATTGGGTGTTTGCCGGAGGTCTGACCAACGTCAAGGTCGACCTGACGATCACCGACATGGCGAACGGCACCTCGAAGGTGTACCACAACCCGCAAGGGACGGCCTTCCAGCCGATTCAGGACACCAGCGCGTTCGCGACCTGCCCGTAGGAGCGTCCTGGCTGGTGAGGTGGTGGCGACCGGCAAGAATGTCACGGCAGGTGCTCGCCCGTTGGTAGCCTTGGCTTCGCGCGCGCGGGTGGTCGGCAGCTGACAAGCGGATAGGCTTCTTGGGCCCGCTCGACGGCTAGCGGGTACCCGCCTGGCGGGCGTCGCGCCGGCGCAGCACCGCCTTGATCCAGAGGAAGCCGACCCCGACGAAGGGAAAGCCGTAGAGCACGAAGCCGATCGGGCCGAGGGTGCCGGCTGGCGTCGCCTCGACCTCGGCAGTGAGCGTGCCGCCTCCCTCGGGACCTTCGAGGAGCACGCGCACCCGCCACATCCCGCCGCGGTCGAAGGCGACGGCGGTGTAGTAGCGGGCGCCTTCGTGGACCGGTTGCGGCGCGGCTTCGTAGAGCGCCTCCGGAAGGCGCTTCGAGACCGGCTGGACGCCGATCCGCACCCGGGTGCGCGTCGGCAGGCGCTGCCCGGGCGGCGGCTCGAGCACGACGTAGAAGATCCCGGTACCGATGTTGGGATCGGTCCAGACCGACGCCACGTAGGGGCCGACCCGGCGATCGACCAGGATCGGGAAGGGCGGGCCGAGGTGGGCGAGGGCCGGCGGCGCGGGCAGCAGGAGGCCGGCGGCCAGGGCGAGGAGGGCTGACGCGGGGCCGAGACGTCGCACGCTCAGGTGCCCAGGAAGGAGGTGCCGCGCATCTCCATCGGCTGGGAGAGCAGCCAGACCGCGGCAGACCCAAGGAGAAGGCAGAGCCCGGCCCACGGCAGGCAGACCCGGGCGGCGCGCTCGGGGGCCTCGCGCTCGGCGATCCGCCAGGCGACGAGCAGCGAACCGAGCAGGCCGAGAGCAAGCAAGCCGAGCTGCAGCGGCTGGACGAACCGCACGGCGAGGCCGCCGGCGGTCCAGGCGGGCGGCCCAAGCAGCGGCAGGCCCGCATCGGCGAGCGCGCTCTGGGCGACGGGCACGAAGGTCCACAACCCGGTGACGAGGTGGAAGCTGTAATGCGCGACCCAGATCGCGAAGCCCAGGGGGACGAGAGCATAGGCGAAGCGGGTCGCGACGAGGAGCAGCGGCTGGCGCAGGCCGCCCCAGCGGCGCGCGAGCCAGGCGGCGCCGCCGAGCAGGAGGATGGGCTCGACCACCAGCAGCAGCAGGAAGAGGACGCCGAGCGTGGCGGCAGGATTGGCGGTCCCCAGGCGCGCGGCGAGCCAGGCTCGCGCGGCGTAGACCGGGCTGACCATGCCGAAGGCGTTGACCAGGCTGCCGAAGGTGAAGACGAGGGTGAGCGCGGCGAGGTCCTTGCGGCGCGAGAGAAAGCCGATGCCGGAGCGCCGGGGATCGTCCCACAGCTCGCTCGCCGGCAAGCGGGTGGCCAACGCCACGTTCTGGTGCGGACAGGCGTAGACGCAGTCCAGGCAGAAGGTGCAGTCCATGTTGCCGACCTTGCGCGGCTGGAAGAGCTCGAGCTCGCAGCCCCGCTGGACGATCACGTCGGGCTGCTCGGGATGGCGGGTGCCGGCGATGCAGTCCCGGGTCTTGCAGCTGGCGCAGACCTGCGGCTCGCGGACCTGGACCTCGAGCGGCGAGATCGTCGAGGCGACGAAGTTGAACTGCCCGATCGGGCAGACCCACTTGCAGAACGAAGCCTTCTGGAACAGGCCGTCGACGAGCAGGGCGGCGGCGAAATAGCCGAGGATCAGCGCCGCCGTCCACCACGGCGAGCTCCACAGCCCGAACAGCTCGTAGGCGAAGAGGAAGAGGGCGAACAGGAGGACCGCCGGCCACTTCGAGCGCAGGCGCCGGGGCCAGCGGAAGGCCGGCCGCAGGAACCGCCGCGCCAGCTCGCGCGGGAGCATGAAGGGGCAGGCCATGCAGAACAGGTTGCCGGCGCCGAGCAGCAACAGCACGAGCACTCCTCGGTAGTGCACCCAGGTGAGAACGGTCGCCAGGTTCTTGGGCGCGAGCTGGGGCCCCCAGAAGCCGTGCGCGATCATCGCCGCCGCGAGCAGCAGCGGCGGGAGCTGCAGCAGCTTGCGCGAATGCCGCCAGCGCAGGAAGCGCCCCACGACCGGCGCCCGCAACCAATCGATGCCGGCGGGGCGTGGTGCCCGCTCGAGCTTCACCGTCACGCCGGGTCCTCTCTCACGCGGGCCGGACGCCCCGCACCCAGAGCTCCCGGCGCCAGGCCCTGCCGTCGCGGAGCCTGGCGTCGACGAGGAGGATCCAATCGCCCGCCATGGTGAAGCGAAGGGCGGCCTCGTAAACCCCCGGGGCCAGCTCGCGGACGCTGGCGAGCAGCGGTGCCATCCCCGGATGCGACATGTCGGCTTCGACCCTCACGCGGGCGCCGGCGAGCGGCCGGCCATCGCGACGGTCGGCCAGGGCGAGGCTCAGGACGGCGGGCCCGACGGCCGGCGCTCGGGGGGACAGCGTCCACGTCAGCACGACCTCCGGCGCCGCGGCCGGGCGCTGGCCGCAAGCCGCTGCGAGCAGGGTGGCCGCGAGCACGGCGCGCAGCCACGGGGCCCCCGGCGGGCGCCGGCTCAGGCCGCAATCAGCGGGCGCGAATGGACGGCGCAGGTGCAACGCATCACCGCCGCTTCGGCCGCTGGCGGGAACTTGTGGTAGTACATGGCCACCAGCATCGGGATGAACACGATGGTGTTGTAGAACAAGTGCAGCTCGACGCGCGGGATCCACTGCTGGAGAATGCTCGTCGGCACGGGGCTGTGGAAGAGGTTTGTCCCGACGATGACCTGGCCCTGCAGCAGGGCGTGCTCGATGTGATGCCAGAACTGGATGACGAGGGCGACCGTCCACCAGGTGCGCGCCCTGCCGGTGAACCCGGGCCACAGCAGCCACAGGCCGATCAGCATGACCAGGGCATAGGTGTAGTGCAGCACCTCGGACTTCACGAGCCAGGGCTGCCACAGGCCGAGGAATCCGCGCGCCTGGGGAATGGGCCACTTCAGGACGTAGATCTGGAACGCCTGCGCCAGGTGCTCGGCCCAATGGGCGAGCACGATCAGCATGAAAATTTGCAGTGCGCGCTCGTGCCACTGCCGATTCAGACGGTCCCGCAGAGTGAGCGCCGGTGCGGAGTCGAGATGCGATCCAAGTGCCGAGGCAGTCAGATCCATGGGACATCCTCCATCGAGGCCTGGCCGTTTGGCGACCTCTCCTGTCGCCCTGGCGATACCGCTTTCTGATCATACATCATTACAAGGCAATAGCGAAGATGCCAATTTCAGATTGATAGATAACCCTGGTAACCTATCGACGGCGAAGTGCGGCGCCTGGACCCGGCAGCCCAGCGCAAGCGGACGGCTCCATGCCGCGGGCGGACGGCAGGCGGCCGGGGCGCGACCCTGCGGCCGGCGCCGCGCAGAGCCGCAGGCGGCGGCGTAGAATTGGGTGGCCTCTTTGCCCGTTTGCCCGGCCGATGGCTACACTGCTCCAGGACCTTCGCTACGGCATCCGCACGCTGGCTGCCGTGCCCACGATCTACGGCGCGGCCATCTTGAGCCTGGCCCTGGGCATCGGCGCCAACACCGCCATCTTCAGCGTCGTCGAGGGGGTGTTGCTGCGCCCCTTGCCCTACCCTGACCCGGATCGCCTGGTGATGATCATGGAGCGCGACCTCCAGCACCCGGCGATGAGCCGGGTCGCCGAGCTGCCGCCCGGCCTGCTGCCCATGTCGTCGCCCAACTTCTTCGACTACCGGGAGCAGAACCATGTCCTCGAGGCGATGGCGGGAATGTGGCTGAACAACGCCACGGTTGCCGCACAGGGCCGCGAGCCGATGAAGACCGCCGGCGCCGCGGTTTTCGCACGGTTCTTCGACATCCTCGGCATCCACCCGATGCTGGGGCGCACCTTCCTGGCCGCCGAGGAGCAGCCCGGCCGCAACCGGACGGTGGTGCTGTCCTACGGGCTGTGGGCGGAAGCGTACGGTAAGGACCCTGGAGTATTGGGCAAGAAGTTCCTCATGGATGGGCTCGAGCACACCGTGGTGGGCGTCATGCCGCCGGGCTTCGAGTTCCCCAAGGATGCCCGCTTCTGGTACCCCAGCGGCTTCCCACGCGATCAAGCGCCGCGCAACTTCAACTTCCTGCGCGTCGTTGGTAGGATCAAGCAGGGTATTCCCCTGGCCACCGCCCAGGCCGAGCTCTCGACCATGGCCCGGCGGCTCGAGCGGCAGTACCCGGACACGCTACAGGGCCGCGGCATCCTTCTCGTCCCGCTCGCCGAGCAGATCGTCGGCCAGATCCGGCCGCGGCTCATGGTCCTGTCGGGCGTCGCCGGCCTCGTCCTGCTGCTCGCCTGCGGCAACGTCGCCAACCTGCTGCTCGCACGCGCCGTCGGACGTCGGCGCGAATTCGCCATTCGCACCGCGCTGGGGGCGCGCCAGCGCCGATTGGTGCGCCAGCTGCTGACCGAGAGCCTGCTGCTGGTCTCGATCGGCGGCGGCCTGGGGCTCCTGCTGGCGTTCTGGGGGCTGCACTTCATGCTGCGCCTCTCCGCCGGACAGATCCCGCGCCTGGAGTCGATCGGCGTCGATCCCGCGGCCCTCGCCTTCACCCTGGCGGCGAGCCTGACCTCCGGGATCGTATGCGGGCTCGTCCCTGCCCTGGCGGCGGCACGGCCCGATCTGACCGCGGCGTTCAAGGAGGGCGGCGGGCGGGCCGGCATGGGCCTCTTCGGCCGGCGCCTCGGCCGCCTGCTGGTGGGCCTGCAGCTGGCGATCGCCATGATCCTGGTCTCCGGCGCGGGTCTGCTGGCCAGGAGCTACGCTCACCTGATGCAGGTCGATCCCGGGTTCCAGCTCGACCATGTCCTGGCCGTCGAGGTCACCCTGCCCGCGGTCAGGTACCGGGAGAGCCACGAGACCGCCACCTTCTGGAAGGAGCTGACCCGGCGCGTCGGGGCCCTTCCTGGCGTGCGCAAGGCGGGTGCCACCTTCTTCCTGCCGATGAGCGGGCAGAGCGCCACGGTGACGGTCGCGGCTCACGGCGTGGATCCTTCGTTACCCGCGGCGAGCAGGAAGGTCGTCATCCAGGCGGCGACGCCGGGCTTCTTCGCCGCGATGGGAGTGCCGCTCGTACGCGGCCGCCTGCTGACCGACCGCGACGACGCCGGGGCGCCGGAGGTGGTGGTCGTCAACCAGGCGGCGGCGCGCCACTTCTGGCCGGGGCAGGATGCGATCGACCGGCAGCTGACGTTCGCCGCCAACTTCGGACCCGCCGGCAAGACCGAGAGCGCCGCCCGCCAGGTTGTCGGCGTGGTGGGCGACGTCCGTCACTACGGGCTCGATCAGGGGGTCGAGCCGGAGATCTACTTTCCCAGCTACCAGAGCACCTGGCGCTGGGCGAACCTGGTCCTGCGCACGACCGGCGATCCGCTCCGCCTGGTGCCTGCCGTCCGCAGCACGGTCCGCGGCCTGGACGCCGGTCTCGCCGTCGGCAAGGTCCGCACCTCGCGGCAGCTGCTCTCGGACTCGGTCGCCAAGCCGCGCTTCACCACCCTGCTGATGCTCGCCTTCGCCAGCCTTGCGCTGCTGGTCGCGGGTGTCGGCGTCTACGGCGCGGTCGCCTACTCGGTCGGCCAGCGGACGCGTGAGCTCGCCGTGCGGATGTCCTTGGGCGCCGGCCATGGCGACATCTTCCGCCTGGTCCTCGGGGAGGGGATCCGGCTTGGATTGAGCGGCCTTCTGGCCGGCCTCGCCGGCGCGATGGTTCTCGCCCGCCTGATGACCGGCCTGCTCTTCGAGGTGAGCCCGCTCGACCCGGCAACCTTCGCCGTCGTGTTCCTGGCGCTGCTCGCGCTGGTGGCCTTGGCGAGCCTGCTCCCCGCCCGGCACGCCGCCGGCGTCGACCCGATGGCCGGGCTGCGGCACGAGTAGCCGCGCCTGCGAACGGCGGCGGGGCCTATGACCGGTTGACGAAGGCCAGGAGGCGGCTGCGGGTGCGGACGAGCAACTTGCCGCCGGCGATGGCGGGGGTTGCCATGCACATCTCGCCGACCGGGTTGACGGCCACCAGCTGATAGTCGATCCCTTCCTTCACCACGTAGACCTCGCCGGTCTCGCTCGCCAGATAAAGGTTTCCATCCGCGGCAACCGGCGAAGCGGAGAAGGTGGCGCCGCTGTCGCCGACGCGCTGCCGGTAGATCTGCTCGCCGTTTTTCAGGTAGTAGTTGGTGAGCACGCCGCCCTCGGTCATCACGTAGAGGTGCTCGCCGTAGATCAGGGGCGTCATGTAGTATGCGCCGCCCGCCTTCTTGCTCCAGGCGACCGAGCGATTGGCGACCTGGTCGTCGCCCAACGAGATGTCACCAGCGGCCCCGGCGCGGATGGCATAGATCGGCTTCAAGGGCCGCTCCCCGTTGACGATCAGGAAAAGTCCCAGGCCGGTCACCGGCGTCGAGGCGACGACGAAGGAGTTCCCGGTTTTCAGCTGCCACAGCTCCTTGCCGGTATCGGGATCGTAGCCGCGGATCGCCTTGAAGCCGTTGGCGGCCAGCTCGGCATGGCTCACCACTTCGCCGCGCTGATAGACGGTCGGGGTGGACCAGGTCGGGAGCTCGTCGCGCGAGGTGATCCAGCGGCGCTTGCCGGTATCGAGATCGAAAGCGGCGATGAAGGAGTCCTTCTGCCGGTCGCACTGGACGATGGCGAGCTGCTTGTAGATGATCGGCGAGCTCGCGTCCCCCCAGGTGAACTCCGGATCCCAGAAGAAACCGGTGTCGAGGATGCCCAGGTCCTGCTGCCACAGCAGCTTGCCGTCGAGATCGAAGCAGTAGAGGCCGTGCGAGCCGAACATCACCACCAGGTGCTTGCCGTCGGTGGCCGGCGTCGGCGAGGCGTAGCTGTTCTTCGGGCTGCGCCGGGTCTTCGGCAGCCCTTCGTAAGCGGTGCGCTCCCACAGCAGCTTGCCGGTCCGCAGATCGAGGCAGAGCACGCGCAGGCTCTGCGGCGACCGGTCCTTGGACAGCACCATCGGCAAGCCGTGGGCGCCGGCGCGGAGCTCGTCCTGTGGCGCGCCGCTGACCGCGGTGGTGAGGAAGATCCGATCCCCCCAGACGACCGGGCTGGAGTGCCCGAGGCCGGGGATGGCGACGCTCCAGGCGAGGTTCGCCGGCGGCTCCACGCCGAAGCGCACCGGCGGGTGCTCGCCGTCGGCGACGCCGGCGGCGCCCGCACCGCGGAACTGCGGCCAGGCAGGGGTTGCGCTGGTCACCGCCAGGATCTTGCGGATCGCCGCCGCGAGCTCGCCGCGCTCGAGCCGGGTGGCGAGCTCGACGCCTTCCTCGAGCGCCCGCCGGCTCAGCCGCCCGGTCTTGAGCAGCAGCTCGGCGCTCGCCAGGTCGCCTTTCGACACCGCCCACCACAGCGGGGTCTGGCCGGTCAGGAACTCGCGGGCGTTGACATCCGCCCCGAAGGACAGGAGGGTCTCGACCACCTGCGGGCTGCCGATGGCGAAATGGAGCAGGCTGACGTGATTCAGCTTCTCGACGGCGTTGACGTCCGCGCCATGCTCGAGGAGCACGCGGACGACGTCGGCGTGCCCCCGCTGAGTGGCAAACATGATCGCCGTCCCGCCCTCGCGGAACTCGGCGTTCAGATCGGCTCCCCGGGCGAGGAGCTCGGCGACTTTCACCGCTTCACCGCGGCGGGCGGCCGACCACAGCTCCTCGGGGTCCGGTGGCGCCGGGGCAACACCGAGCAACAGCGCCGGCACTCCGAGCAACAGGCCAAGGACGGCGTGCGCAGCCAGGCGGTTCAGGGAAGCTCGCGAGCAGCGGCTGCTGGTCATGGATCTCCTCGTTTCGGCCACCGGCCGAAGGGCGCGGGCCGCCGGTCGGGTGATGACCTGGCGGCCGCCGCACCGGCAGCGCTCGCCGCGAGCGCGAACAGGCGGTCATGAGTGGCGACGTAGAGCACGCCGCCGGCAGCCGCGGGCGTGGTGTAGATGGCGCTGCCGAAGCTCATCTTGCCGAGCAGCGCCAGCTCGCGGCCGGCAGCGAAGACCAGCACGTCGCCGTCTTCGTTGCCGAGATAAACCTTGCCATCCGCAACCAGCGGCGACCCCCAGATCGTGGCGAAGGTGTCGTACTTCCATAGCTGCACGCCGGTCGCGGCGTCGATGGCATGGAGCCAACCGGCGAAGTCGGCGGCGTAGACCACGCCGCCGGCGACGGCCACCGTCGACAGGGTGGTGCCGAGCGCGGCGCCGCCCAGGCTCCAGGCGGGCGTCACGACGCCGTCCCCGCCGACCGCGAGGGCCCATAGGCGGCCGCCAGCCGGCGGCCGTTGCGGGTCGTGGCCGACGCCGATGTAAACCCGCCCCTGGTGGATGACCGGAGTCGCCACGATGGCCTCGTGCGTGCGCTCGCCGCCGGGTGCGGCGGGCTGGTTGGCATCGAACTTCCACAGCAGCTTGCCGGTCTCGGGCTGGAACCCGTAGAGCCAGCCGTCGCCGCCCGCGAAGAGGACCTGCGGCCGGCCGCCGAGGATGCCGTAGGCCGGGCTGCTCCACTGCCCGTCGAGCAGGTTGGCGCCCGGCGAGGCGTCGCTCCAGCGCACCTTGCCGGTGACCTGGTCGACGGCGATGAAGCTCGGGGCGCGCGGTGCCGGCACCCTGCCGGTCTCGTCGGGGCCGTTGCCGGTGACGGCGAAGACCAGGCCGGCGGCGACCAGTGGCGACGAGGCGGTCATGAAATGCGGTACGACTCCCAGCTCGGCGATCAGGTCGAGCGCCCACAGGCGCCTGCCGGAGGTGTCCAGCGCCACCATCTCACCGCGGTTGGAGAGGTAGTACAGCCGGCCGCCGTCGATCGCGGGGGTCGAGCAGAGCCCCTCCATGGGCCAGTCCTGAAGCCTTCCCGCGGCCAGCTTGGGATGGGTCGCCTGCCACAGGAACGAGCCGTCGGCGGCGGCGAAGGCCATCAGCACGCCGCGGTCGCCCTGCAACCCGGGCTCCCTGGGGCGCTCGTTGTTGGTGCCGACGTAGACCTTGCCGCCGGCGACGACCGGCCCGGCATACGCCTGGGAGCCGAGCTGGGCCATCCAGCGGACGTTACGGCGTGTCGCGAGGTCGCAGGAGCTGGGTAAACCCCGCGCCGCGGAGACCATGTTGCGCTCCGGGGAGCCGCCGAGCATCGCGCGCTCGCCGTCCGCGCCGGCGGCCGGCACGGCGGCGGCGTCGCCGAGCGCGCGCAGGCTGCACAGCGCCGCGACCGCCGCGGCGTGCCGCGGCCAGCGGCCGGCGCCGCGCGCTCGCGACACGCTCAGGCCCCCGAGCATGACCCCGCGCCCGCGCCCGCGGCGCCGGCCGCCGCCGCGCGTGGCCGCCGGTTGCGGACCAGCGTCAGGCTCGGCACCAGCACCAGGGTGATCACCATGCAGCTCGCCAGGCTGAGGCAGACCAGCAGCCCCAGCTGACGGTTGGGCGGCACCGCCGACAGCAGCATCACCGAGAAGCCGGCGACGAAAGCCAGGCAGCTGAGCAGGATGGCCGGACCGCGATCGGCAAGAGCGGAGAGGATCGCCTGCCGCGGCTCGGCGCCGAGCCGCTCACGGTCCCGGTACGAGACCACCAGGTTGATCGAATAGGAGACCCCGATCCCCAGCGTGATCGCCGCGAACATCGAGTTGGCGGTGCCGAGCGGGATGCCGCACCCGGCGAGGGTGCCGAAGACCAGTACCACGCAGCCAGCCACCGGGAGCACCGCCAGCGCCATCGTCTTCACCGAGCGGAAGAGCAGCAGCAGCAGGCCGATCTCGGCGAGCAGCGCGAAGCCGATCGAGCGCACCTGGCCGACGACCAGCAGCTTGACCGTCAACCAGCTGATCCAGCCGTCGCCGAAAGGCGTCATCGACACCGCGCCACCGAAGCGCCGGCGCGTGGCGCGCTCCGCCGCGCCGAGCAGTGCACCGATGCGCGTGTAGTTGGCGGAGCGGACGAAGAGGGTCATGCAAGAGCGCCGGTAGGCGCCGTCCAGCCGCTGGCCGCCGGGAGCGCGCCGCGCCGAGCTGATCAGCATCACCGCCTGCTCGACGTCGGTCGGCGTCAGCGTGCGCTCGCCGCGCCCGAGCGCGGCGCGGAAGGCCCGCTCGTCGACGCCGGCGAGCGCCGCATCGACCCGCACCACGTCGTCGTAAGCGCTCACCGCGGTGCCGACCCGTGGATCGGCGGCCAGGTCGTCCTCGACCGCGCCCAGGGCGCGGAGCGTCGCGGGGTCGAGGAAGCCGTCGCGCCTGCCGCTGTCGAACATCAGGTCGAGCGTGTTGGTGCCGGCGAGCAGACGGTTGATGGCGCGGTCGCCGCGCACCGTGTCGCTCTCAGGCGGCAGGTTGCCGATCCAGTTGTCCTGGATGCGCAAGCGGCTGGCCGCCAGGCCGGCCGCCGCCGCCGCCACCACCGCCAGCGCGGCCAGCACCCAGCGCGCGTCGATGGCCGAGAGCGCCGCCGCCAGGCGCTCCAGCAGGCGCTGGCTGGCGCGCGCGAACGGCACTCGGCCGGCCCCTGGCCTGGGGTCGAGGAGCACCAGCAGAGCGGGTACCAGGGTGAAGGTGCCGAGGCTCGAGAACAGCACCGAGAGCGCGCCGTAGACGCCGAAGACGCGCTGCGGCTCGAGGCGGGTCAGCGCGATCGACGCGAGACCGGTGATGGTCGTGATGGTGGTGAACAGGATCGGCATCCGCACCTCGCCGAAGGTCTCGACGATGAGCTCTGCGGTGCTCCGCCGCGGCAGCTGGCGGGCCGCCGTGAAGTAGCCGTGGAGGGCGTAGATGTCGTCCGTCATGCCGAGGACGATGAGGATCACCGGCAGCACCAGCGTGGAGACGAACACGGCTTCATGACGGAACCCCATGATGCCGATCGTCCAGATCTGGCTCAAACCCACCTCGAGCAGCGCCACGAAGGCCGGGGCCGGATGGCGGAAAGCGAACATCAGGACCGCTGCCAGCACCACGATCACCAGCGGCACGAGGCGCACCAGGTCGGCGGCCGCCGCCTCGCCGAGCACCGCCTGCGCCATGGCGGTGCCGCTGGCATAGACGGGAAAGCCCGCCGTGGCGTGGCGGGCGACCACCGCGCGCACACGGCGCGCGAGCCGCGGGCGGTCGGCCTCCGGCTCGACTGCGGCGTAGATCGCGGCCGCCCGGCCGTCGCGCGCCGCGAGCACGCCGTCGTCGAGCCCGAGCGCCGATGTCTCGGCGCGCAGCCGCTGCGCCAGCAACGGATCGGGGGCGCCGCGCTCGAGCCAGGGGCGCAGGTCGAGGAGGTCGTGGTCGAGGTAGAGGCGGGGCACCGTGGCCAGGCTGACCACCGAGGCGGGCACGATGCCCTCGACCCGCGCCAGGTCGCTGCCCAGGGCGGCCAGCAGGGCCAGCGCCGGCGGGCTGTAGATGGTGCCGCCGGGAGCGGCGACGGCGACCACCACCATGTCGTGCACGTCGAACAGCCGCGTGGCGGCATCGCCCGGGACCATCGCCGGATCGCCCGCCGGGATCAGCGAGCGCGCGTCGAGGCGGGGCCGGACCAAGGGCACGCCGCACAGGCAGACCGCGGTGAGCAGCAGGCTGATCGCCAGCACCAGCCGGGGATAGCGTACCGAGAAGTGCAGCAGTCCCAGCATGCAAGATCAGCCCGGGGTGGGTACCAGCAAGGGACAGGGCGGGTGGCGTCTTCGACCTGGCGCGTGCCAGCCTGACAGGCCGAGGTCGGCCGCTCCGCCCTGAAGGGACTTCAACGGTTCGCCTAGCGGTTGAGCGACGCCACCTGTACCTGGTGGTTCGTCGACAGCGGCACCGTGCGAACGACCTCGCGGAACTTGACCACGCCGGAAACCAGCGTGCCGACCTGGCGGCCGGCCGACATCATGGCGACGGGATCGACGGTCACCGAAGCCACCTGGCCGACCGGCGGGATCGTCGTCACCTGCGAGAACCACACCGCCGGCTCCTTGGTCTTCATCTCGAGGCCGAGCTGCGACATCGAGACCTTGACGTTGACCGGTGCCCGGCAGTTGGAGGCAGAGGTGTCGCTCGACTCCGGCTTCGGCTGCGGCTTCGGCTTCTCCGCCTGCTGCTTGTTGGCGACGAGCAGCGTGCGTGCGGCGCTCGGGGACAGGTCGAAGTTGCCGACCTGGCCTACCGCCGGACGCGCACTGTCGAGGCTGACGCGCACCGGACCGAAGACGCCGCTCTGGCCTTGCAGCTCGAGGCCGACGAACTCGGTGTCGGTGATGGAGTTCCCCCAGCTCACCGGCAGCTGGTGGTTGGCGGCGCGGGAAGCGCCGTGGCGGACCGCGATCCAGCCGGTGAGGTCGACGGTGTCGTTACCGATCCCGGCGATCTCGTAGCTCTCCTGCAGGCGGACCCGCATCACGTCGACGCTCGCACCAGGAAGGGTGTAGGGCTTGACGTTGATCGAGGGGAGGGATTCGACCTTGGCGAAGCCAAGTTGCTCCATCTCGCCGACCAGCGCTGCGATGCGGACGGTGTCCGAGGCAGCCGGGGCGGCGTTGACGCGATAGCCGACTGCCAGCGTGACAGCGGCGATCGCGAGAAGGATCAACAGCGTTCTCTTGCTCATGGTGCCTCCTTGCTTGAAAAAAGTGACTCCGGATCACGGACGGCAGGCCGGCGCGAGAGGCGGTCCCCGGGCAGCTCCCGGAATGATGCGTGATCGCATCGCTAGCTCCTGTCCCGGCGCTCCGGCGAGTCGCTCGCGCGCCGCCCACCGCCGCTCGGCGGGGCAGGCGCCGGCGGGCCGCGCCTGGCGGTCGGCGCCGCCGGCGCGGACAGCGGGCCGCAGCCGCCGGCCTCGGCGCGGTGGCGCGACGGCTCCCGGTGCGGCTCGGCGGCGGCCGCGGGCGAGGGCGCCGGAGCCTGCTGCTGGCAATCGGGAATGCCGTCGTGATCGCGGTCGGCCAGAGCGAGGAGGTTCTCCCCATACGCCTCCTCGCGGTTCTCGATCGCATAGGAGAAATAGCGGTCACCGTCGGGCCCCACGGTCCACCCGCGATAGACCGCCGGCACCCGGAACAGCAGCTCGGGCCAGAACCGTTCCGGACCGGCGGCGTGGCCGGCAACCCTGAAGTCCTCGGCGATCCTGCCGTCGCCGTCGAGATCGGTCGGCAGCTGGTCGGGCTGATAGAGCACCAGCGTGCGCAGGAAGGCGATCAACGCCTCGCGGTCCGCGGCGCGCGCCGCGGCGTAGGCGCGCGTCGCCGCCGCCGCCTCGCCGCCATGGCGGCGGATGACGTCGTCGAGGGTCATGCTCGCTCCGTCGTGGCCATAGGGCGCCGTGCTGCCCACTCCCCAGAGCGGCGGCGTGCGGAAGCTGCGCAGCGTCCATGGCTGGCCGCGCCGGTCGACGTAGACCTCGTGAAAGCGCTCGCCGAGGTCGTGGTGGCGGAAGTCGCTATAGACGCCGCGCACCACGAAGCCGCCGCGCCGCGGTACCGCGAGCTCCTGGCCGCTCGCGTCCGTAACGGCCGCGGTCAGCGATCGCAGGCGGCCTTTTAGTCGCCCGGTTGCCGCATCCGGCGCGACCTCGAGATCGAAGAAGCGGCGGTCGCCGGCGAAGCCATGGCGCGGGTCCTCGGGCTTGAGCACCCAATCGGCGACGTGGCACGAGGTGCAGGCGAAGCTCGTGAGCAGCTGCCGGCCGTGGCGGGTCACCGCGTCCTGGCGTGCTTCAGCCGGCGCCGGATGGTTGAGCAGGAACCATTCGAGCAGGTCGATCTCGCCCTCGGAGAGGGTGCCGGCGCGCTGGCCGGAGAGCGCCTCGAGAGCGTGCCGCGCGCCGGGCTGGAGCTCGAGGTTGGGTTGCGGCGCGCCGGCGTTGGAGGTCTTCGCCCACCGCTGCTCGCGCTGCCAGTCCGGGAGCTTGCCGAGCTGCTGGAAGGTGGTCGGATCGTCGGCCACCATGCCCATCACGGTGCGCAGGACGCCGCCGATGAAAAGCCGCAGCGTCGCGAACTGGTGGTCGCCTGCCGAGCTGCCGAAGATACCGGTGGAGAGGTCGTAGCCGGCGATCCCGGGGTCTCCCAGGCGGGACGGCGTGCCGTCCGGCCGCAGCGGCCGCGGCCGGCCCTGGGCGTCGACGAGCCGGACCTTGAGGGCCGGATTGAGGCCGGGCATGCCCCGACCATCCAGATCGTCCAAGGCGCCGAAATCGACCCGTACGCCGGGCGCCGCCTCCACCACCGCGCGGCGGTGTGCGGTCTCGCTCGGCACCTCCAGGAAGCCGTCGTGGTTGTCGTCGTAGGCGTCGAGGATCTGGGCGCGGATCTGCATGCCGATCATCTCGATCAGGCCGGCGCCGAAGAGGTGGGGCGTGTTGAGGCCATGGCCGATCGGCTGCACGGCGTTGCCGCCGGCGCCGGGGCTGCGAAACGGCAGGTTGTGACACATGCCGCAAGAGGTCGTGGCGCCGGCCAGCTCTCGCGCCTGCAGGGCGGCGAAGACGCCGTCGCTCTTGCCCCATTCGTGGAAGAAGTAGGACCGTCCGCGCTGGTAGGCAAGCCAGGGGTCGGTCTGTTGCAGGTGCATCGACGTGCCCGGCACGTCCGGATGCTCGGAGTGGATGACCCGTACGCGCGCTTCGCGGATCGAGAGGCCGAGCGGCTCCGCCGGCCGCACCGAGATCTGCGCCCGCGCCAGCAACGCGGCGCCGAGCAGGCCGAGGCCGAGCAGCCACGCCGCCCTGGACGAACGCTCAGCGGGGAGGCGCTGGTTTTCCACCGTCATCCTTCCTCGCGGCGGCCGCGGACATCTCGAGGACGTCCGGGAAACCGGTGCCGTGGCTGTCGCGGCGGTAGGGCAGGTCGAGGCCGTAGGCTTCGTCGATGTTTTCGATCCGCAGCAGCGGCTTGCGGCGGCCATAGGGATCGACGACCTGGGCCAGGGAGTGGAAACGCGGCGGATGGGCGAACAGGAAGCGCGCGTCGAAGCGCTCGTAGCCGACGTCCACGCCCGCCACCCGGAAATGGTCGGCGAGCTTGCCGTCGCCGGCGATGTCGCTGCGGATGGTGTCGGTCGAATAGAGGACCAGCGATTCGAGGAACTCGAGCAGCTGGCGGCGGCGCTCCGGGTCCAGGTTGCGGTAGGCTGCCGCCTCCTGTTGCGCCGCACCGGCGTGCGCGGCGATCACCGCGTCCAAGGTGAGGAACTGGCCCGCGTGCCCATAGGGAGCCGTGCTGCCAACCCCCCACAGCGGCGCGGTGCGGTGCTCGCGCTGCAAGGTGCCGTCGAAACGCCGCTCGAAAAAGGCGGGGCCCAGGTCCCAGTGCTTGAAGTCGGTGAAGATCCCCGCCACCAGGGCGGCGCCGCCGAGCGGCTCGACGTCGCCTGCCGGCGTGCGCCGGTAGAGCGGCACCAGGCGGCCGGTGATCTCGACGCTGCCGTCCGCCGCGGCGCGCGTGCCGGTCGCGAGCGCGAACAGCCGCCGGTCGCCGCGGCGGCCGCGCGCCGCATCGCGCGCCGCGATCTGCCAGCTCTCGACGTGGCAGCGGGTGCAGCCAGCCGCGCGCAGCACCAGGCGGCCGCGCTCGCTGCGCGGCGTGGCGCGGACCGCGGGCGCCGGGGCATGGAGCATGTACCACTCGACCGCGTCGACGTCCCCCTCGGTGAGCTCGCTGACATGGCCATCCCCATCCGGGTCGTCGAGCGACACTCCGGTCGGGCTCAAGTGCTTGCCATGATCGGGGGCGCCGCCCAGGGCCGCATACTGCAAGGCGCCGGCAAGCGAGCGGCCGCCCAGGCCGTTGCCGCGCTCCTGCTGCGTGGGGTCGTGCGCCTGCAATCCCATGTGGATGTCGGCGGCGCCAGTGTAGAAGCCACGGATGGTCGCCGCTTCGCCGCCCTCGGACACGCGGTGGGAGCCGATCTGGTGCCAGCCGCGCCCCCAGCCGAACAGCTCGACGGCGAAGTTGAAGGCGGCGACCCGCGGGTCGTCCATGCCATAGGCGTCGGACAGCACGTGACCCTGGGCATCGAGATACCAGACCCGGAACAGCGAGTTGAGGCGAGGCACGCCGTCGCTGCCCGGCTGGAGGTCGCCGAAGTCGATCGCCGGGGCGCCTGGCCGGGGCTCGATCAGCACCGGCCGCGGCTCCCGGACCTCGGCGCGGTCGATCACGCCGTTGTGGTTGGTGTCGTAGCGCTCGAGGATGATCTGGCGGATCTGCTCGCCCAGCATCTCGACCAGGCCGGCGCCGTAGAAATGCGGCGAGTTGCGGCCGGTGGCGCTGGTCGAGCCGATCGTCTGGCCGCCCCCCGGCTCGCGGTAGGGGATCGAATGGCAGAACCCGCAGCTGCTCGTGTGATCGCGCGCGATGCGGGCGAGCGGGCCGTTCTGGGGGCCTTCGGGATCCTCACGGTAGAGCGGCACGCTGAGCTCGGCGGGCCGGCCGTAGGCGCCATGTTTCAGCTGGAAAGCGCGGTTCAGCAGATCGCGGCCCAGCTGGTAGAAGAGGAAAGGATCGCGGCGGCTGAAGTAGGCGGTGCCGCCGGCCAGGCCAGGATCCTCGGTGTGGACCAGGTGGATCAACGGGTAGGGGATCGACACGCCGGTCGGATCGTCGGCGCTCTCGACGATCTGGGCGGCGAGCGGCGGGTGCGACGCGGAGAAAAGCAGCGCCGCGATCGCGGCAACGCCTGAGAAAGCGCCGGCGGCGCCGATCACGGCGGCGCCAGCCCTGGCGACGCCAGCCTTGGCGGCGCCAGCCTTGGCGGCGGTCGAGCGGGAGCGCGCGGCGCGGCTCATCGCTGCGCCCTCGCCTGCGGCGCGGCAGGCCTGGGGGCCAGCGCGGCCAGGAGCCGAGCGGCGGCCGGCAGGGCGCCCGGCTCGAACAGCCTGGGGTCGTAGCTCACCGCGGCGTTGAAATCCGCGAGCGTGAGCGTCGAGGAGTGGGCATCGGCGGCGCTCATCACCATTTGCGTCTCGGTCCAGGCGCCGCCGATCCGGCGATAGCCCGGGACTCTCAGCTGCTTGGCTGGCCGCGTATCGCCGGCGGCGGGGAAGAAGTCGGCGCCGAGCAGCACCGGGTCACGCGCCGACAGGTAGTAGCGCGCGCGGCCCCATTGGGCGCTCTGCTGCGCCGCCGGCGTCACCGGCACGGCATCGACCAGCCATGCGCTGCCGCTCGCCAGCTCCTGCCGGCCGGCGAGGTGGAAGGCATAGCCGGCCGTGGGGATGCGCATCCGCAGGTCGCGATAGCCGAAATCCGAGCCGAGCAGCCCTTCTCCGAAGCGGCTTGGCCGGATGGTCAGGACCCGGCCGCTGCCCGCCGGCAGGTGGAGGAAGACCTTCATGCCGGCGGGCTCGACGGGGTCTTCCACCAGCAGGTAGTCGGTGCCGCGCAGGCTCTCGGGCAGGTCGAGGACGAAGACGGTGCGCACGACGTTGCCGCTCTGCGACCAGGCGTTCTCGACCACGAAATCGCGGGTGACCTCGTTGCGGGTCCGCAGCTCGAGCCGGACGCGACGCCAGCCGGGATTGCCGAACGGCCGGGTGTTGTAGGCCTCCACCAGCTGCCGCGCCCGCGTCTCCTGCGGCTCGCCGGCGGCGCCGGCGGCGCCGGACACGCCGGCGGCGAGCACGGCGGCGAGGGCCGCTGCCACCCGGCAGGCCGCGCCGATCAGGCGGCGCCGCGGCGGCAAGGGCAAGGGTGCTCGATCGTGCATGGCGTTGGCGGTGTGCCCCCAAAGGCCGGAGTCAAGCGCTATCGGGACCGGCCGCCACGGCGGCAGTGGCGGCGGCAACGGTGGCGGCAGTGGCGGCGGCAGTGGCGGCCGAAGTGGCGGCGGCAGTGGCGGCGGCCGGCGCGGCCGCGTCGTCGACGGCGGCGACGAAGGCGAAAGCGCAGCGGCCGGCGCCTTCGCGCACGGCGCCGACGAAGGTGGCGGCTTGCAGGCCGCCGGTGCGCCATAGCAGCCAGCCGCCGGCCGCCGCTCCCACCGGCTCAGGTTTCCCCGGCGCTCGGTCGAGAGCGGCTGGCGCGAGCAGCGGTGCGCCGTCCACGGTGCCGCCGGCCTGGCGCAGCGCATCGGCGATCCCGTGGACGCGGGCCGCGGCGGCCTCGGGCGCCTCTCCGAGCCGGCTGGCGATGAGGCCGGCGAGGGCAAGCCGCTCGCCAGCGAGAGGTTCGCGCCAGGCGGCCTCTGGGCGCTCGGCAAGCGGCGCCAGGCCACAGCCGAGCAGACCGCCCGGCCCCTCGCCGCGGACCGTGAGCACCAGGCCCGCCGCCCGGGAGGTGGCGGCCGGCGGCCTGCCGGCGGCCACCGCACGGCCAGCGGCAGGAGGACGGCGGCCCGCCGGCTCCAGGGCGACTCGCAGGCGGAGCTCGGGGAGCAGCTCCTGCAGGCGCCGCTCGAGGTACGGGGCGAGCAGCGGGGCCGACCAGGCGGCGGGCGGCTCGATGCCGGCGACGGCGCGCAGCTCGAGACCGCGCCAGCGCTCGCGCAGCGTGCCGTCGGCGCCCAGGATGTCGAGGTCGTAGACGAAGCTGTCACCGCGGCGGTGGCGCTCGCGGGCGGCGAGCAGCAGCGGCTCGTCCATGGCGAGCCGGTGGATCGCGATGTGCTCGACGGCGGCTGGCAGCAGCCGGGCGTGGGGGATACAGGCCTGGATGCCGTGAATGGCGGCGTCGCGCGCGCCCGGATCGCCGAGCAGCAGCGCCGGCGGCAGAAAGCGCGAGAACCAGCGGGCCGAGCCGTCGGGGACGATCTCGGCGAGACACTCGGTGGCGCCCAGCTGGCGGTAGCCGGCAAGGCGCTGGAACCGGCCCTGGTGAAACAGGATGCCGCCGTAGAGGTCGTGGTGCGGATCGATCTCCAGGCGGGAGTGCCCGGCCGGCCCGGCTGTCGCCGCCGCCGGCGGCGGGGCGGCGCCGGCAGCGGGCCCCGGGTCGGCCTGTCCGGCAGCGGTCCGGAAGCGGCAGACCGCGCGGAAGTGGTCGGCGGCGAAGCCGCTCGAGCTGTCGCGCAGCGCCACCTCGACGACGCCGGGGGCGCGCACCAGCGCCGCCAGGCGGATGCGGGTCGAGCGTCCGGCGGACACCGCGACCGGCCGCTGGAGCTCGACATGGTCGAAGACCGGCGGGCCGTCGCACCCGGTCACCGCCGCGGCCGCCTGCGCCATCGCCTCGAGGCCGAGCACGGCGGCAAACAGCGGCTCGCCCTGGAAGACGTGGTCCAGCAGGTAGGGGTCGGTATCGGCGGAGAGCTCGGCGTCGGCCACCAGCTCGATGCCGGGGTAGTGGACACGCGGCGTCTCTAGGAAACGCAGCAGCGGCAGCTCGGGCCGCTCGAGCTTCAGGGTCGGCGGGTTGCCGAAGCGGCCGGTCACCACCACGCTGCCCGAGGCGGTCGGATCGGCGAGCAGGCGCTGCAGCTCGGCGACGCCCATGTCGAGTGAAATCGGCGCGATTCCCTGGCGCACCAGCGCGTCCAGGGTGCCGAGGCGCTCGCCCATGCCGGTCCCGGACCACACCGACCAGTCGAGGGTCAGACAGCGGCAGGCCGGGTGGCGCGCGGCGTAGCGCGCCAGCCGCAGCGCCAGCCACTCGTTGGCGAGCGCGTACTCGGCCTCGCCGTGCAGCCCGGTGCGGGCGATGATCGAGCCGAAGGCGACGACCAGGCGCAGGCGAGCCGGATCGAGGGCGGCCAGCAGGTGACCGGCGCCGGCCACCTTGGGGGCGAGCGCCCGCCGCAGGCCGTCCAGGTCGAGATCGGCGAGCCGCCGCGGCGCGTTGGCGCCGGCGGCGTGCAGCAGGGCGGTGACCGGCCCCAGCGCGGAAACGGTGCGGGCCAAAGCCGCGCGGACGCTCGCCGCGTCGGCGACGTCGGCGCGCTGGTAGAGAAGGTGGATGCCGGCGGCGGCCATGCGCGCCAGGTTCGCGGCCAGCTGGGGGTCCTGCCCCGGATCGGACCGGCCGAGGATCGCCAGGCGAGAGCCGCTCGCCCGCGCCAGGGCCAGCGCGCATTCGGCGCCGATCCCCTTGCCGCCGCCGGTCGCCAGCAGGACGTCGTCCGGCCCGAGACCGGGGCGGTCGGCACCTGCGCCAGGCGTGGCGAGGCGCGGCCGCAGCAGCGGCACGCGGCGAATCGACCGGCGGTCGTAGTGGGCCTCGACATAGGAGCCGGCGCCGCCCGCGGTCACCGCCGCGGTCACCTCCCGGACCACGCACGAGGCAGCGGTCTCCGGATCGGCGTCTGCCGGCAGATCGATCACCCAGGTGGCGACCGCCGGCAGCTCGAGATGGAGGGTGCGGGCGAACCCGCCGCCCCCGCCGCCGTGCTGCACCACCACGCAGCGGCCGGGGGCCGGTGCCGCGGTCGCGGCGCGCGCGGCATCCACGAACATCGCGAGGAGATCTGGTGCGCTCGCGGCGGCTTCGTCGAGCTCCGCCGGCAGGCAGAGCAAGACCGCCGGGCTCCCGCAGACGGGGGCCGCTGCCGCCAGGGCCGCCGCGATCCGCGATGCGAGGGCGTGCCCGGGTGGTGCGATCACCTGCCACGAGCCAGCCTGTCCGGCGGCACCCGGCGCGCCGCCGCGCCGTGCGCCGGGCACCCCGCCGGCCGGCGCGGGGAGCTCGCCGGCCGCGGCGGCGGAGCTCAAGGGGCGCTCCACCAGCTCGACGAGGAAGGGGCGCACCCATGCGGCCACGCCGGGCGGTGCCTGGCCGTCCTCGGCAGCGCCCTCGGTGCCCGCCGGCCCGCGAGCGGCGCGCTCGGCCAGGGCCAGCGCCACCTCGGCGACGGTCGCCTGGGCATAGTCGGTCACGGAGGCCGGGGGGCCCAGTCCCAAGCGGCGGCTGGCCTCGACAACCAGCTGGCCGACGGTGATCGAGTTGAGATGCAGATCGGAGAGCAGACGGCTCTCGTCGCCGACCGCCGAGGCAGGCAGCTCGGCGCGCTCCGCCACCAGGCTGCGCACCACTTCGAGCGGCGACGGTCCGGTCGCTGCCTCGGGCGGCGCCGGCGGTGCAGCGGCCGCGGGCTGCGCTGCCGCCGCGGACCCCCCTGCCGCCGCCGGCGACCCCTCCGCCGGCCTCCCGGACCGAGCGCCCGCCGCCGCGGGTGCTGTGCCCACCGCGATCCGTGGCGCGCTCTCGCACGGGTTGGCGAGGAAGCGCGGCGGCCGCTCGAGATCGTAGGGACGGGTGAAGCGGCCTTCGAACAGGGCTCCCAGGTCGATCGGCACGCCGGCCGCGAAGAGCGCCGCAACGGCGCTCCAGGCGGTGCCGAGCGCAGGGCCGCCGGCGTCGAGCGCCAGGGCCGGCTGGCCGAGTGCCTCACCCGCCAGGTCGGCGAGCGCCGCGCCCGGTCCGACCTCGATCCACAGCTCGGCCTTGGGCCGCGCCGCGGCCAGCGCGTCGGTGAAGCGCACCGGCCCGGTGACCTGGTCGAGCAGCAGGCGTCCCAGCTCCATGCCGGGAGCCAGCAGCGCTCCGGTGACGGTCGAGGCGACAGGATGCCGCAGCGGGGCCCAGGCGATCGGCGCCAGCGCCCGGCCGAGATCGGCGGCAGCCGCTGCCACCCGCGGCGAATGGAAGGCCCGCGCGACGCGCAGGCGGGTCGCCTTGCAGCCGCGCGCCGCGGCGCGCTCGACGATCGCCGCCACCGCCTCGGGCGCGCCGGAGACCACCGTGCGTGAGGGGCCGTTGTAGGCCGCGATGGCGACCCCGGTGCCGTCCAGCAGCTCCGCCACCTCGGCGGGGGATGCGGCGAGGGTCGCCATCGCTCCCGGCTCCCCCCGCTCCGCCATCGCGCGGCCGCGCGCCGCCGCGAGCCGCAGGGCGGCTGCGGCGTCGCAGGCGCCGGCCCAGCAGAGGGCGGTGATCTCGCCCAGGCTGTGCCCCACGCCCACGCTGCCACGCACCCCCAGGCGCTCGAGCAGCCAGAGCCCGGCGAGGCTGTGTGCGAGAATGGCCGGTTGCGCCACCGCGGTCTCGCTGCCGGCGCCGCGCGCGGCGGTCGAGCCCTCGGCGATACACCGCGCTGCCAGGTCGTAGATGCCGGCCAGCTCCTCGAAACGCCGGCGCAGCGCACCGCCGAAGCCGGCGCCCGCATCGCCGGAGGGCGCGCACCCCTCGCAGTAGGGTGCCGATCCCTGACCGGTGAACAGCAGCCCGACTCGCGGCGGCGGCGTGCCGGCCTGGCCGAGCCCGACGAAGACCCCGTGGCGCGCCTCGAGGCGCCGCGTCGTGCCCTGCTCCAGCCAGGCGACCAGCTTGGCGGCCCGTTCGGCGAGCTCGGCGGGCGTCCCCGCCACGACCGCCGCGCGGGCGGGCCCGCGGGTGGCGCGGCGGTGAAGCTCCGCCGCGAGGTCGCCGAGCTCGGCTCGCGAGAGGCGCGGCGCGATCGCTGCCAGCTGGCGCGCCCTGGCGGCGAGCGCTTGCGGATCGGCGGCGGCGAGCGCCAGCACCTCGAGGCCCTGGGGCGGCGCCAGCAAGACGCGCTCCCGCATCGACAGGGCATTGCGCCGCACCGCGGCCGTCCCCTCCAGGGCCAGGTGGGCGTTGATGCCGCCGAAACCCATGGCGCTGACTCCGGCGCGCAGCGGCCGGCCTGCCGGCCACGGCTCGCCCGACAGCAACGCCCGCAGCAGCGAGCCGGCGGCGGCAAGCTCCGGATGAGGCTCGTCGCAGCCGGTGGTGGGCGGCAGCACTTGGCTCTCGATTGCCGCCACTGCCTTGAGCAGGCCGGCGACTCCCGCGGCGGCCTTGGTGTGGCCGATATTGGCCTTGATGGAGCCGATCGCCGCCGCGGTAAACGGCGCCGGGTACGGCGGGTTCGCCGCGCCCGGCGCCTCGCGCAGCGACTGCACCAGGGCGGCGAGCTCGGTGGCGTCACCCACCGCCGTGCCCGTGCCATGCCCTTCGAAGTAGCCGACCGTCTCGATCCCGAATCCCGCCCGGCGGTAGGCGCGGGCGAGCGCCAGGCGCTGGCCGGCCGCTTCGGGGCGGCTGATGCCGCCGTGGCCGTCAGAGGAGATCCCCCAGCCGCGGATCACGGCGTGGATGCGGCGGCCCGCGGCGAGCGCGTCGTCCTCCCGCATCAGCACCACGAAGCCGCAGCCTTCGCCAGGGATGAAGCCGGCCGAGCGCACGTCATAGACCCGCATCTCGCCGGTCGCCAGGGCGCCGGTGCGGGCAAAGCCCACGAGCTCGAACGGATCCAGGCTGAGGTCGACGCCGCCGGCCAGCGCCAGGTCGAGGTCGCCTGCGGCGAGCGCCGCCGAGGCTTGCGCCACGGCCAGCAGCGAAGAGGCGCAGGCGCCGTCGACGGTGTAGCCGCCGCCGCGCAGGTCGAAGTGATTGCAGATCCGGCCCGCGATGGTGTTCGAGAGCCCGCCGGCCAGGCTCTCCTCGGAAGGCGCGGGGAAGGGTTTCTTGTAGCTGATCTCGAAGCGGGCCAGGAGCCCAGCGCTCTGCTCCTCGCCAAAGCCCTCGCTGGCGAGCTCGGCGGCCAGCACCCGGCGCACATAGGGCCAGCGCAGGCGCAGCAGCTGGGCGCGCGAGAACTCGCCGGTCAGGCTGTTGCCGAGCAGCACGCCGGTCGTCTCGCGCGGCAGCCCGGCGCCGTCCGCGAAGCCGGCGGCGGCGAGCGCCTGGGCCGCCACCTCGAGGGCCAGCCAGTGGGTGAGGTCGGCGGCACGGAAGGTGGCGCCCGCCACCCGGAAACGCACGCGATCGAAGTCCCAATCCTCGATCAGCGCAGCCTCCAGCAGCTCGATGCTGTCGCGATCGACCGGCGCTCCCGGCGGACCGCCCGCCGCGGCGGCGGGGCGGTAGTCGGCGAGCCGCAGCCGCTCGGGCGGCAGCTGGCGAAACGCGCGCCGGCGCGCCAGCACGTTCTCCCAGAGCTCGGCCGGGGATCTGGCACCCGGGTAGCGGCATGCCATGCCGACGATCGCGACGCCTGGTTTCATCATCCTCCTGGCTGGCCGGCTGCCGGCAGGGACGCCGAGCCCGCCTGGGACTTGGGCTGCTGCGGCACCCCCGCCAGGCGCCAGGCCCGTTGCGCCTGCCGCGCTCCGGCTGCCGCCGGCGCCGGCGCGATTGCCGCCGCCCAGAGGAGAGCTCCCCGCCCGATCGCCACCACGGTCAGGGCGAAGAACGGCGTGAACACGACGTGCGACGCGAGCAGCACGCCATAGACGGCCGCCACCGCCGCGCCAAAGGCGACCTGGCGGCGCGCCGGTTCCGGCGTGGTCGCCGGATCGGTGACCATGTAGAAGGTGAACAGCAGCAGCGCCACGCCGGTCAGCGGCATGAGCGAGCCGAGCGGCAGGTTGCCGAACAACCACCGGCGCAACAGCGCCTGCAGCACGAAGCCGCCCACCCAGCCGGCCACCAGCGGCAGCTTGCGGGTGAAGCGGCCGTTCAGGAAGGTGCCGGCGCACACCAGCACCGCCGGCAGCACCCAGGCGCCCGTAGGGCTCAGCTTCTCGGTGAACATGTACGGCTGGGCGACGCCGACATAGGAGAAGAGCAGCAGGGTCAGCGTGATGCCGAAGTTCGACGGATTGAGGAAGTGGCGGCTGCCGCCGCCGGGCACCGGGGCGCGGAGGATGTACTTCGAGCCGATGGCCACCGCCACCGCGAAGACGATCGGCGCCAGCCGTTCACCGGCGTAGAGCAGCATCGACACCGCGAGGCCGGTGATGTGGGCCGACAACAGGAAGTCGACGCTGCCGCCCACGCGGAGGCCGCCGGCCAGGAAGCGCGCCCGGCGCCGCTGTTGCCAGGCGGCGATCAGCTCGAGCCCGATCTCCGCGGCGTAGGCGGTGGCCAGGGCGATCAGCGGCGTCGCCCACGACTGCTCGAAACCGAGCACCGTGTGGCCGAGCACGTTGAGCAGCGTGATGGCGAAAGCGAAGCGCCGCAGCGCCGGCAGCCGCCTGTCCTTCGGCGTGGCAGGCATGACCGAGAACCCTCCGCGTCAGGGCCCCGCGCGCTCAGACCTCCGAGGCTCGATAACGCGCTTTGCGTCAGCCTTCTTGCACTAAAGGGTATTAGCGTTCTCCCTTTTGTGCACACCGTCTTTTACTGTATCGTGCGGGAGTCTCGACGAAGCGAGACAGCGGCACACCGGCGATGGGCATGCCGGTGCCGAGCCGGTCCTCAATGGTCAAGCTCTCACCTCGCGTCCGTGCCGCCCTGGCGCCGACCCTGCTGCCGGCTCTCGCCCTGTCTCTCTGCCTCGCGCCGCTCGGCGCCGGGCCGGCAGCGGCGGCGGCCGGCGGGCGGCCGGCGGCCTGCGCCGGCAGCTCCGCGCTCCATTTCGGGACGCAGTCCTTCCGCCTCGCCAACGGCATGACCTTCCTCGTCGTCGAGCGTCCCGACCCTGCCAGCGTGGCCGCCGGCTGGGTGGCGAGCGTCGGCTCGGCCGACGATCCGGCGGGTGCGACCGGCGCCAGCCACCTCCTCGAGCACATGATGTTCAAGGGCACCCACACCATCGGGGTCCAGGACCCCAACGAGCTCGACGTCCTCTATGGCCGGGCCGGCGCGACCTCTTTGAACGCCTTCACCAAGAACGACCTCACCGCGTACTTCGTGTCGGTGCCGGCGAACGAGCTCGAGCTCTGGTTCTGGCTGGAGTCCGACCGCCTGCTTGCACCCGTCTTTCGTGACCTCGAGGGCGAGCGCAAGGTGATCAAGCAGGAGCGGCAGCGCGACGAGTCGACGCCGCGAGGCCGCCTCCAGAGCCAGTTCAATGCCCTCTTCTGGCAAGCCCAGCCGTACCATGCACCGATCTTCGGCTGGCCCTCCGACCTTGCGGCGACCTCCATTGCCGACGCCGAGCATCACTTCCACGCCTCCTACACGGCCGGCAACCTGACCGCCGTGCTGGTCGGCCATCTCGACCGCGCGCGGATCGAGGATCTCGCGCACCGGTATTTCGATCGCCTGCCCGCGGCTCCCGCGCCGCCCCGAACGCCCACCGCCGAGCCCGAGCAGCTGGCCGAGACCCGCATGAACGCTGCCATCGACGGTCCGGCGGAGCTCGAGATCCGCTATCACTCGGTGCCGTTCCGGCACCCCGATTCCTACGCCCTCGAAGTGCTCGCCGGCTTGCTCAACGGCCCCAACGGCCGCCTCGCGAACGCGCTGCTGGCCGCCGAGAGGGCGGATCAGGCGACGGCCGAGCAGGTTTCCCTGCGCCGTGCCGGCTTCTTCTCGTTGACCGCTCGCGCCCGCGGCGATCACGGCCCCGAGGGGCTCGAGCAGGCTTGGTACGGCGTGCTGCGCCGCCTGCAGGAGGAGGCAGTCTCGCCGGCCGAGCTGGAGCGGGTGCGGAACCGCCTCGCCGCCGATACCTTCCGCCGCCTGCGGGAGCCGCTCTTCCTGCTGGTTCAGCTGCTCACCGCCGCCGGCCTGGGAGATTGGCACGACCTCGACGAGCACACGTGTCGAGTGGCGGCGGTCTCCGCCGAGGACATCCGCCGCGTGGCGCGCGCCTACTTCGAGCCGCGGAACCGGACCGTCGGGCTCTACCGGGCGGCAGGGGAGCCGGGCAAGCCGTGACCGTCCGCGACCGCACCGCCCGTCCGGCGGCCGCCGTGCTCGCCGGCGCCCTCGCATCTGCCGCGGCACTCGCCGGCGTCGGCGAGCCGGCGGTCCCGGCCCATCCCGCCCAGCTGCGCTTCCCTGCCCTCGCCTTCAACCTTCCCGAGCCCGCTGGCCTGCGCCACCTGCTGCGCCACGGCGTCGTGGCCTACGTCGCCGAAGACCATACCCTGCCGCTCGTCGACGTCACGGTCCAGGCGCGGATCGGCGCCTTTCTCGACCCGCCCGGCAAGGACGGTCTTGCCGCCCTGACGGCCAGCCTGCTGCGCCACGGCGGCACCCGCCGTCTGGATGCCCAGCGGCTCGACGATGCGCTGGAGGCCCTGGCCGCCGACCTCACGGTCGATTCCGGAGACACGCGGAGCAGCGCAACCCTGAACTGCCTCTCCGCGCACCTGGACGAGGGGCTCGGGCTGCTCTTCGACATGCTCGCCCACCCTGCCTTCGCGGCGGATCGCGTGGCGGCCGAGAAGCGCCGCCTGACCGCGGCGATGGCGACTCGCAACGACTCTGCTGCCGAGATCCTCGATCGCCAATGGCAGTGGCTGCTGTATGGCGAGGAGCACGTCTCGTCGCGCTACCTCACCGGGCGGCGGCTCGCTGCCCTCGAGCGCCAGGACCTGATCGAGTTCCATGCCCGCACCTGGCAGCCTGCGAACTTCGTCATCACCGTGGCCGGCGACGTCGAACCAGGCAAGGTCCTGGCCCGCCTCGACTCCCTGCTCGCCGCCTGGCCCGGCGGCGGCGAACCGGTTCCCTGGCCGCCCGCGCCGGCGAGCCATCGACCCATGGCGGGGCTCTACTCGGTGAGCGTTCCCGCGGCCCAGGCCGAGGTCGCCATCGGCCGCCTGGGAGAAGCCTGGGACGGGCACTGGAGCGACCCCGAGCGCTACGCGGTCGAGGTCTTGACCGAGGTCGCGGCGGGCAACCTCTTCATCTCCCGGCTGGGACGCCGGCTGCGCGGACGGGAGGGCCTCGTCTACGGCATCGAGTCGACCTCCGGGGTCGGCCCCACCTGGCCCGGATCCTTCCAGATCCGGTTTACCTGCGACCCGGCGAAGGTCGCCAGCGCCCTGATCGCAACCGACGAGGAGCTGCGCCGCCTGCGCGACGAGCCGATCGGTGCGGACGAGCTGGCCACGGCAAAGAGCGCTCTCGTCGCCGGGCTCACCGGCGGCTTCGCCGCGCCGCGCGACACCGTCGTCACCTTCGCCGTCGACGATCTGCTCGGCTGGCCGCACGAATTCTGGCGCGGCTACCGCGATCGCCTGCAGGCGGTCGGCGCCGCCGAGGTCCGGCAGGCAGCCCGCCGGCTCCTGAATCCCGAGGAGATGGTGACCCTGGTCGTCGGGAGCTGGCCGGCGACGGCCGGCGAAGAGAGCGGGCGGCTGCCCCCCGTGCGTCCGCTGCCGCTGCGCGATCCGCTCTCGCTCGAGGCCCTGCCCGCGAAGCCGTTGCCGGGTGCCGCCCCCGCTCCGGGACCGTCGTCACCGCGAAGCTAGTGTTCCGTTCCCGCGGGCGCCCCTGGGTGGGCCCGCGAACCGGCGCTGCGCCGCGCCGCCGCGCGCCCCCTGGCCATCTCGACCTCCCTCGGCACGGCATGGCGTCGCTGGCCGTGGAGCAGGTGGACCGCGGCCAGATCAGGATCGTGCGCGGCAAGCTGGCCGCCCGCCGGCTGAAACGTCCGAGCCTGGCAGGCGGCCTTGTCCGAGGTGCTCAGCAACCGCCGTGGAAGCAGACGCCCTGGCGGACGCCTACTCGGTGCGCAGGACCTCGATCGGCCGCCGTTGCAGCGCCCGGCCGCTGGCGGCCAGGCCGGCGGCGACGGTGAGCGCGGCGCTGGCGACGATGCCGACGGCCAGCGGCAGGGCCTCGAGCTGGCCGGAGAGGTTGAAGCCGCGGGTGACCACCGCCCAGGCGAGGGCGGCGGCGCCGCCGGCGCCGATGACGCCGGCAACCAGGCCGATGAGGGCGTACTCGACCGCGAAGTGGCTGGCGACCCCTCGCCGCGTCATGCCCAGCGTCTTGAGCAACGCGACCTCGCGGCCGCGGCGCGCCGAGCCGGCGCTGACGGCGCCGGCCAGGATGGCGATGCCGGCGAGGACCGTGAAGCCGCCCAGGAAGCGCACTCCGAGCGAGATCCGGTTGAGCACCTTGCCGACCTTTTCGAGGATCTCGCGGATACGCAACACGGTGACGTTGGGATAGCTCGCCGCCAGCTGGTCCTGCAACCGCTGCTCGCCGCCGGGCGGCAGGCGCACCGCCGCGAAGCGCTGCTGCGGAGCCTGGTCGAGCACGCCCGGCTCGACCACCAGCGAGAAGTTGATGCCGAAGGAGCGCCAGTTGACCTTGCGGATGCTGGTCACCGTGAGATCGAACGGCACGCCTTCGACGTCGAAGCGCAGCACCGAGCCGAGGTGGAGCTTGAGGTCCTCGGCGAAGCTCTCCTCGACGCTCACCTCGGGGCGCGCCGGGTCGCTCCACAGGGCGCCGGCGACGACGACGTTGTCGGCCGGCAGCTGGCGCATGTAGGTGAGGCGCTGCTCCCGGGTCAGCAGCCAGCGGCGATTGCGGTCCTTGGGCCGGCGGGCGGTGAGGTCGTCGACGCTGACGCCGTCGATCGCCGTCAGCCGCGAGGGCACGACCGGCACCGACTCGATGCGGCGCGCGCCGGCACGCTCGAGCAGTGCGCGCACCCCCGGCCACTGGTCCGGCTGGATGTCGATCAGGAAGGCGCTCGGGGCGTCCTTGGGCAGCTGGCGGGCGAACTCCTGCCCCAGGCGGCGCTCCACCAGCGACATGGCGAGCACCACCAGCACGCCCAGGCCCAGCGCGACGATGGCGCCGAAGGTCGCGGCGCCCGGCCGGGCCAGCGCGGCGAGACCCTGGCGCAGCCACGGCCGCGCGAAGTCGCGCGGCAGGCCGCGCACCGCGCGTACGACCAGCAGCGCGGCGGCGGCCAGCAGCGCGGTCGCGAGCACCACGCCGCCGGTGAACTGGACCCCCAGCAGCCAGGAATGCGACTGCACCGTGGCCAGCCCCAGGATGCCGGCGATCAGCGTCACCCCGGTGACCGCCGTCGCCAGCGGATGGCGCGGCAACGGCTCGGCCTCGCGGCGCAGCACGCGCACCGGCGGCACGCGCAGCACCGCCGACAGCGGTGCCAGGCTGAAGAGCATGGCGACGCCGATGCCCAGGCCCAGGCCGCGCAGCAGCGCCATCGGCTGCCAGGGGTGCACCAGGCTGGGGGGGATGAGGTCGGGGAAGAGCCCGGGCAGCAGCTGCTGCACGGCCACCCCCGCGGCAATGCCGACCAGGCTGCCGGCCAGGCCCAGCAGCGCCGTCTGTCCCAGGTAGAGGAGGAAGATCTCGCGCGGCCGCATCCCCAGGCACTTGAGCACCGCGATCGCATCCAGCCGCCCGGCGAGCCACGCCCGCACGCTCTCGGCGACGCCGATGCCGCCGACGAACAGCGACAGCAGCGCCACCAGGCCCAGGAAACGCTCGACCCGCGCCAGGTTCTCGCGCAGCGCCGGCTGGGCGTCGCGGTAGGTCTCGATGCGGTAGAAGGCAGGATCGGGGACGGCCTGCTTGAGTCGCTCGGCGACCGCCTGGATGCGGGTGCCCGGCGTTCCCGGCGGGAACTCGAGCAGCAGGCGATGGGTGATGCGGCTGCCCCGTCCCATGAGCGACGTGCGCGCCAGCCCGGCGCCGGAGATGAAGACGCGCGGGCCGACGGTGAACGACACTCCCACCCGGTCCGGCTCCGAGACCACGACGCCGGCGATGCGGAAGTCGAGGCCGCCGATGCGCAGGCTGTCGCCAAGCCGCAGGTGCAGCCGCGCCAGCAGGTCCGAGGCCACGACGGCGGTGTCGGGCGCGAGCAGCTCGGCCAGGGGACGCGCCGGCCGCAACACCAGCTTGCCGTAGAACGGATACCTGCCGGTGACCGCCTTCAGCTCCACCAGCTGGCTGGGCCCCGGCTGGCCGGTGGGCCCGGGCGGGGCGGCGACCACCGTCGGCGCCTCCTCGAGGCGCGTCTGCTCGACGCCGGGGGTGCCCGCGGTGGGATCGAAGCCGGCCGGCAGTGGACGGTTGCCGACGATCGCCAGGTCCGCAGCGAGCAGCTGCCGCGCTTCGACGCGGATGCCGTCGTCGAGGCTCGACGACAGGCCCGCCACCGCCACCACCGCCGAAACGCCGACCGACAGGCAGGCGACGAAGAAGGCCAGCCGCGCCCGCGCGCCGCGCGATTCGCGAAGGAGGGTGCGCAGGTACAGGGAGGCTTTCACCGCGCCGCCCCCACGGTGACCGGCGGCGCCGAGAGCGGCTCCGCGGCCGCCGCCGTCTCATGCTCTTCTGGTGCGCCCCCGCCGCCGCCGTGCGCCGGCGTGGCGCGCTCGATGCGGCCGTCGAGCAGGTGGATCTGACGATCGGCCAGCGCCGCCACCGCGGGATCGTGAGTGACCATGACCAGGGTCGTGCCCTCGCGCCGGTGCAGCTCGCTCATCAGGTTCAGGACGACGCGGCCCGTCGCCCCGTCGAGGTTGCCGGTGGGCTCGTCGGCGAGCAGGATCGGCGGCCGCGCCGCGAAAGCTCGCGCCAGCGCCACCCGCTGCTGCTCGCCGCCCGAGAGCTGGCTGGGGTAATGGTGGCCGCGGTCGCCGAGCCCGACGGCGGCCAGCAGCTCGTCGGCGCGCGCCGGCGGATCGGGAAGCCCGCGCAGCTCGGCGGGCAGCAGCACGTTCTCGCGCGCCGTCAGGTTGCCGAGCAGCTGGAAGCTCTGGAAGACGAAGCCGATCTGGTGCCGCCGCAGCAGTGCCAGCTCGTCCTCCGACAGGTTGGAGATGGGCCTGCCGTCGATGCGCACCTCGCCGGCAGTGGGCCGGTCGAGTCCCGCCATCAATGCAAGCAGCGTGGATTTGCCGCTGCCGGACGGTCCCAGGATGGCGAGGAACTGGCCGGCAGGGATGACCAGATCGACCGCGTCGACGATGGTCAGCTCGCGCTCGCCCGACGGCAGGCGGCGGGTCAACCGGACCAGCTCGATGCGGGGCGCCGCCGCGGTGGAGGCGGCGGTCGCGGGCGGGATGGCCTTGGGCATGTTCTGGGACCTCGGATCTGGGGTGCGGGCTCGGTATTCGGCTCGGTAGTGGGTGGTGGAGGCGGTGGCCGGCGGGTGCGGTGCGATTTACAATCCAGGGATGCTCCGCCTCCACTCGCTCGCCAGCCGCTGCCGGGAAGATCGCGACTGCCGCGCCTCGCGGCCGCCGCGCGGCAAGCTCGCACGGCCCTGGTGGCCGTGCCTCGTATTTCTGACGCCAGGCGGCCCTGCGGCATTACCCGTAGAGCCATCCCGGCAGGTCGGCCGCGGACCACGCCAGTCGCGGCACTCCCGGCAGTCCGGCCGCGGACCACGCCACACGCGGCACTCCCGGCAGGTCGGCCGCGGACCACGCCAGTCGCGGCACTCCCGGCAGTCCGGCCGCGGACCACGCCACACGCGGCACTCCCGGCAGGTCGCAACTCGGGGGTTCGTGCTGGTTATTCCCGCGCTCTTGCTTGGTTTGGCCTGCCAGCTGACGGCGCGGCCGGCCGCCGCGGCGCCGGCGTTCTCGGCGGTTCCCGCGGCGCGGCCGGCCGCGGCTCCGGCGCCCCCGGCACCGCGTCCGGCGCCTGCGACGGCGCCGCTGGTGGTCTTCCTGGGCGACAGCCTCACCGCGGGGCTGGGTTTGCCCGCCGACCAGAGCTTTCCGTCGCTGCTGGCGCGTGAGCTGCCGAGCGACGGGCTGGCGGTGCGGGTGATCAACGCCGGCGTTTCGGGCGACACCACCGCCGGGGGGCTGCGGCGCCTGTCCTGGCTGCTGGCGCAGCATCCGGCGGTCGTCGTCGTCGGCCTGGGCGGCAACGATGCCATGCGGGGCCAGCCGGTGGCCGAGATCGAGCGCAACCTGCGCGCGATTGTCACCCGGGCGCGGCAGGCCGGCGCCAAGGTGCTGCTGCTCGGCATGCAGATCCCGCCCAACTACGGTCCGGACTACACCAGCGCCTTTGCCGCGATCTATCCGCACGTTGCCCGCGATCTGCACGTGCCGCTGGTGCCCTTCCTGCTGGCCGGGGTCGGCGGCGTCGCCGAGCTGAACCAGGCCGACGGCATCCATCCCACCGCCGCGGGCCAGGTGAAGGTGGCGGCCAACGTCAAACCCTATCTCGAGCAGCTGCTGCGGCGGTCCCCCGCCCTCCCGGCCAATGCCGGCAACGCCGGCCGCTGAGCCCGCGAAGCGTCGTCAGCCCTCCGGCTGAGGCTGCCGCTTCGCTTCATCCCACAGGGCGTCCATCTCGGCGAGCGTCGCCTCGCCGAGACGCCGGCCGCGCGCCGCGAGGCCCCGCTCGACGTGCTCGAAGCGCCGCCGGAACTTGCGATTGGCGGCGGCCAGCGCCGCCTCGGGGTCGATCTCGAGCTGGCGCGCCAGGTTGGCGACCGTGAACAGCAGGTCCCCGACCTCTTCGCGCACCGCCGGCGCCGCGCCGGCCAGCAGGGCGCAGCGCAGCTCGCCGATCTCCTCCTCGGCCTTGTCCAGCACCGCCGCGGCGGTGGGCCAGTCGAAGCCGACGCCCGCCGCCTTCTGAGTCAGGCGGTAGGCGGCGAGCAGGGCGGGCAGCGAGGTTGGCACGCCGGCGAGCAGCGACGTGCGCTCGGGCTCCTCCTGCAGCTTGCGGCGCTCCCAGGCGGCGCGCACGGCCGCGGCGTCGGCCAGCTCCGCGCCGCCGAAGACGTGCGGATGGCGGGCGACCATCTTGCGGCGCACCCCGTCGATCACCTGCGCGAGGTCGAAGGCGCCGGCCTCGACGGCCAGGCGGCCGATGAATGCGGCCTGGAACAGGAGGTCGCCGAGCTCGCCGCCGATCTCCGCCCAGTCGGCGCCGTCGATGGCGGCCGCCAGCTCGTGCGCCTCCTCGAGCAGGTAGGCGCGCACCTCGCCCATGCCCTGCTCGCGGTCCCACGGGCAGCCGTCGGGGGCGCGCAGGCGCTCGACCAGGTCCAGCAAAGGCCGCAGGTCGGCCGCAGCCCGCGGATCGGGCGGCTTACCGAGTGGTTGGGATCGGGCTACCATCGGAACACCTCCCTGGTGCAGCGCGAGCGGCCCGCGGGCTCCCTGGCGAGAATCGGCGGGCCGTGACACGATGGCCGCCGCCGCCGTTTCGACTTGCTCTCGCCGCGTCGCGCTTGCTACGATTTTTGTGCAAATCCCGACGCGCAGCGGGTTGGGCCCATTGCAGTGGAGGTGCCGGTGAGCAAAGACGCCAAGGAAATCAAGATCACCGACAAGCGGATGTTCACGGCCGACGGCGAGCTGCGCGAAGAGTACCGTTTCCTGGCGGAAAAATCGACCGCCCCGACTCCGACCGACCCGGCCGACCCGGCCGCCGCCGCTTCCACGCTCGCCGGGACGCCGGCCGGACCCTCGGTCGACGCGCCGGCCGCCGCCGCCGCGCCGGCCGCCGAGGAGCGCGCGGACCGGGTCCCCGCCGCAAGCTCCGGAAGAGAGGCATCGCCGCCTTCCTCCGGCCGCTCGTCCGGCGGCTCCGGCCGATCCGCGGGCGCCGCGGGTGCCGCCGGTCGCGACGAGCCATACCCCGAGGAGCCGTTCGGCGGCGGCGACGCCGGCGCCCGCCTCGAGATTCCAGGCTCGCCCCCCGGCCTCGGTCCGAGCTTCTACGACCTGGCCGCGATGCTGGCCGAGCCGGTTGCGGTCTACCTGGGCGACGTGGAGCTGCCGGACGGCCAGTCCGCCGAGAACCTGGAGATGGCCAGGCTCTACATCGACCTGCTGGACATCCTGCGCCAGAAGACCGCGGGCAACCTGACCGCCCAGGAATCCGCCTTCTTGGAGGACCTGCTGTACCGCCTGCGGGTCCGCTATGTCCAGAAACGTGGCTAGGAGGCGGCGGCGGCCCGGCTGCCGGGCCTGCCTGCCCGCCCTGGCCGTGATCCCTGCCCCGTCTGCCATGCCCGCGCTGCCGGCGGCGCCGGTGCGGCCGCTGCCGGCCATCATCGCGCTGCCGGCCATCATCGCGCTGACCGCCGCCCTTGCCCTGGTCCCGTCGTCGCCGGCGCTGGCGGCGCCGCTGCTTGCCACGTCGACGGCGTCGATTGCGACGGCGGCGACGACTGCGATCGACCCGCCGCGCCTGCTGGCCGCACCAGCCCCCATCCTTGCCGGTTCGGCCGCGCCGCCGCCGGCGGCTGCCGATGGCTCCGCGTCACAGCGCGGCGCCGGCTTCGAGGTCACCCCGGCGGTCCGCCAGCAGCTCAAGCGCATCCAGGAGGAGTGGCTGCATTGGGTGAGCGCCGCCGACCGTGCGCATTCGGAGGCCGCGGTCACCGAGATGCTGGGCACCGCCGGACAGCTGGGCATGAGCCGGCTGCCCGATCTGTCGCTCGGCGCCCTGGCCTGGGCGGTCGAGTCGGCGCGGCGCCGGGACTTCGCGCGGGCCGCCTGGTCGCTCGAAGCCGGCGAGCGGCTCGATCCGCAGCGTCCCGAGGCGGCATTCGCCGCGGCCGCGGTGGCGCGCGCCGCCGGCGATTACCCGCGGTTCGCGGCGGCCCTCTGCCGTGCCTACCCCAGGCTGTTCCTGCTGCCGCTCGAGCGCTACCTCTGGCTGCAGGACGTGCTGATCTTCAGCCTCTACCTGCTGCTGCTGACCGGCGGCCTCTTCGTGTGCGCCCTCCTGGCGACGCGGGGCGGCGGTCTCTATCACGATCTCGCGGCCTTTCTCGGGCGGCGGCTGCCCCGCGGCGCGGCGGTGGTCCTCGCCGGCGCCCTGCTGCTGTGGCCGCTCTTGCTGCCGGGCCGGTTCATCTGGCTGCTCGTGCTGTGGTCGCTGCTGCTGTGGGGCTATGCCTCGTCCAGCGAGCGGGCGGTGCTCATCGGCCTGTGGTTGCTGCTCGGCGCGGCGCCGCTGCTGATCGCGGCACAGGAGCGGGCGGTGGCGGTGCGCCTGTCGCCGCCGGTCAAGGCGCTCGAGAGCCTGCGGCAGCGGCGGCTCTACGGCGGACTGTTCGCCGACCTGGGACTGCTGCACTCGAGCCTTCCCGAGAGCCCCGCGGTGAAGCACCTGCTGGCCGACGTCCACCGCACGCTGGGCCAGTGGGACATTGCCCGCGGCCTCTATCGCGACGTGCTGGAGGTCGAACCGCAGAATGTCTCCGCGCTGCTCGACCTGGGCGTGTACGCCTTCAACCGCGGCGACACCAGCGGCGCCATCCAGTACTTCCAGCAGGCCGCCGCCGCCGATCCGCGCAACGCCGCGATGGCCCAGTTCGACCTCAGCCAGGCCTACAACGAGGCCTATCTCTTCGACGAGGCTCACCGCGCGCTGGCACAAGCCAAGATGATCGATGCGGAGCGCGTGGATCGCTGGTTGAGCAATGCCGAGCAGGAAAAGGTGGTGGCGGCCGCCGGCGGCCTGGCCCTGATCCCTGACGTCGAGCGCAGCCTGGTCGGTCCGGCCTCCCCTTTCGAGCTGGTGCGGCACGGCGCCTCGGCGGTCGAGGCCCTGGGCGCGATCCTGCTCGCCGTGGCGCTGCACCTGGCCAGGCGCCCGCACGGCTACGCCGAGGCCCAGCTGCAATGGCGCCTTGGCAATCGCGCCCGCGACACCTGGCGGCGAGTGCTGCTGCCCGGCCTGTCGTCGGCGGAGGCCGGCGACGGCGTGCGTGCGTTCCTGGCGTTGCTGGCGCCGGTAGGGCTGCTGATGCTGCCGCGTTTCGAGCGGCTCGGGTACCGCATCCCCTGGGGGTATGATGCGGGCAACTCTGCGGCATGGGCGCTGGCGGTCACGGGCTTGCTCCTCTACCTGGGCGCCAGGCTGCGCTCGGAGCTGCGCAACGCGGTATGAGCCGGGCTTGCCGTACGGAGGTCGTTGGCGATGGCGGTTGAAGGCAGCCTCGATCTCTTCAGTCTTCCTGAAATTTTGCAAATGATCTCCCAGCAGGGGAAGACCGGCATCCTGACCATCCAGGGGCAGCAGGACATCGTCGCCATCTCGTTTCTGACCGGCCGCATCGTTGCCGCCGACTCGCTCGCCCACACCGTCGAGGAGGGACTGGCGAAGCTGCTGGTCAGCGAGGGAATGCTCAGCGGCGCGGAGCTCTCGCGCGCCGGCGTGGAGCATCACGCCAGCGGCGGCCGCCTTCTCGACCTCCTGGTGGAGCGCCGCTACCTGACCCGTCCACAGCTGCTCGGTGCCCTGCGGTTGCAGACGGTCCGGCAGCTCGAGGCGCTGCTGCGCTGGCAGGAGGGCGACTTCAAGTTCTACGGCGGCGACGAGGTCTCCTACGAGGAGGGATTCGAGCCGATCTCGGTCGAGGACCTGCTGCTGCGCAATCTGGGCGACTTCCGTGCCCCGGCGCCCGCCCCCGCCGCGCCGGCGCCGGCTGCCCGGGTGCCTGCCGCCCGCGCGCCTGCCGGTCAGGCGCATGCCAGCCCGAGACCTGTAAGTCCAAGTCGCGGAGCAGCCTTGACAGCCACGCCAGCCGCGACCACGGAGCCCGCCGGCCCCCCTGTCCCCGCCGGCGGGAGCGGCCGAGTCGTGCCCGGGCCGGGCGCCGCTGCCCACGCCCGCGGCCCGACCGCCACCCAGGCCAAGGCGGACAGCGGCGAGCTGTGGCTGCCACAGGTTCCCGAGTTGCCGGAGGTTGCGATGCCGCCGCCGCGGCCGGTGTCCGCGCCGGCGGGCGTCGGGCCGCCGCCGCCGGCAGGCTCGCGGTTGGGACCGGCCGTGGAGCTTCCTGCCACCGGGCCGCCGGCCACCGGCGTTCCGGCGGGGCAGCCCGCAACCAGGCCGCCGGCCACCGGCGTTCCGGCGGGGCAGTCCGCCACCAGGGTGCCGGCCGCCGGCGCTCCCGGCGTGGTGCAACCGGCCACCGGGCTGCCCGTCTCGGCGCTGCCGGGCGGCGCTGCCATCCCTGCGGCCGCGGCGGCGCCGGCCACCTCGGCGGCCGTCCTGCCGGCGGCGGCACAGGCGTCAGGCTCCGAGCTCCTGCCCTGGCCTGCCGCGGCGCTCGAGCCGCCGCCAGCCGCGCCGCCGGCGCGGCCGCGCCCCGCTGGCGCCGGCATGGCGAAACCGCCGGGCCCGGCGGCGGCCGGCGGCGCCGCCGCGGCCACCGCTGGCCTGGCGGGACCGCCGGCAATGGCGGTCCTGGTGCCTCCGGACACGGCAGCGGCAACCGCCCGCCGGCCTCGAGTCTCGCCGTCCCAGGGTGGATTTGCCTCCTTCCCCGAAACGTCGGGCCAGCCGCGGACCGACGCCGGCGGCTCACCCCTCCCCGGCCGGCGCCCCGCCGCGGTGGACGGGCGGATCCAGCCGGAGGGTGCGCCTGGCAAGGTCCTGCCCAAGTGGTTCCGGCAGATGGAGGTCGAGCGGCCCGAGCGGCAGGTGCCGCTCGCTCACCGGCTGGCGGCGGCCGGACTGGCGGTCGCCGCGGCCCTGGCGCTGATCGCGGCGGTGCGCCGCGCTCCCGAGTCGGTGCTGCTGCCCTTTCCCTGGGAGCAAGCCGAGCGCACCACCTTTGTGCGCAACCAGCGCGAATCGCTGTACGACAAGATCGAAGCCGCGGCGAAGACGGCCTTCATGCGCGACTATCGCTTCCCGGACAAGCTCGGCCAGCTGCGCGACTCGGGTCTGCTGTCGCCGGCCGACCTGATCGATCCGGGCGGCGAGCCGCTGCTCTACTCGCCGCGGGAGGACAGCTACACCCTGCAGGCCACCGAGTCCGGCAAGCCGCTCGCGGGCGCGGACACCAGCGCCTCGATCGCGGGCAACTTCTTCCTCGATCCTTCGCTGCTTCAGAACAGCAGCCAGACCGGATCGCCGATCGTCCTCCTGGACTGACCTCCGAGGGACCCCTCCGGTCCGCGCGGGGGGTGCGGGTTGGAATAAATCTGCGTGCCGGATTGTCAAGATGGGTGTGGGCCAAGGTTGACTCGGCGCCACTAAGGTTTTACCATCCAGGCACGCGGGACCGGGGTTTCGGGCCCCGGCGATGAAACAAGGAGGAGGACTCGTGAGCAAGATCATCGGTATCGACCTGGGCACGACCAACAGCGTCGTGGCGGTCATGGAGGGCACCGAAGCGAAGGTGATCCCGAACGCCGAGGGCAACCGCACCACGCCTTCGGTCGTGGCGTTCACCAAGAGCGGCGAGCGCCTGGTAGGCCAGGTCGCGAAGCGGCAGTCCGTGACCAACCCCAAGAATACGGTCTTTTCGATCAAGCGCTTCATGGGACGCAAGTACTCGGAAGTCACCGAGGAAATGAAGATGGTCCCCTACACGGTGGAGCGCGCCGACAACGGTGACGTGCGCATCGTCGTCGAAGGCAAGAAGTACTCGCCGCCGGAGATCTCGGCGATGATCCTCGGCAAGCTGAAGCAGGCGGCCGAGGACTACCTGGGCGAGAAGGTGGACCAGGCGGTGATCACCGTCCCTGCCTACTTCAACGACTCGCAGCGCCAGGCGACGAAGGACGCCGGCCGGATCGCCGGCCTCAACGTCGAACGCCTGGTCAACGAGCCGACGGCGGCAGCCCTGGCCTACGGCCTGGACAAGAAGAAGGACCAGACGATCGCCGTCTACGACTTCGGCGGCGGCACCTTCGACATCTCGATCCTCGAGGTGGGCGAGGGCGTGGTCGAGGTCAAGGCCACCAACGGCGATACCCACCTGGGCGGCGACAACATCGACCAGCGGGTCATCGACTGGCTGCTCGAGGAGTTCAAGAAGGACCAGGGCATCGACCTGGGCACCGACCCGATGGCCCTGCAGCGCCTCAAGGAAGCCGCCGAGAAGGCCAAGATCGAGCTCTCCTCGGCGATGGAGACCGACATCAACCTGCCGTTCATCACCGCCGACGCCTCGGGGCCGAAGCACCTCAACCTGCGCCTGACCCGCAGCAAGCTCGAACAGCTGGTCGATGACCTCGTCCAGCGCTCCATGGGTCCTTGCAAGCGCGCGCTCGAGGACGCCAAGGTCAGCGCCAAGGACATCGACGAGGTCGTGCTGGTGGGCGGCCAGACCCGCATGCCGGCGATCCAGAAGGTGGTCAAGGACTTCTTCGGCAAGGAGCCGCACAAGGGCGTCAACCCCGACGAGGTGGTGGCGATCGGCGCCGCCATCCAGGGCGGCGTGCTGCGCGGCGACGTCAAGGACGTGGTGCTGCTCGACGTGACCCCGCTGTCGCTGGGCATCGAGACCCTGGGCGGCGTGTTCACCAAGATGATCGATCGCAACACCACCATCCCGGCCCGCAAGACCGAGGTGTTCTCGACCGCCGCCGACAACCAGACCTCGGTCGAGGTGCACGTGCTGCAGGGCGAGCGCGAGATGGCGCGGCACAACCGGACCCTCGGCAAGTTCCATCTCGACGGCATCCCGGCGGCGCCGCGCGGCCGGCCGCAGATCGAGGTGGCGTTCGACATCGATGCCAACGGCATCGTGCACGTCTCGGCCAAGGACACGGGCACCGGCAAGGAGCAGAAGATCACCATCACCTCCTCCTCCGGCTTGAGCGACTCGGAGATCGAGCGCATGGTCAAGGAGGCCGAGTCGCACAGCGACGAGGACAAGGAGCGCCGCCAGCAGGTCGAGACGCGCAACCAACTCGACGCCCTGGTCTACAACACCGAGAAGACCTACAACGAGCACAAGGAGAAGCTGGGGGCGGACGAGAAGGGCCAGCTGGAGCAGGCGCTGGCCGAGGCCAAGCAGGCGCTCGAGTCCGAGGACACCGCCAAGATGAAGCAGGCGACCTCGCGCCTCGAGCAGGCTTCGCACAAGCTGGCCGAGCACCTCTACCAGGGCCAGGCCGCGGCGGGTGCCGCGGGCGCCGGCGGTGGCGGGGCGGCCGCGGGCGGCGGGGCGGCGGCGGGCCATGGCGCGGGCAGTGCGGGCGGTGCGGGGCAGAAGCCCGCGAGCGGCGCGCCGGACGAGGTGATCGACGCCGAGTACGTCGACGTGGACGACAAGCGTTGAGGCGATCGCATGGGGCCGTTCCGCAAGATCTACCTTGACGAGCTGACGCGGATCCAGGACCGCATCAACAGCCTGTTCGAGCAGGCGCTGGTGGCCGCGGAGTTCGAGGAGCGCGAGAGCGGCGCGCCGGGCAGCTGGGTGCCGGCGGTCGACGTCATCGAGACCGCCGACGCCTACCTGGTCTTCGCGGAGCTGTCGGGAGTGCGGCGGGAGGACGTGCAATTGCAGGTGCTGGAGCGGCGGCTGGAGCTTTCCGGCCGCCGCCAGCCGTCCGGCGAGCACCGCAACTTCCTGCGCATGGAACGCAGCTACGGGCCGTTCCGCCGCAGCTTCGATCTCGGCGCCGCGGTCGACCCCGACGGCATCTCGGCAGGTCTCGAGCAGGGCGTCCTGCGCGTCCACGTTCCCAAGCTGCCGGCGGGAGGCAAGAGCTGATGCCCGTCCGCGGCCGCAAGCACCAGCAGAAGTACGTGATGATCAGCGTGGTTGCCGAGCGCTACGGCATCCACCCGCAGACCCTGCGCCTGTACGAGCGCGAGGGTTTGCTCAAGCCGGCGCGCAGCTCCGGCAACACCCGTCTCTTCGACGAGGAGGCGATCCGCCGGCTCGAGATCATCCTGGCGTTGACCCGCGACCTCGGCGTCAACCTGGCCGGCGTCGAGGTGATCCTCAACATGAAGGAGCGCATGGAGCAGATGCAGGGCGAGGTGGACCGGCTGCTCGAATACGTTCGCCGCGAAGCGCAAGAGCGTCGCGAAGCGATGCAGCGCCAGGGCGCCCTGGTGAAGATGCAAGGCGGCCCGCTGACCAAGCGCAACCCGTGACGCGGTCCATGGCCGCGGCGTCTCCGCATGCTACGATTTCGGCATGGCGGTCCATGATGTCGAGCGGGCGGTCTGTCCGAGCTGCGGCGGGCGGGGGTGGGTGGTGCAGCTCGACGGCGGCGCCGGCACCGCCAGGCCCTGTTTCTGCCGCCAGTACGAGGTGGTGCCGCGGCTGGTCGCGGCGGCGGGCGTCCCGGACCGTTACCGCGAATGCCGGCTGGCCAACTTCAAGAGGGTGCACACCCAGCAAGTGGAGGCGCGGTCGAAGGCCGAACGGTATGTCGACGAGTTCCTGACCACACAGGGCTTCACCCACTCGGGTCTGTTGTTCATCGGCCCGCCCGGGGTCGGCAAGACCCACCTCGCAATGGGCGTCCTCATCGAGGTGATCGAGCGATACTCGGTGCCCGGCCGGTTCGTAGAGCTCAACACCTTCTTCAACCAGATGCAGTCCACATTTGGCCAGGCTTCGTCGGAATCCACCCAGGCGGTGCTGGCGCCGCTGATGGACGCTCCACTTCTGGTGCTCGACGAGTTGGGAACGCAGCAGCCGACTCCCTGGATCCGTGACGTGCTCTACCTGGTGATCAACACCCGTTACACGCGGCGACTTCCGACCCTGTTCACGACCATTTACCTGTTGCCAGCCGCCGCAGCGGCGGCGGCGGCCAACGGCCAGAAGCAGAACCTGGACCGCGGGCGCGATCCCGAACCGATCTGGGAGGAAGCAAAAGCTCTCAGTAGCCGCCTGCCGGCGATGCTGGTGAGCCGCCTTTACGATATGGCCCAACCGGTGCTGCTGACCGACGTGGCAGACTTCAGGCAGCAGAGCGCCCAGAAAGCCCGCCGGCGATGACCGGCGCCCGCGGCCGCCGGTTCCTCTCCTCAACCGCCCTGCTCCTCGTCGCGGCGGCCTGCGCGCCGACCACGCCGCATCCCGTGAGCCGCCCGGCCCGTGCCGCCGGTCCGGCCGCGAAGGCGGCTCCCCAGCCGCCGGCGCCGGCGCCCGCGCCATCGGCGCCGCCGGCCGCCGCCGGTCCCGGGGCGGGGCAACCGGAGGCGGTGCGCCCGCCGCTGCGCCTGCACGCGGTCGGCGAGGCGACGCCGGTAACTCCCATCCTGCTCAAGGTCGGCCTGGCGAGCGACCTGGCGGTCGTCTCCCTGCCGTGCTGCGAGGCGGGCCTGCGGCTGTCGCTGGGAGACAAGGTGGTGGCGGCGGTTTCGTCGATCCGCGTCGAGCCCGCGGCGGGCGGCGCGCAGCAGGGCCTCTTCCGCCTGCAGGTGGCGGCGCTGCGCGACGAGCGCCAGTCGCAGGACCTGGCCCGCCGCCTCGAGCACGACACCGGCCAGCCGGGTGACGCTCACTTCGATGCCGGCATCGACCTCTACCGGGTGCGGATCGGCCGCTACGCCACCCGCGAGGCCGCGGACAGCGACCTGCGGCGGCTGTCGGCGATCGGCGTCACCGGCGCCTTCGTGGTCTACGAAGGCGGCAGCGTGTCGAGCCCGGCCGTGCGGGTGACCCAGGGGGATGCGTCGGCGGTCTACCCGGGCCGCTGGCTGGCCATCGACCCGGTGGGGGAGGGTGGCATCCGGGTACAGGGCCACCGCTATCGCGGCCGCATCCTGGTGTTCCTCAACGACCGCGGCACCCTCAACCTGATCAACGAGCTGCCGGTCGAGGACTACCTGCGTGGCGTGGTGCCGAGCGAGATGGGGCCCGAGCAGTACCGCCAGCTCGAGGCGCTGAAGGCGCAGGCGGTGGCGGCGCGGACCTACACGCTGAGAAACCTTGGCGAGTTCTCGCGCGAGGGTTACGACATCTGTGCGACGCCGCGCTGCCAGGTCTACGGCGGCATGGACGTCGAGCACCCGCTCTCCGACCGGGCGGTGACGGAGACCGCCGGGCAGGTGCTGCTCTACGGCGGCGAGCTGGTCGACGCGCTGTACAGCTCGACCTGCGGCGGCCACACCGAGGACGTGAAGGTGATGTTCCCGTTCAAGGAGGAACCGTACCTGAAGGGCGTCCCCTGCATGGAGGAGGGCATGGTGCGGTTGGATGGGGACCTGCCGCCGGGGATCCCGTTCCCGGGGGGCCTGACGCGGCGGCTGCTGCCGACCTTCGCGGCCGGCGGCAACCCGGTGCAGGAGCTGGCGGCCCGCATCGAGCACCTGGCGCTGCTCGCCGGGCTGCCGGCGCCCGACAACTTCCGGCTGGTGTCACTGGACCGCCGCCAGGTGGCGCACTTCGTCGCGTCCTCGTTCGACCTGGCGCTCGACGCCAAGGTGCTGCTGGCGCCGCAGGACGTCGCCTACCTGGTCAAGGACCCGCCGGCCGATTGGAGCGAGGAGGACCGGCGCCGCGCCGCTTACCTGGCGAAGAGCGGGCTGCTCACCGGTCCGCCCGACCAGCCGCTGCGCGAGGACGAGGTGGAGCGGATGCTGCTCGCCCTGGCCGAGATGCTGCAGGTGGTGCATCGCGAACAGGTCTCGTTCCTCTCGCTCGTCGACGGCAAGCTGACCGTGCGCTCGGGCAAGGAGGACCGCACCCTCCCGCTGCCGGAGCGGCTGGCGACCTTCCGCCGGCGCGGTCCCGAGCTGACGGCCGCGGGGCTGGGCCTGGTGCCCGGGGACAACGTGACCCTCTACTGGCAGGACGTCCATCTGCTCGCCGCCGTCCAGGAGGTCAACCTCGAAGGGGTGGCCTTCGACCGCTCCAGCTCCTACAGCTCGTGGACCCGCTACCACAGCGACTCGCAGCTGGCGACCACGATCGGCACCCGCTTTCCCGGGTTGGGGTTCCGCGGCTTCGAGATCCTCGAGCGCGGCGCCTCCGGGCGGGTGGGCAAGATCCGCATCGAAGGCGACGCCGGCCGCACTGCCGAGGTGGACGGCCTGGCGGTGCGCTGGACGCTGGACGTGCCGGACACCCTGTTCACCGCCAAGCGCCTGGCCCCGCCCCACCACGAGGCCGGCTGGCTGTTCACCGGCCGCGGCTGGGGCCACGGCGTCGGCCTCTGCCAGGTGGGCGCCTACGGCATGGCGCAACGCGGCCATACCTACCGCGAGATCCTGTATCACTACTACTCGGGGGTCGAGCTGTCGCGGGTGCGCGTCGAGCCGGCGCCGGGCGCGAAGGACGCCGCCGGGCAGGGCAGCCGGTGACGGACCGCCCTCCCGGGCCGGGGCCGTGGTGAGACGGCCGTGAGCGGCCGGGCCGACGGCCTCGCGCGCTACATCGATCACACGCTGCTGCGGCCGGAGGCGCCGGCCGCGGCGATGGAGCGGCTGGTCGCCGAGGCGGCGGAGCACGGGTTCGCCGCGGTCTGCCTGCCGCCGGTGCACGTCGCGGCGGCGGCGCGCGCCCTCGCCGGCACGGCGGTGCGCACCGGCACCGTCGTCGCCTTCCCGTTCGGCTACGTGCAGCCCGCGGTCCGCCTCGCCGAATCGCAGCGCGCCATCCAGGACGGCGCCCAGGAGCTGGACACGGTGATGAACCTGTCGTGGTTCCTGGGGGGCGAGGACCCGCGGGTGCTCGACGACCTGGCGGCCTGGGTGGCGGCGGCGCGCGCCGAGCGCGGCGGCCTCACGCTCAAGGTCATCCTCGAGACGGCGCTCCTGTCGGCGGACCAGAAGGTGCGGGCCGCCCGCCTGGCCGCCGCCGCCGGGGCCGACTTCGTCAAGACCTCGACCGGCTTCCAGCAGCCGGCCGCGCCGGCCGGCGCGGCGGCAGCGCCGGCCCCCGCCGGCGCGACGGTCGAGGACGTCGCGCTGCTCGTGCGCGCCGTCGGCCCCGCGGTCGCCGTCAAGGCCGCGGGCGGCATCCGCGACGCCGCCACCGCCCGCGCGCTGATCGCCGCCGGCGCCCGCCGCCTGGGGACTTCGAGCGGTGTGGCGATCGCTGGCGCCGCATCGCCCCATCGGCAGTAGCCCATGGATCGCAACCTCAAGCTGTGGGTGGGGCTCTGCGTCGCGCTGGGGCTGGCGATGGCGGTCTGCGGCCTGCGGCCGGGGGCCCTGCCGGCGGACGCGGACCCTGCGGCCTGGCGGCTCATGGCGGCGGTTGGAACGGCGCTGGCCGCCTTTGCCCTCGCCCTTGGCGCGGGCATCGCGCTGGGTGGGGGCCCCCTGGGCAGTGGCCGGCTCGGCCGGATCTTCGCCGCCGATGACGGCGCGCCTGACGGCGCCTCTGCGGCCGCTGCCGGCGCTGCTGCCAGCGCCAGCGCCGCCGCCGGGCCCACCGGCGAGGCCGGCCCAGCCGGCCCGGCCGGCGCGGTCGCGCGCGCGGTGCGGAGCCCTTACACGACGCTGTTCCTCGCCAGCTTCGCCGCCCTCTTTGTCGAGCTGATGTTGATCCGGTACGCCAGCTCGCAGATCCGCATCTTCGCCTTCTACAAGAACGTGCCCCTGGTGGCCGCCTTCCTCGGCCTCGGGCTCGGCTGCTGCCTGGGGCGCGGCCGCGCCCGCCATGCCCTGCTGTTCCTGCTGTGGCTGGTGCCGCTCGCCGCCGCGCTGGCTCAGGGCACGGTGGCCGTCGACTTCGCGCTCGGCCGGTGGGCGGCCTTCGGCAGCAGCGAGCACGTCCTGGGCGGGGGCGCCGAGGCCGGGGCCCGGTCGCGCCCGGTCGAGGAATGGGTGGCGCAGCTCGCGATGGGGCTGTTCTGCGCCGTGCTGCTCGCCGCCGTCGCCTCCCTCTTCGCGCTGCTCGGACGGCTGCTGGGAGACGCCTTCGAGCGGGTGCCCCGGCTCCCCGGCTACACCGCCAACCTGCTCGGCAGCCTCGCCGGCATCCTCGCCTTCGCCGCCCTGTGCTATCTCGAGACGCCGCCCGCCGTCTGGTTCGCGGTGGGCCTCCTGCCCCTGCTGTGGTGGGCCGGCGGCGGCGCGCGCGCCGGCATGGCGCTCGTGCTGATCGCCGCGAGCGTCCTTTTGGTCTGGCCCTCGACCGGCGAGACCGTCTGGTCGCGGTATCAGAAACTGGTCGGCCGCGTCATCCAGCAGGCAGTGCCTGGCGGCCGGCAGACCGCGCCCGGCGGCCCGCAGGCAGCGCCTGACGGCCAGCGGGCAGCAGCTATCGGCCAGCAGGCAGCGCCTGGCGGCCAGCAGGTAGCGCCTGACGGCCAGCAGGAAGCGCCTGACGGCGCAGGGGCGGCCGCGCCCGCCTATCTCCTGCAGATCTCGGACGTGTTCTACCAGGTGGCGATGGATCTCCGGCCGGCGGCGATCGCCAGGCTCGGACGCAATCCCTTCCCGCACTACGATGCCGCCTTCCGCCTGGCGCCGCGCAAGGATCGCGTGCTGATCGTGGGCGCGGGGACCGGCAATGACGTGGCGGCGGCCCTGCGCGCCGGCGCGAGGGCGATCGACGCGGTGGACATCGACGACGCGATCGTCCGGCTCGGCCGCCTGCACCACCCCGAGCATCCCTACGACGACCCGCGGGTGCACGTGATCGTTGACGACGCCCGCCGCGCCTTCCGCCGCCTGCCCGCGGGGACCTACGACACGATCGTCTTCGGTCTGCTCGACTCGCACACCCAGCTCGGCATCTCGAGCGTCCGCCTGGACAATTACGTCTTCACGCTCGAGAGCCTGGCCGCCGCCCGGCGCCTGCTGCGGCCCGGCGGTTCCCTCGTCATCACCGCCGTGACCCTGCGCGGGTGGCTCCAGGACCGCTTCGCCGCCATGCTGGGCGCGACGTGCGACACGCCGGTCGTCTGGTTCCGCTCGGGGCTTGCCAGCACCTACGCCTGCCAGGTGACGGACCCGCGGGGCCCGCATCGCGCCGCGGCCGCGCCGCCCGCGGGCCGGCCGCTCCTCGACCTGGCGCGCCGCCGCGGTCCGCAGGTCTACCCGTCGCTCGGCGGTCCGGCCGGCGCCGCGGCCGACGCGGCCGTCCTGCCGACCGACGACTGGCCCTTCCTCTACCTGCCGGACCGGCGGATCCCGCGGGCCTACCTGGTGGTGGTGGCGATGCTGGCGGCGGCTTCGCTCGCGGTGCTCAAGGTGGGCGGTCTCGAGCCCGGGCGCTTCGGCGCCTTCCACGGCCACCTGTTCTTCCTCGGCGCCGCCTTCCTGCTGATGGAGGTGTATGCCATCAACCGGCTGGCCCTGCTCTTCGGCACCACCTGGCTGGTGTCGGCGGTGACCATCGGCGTGGTGCTGCTGATGATCGTGGCCGCGAACCTGACGGTCGAGCTGGCCGGCGCCATCCCCGTCCCGCCGGCTTACGCCGCGCTCGCGGTCTTCCTGGCGGCCGGCTATCTCGTCGGCCCCGCGGCCGCCCTGGGCCGCGGCACCTGGGCGGCACTCCTGTATGCGCTCCTGCTGCTCGCCCCGGTCTACTTCGCGGGCCTCGTTTTCTCCCGGTCCTTCAGCCGCGCCGCGGCCAGCGGGCCGGCGATCGGCGTCAACATCCTTGGGGCCGTCGTCGGCGGCTGGGCCGAGTACTCGACCATGGCGGTGGGCATCCGCGGCCTCGCCCTCCTCGCCCTCGCCTTCTATCTCGCCTCGTGGCTGGCGCTGCGGCGCTGGGAGCGGCAGCCCCAAGCCGTCGCAGCGCCGGCCCCCGCGGTCTGACGCGGCCCAGTCAGCGCAGGGCGGCGCGGGCCTGCGGCAGCAGCTCTCCCACCATCGCCGGCTGGTCACGCATCGCGTCCCGCCCGGCCCGCAGCAGCGCCGCTGCCGGCGCCCGCTCGCCGCGTCGCTCGAGGCAGCTGCCGAGCAGCAGCCGGGCCTCGGCGAGGACCCATGGGGTGGCGCCGCCGTGCGCCTCCATCGCCGCCAGGGTGCGGCGCAGGATCGGCTCGGCCTCGGCCTGCCGCCGGCTGCCGAGCAACATGCCGCCGTAGGCCAGCGGGATGCGCACGAAGTGCGGGTCGGCGTCCGTATGGAGCTGGCGCAGGATGTCCATGGCCTCGCGGAGGTGTGTTTCGGCGCCGGCCGCCATGCCGGCCTCGGCCTCGGCGACGCCCAGCTCCCGCAGGGCGATCGCCGTCTGGGCGTGCACCGGCCCGAGCGCCCGCCGGTAGATCGCCACCGCCTCCTGCGCCAGCGGCACCGCCTCCGCGGCGCGCCCGGTCCGCACCAGCAGGCCGCCCAGGTTTTCGAGGTTCTGCGCCACGTCGGCGTGCTGGTCGCCCAGCCGGCGCCGCCGCGCGGCGAGGGTCTCGCGCAGCAGGCGTTCGGCCTCGGCGAGCCGGCCCTCGTAGCGCAGGGTCATCGCCAGGTTCCCCTTCGCGCTCGAGGTGTCGGGATGCTCGTCGCCCAGGGCGGCGGCGGAGCGCTGCACGACCTGGCGGAACAGCGCCTCGGCACCGGCGAGATCGTTGCGGCGGTACCTCAGGGTGGCGAGGAAGTTCATGCACTCCGTCACCTGCCGGTGGCCTTCGCCTAGCGAGCGCCGGAAGATGGCCAGCGCCGCGGCCACCTCACGCTCGGCGGCATCGTAGCTGCCGCGCGTGTCGTCGAGGTCGGCCAGGGCGAGCCTGGTGAAGCCGACGTCGGGATGGTCGGGGCCGAGCACGCGCTCGCGCAACGCCAGCGCCTGGCCGAGCTTGGCTGCCGCCTCGTCGAAGCGATTGAGGTACACCAGGTCGCTGCCGAAGTCGGAGAGCGTCGCGGCGACGGCAGGATGCGTGTCGCCAAGCACCCGCTCCCGGATCTCGAGCGCCTGGGCATAGAGGCCGGCCGCGGCGCCGTAGCGCCCCCGGTCCTGGGTGTTGGCGGCGAGCTCGCTCAGCAGCTGCGCCACTCGCAGCTCGCCGGCGGACCCGGCGGCCCCGGCGGACCCGGTGGCCCCGGCCGAGCCGGCCGGGGCGGCCGCGCCGCGGCGTGACATGGTCAGCGCCTGGCCGTAGAGGGCCTCGGCGCCGGCGAGATCGCCGGTCTTGTGCTGCAGGTTCGCCAGGCATTCGAGGCTGGCTGCCAGCGGCAGGGCCGCTTGCCTTCCCACCGCGCGGCGGCGCAGTGCCAGCGCCTCCCGCAGCAGCGGTCCGGCGGCGCGGTAATCGGCCTGTTGCGTCAGGATCGTTCCCAGCTGCTCGAGGCTGTCGGCGACCTGCGGCTCGCCGGCGCCGGGGCTGGCTCGCCGCAGGGCGAGGGCCTCCGCGGCCAGCGGCCGGGCGCGGTCGAAAAGACCGAGCGAGGCGTGGATGGTGGCCAGCGTGTAGAGCAGCCGGGCGCGCACCGCCGGCTGGCCGGCGAGCTCGCCGCGGATGCGCCCCGCCGCCTCGTCGAGCAGCTCCCGCGCGGTGACCGCGGCGCCGCGGGCGTGCGACGGGTCGGAGCCCTCGAACAGGCTCATGACGAAGCGGGTCACCTCGCCGGCCGTCTGCGCCTCGGCCTCGGCGCGCCGGGCTTCGCGGGCCTTCTCGCGCGCCTGCCAGCCGGCGAACCCCAGCGCGGCGAGCAGCATCGCCAGCAACAGCCCGGTGGCGGCGACCGCCAGCCGGTGGCGCCGCACGAACTTGCCCAGCCGGTAACCGGGGGTGTCCGGGCGGGCGCGGATCGGCAGGCCCGCAAGGTGACGCCGCAGGTCCTCGGCAAGCGCATCGGCCGAGGCGTACCGGCGCTCGGGCGCCTGCCGCAACGCCGTCATCACAATGGTGTCGAGGTCGCCGCGCAGGCGCCGCCGGATGCGCAGGCGGGCGCGCGGATCGGCGCCGGCAGCAGCCTGGCCGGCTGGCGGCTCGGCCACGGTGCTGGGCCGCGGCGGCTCCCAGCCGGCCGCCGCCCGCGCCAGCGCCGGCGCCAGCTCGCCGCCGGGTCCACCGCCGGCCGGCACTGCCGGTCGGCGCCCGGCCAGCAGCTCGTAGAGCACCACGCCCAGGGCGTAGACGTCGGTGGCGGTGGTCACCGGCTCGCCGCGCAGCTGCTCGGGTGCGGCGTAGGCCGGGGTCAGCGGCGGCGCGGTGCGGGTGAGGCCCTCGGCCGCCTGCTCCCCGAGCAGCTTGGCGATGCCGAAGTCCAGGAGCTTGACCTCGGAGTCGGCCGTGACCAGGATGTTCGAGGGTTTCAGATCGCGGTGGACGACCAGGCTGCGGTGAGCGTGCTGCACGGCGCCGCAGACGCCCAGGAACAGCCGCAGGCGCTGCTCGGGGGCGAGCGCATGGCGGTCGCAAAAGGCGGTGATGGGCGTGCCGGCGACGAGCTCCATCACGAAGTAGGGCAGCCCTTCAGGCGACACGCCGCCGTCGAGCAGCCGCGCGATGTTGGGGTGCTGGAGCAGGGCGAGGATCTGGCGCTCGCGCACGAACCGCCGGCGCAGCTCGTCGCCGAAGAAGCCCTGGCGGACGACCTTCAACGCCACCTGCTGATCGAACTGGCCGTCGACGCGCTCGGCCAGGAAGACGGTCCCCATGCCGCCGCGGCCGAGCTCGCGCACGATCCGGTACGACCCCAGCCGGCGGCCGTCCCAGGAGGCCTCCGCCGGATCGCCGCCGGTCTCGCCGAACCACGCTCCCAGCTGCTCGGCGGCCGGCGCGGCGAGGAAATCGCCGGCCCGCTCGTCGGCGGCGGCCAGGGCCTCGACCCGCCGCCGCAGCTCGGGATCGGCCGCGCACTGCGCCGCGAGCCAGGCCTCCCGCTCGGCGTCGGGCAGCTCGACGGCGCGCTGGAAAAGCGTCAGGGCGCGCCGCGAGAGATCCTGCCGCCCGGTCGTCGTCACTCGGCGCCCGACGGGTGGAGGGCGTCGAAGAGAAAGGCCCGCGCGGTCCGCCAGTCGCGCTTGACCGTGGCCGGCGACAGGGTCAGCACCGCCGCCGTCTCCTCGATCGAGAGCCCGGCGAAGTAACGCAGCTCGACCAGCCGGCCGAGCCTTTCGTCGAGGCGCGCGAGCCGCTCCAAGGCGTCGTCGAGCGCCAGGACGTCGTGGGCGCGAGGGTCGGCGGCCTGCTCGAGATCCATGTCCGTGATCCACAGCCCGCCGCCGCGCTTGACCGCGGCCCGGCCGCGAGCGTGATCCACCAGGATCTGGCGCATCGCCCGCGCCGCCAGCGCATAGAAGTGGTGCCGGTCGTTGGCGCGGGAGCTGCCGCGGACGAGCTTGAGATAGGCCTCGTGCACCAGGGCCGTGGTCCGCAGGGTCTCGCCGGAGCTGCGGCGGCCGACCTCGCGGTGCGCCAGCGCGTGGAGCTGCCTGTAGACCAGGCTGAAGAGGCGGTCCGAGGCGCCGTCCTCGCCGCGCCGCCAGGAAGCCAGCAACCGGCTGAACTCGGTCTCGGGCGCGGTCATGGGTATGGCGGGCCTATTCCGGGGCGCGGCGCGGCGTGTGGAACGCCACGTAGAGCGAGGGCACGGCGAGCAGGGTCACCAGCGTCGACAGGCCCAGGCCGCCGATCACCGCCAGGGCGAGCGGCTTCTGCAGCTCGGCGCCGGCGCCGAGCCCCAGGGCCAGCGGCAGCAGGCCGAACAGGGTGCAGAGCGTGGTCATCAGGATCGGCCGCAGCCGGATGCGGGCCGCGGTCTCGATGGCGTCGCGCAGAGGCGCGCCCTCGTCGCGCAGGCGGTGGGCGTAGTCGAGCATCACGATGCCGTTCTTGACCACCAGGCCGATCAGCAGGATCAGCCCCATGGCCGACGAGACGTTGAGCTCGGTGCCGGTGACCCACAGCAGCGCGAAGGCGCCGGCGAGCGACAGCGGCGCGGCGGCGAGCAGCAGCGCCGCCGGCAGCCAGGAGCGGAACTGGAACAGCAGGATGACCAGGACCAGCGAAGCGGAGACCCCAAAGACGGTCAGCAGCTCGCGAAACGACTGGCGCTGCGACTCGTACTGGCCGCCGACCTCGATCGACGTGCCGGTGGGCAGGCGCAGCGACCGCAGGCGCTGCTGGATCTCGGCGACCGCGCCGCCGAGGTCGCGCCCCTCGAGCCGGGCGGTGAGCAGCGCCATCTGGCGCAGGTCCTCGCGGACCAGCACGTTCTGGCCGGAGGCGGCCACCGGGTGGCCGAGGCTGGCCAGCGGCACCAGCGCGCCGTCGGCGCCGCGGACCTGGGTCGAGGCGAGCCACGCCGGGTCCAGGCGCAGGCGGTCGGGATAGCGCACCCGCACCGGGATGGTGCGGTCCGGCAGGCGCAGCTCCGTCGAGGCGTCGCCCAGCCAGCTGGCCGCCAGCTGGCCGGCAACCTGCTCGACCGTGAGGCCCAGGCGGCCGGCGGCCACCGGGTCGATCTGCCACGTGACCTCGGGGTTGCCGCGCTCGACGCCGACCACGTCGACGACGCCGTGCACCTGCGACAGCAGCGGCTCAACCTGCTCGGCGATGCCGCCGAGCACCTCGGGGTCGTCGCCGAAGATCTTGATCTCGATCGGCGCCGCCGCCCCCTCCAGATCGCCGAGCATGTCCTGCAGGATCTGGGTGAACTCGATGTCGACGCCGGGCAGCGCCTCCTTGACCTTGGCGCGCAGGCCGTCCATCACCTCCTCGGCCGAGCGCCCGCGCTGGCCGCGCGGTTTCAGGCGGATCAGCACGTCGCCCTTGTTCTGCTGCGTCGCGTAGAGGCCCATCTCGGCGCCGGTGCGGCGGGAGAAGGCGGCCACCTCGGGGGTCGCCGCGACCAGCCGCTCGATCGTCCGGATCATGCGGTCGGTCTCGGCCAGCGCGGTGCCGGGCGGGGTCAGGTAATCGATCACGAACCCGCCCTCGTCCATCTGCGGCAGGAAGCCGTTGGGGATCTTCCAGCCCAAAAGGACCCCGGCCACGGCGAGGAGCGCGAAGGCGACGAGCGCCCAGCGCGGCCGGCGCAGGGCGGCCCCGAGCGCCCGCCCGTACACGGCTTCGAGGCGCGCCCCCCAGCGCGGCCCGGCGTGGCCGGCCGGGCTGGCCTCGCCGGCATCCCCGGCGTCGTCCACGCGGCGCGCGCCGTCCGCGCCGCGCGCGCCCCGGGCGTCGCTTTCAGCCCGCCGCCGCCGCCGGCCGAAGACCCGGCGCGACAGCAGCGGGATGAGGGTGAGCGCCAGCGCCAGGGAAACCAGCACGGAGACCGACAGGGTCAGCGACAGGGCGCGGAAGAACTGGCCCACCACTCCCGAGAGCAGCCCCAGGGGCGCCAGCACCACCACCGTGGTCAGGGTGGAGCCGACCACCGGCGCCACCAGCTCCTCGGTCGCATGGTCGACCTCGGCCGCGGCGTCGCCGCCTTGCCCCAGGCGGCGGTGGACGTTTTCGATCACCACCACCGCATCGTCGATGACCAGGCCGATGGCGACCGCCAGGCCGCCCATCGACATCAGGTTGATCGATTCGCCGAACAGCCGCATGAACAGGAACGTGATCAGCACCGTCAGCGGCAGGGTGAGGGCGGCGATGGCCGTCATCCGCCAGTTGCCGAGGAAGACGATGAGCACCACGACGGCCAGCAGGCCGCCGATGAGGATGGCGTCGCGCACGTTGGCGATGGCGGTCGCGACGAACTCGGCGAGGTCGTAGACCTTGGAGATGTGCAGGCCCGAGGGCAGGGCCGGCGCGATGCTCGTCGCCAGTGCCTGCTCGATGCCGGCCTTGACGGTCAGGACGTCGGTGTTGATCTGCTGCGACAGCGTGATCAGCGCCGCGTCGCGGCCGTTGCCGGTGGCGAGCGTGGTGCGGTCCGGCGAGCCGGGGAAGACCTGTGCCACGTCGGCGACGCGCAGCGTGGCGCCCTTGCGCACCGCGATCGGCGTCGCCGCGACGTCGTCGGCGGCGTGCCAGGAGTCCGAGGCCAGGACCAGGAACTGCCGTCCGCCGGAGTCGTAGCGGCCGACCGGCGCCAGCTGGTTGGCGGCCGCCAGGGCGGCGCTCAGCTCCTTGAGCGTCATGCCGGCGGCGAGCAGGCGGTCCGGATCGGCCACCACCTCGATCTCGCGGGTGTCGCTCGCCTGCACCTCGACCCTGCCGACGCCGGGAACGCGGGAGAAGGCCGGGCGCATGAGGTAGTAGGCGTAGTCGCGCAGGTCGGCGATCGGCAGGCCGCCGGTAAGGATCAGGCTGTACATCGGGAACGTGGCCGGCGAGAGGCGCTCCACCTGCAGGTCGAGGTCGGCCGGCATGCCGCCGCGCGCCTCGGCGATCCGCGCCTGCACCTGCTGTAAGGCGAGGTCCATGTTGGTGGCGGGCTCGAACAGGCAGGAGATCTCGGTGGCGCCGCGGAAGGTGCGCGAGCGCACCCGGCGGATGCCTGGCACCTCGCGGATCGCCTGCTCGAGCGGCCGGGTGACGGTCAGCATCATCGAGCGGGCGGGCAGGATGCCGCTGTGCGCCACCACCACGATGCGCGGAAACTGCAGCGGCGGGTAGATGCTGCTGGCGAGCGACGGCAGCGCGATGGCGCCGGCAAGCGCCAGCAGCACCACCAGCAGCAGGATGGCGCCCTGATGGCGGGCGGCGGCGCCGACGAAGCTCACCCGCCGGTGCCTTTCGCCGCGGGCGGCGAAGGCGGCGACGCGGGGCGGGCGGCAGCACCCTGGGCGGGCGGCTTTTCCGGAGCGGCAGCGGGTGCTCCCGGAGCCGCCGGCGATCCCGCGGCGCCCGGCGCGGCCTCCTCGGCGGCGGGGGCCGGCATGGTCGCGGCGCCGTCGGGGAGGGCGTTCTGGCCGCTCACCACCACCCTGTCGCCGGGCGCGACGCCGGCGAGGATCTCGGCCTGCCCGGCGGCGACGATGCCGACCCGGACGGGCCGCCGATGTGCCTTGGCCTGCGCGTCGACGACGAACAGGTAGCTCTGCGTCCCTTCCTGCACCAGCGCCGCGGCCGGCACCAGCACCGCGCCGGCGTCCGGCTGGCCCTGGATCTCGACGCGGACCGGGGTGCCGGCGGGGAGGTGCGTGGGCGCCGCGAAGGTCAGCCGGACGGTGGCCGCCGCGGTGGTCGGATCGACCGCCGCCGGGCGGGAGAGCACCGTGCCGCCCTCCGGCGGATAGGATGCGGGCCCGGTCACCGTGGCGGGGCTTCCCACCACCACCCGTCCCAGGTCGGCCAGGGGCACCGCGGCCTCGATTTGCAGCCGGCTGGGGTCCACCAGGCGCAGGATGGGATCGGTTGCCGAGGCGTCCACCAGGTCGCCGGGGTTGTGGCCGCGCGCCGCCACCACGCCGGCGAACGGCGCGCGCACCGTCTGGCGGGCGGCGAGCGCGGCGGCGGCGGTGCGGGCGGATTTGGCGGCGGCGACCGCCGCCTCGGCGTCGGTCAGCTCGCGCTCGGCGTCTTCCAGCTCCTTGCGCGCCGCGATGCCGCGCTGGAAGAGCAGGCGGCTGCGCTGCTGGGCGGCGCGGGCGTTGGTCAGGCGGGCGTCGGCGCGGGCCCGCCCCGACCGGCGCTCGCTGGCGTCGGCATCGAGCGACGGGATGTCGAAGCGCACCAGCAGGTCGCCCTTGCGCACGCGGTCGCCGATCCCCTTGGGCACCTCGGCGATGCGGGCGCTCTGCGGCGCGCTGACCAGCAGCTCGGCGCCGGTGGCCGGCTTCACCATGCCGGTGGCCATCACCAGCGGCCGGATGGTGCCGCGGGTCGCCGGCCGGGTGACCACCGGCACCTTGTCCTCGGTCTGGACCTCCTGGGTGGACGGCTTCGAGCAGCCGCCCGCGGCGGCGGCCAGGGCCATCATGACCAGCGCGGCGAGGATCCGACCCACCAGCGAGACGAGAGGCCAGGCGGCGAGCGAAGCGAGCAGCGGATCGTCGAGCTTATCGACCCTCCAATCGTCGAGCGCGGCGAGCACCCGGTCGGCGAGCGTTACGGGCGGCGGCAGGGCGGCGAACGCCCCAGGGCGGCTGCGGGTCGATGGGGTCATGGCAAGGGGGCTCCCAGGGCTTGCTCCAGCTCGGCGAGCGCCACCTGGTAGTCGAGGCCCGCCTGGACCGCGCGCAGCCGCAGGTCGCGGGTCGACTGCAGCACCTGCAACAGCGCGACCAGGCCGCTCTGGCCGGCGCGGTACGACTCCTCGGCCAGCTCCTCGACCTCCAGGGCGTGGGGCAGGATCTCGTCGCGGAAACGCAGCGCCTGTCGCTGCCCGACCGCCGCCTGCGCCGCGGCCGCGGTCACCGCGCCGGCGGTCTGCGCGGCGCTGGCGTCGCGCTCGGCCTTGAGCTGCGCCAGGGTGGTCTCCTCGACCTCCACCTCGGGGCGGTGCTGGGTGAAGATCGGCAGCGTCACGGTCAGGCCGGCGCGCCAGCCCCACACGAACTCGGGCAGCGCGTCGTGGGTGATGGCGCCCTGCACCACCGGATTCGGCACCTGCTGCGCGCGCGCCAGCGACACTTTGGCCGCCTGGGCGGCGATGCGGCGGTCCAGCAGCTGCAGCTCGGTCGAGTGGGCGAGCGCTCCGGCGATGGCGGTGCCAGCCTCCGGGACGGTGCCGGCGGCCAGGTCGCCCGTCGCCGCCAGCGGCGCCTGGGGCGGGCGGTCGAGCAGGGTATTGAGCTGGCTGCGCGAGGCCGCCAGCAGGCCGCGGGCGCTCTCGGCGTCGTTGCTCGCCTGGGCGGCGGCCAACTCGGCCTGCAGCGAGTCCAGGCGCGGCGCGGCGCCGGCCTCGTAGCGGTCCCTGGCGGCGCCGGCGGCGCGCCGGGCGATCTCGAGGCTCGCCTCCTCCTCGGCGGCGCGCCGCTGGGCGGCGAGCAGCATGTAGAAGGCGCGCCGGACCTGGTTGCGGGTCGCGGCGGTGGTGCGGGCGATCTCGGCCTCGCCGCTCGCGGCGTCCGCGTTGGCGACGTCGATGCGGCGGCCGCGCTTGCCCGCGGTTTCGATGGGGAGCGACAGGGTGGCCGCCTCGTGTGGCGTCTCCCGCAGCTTCTCGAGCAGCAGGTCGGGGTTGGGGCGCTCGCCCGCCACCGCCACATTGGCGGCGGCGATCGGGCGGGACAGCCGGGCGGCCGCCAGCGCCCGGTTCGCCGCCAGGGCGAGATCCATGGCCTGCGGCAGCGACAAGGTGAGAGCAGCGCCCGCGGGCTCGGCCGGGGGTGGTGCCGCCGGGAGCGGTGCCGCGGCCGGGGTGGCAGGTGCTGGCGCGGCAGGAAGCGGCGCGGCAGCAGGGGGCGCCGCAGCAGCCGGCGGATCGACCTGGGAAAGCGGCGCGGCAGGAGGCGGCGCGGCAGCAGCCGGCGGATCGACCTGGGAAGGCGGCGCGGCGGCGGCGGCTCGTGGGGCGCCGCAGAGGGCGCCGGCCAGGACGAGCAGCCACCAGGCGGCGGCGATCACAGCCCCTGTCGCGGGCAGTCCGCAAGGAGTGGATCGGTCGTCGCCCCGCAAATGAGGACGGCGGATGTCCCGTCGCAGGGCGCCGACACTTCCTAAGGGTCGGTCGTCGCCCCGCAAATGAGGACGGCGGATGTCCCGTCGCAGGGCGCCGACACTTCCTAAGGGTCGGTCGTCGCCCCGCAAACGAGGACTGCGGATGTCCCGTCGCAGGGCGCCGACACTTCCTACGGGTCGCTGGCTGCGCACGATCGGCGACGATACCATCCTGGATGCCGCCGGGTCAGCCGCCGCCTTTGGCCCGCCAGGTCCGGGTGCTCAGGACGCGGCCGGCTGGCGCAGCGCCGCGGCGAGCACGGAGATGGCCACGTCGAGGTGGTCGGCGGCCGCCAGGGTCGGACCCAGCAGCTGCGCCTGGCCGGCGCGGCCGGCGAGCCGGTCGTCGTAGGCGGCCTGGGGACAGCGCCGGCGCAGCTCGGCGGCCACCTGGGCGAAGTTGGCCTGCCGCGACGGCAGCAGCGCCCCACCCAGCGAGCGGTAGCGGATCTCGCTCTCGCGCCATGCCAGCGGTGGCAGCCCCGGCCCGTAGAGGTGCAGGAAGCCCTCCCGCTCCTCGGTCACCGGCTGCCGCGGCGCCTGCACCGCCTTGGTGACCACCAGTCCGCCGCTGAATACGGCGCGCTTCAAGCTCAGCTTGCGGGTGATCCGCGAGGGCGCCGGCTGGCGCGCCACGATCTCGACCCCGCGCAGCAGCAGGTCGATGTCCTGGTAGCGGACCTCGAGCTTCGCGCTCCTCGACTCGAGAGCCATCGCCAAGGCGCCCAGCTCGAAGTCGCGCACCACGAAGCGGCGCTCGTCGGCCTCGATCTGGCCGCCGTCGAGCAACAGCAGATCGAAGCCGCGGGCACGCAGCCGATCGGCAGTGTCCCGCGCCGCCTCGCGGTCGGCGAAGGTCGCGATCACCGACGGCCCGCCGCCGGGCGCGCGCAGCCGCGAGACCGTCTCGTAGACCGTGCGCTTGAGGACGCCGGCGAGCTCGCGCGCCAGCAGCGCTTCGTTACCCTTGAGGTTGTAGATCGCCAGGACCAGCAAGGCCCGCGCCTCCTGCCGCAAAGCCCTCGAGCAGGAGCTTGAGCACCTCGGGCCCCACCGGCTTGACGAGGTGGAGGTCGAAACCGGCGGCGGCGGCCCGGTCCCGGTCCGCCTCCCGCCCATAGCCGGTCAACGCGACCAGGCGGATGGGCGCCGTCAGCGGGTCCGCCCGCAGCTCGCGCGCCACGGCGTAGCCGTCCATCTCTGGCAGTCCGATGTCGCAGAGCACCACGTCGGGGGGACGGCGGCGCGCCACGTCGACCCCGTCCGCGCCGGTGTGGGCGATCTCGGCCTGATGCCCGAACAGCGCCAGCAGGTCGCCGAGCGTCTCGGCGGCGTCGGCGTTATCCTCGATGACCAGTACGCGCAGGCCGCTATGATCGCCCATGTCCGGGCGCGATTGTATCAGCCGCTTCACCGCACGTGGCGAAAGACCATGTCAACCACCTCGTCGCACGCCGCCTCGGCCGCGGTCTCGCCCTGGCGCATCGCGGTGCGCGTGCACAGCTTGAGATGGTCGCGCAGGAGCTCGCGCCCGGCAGCCCGCAGCGCCTCCTGCACCGAGGAAACCTGGGTCAGGATGTCGCCGCAGGCCCGGTCCTCCTCCACCATCCGCTGCAGCCCGCGCACCTGGCCTTCGATGCGGCGCAGCCGGTTGAGGCTCCTGATCTTGTCTCCGATCTGGGCCAGGGGAAGCGCGGACCGATTTTCGGCCGCGCGATCGAAAGGAACGTCTAGGGTAACGCTTGCTTCCTCGGGCATGGGCATCCTCCCCAAAAGGAAGGTGAGGCAGGGAGCCTTTAAGGCGACAGCGGCGACGATTCAGAGTGAAATAATAGGTCTTGCGTTAATATGATCGCCCTGCAATAGGCACTGGCGGTATGAGGAGGACAAGGGCGGAATGCGCATGGTGGTACTGGCAGCGGGTGCTGGCCGGCGGCTGCGCCGCGAGACGGCCGGCGGGCCGAAGCAGCTCGTGGAGGTCGGCGGTCGGTCGATGCTCGACCGCCTGCTCGAGCTCGGCGCCAGCCTGCGGCTCGCGCCGCTGGTGCTGACCCGGCAGGCCCAGGCCGCGCGGTTCGAGGCGCTTGGCGTCGAGGTGCTGGTGGTCGAGGAAACCACGCACATGCTGGACACCCTGTGCCTGGCGCACCGCCGCGTGGCCGAAGACTTCGTCTGGATCGGCGGCGACACCCTGTTCGCCGACGGCGAACCGGTCCGCGACCTGCTGGCCAGCCATCGCGCCGAGCGCCCATACGCCTCGTTCCTGTACCGGCGGTCGGATCGGCACCTGGCCAAGATGTTGCCGTCGTCGCCGGTGCCGCGGGTGACCCTGACGCGCCAGGGCGACTTTCCCTTCAGCCTGCCCAACCTCGGCATCCAATGCGCGGCGTCGTTCGCGGACCTCGCGATCGAACCCCGCGGCGAGTTCGTGCAGCGGGCGCTCGACCGCGGCGAGCGCATCCTCTTTCGGGAGTACCGGGCGCCGGTGTTCGAGATCGACACCCCCGAGGACCTCGCGGCGGCGCGGCGGCACTTCTCGTGACCTTCGACCTGCTCAGCGCCGGCGCCGTCAACGGCGCGCTGGCGGCGTCGCCAGGAGGGGTGAGCACCGCGATGGCGGCGATGCTCGGCACGCCGCCCGCGGTGCTCGAGCGCATGTACGCGGTGCGGCGCCGCTACGACGCGGTGGCGGTGGGCACCGGCACGGTCGTGATCGACGACCCGACGCTGACCTCCCACCTTGCGGGTGGCAAGGTGGTCGGCGCGGCGGGCGGCGCGGATGCGTCGGCCGGCGTGGGCGGTGTGGCGGGTGCGGCGGCCGGCATGGGCGGTGTGGCGGGCGGCGGGGCGGTGCGGGTCACGCTCGACCGGACGGGCCGGATACCGCGGCAGGCGCGCATTTTCGACGGTTCGGCGCGCACCCTGGTGGGGGTGGTGGCGGCGACGCCGCGCCCCTATCTCGACTTCCTCGCGGAGCGCGGTGTCGAGGCGGTGCCATGCGGCGAGGACCGCATCGATCTCGCCGCCTTCGCCGCCGCGCTGAGCGATCGTGGCCTGAAAAGGGTGGTGGTGGAGGGCGGCGGCAGGCTCAACCGCGCGCTGCTGCGCCTCGGCCTGGTGGACCGCATCCACCTCACGCTGCTGCCCGCCGCCCTGGACTCCCGGGCCGCCAACCTCTTCGACGGCCGAGGCGAGCCGGTGCGGTTGCAGCTTCTAGGCTGCGACCGGTTGGGGGACTACCTGTTTCTGGAGTACCAGGTCATTGGCCAGGGTCGTGGTCGGGATCAGACGAACAGCACCCCTTCGGGGTGCTTGGTCAGCAGCAGGTAGAGGCCGACCACGATCAGGTCGGCGACCACGTCCGTGCGCCCCACCTCGGGCACCAGGAACTGGAAGATCAGCTCGCTGGCGGCCATGATGCCGGTTTCGATGTTGTGCAGCAGGAAGCGGTAGACCTGCTGGCAGTAGGGATAGGTGTTCATCATCTCCCGCACCGAATACATGTGCTGGAAGTCCTGGCAGACCTCCCAGACCGTCCGGTAACGGCCCTTGATCGCCGGCCGGTCGGCAGTGATGGGCCGGCCGGTGCGGGCGCGGTGCCTGGCCGCCACGTCGTAGCCCAGATGGACGAACTGCTCGAGCGCCTCGACGTCGCGGGGCGTGGTGCGGCGCAACACGTCGCCGGTGCGCTCGAGGAACGATTCGACGTTCTCGAAGGCGCCGGTCTCGAGATAGTCGAGCATCTGCGCCGTGACCACCGGGATGAGCATGTGGATCGGCCCGTAATTCACCTTGCCGCCCAGCCGGCCGCGGGTGCTCTCGCGCTGCGCCTCGTAGGCGAGGTCGAAGATGCAGTCCGGCTGGCGGCCGGCCGCCAGCACGCGGTCGGCGAGGTCGTAGAACTGCCAGCCGCAGTTGACCCCGGCGACCAGGACGTGCTCGGGCTTGGGGCCTAGCTGCGGCGGGCCCCAGCGCTTGCTGCCGTGCTTCTTGCCCAGCGGCGCCAGCGCCTGGCAGAGGATGACGTTGCGCAGGATCTCACGGCGTACGTCCATCGGCTCAGGGCGCGAGGGCGGCCGCGGTTGCCTGGCGCAGCGTGTCCGCGGAGCCGACCTGCTCGACCAGCGCCTCGAGCTTGCGCGCGACGCCGCCGCTCTCCAGGCGCTCGATCGCGGCCGCGACGCCTTTGGCGATCGTCGGGACGCGTCCGGTCAGGTAGAGGGCGACGCCGCTGTTGAGCGCCACCAGGTCGCGCTTGGGTCCGGTCTCCACGCCATGGACGATGCGCAGGAAGTCGTGCACGTTGCTCGCCGCGTCGCGCGGCGCCACGGCATCCGGCTTCGCGGTCTCGAGGCCCGCCTGCTCGGGGGTGAGCGTGACGTCGATCTCCTCGCCGGCGCGGAAGCCGCAGAGGCGGGTGGGGCCGCAGATCGACACCTCGTCCAACCCGTCGAGGCCGTGGACCGCCAGGGCGCTGTGGTAGCCCTGGGCGCGGAACAGCTGCGCGAGCAGATCGAGCTGCTGGACGCGGTTGATCCCGAACATGCGGTACCTGAGCTTGAACGGCGCAAACACCGGGACCATCAGGTGGTAAGGCGTGCTGATGCCCACCGCGTTGGCTGCCAGGCCCTGCCCGAAGAGCGTCAGGTTGCGGAGCTCCGGGCTGAGGAACAGCGGCGACTGGAAGGCGACGCCGATCGTCGCCAGCGCGCGCTCGAGCTGCGGCAGGGTGAGCGCCGGCACCTCGATGCCGACGGCACGCAGCACGTCGGCGCTCCCCGCCAGGCTGTTGATGCCGTAGAACGACTGCTTGGCGATGGCCAGGCCAGGCTCGCCGACCACCAGCGTCGAGAGCGTGGAGACGTTGATCTTGCGGATGCCGGTGCCGCCCGAGCTCGAGATGTCCATCAGCTCCTCGGGAAAGCGGATGGGGTAGGGGCCGGTCAGGCGGGCCATGCCGTCGAGGATCCCGAGCAGCTCGTCGAGGGTCTCGCCCTTGGTCTGGGCGGCGACGGAAAAAGCGAGCAGGCGCCAGCCCGAGGCGTCCTCGCGCAGCTGGACGCTCGCCAGCTCGGCGGTCTCGGCGCGGCTCAAGTCCTGTCTCGCCATCATCTTGCGGAGCAGACGATGCTCTTCGCTCATGCCGACGAAATCCTCCGGGTGCTTTGCAGGAACATCGCAATCCCATCATAGCTCGGGCCCTGGGCGCGGCAGACGCCGCTCGGTCGCCATGGCCGGCAGGCAGGCGCTTCGGAACGGGCGGCAGACGGCGGGCGGGCGCCGTGGACGGCGGGTGGGCGCGGCGGGGACGGGGCGTCGGGCTCAGGACGCGGGCGAGCAGCCCACTAGTTCTCGGGCTCGGCGGCGCTGGCCGCCGCCGCCGCCGAGAAGGGCTCTCGGCGCCGCTGCAAGCGCTCCCGCGGTGCCGCCGCGGCTGCCCGGCGGCGCGGTGCCGCCCGTTTCACGCCGCGGCCGCCGGCAGAGGCGCGCCGGGCGAGGCTCTCCGGCCGGCCCTGGCGCCCGGACGCTCCGGCGGGCCGCTGCTCGAGATAGGCGCCCAGCTCGAACATGGCGTCGAGGATCGAAAGCACGATCGCCCGCATCTCCTCGCCGCCGGCGCCGAGGCGGCGAAAACGATCCAGCAGCCGGTCGTCGCGCAGAGGCGGCACCGGCGTCCCGCTGCCCGTCAGCAGGTAGTCGGTGCTGACCCCGAACAGGTTGGCCATGCGCACCAGGGTGCGCAGCGACGGCTGGTGCGTGCCGCTCTCGTACTTGCTCAGCTTGGATTGCAGGATGCCCAGCCGGCTGTCGAGCTCCCGTTGAGTCCAGCCGCGTTCCTCCCGCAGGTCGCGCAGGCGAGCTCCAATCGCCCTGCTGAAGGCGCTCGGCTGCGGCCTCGACCTCCCTGCGGGTGACCCCGTGCTCTCCTTCGACGATTTACCCATGGTGCCCGATCATGGCCGTTGAATAGCTAAAAAGTCAACAAAGCGGAATTTTTGTGCATTTGACCATGGCATTGCCGGTGTGCGCTGGAAACAAGGATCAGTGTCGCTGAACGCCGGAAGCCGTGTACCCCGTGCAGACCCGTGCCGGCGGCGACCTCGAACAACAGAAAAAGATACGAGATTTCGCACCTTGCTCGCCATTTCAGGTCTAATAGTTACCATAATAGGGCAAATGCGCAATCTGCGCAGTCGTCCGACCGTGCGGGTGATGGGCCATTGGGGGCCCGCGCTTCGCCGAAACAGTGAGGAGGTAGCATGTCTCGTTCTGCTCTGCCCCGTTGCGTCGCCGTCTTCGTTCTGGTCCTGTGCCTGATCTCGCTCGCCCCGGCCTGGGCCTCCGGCAAGGCACGCCCTCCGGTTCCCAGCACGCCGGCACCGGGCGTCTCCCAGCAAGCCGGGGTGCTGGCCTCCCTTTGGAGCTGGCTCGAAGCGCTGGCGGGGAAGTCAGCCGGGGAGGGCGGCGGCCACCACATGGTCATCGACAAAGGCTGCTCCATCGATCCCAACGGTCACTGCAGCTGAGCCGTCCGGAGGGTGGCGGGGCCGAGCCGCACCCGGCAACCGGCCTCCCGTTCCTTCGCCCGCGCCGCGCCTCGACGCCCGGGGCGCGGCGCCGGGCGCGATTCGCCGTGGCCTTCCCGCGGACTTTAACTATGAGATATGAGATAATTCTGTAACAATGTGTTACGCAGGAATACCGGAGGAGGCACATTGACCGACCACCCGACGTCGACCGAGATCGCCAGGCTGGTCCGCGGCACGCTGCCTCGCGAGCGCCGCAGGCGCCTGGTGGCGCACCTGCTCGCCGGCTGTCCGCACTGCGCGCGGCTGGCCGCGCCGGCGCTGGCGTTGAACGCGGGTATCCTGGAACGGCACGTCCGGCGGGCAGCCCGCCGGGCCGCCGAGAAGGTGCAGACCCCCGAGAGCCCGGCGGCGGGCGAACCCGCGCCCCTGCCCGCGGCCGGCGCCGGGGCGATCGACGAAGCCGACCGGGGCGACCGGTACGAGCGACAGGTGGCGCGCGCCTGCGCCGCGGCGGTGCGGCAGTGGCGGGATCTCGAGCGCGAACGTGCCGCGGCGGCGGTCCTGGCCCCCGCCGCGGCGGTCGTCGATAGCGGCCAGGCGGCCGCGGAGCCGCCGCCGCGGCGCGGCCTGCCGCGGGTGGAAGCCTTGCTCACGGCGAGCTGGGACCTGCGCCACAGCCACCCGCGCGAGATGCTGCGGCTTGCCGAGCTCGCCCTGTTCGCCGCGGAGCGCCTGGAACAGGCCCGCTATGGCAGGGTGACGCTCGCCGACGTGCACGCCCGCGTCTGGGCGGAGCTGGCCAACGCCCATCGCGTCGGCGACGACATCGTCCGCGCCGAGCTGGCGATGGCCCGCGCCGTCGACTGGGTGCACCGGGGAAGCGGCGATCCCTGGTTGCTCGCCCGCGTCGCCGACCTGATGGCCTCACTGTTCGCCGACCAGCGCCGTTTTGCCGATTCCGGCGAGCTGCTGGACAAGGTCCACCGCTTCTACCTGCGCATGGGAGACCGCCACCTGGCCGGCCGGGCGTTGATCAGCCGCGGCGTCTTCGCCGGCTACGACAACCAGCCCCGGCGCGCGCTCGTCCTGTTGATGCAAGGCCTGGATCTGCTCGACCTCCGGCGCGACCCGCACCTGGCGGTGCACGCCGTGCATGCGCTCCTGACCAACCTGGTCGACTGCGGGCGGTACCGCCAGGCGCGCATCCACCTGTGGCGCAGCCGGCCGTTGTTCGTGCAACACGGCGGCCGGCTGTTCTGGTTGCGGGTGCGCTGGCTGGAGGGGCGGATTCACGCCGGCCTGGGCGAGCTCGAGCGCGCCGAGCGCGAGCTGCTGGCGACCCGGCAGGGCCTGGCGGCGGCCGGCAACCCCTATCGGACCGCCCTGGTGGCCCTCGACCTGGCGGCGGTCTGGCTGCGGCAGGGAAAGACGAAGCAGGTGCGCCAGCTGGTCGAGGAGATGATCGCCACCTTCCGCGCCCTGCGCATCGCCCGCGAGGCGGTGGCGGCGCTGCTGATCCTGCGCCAGGCCTGCGACCGCGACGAGGCGACGCTGGACCGCGTGCGGACGGTGGCGATGCTGCTCACCGAGCTCGAGCGCCAGCCGCGGCGGCTGCCGGGGCCCGGCGTCGCGGACGCGGCGGACGCCGCGGATTGATTGACGCCGCGGACTGATTGCGGGGCCGGAGTCTTCAGCTACCCTGCGGTGGGTTCGGGCGGCGGCTCGACGGCCGGGACGGCTGCGATCTGCTCGGCCTCATCGACCTCATCGATGTCCAGCGCACTGGCGACCGCCCCCACTCCGCCGCTCCTTCCCAGCGCCCTGGGCGCGGCGGCGATCAGCGGCGTGCCGGCAGGATCCCTGCCCGCCCTGTCCAGGACGCGTTCGAGGGCGGCCTCGATCCGGCGATCGAGATCGTCGTCGGAGAGCGGCCGGTCCGCCGTCATCGCCGGGCGCCCGATGCTGTAGCCGAAACGCTGGAAGCTCTCCAGGATCTCGGCGGCGAGCGCGCTGCCAGCCTCCTCGCCGGCGGGAGGCTGGGCGCTGGCAAGCTGAAAGAAGCGCTCGGGCTTCATGCCCACGATCTCGAGCACGAGCAGGATGTGGCGCAGCTTGAGGTCGATCTTGCCGGTGAAGATGCGGTTGAGAGTGCCGCCGCCCAGATCCAACCGACGCTCGAGCTCCCGCGTCGAAAGGTCCGACAGTTTCACCACCGCCTCGAGCACCTTGGCGTATCGGCGGATGTCATCGTCGACCATGTCGTTGATTGTACTACAGGGAAGGCCCAAGAAGATGAAAAAAAATGATCGGCGGGAGCAGCCGTTTCAAATGCTGAGCACGGGCTGGTGGACATTGCCGCCACGACCCGGCGCGGGATAGCATCGCGGGGCCGAGAAGGAGACGCCGTGGATTTTTCCCTGACCGACGAACAACGCGCCATCCAGGAAACGGCCCGGGCCTTCGCCCGGCAGGAGGTGGACCCGATCGTCGACGAGATCGACGAGAGCCAGCGTTTCCCGCGCGAGGTGATGCTGAAGGCCGGCGAGCTGGGCTTTTTGGGCATCCTGTTCCCCGAGCGATACGGCGGCGCCGGGTTGGGCTACGTCGAGTACGTGCTGGTGGTCACCGAGCTGTCGCGCGTCGATCCGTCCGTCGGCATCAGCGTGGCCGCCCACAACTCGCTGTGCAGCAACCACATCTACAAGTTTGGCAACGACGAGCAGCGGCGCCGCTGGCTGACCCCCCTGGCGTCGGGCAAGACGATCGGCGCCTGGAGCCTGACCGAGCCCGGGGCGGGCTCGGACGCCGCGGGCACGCGGACGCGGGCGGAACGGGTGGCGGGCGGCTGGGTGCTCAACGGCGCCAAGACCTTCACCACCCACGGCCGCGAGGGCGACGTCTGCGTGGTCTTCGCGGTCACCGACCCCGCGGGACCGCGCCACCACAACATCTCCGCCTTCGTGCTCGAACGCGGCATGCAGGGCTTTCGCGCCGGCAAGAAGGAGAACAAGCTCGGCATCCGCGCCTCCGACACCTCCGAGGTGATCATGGAGGATTGCTTCGTCGGCGAGGACCAGCTGCTTGGCGATCTGGGCGAGGGCTTCGTCCAGGCCCTGCAGATCCTCGACGGCGGGCGGATCTCGATCGCCGCGCTAGGTCTCGGCACGGCCATGGGAGCCTTCGACACGGCCCGCGCCTATGCCAAGGAGCGGCACCAGTTCGGGCAGGCGATCGCCGGCTTCCAGGCGATCCGGTTCGCGCTCGCCGAGATGGCCACCTCGATCGCCGCCGCCGAGGCCCTGACCTTCGCCGCCGCCGAGGCGATGGACCGTGGCCGCTCGGTCACGCGGCTCGCCTCGCAGGCCAAGCTTTGCGCCGGCGAGTCGGCCGTCTTCTGCGCCGAGCGCGGCGTGCAGATCCACGGCGGCTACGGCTTCGTCAAGGATTACCGCGCCGAGAAGTTCTACCGCGACGCCAAGATCTGCACCATCGGCGAGGGCACCAGCGAGATCCAGCGGCTGGTGATCGCCCGCCAGCTGCTGGCGCCCGCGCGCGGTGCGGCGCGCCGCGGCGGCCGGCCCGGCGAGAGGGAAGCCGGCTCGGCCCCCGCCGGCGGCGAGGCGGGCCCGTCCGACCCGGTCCAGGTCCACCAGACCCTGCAGACGGCGCGCTGATGGCCGTAGCCGGCTTCAGCCCGCCGGCGGCACGCTGGGCGGGGTGGACGCTGGACGAGCTGGTCCGGCGCCTGCTCGACCGGCAGCCGCGGGCGATCGGCCGCGCCATCTCGCTGCTCGAGAACGGCGCCGCCGGCGTCGCCGGCAGCCGCGGCGATGCCGGCGCTGCAGGCGCGCGGGCGGCAGCGGGGCGCGAATTGATCGGGCGCATCTACGAGCGCACCGGCCGGGCGCGGGTGGTCGGCGTGACCGGCCCGCCCGGGGCGGGCAAGAGCACCCTGGTGGACCGGCTGGCTCGCCGCTGCCGCCAGCGGGGCGATACGGTCGGCATCCTGGCGGTCGATCCCACCAGCCCGTTCACCGGCGGCGCGCTGCTCGGCGACCGCATCCGCATGCAGTCGCTCTACACCGACCCCGGGGTCTTCATCCGCTCGATGGCGACGCGCGGCGCCATGGGCGGCCTGGCCCGCGCCTCCCGCGATGCCGTCGACGTGCTCGACGCGGCGGACTTCGACTGGGTGCTCGTCGAGACGGTGGGCGTCGGCCAGGACGAGGTGGACGTGGTGCGCACCGTCGATAGCGTGGTGCTGGTCACGGTGCCGGGCCTGGGCGACGACATCCAGGCGATCAAGGCGGGCATCCTGGAGATCGCCGATGTCTTCGTGATCAACAAGGCCGATCGCGAGGGGGTCGAGCGGACGTTCAAGGACCTGCAAATGATGCTGTCGATCGGCGAGCACGGCGCCTGGCTGCCGCCGGTGCTCAAGGCGGTGGCCGTCAACGACGAAGGCGTGGACCGGCTGCTGGCCGAGGTCGAGCGCCACCGCGAGCACCTGGCGGCGAGCGGCGAGCTCGCGGCGCGCCGGCGGTCGCACCTCAGGCTGCGGGTCGAGACCCTGCTCAAGGAGCGGGTGGTGGCGGCGGCGGACCAGGTGATGGGGCTCGACCGCGAGGTGGACCGCGGCTTCGCGGCGAAGCTCGATCCCTACCGGGTGGCGGACCGGCTGTTCGCGGGCGTGGTGGACGCGTCGCGCGAACCCGGCGACGGCCCCGAACCCGCGGGCGGCGGCGGCGAGGAGCGGGCGCCGTGATCCGCGGCGTCGACCACATCGGCATCGCGGTGCGCTCGATCGCCGAGGGGCGCGCCTTTTACGAGGCGCTGGGCCTGGCGGTCACGGCGATCGAGGAGGTGCCCGGCGACCAGGTGCGGGTGGCGATGATCCCCTGCGGCGCCGTGCGCCTGGAGCTGCTCGAGCCAACGTCGCCGGACTCGCCCATCGCCCGCTTCCTCGAGCGCCGCGGCCCCGGCCTGCACCACGTCTGCCTCGCCTCGGACGACCTCGCCGCCGACGATTCCCGGCTGAGCGGGGCCGGCTACCAGCTGCTGCGGCCCGAGCCGACCCGCGGCGCCGGCGGCTGCTGGATCCAGTTCGTCCATCCCAAGAGCGCCGGCGGCGTGCTGATCGAGCTCTCGCAGCCCGCCAAGGTGTCGTCATGATCATCCGTGCGGGATCGATCGTCGTCGTCCACCTCAACAACCCGACCGAGAAGTTCTGGGGCGTGCTGCAGGAGCTGGCGGTGACCGGCGTCTACCTGCGCGGCATCAGCCTGTCGAGCTTCGACGACTGGATGGCGCAGGCGGTGCGCGGCAAGGACCAGACGCTGGGGCTGTGCGCCATGTTCGTGCCGCTGTTCCGCGTCGAACGGGTGTTCCTCGACGAGCCGGTGGGAGAGGTCGAAAGCTATCAGCAGCGCTTCTCGCGCCGCGTCGGCGTGCCGGTCGAGAGCTACCTGGGGCTGACCGACGAGGACCCGGCGGGCGGCGCCGGCGAAGTCCCAAGCTGAAGCAGACGCCCCTGGGGACGGACGCCCCCTCCCCTTCGCTGCGACCGTCGAGGCTAGTGTCCCGAACGGGACACTAGAACTGCACGTTGGCCACGAAGAAGGCCGGCGGCTCGATCTTCTTGGCCACCAGGGCGGTGGCGGTCTCGGGCGTGAGCACGAACTGGCCCGCCCTTTCGCGCGCCGGCGTCTTCAGCACCATCTCGAAGGCCGCGACCGCCTGCGGGAAGCGGTCGCGCTCGCGCAGCAGGGCGTTGGCGCCGGCGGTCAGGCCCTGGAACACCGAGGCCTCGGAGGCGGTGGTGACCTCGATCAACACGCGGTCCGGCTGCGAGCCGTTCCAGATCTCGATCTCGTCGAGCCCCTGCGAGCGGAAGAACTGCTGCAGATCAGCGGTGATCTCGCTGCGGGCGTAGGGAACGTGCTGCAGCCGCTCGAGATCCAGGTAGCCGGCCTTCGAGCGCACCTGCTGGCCGGGAGCGGCCTCGCTGGCCCGCTTGGCGGTGGGCAGCTGGCGGGTGGAGGGACGGTGGCTCTGGACGAGATCGCTGAGCGACCGGTCGGGCGGAGGCGGCGTGTCCTGCCCCGGCACCACGCGGGTGTTGCCGAGCTCGGTCGTGTTGTAGTCCTTGCCGCGGTTGGCCGCCTCGGTCCTGGCGGCGTCGATCTGGGAGGCGTCGAGGAAGCTCTGCTCGCCGTTCTGCAGGGTGATGATCGCCTTGCCGTTCTTCACCTCGTACTTGCCGCGCGCGATGATGCTGGTGCCGTCCTTGAGCCAGATGGTGTAGGCGGCGAGCGGTCCGGCGCAGAGCACGAGCAGGAGCGCGGCCGCGGCGCGCCTGAGCGGCGCGGAGACCCGAGGGGGCAGCATCAGGGGATGGAACGGGCGCATCGAGGTCTCCTCCTACTTGGTTGCGCCAAGTCTACTCCTCCTCGTGCCGCCGCAGGCGCCGCCCGACCGCCGGCAGGCCCGCGGGAAAGAGCAGCAGGAAGTAGAGTCCCGCGAGGACCCCCACCGCCGCCGGCGGCAGGCGCTCGATCGCCTGGGCGCGCAGGTCGAACCCCACCGGGCGCAACCACCACTTGACGAAGACGGAACCGGCGGAAACCAGCTCCGGCAGGTACCAGACCAGCACGGCCAGGCCCAGGAAGCGGCCGGCAGGCAGCTGCCATTCCATGCCGGCGCCGGCCGGCGGCGTGCCGGTCGGGTCCGCCCGGCGCGCCCCGCGTCGCGCGCCCGGCCGACGCTCCCCCGCAAGCAGGTGGGCAGCGAGCCGATTGCGGCCCGCGATCATCGCCACTCCGGCGCCAGCCAGGAGCAGGTCGGTCACGATGCCGCCGGCGGTCCAGAAGACGTAGTCGCCGGTGTTGCCGCGCTGCCAGATCAGGGAGGCGCCGTAGCTCAAGGCGGTGACCGCCCTGGCGAGGAGCAGGATGGCCAGGAAGCACACGCCCACCACGGCGGCGCCGAAAGCTGCTGCGCTCGGCGCCGGCGAGCTCGCGGGAGCATCGGCGCGGGGCCGCTCGGCGGTGTCCACCGGCCGCCGGCCCGGGGCGGCCTCGGCTTCCTGCTCGCCGAGGAGCCAGAGCGCGATGGCGCGGCGCCCGCCCAGCAGGAAGGCGCCGAAGGCGAGGTGCAGCAGGACGCTCACCACCCCGCTGACGAACGTCGCCTGGATGCGCAGCTGGCCGCCGACCACCGCGGCGCTCGCCGACACCTGCATCAGCAGCTGGGCGAGCCCCAGGAAGGCGAGCAGCAGCGAGTACAGGCCGGCAAGGCCGAACAGCAGGGCTCCCAGGTCGCGGCTTTTCATGGGATCGGGGCCGCCGGCCGAAAACCGTGGCGGAAACCCCCGGCGGCGGACGCGCCAACGCGCCGCGACCCGCGCCGGGAACCGCGCCAAGGACCGCGGCAGCGCTCTGGTATCATAGCCCGCCGCCACCGCCATCGACACCGTGGCCGGGTCGGGCCGCCGGGGAGCGGAGCGGCAGCCGGACGGCGGGCCCAGGGGTACCGAACGCATGCTGATCGTGATGAAGATGGATGCCGCGGCCGAGCAGGTCGACGGCGTCGTGCAGAAGATCGAGGCGCACGGCCTGAAGGCCCATCCCATCGCCGGCACCCAGCGCACCGCCATCGGCATCACCGGCAACATCGGCGTCGTCGACCGGGCGCTCTTCGCCTCGATGCCCGGGGTGCTCGAGGTCATCCGGGTCAGCCATCCCTACAAGCTGGTGTCGCGCGAGTTCCAGCCGCACGACTCCGTGGTCGAGATCGGCGGGGTGCAGGTCGGGGGCCCCGACTTCGTGGTCATCGCCGGCCCCTGCTCGGTCGAGAGCTACGAGCAGACCCTGCGCATCGCGCAACGGGTCAAGGCGGCCGGCGCCCACCTGCTGCGCGGCGGCGCCTACAAGCCGCGGACCAGCCCCTACAGCTTCCAGGGCCTGGGCGAGGAGGGGCTGCGCATCCTGGCGCGGGTGCGGACCGAGACCGGCCTGCCGGTGGTCACCGAGGCCACCGACATCGACGTGCTGGACCGCGTCGTCGAGTATGCCGACGCCGTCCAGATCGGCGCCCGCAACATGCAGAACTACACCTTGCTCAAGCGGGTGGGGCGGTGCGCCCGGCCGGTGCTGCTCAAGCGCGGCATGACCGCGACCGTCACCGAGATGCTGCTGGCCGCCGAGTACATCCTCGACCAGGGCAACCGCAACGTCGTGCTGTGCGAGCGGGGAATCCGCACCTTCACCGACCACAGCCGCAACACCCTGGACATCTCGGCGGTGCCCGAGGTCAAGCGCATCAGCCACCTGCCGATGATCACCGATCCCAGCCATGCCGCCGGCGAGCGCGCCAAGGTGCTGCCGCTGGCGCGGGCCTCGGTGGCGGTGGGGGCGGACGGGCTGATGATCGAGGTCCACGACCGCCCCGAGGAGGCGCTGTCGGACGGCGATCAGGCCCTGCTGCCCGAGGAGTTCGAGCGCCTGATGACGGCAGTCCGCCTGCTCGCGCCGCTGGTCGAGCGCAGCGTACCGAGCTATGCGGCGACCTGAGACCGGACCGCACCGCCTCAGGCGCGCCGCGCCCTCCAGGAGATCATGAGGCCAGGCGTGCCCCGCGAAGGCTTGTTGGTGCTCGAGGACGGCACCGTCTTCGCGGGCGAGGCTGTGTCCCCCGGCACCCGCTTCGGCGAGGTGGTCTTCAACACCTCGATGACCGGCTACCAGGAGGTGTTGACGGACCCCTCCTACCGCGGCCAGATCGTGGTGATGACCCAGCCGCACATCGGCAACTACGGCACCAACCAGGATGTCGCCGAGTCGGCGCGGCCCTGGGTCGAAGGGTTCGTCGCGCGCCAGTTCACCGCCCGGCCCTCCAGCCATGACAGCGGCGAGGGACTGGTGCAGTACCTGCGCCGGGCGTCGGTGCCCGCGCTGCACGGCATCGACACCCGCGCGCTGGTGCGCCGGCTGCGCGAGCGCGGCGCCCTGCGCGGGGTGGTCACCTCCGAGCGCTCGGATGCGGCGGCCCTGACCGCCGAGCTGGCCGATTTCCCGCTCATGACCGGGCGCGCCCTGGTCGACGAGGTCACCACCGCGGCGGCCTACGAGGTGCCGGCCGCCCCGGCCGCCGAGGCTGCCGACCCTGCCTCGCCGGCGCTGCCGGCGGCTGGGGCGGCCGGCCGCTGCCATCTGGCGGTCTACGACTTCGGGGTCAAGTCCAACATCCTGCGTTCGCTGGCCCGGCGCGGCGCGCGCCTGACGGTGCTGCCGGCGCGCACGCCGGCCAGCGAATGCCTGGCGCTCGGCGTCGACGGCGTGGTGCTGTCGAACGGCCCCGGCGACCCGGAGCCGCTTCCCGGCATCATCGCGGCGGTGCGCGAGCTGCTGGCGAGCGGCACGCCGCTGCTCGGCATCTGCCTGGGGCACCAGCTGCTGGGGCTGGCGCTGGGCGGGAAGACGTTCAAGCTCAAGTTCGGGCACCACGGCGGCAACCAGCCGGTGCGCGAGACGGCGACCGGCAAGGTGGCGATCACCAGCCAGAACCACGGCTTCGCCGTGCGGCCCGACTCGCTGCCGCCGTCCTGCACCGTGACCCAGCTGAACCTCAACGACGGCACCGTCGAAGGCTTCGACGTCGCCGGCCGGCCGGTGTACTCGGTGCAATACCACCCGGAGGCGGCCCCCGGGCCGCACGACTCCGCGGGACTGTTCGACCGCTTCCTCGACGCGGTCGCACCCACCAGGGCATGAGCGGGACGCCGCGGTCGTTGGCGGGGCCGCTGGTGTGGACGGTCGCCTGGCGCTTCCTGCGCGGCAGCCGCAGCCGCCTGCTCGACGGCACCGCCCGCGCGGCGCTGCTCGCCACCGCGCTGGGCGTCACCGCCATGGTCATCGCCATGGCGCTGATGACCGGCTACCGCGAGGACCTGCAGAACAAGCTGATCCGCGGCAACGCCGCGGTCGTCGCCTACCCGCTCACCGGGGGCGCCGGCGCCCGGCTCGACCCGGCGCGGCTGGACCGCCTGCGGCACATCCCGGGGGTGCGGCAGGTCGGCAGGGTGGCCTACGGCCAGGGCTCGCTGGCCAGCTCCCGGCGGCCCGACGGGGTCGAGGTGGTGCTGCGCGGGGTCGAACCGGGCGGCGGCCAGCTGGCGGCGAGCGCGGCGGACCTCGCGCCTTCGCCGGCGGGCATTCCGGGCGTGGCCCTGGGCGCCGACCTGGCGGCGCGGCTGGCGGTCCGTCCCGGCGAGGTGCTGCGCCTGGTGGTGCTGGGCTTTGCGGGCGGCTCTCCCCACTTCCGCTTCCAGAGCGTCGAGCTGCGCCGCACCTTCGCGACCGGCTTTGCCGAGTTCGACCGCAGCTGGGTGCTCGTCGAGCGCTCGCGGGTGGAGAGCCTGATGGGGGTCTCCTCCGGGGCCGACCTGCTCGAGCTCTCCGTCGCCGAGCCTGCCGCGGCGCCGCGCATTGCCGAGGCGGCGTCGCGCATCCTGGAGCCGGCCTACGCGGTGACCGATTGGCAGCAGCTCAACCGCGAGCTGTTCACCGCCCTGCGGGTGCAGCAGGCGGCGCTGTTCGTGGTGCTGGGGCTGATCGTGCTGGTATCGACCTTCAACGTCGCCTCGACGCTGGTGGTGCTGGTGCGCGAGCGCATGCGCGACATCGGCGTGCTGGGAGCGCTGGGGCTGGCACCCTCGCGGCTGCGGCTGGTGTTCCTGACCTACGGCGCCATCCTCGGCGGCCTCGGCACCCTGCTGGGCGTGGCGGTGGGATGGTCGGCGGCCTGGGCGCTAACCACCTTCCACCTGATCCGCTTCGACTCCGACGTGGCGGCGATCTACTTCATCAGCTTCGTGCCGTTCCGGGTGTCGGGCGGCGACCTGGGGGCGGTGGTCGGCTTCGCGCTGGCGGTCACCCTGCTCGCCTGCTGCGTTCCGGCATGGCGCGCGGCCAGGCTCGACCCGTCGTCGGCGCTGCGTTACGAGTAGGCCGGCGCCCCCACCAAACACTCGCACGGCTCGCTCCGTATAAGGGGATGGAGCAGGCGAAACGACAATCTCCTCTCCAACCTCCCTCCTCCAAGCCCCGCGCCACGCGGGGCCTTTTTTTGGTCCGGCATCGGCGGTATCAATGCGGTGGCGCCGGTGGCGAACCCGGCGCCGGCTTCGGCAGCGGGCCCGGGCGGTCCTTGTCGAGGGGAGTCAGCGGGCCGGGCCGGGCCGGCTGCGGCGGCCGGAAGCGCCACCACCAGGGCCACTGCGCCTGCGGCAGGCGGCCAAATTGACCGGGACCCTCGAGCTGCAGGCGCGAGATCAGATCGACGTATTTGCGGTCGGCGTCGGGCGGGAGCCGCTGGCGGCTGTCGAGGACGTTGGCCACCACCGCGCGCTCGAGCTGCAGGAAGAGCCCGGAGCTTTCGCGCAGCAGCTCGTCGATGCGCGCTTGATCGGGCCGGGGGCGGATCAACTCGGCGCGCACCTCCCGGCGGAGCTCGGGCAGCCGGGCTCGCGGACCGGCGGTCTCGGCGACGAACTCCCGCTGCCGCTGGACGAAGCGCCTACGCGCCTCGCCTTCGAGGCCCAGCCGATCGGCCAGCTGTGCCCATCGCCCGGGGGCCGCCGGACGCATGATCGCCTGCTGCTGCTGGTTGAACGCCGGGCTGCCGATCACCAGGGCGAGCAGCAACCCCAGGTTCATGCCGAGCGACAGGACCAGGGCGATGACCAGCCACCAGCGCCTCACCGGCGACCCTCTCCCCTCGGCGACGAGGGGAGCACGGGGGCGGCGGCGTCAGCAGGTGGAGGGGGTCCGTTCGGCGCTTCGGCCAGCTCCCAGTAGCTCTCGGTGAGCGCCGGCACGCTCTCGGACCCTCGCTGCCGGTCGTCGGGCCTGCCGCGGCTCCCCAGACCCGCTCCGAGCAGCACTCCGGCCAGCAGCGCCGCGGCGCAGCTGGCGCGCACCCAGGTCGGGGCGGCGGACCAGCTGATGGCGCCGAGGGTTTCCGGGGGCCCCTCCTGCCGGGCCTCGTGCACGCGCGCCATCACCCGGCCGGTGAACCCCATCGGCACCGGTGCCGGCGGCGGCGGCGCCAACCCTTCCCAGATCCGCTCGAGGCGCTGCCAGGCGGCCGCCAGCTCGGGCTCGCGAGCCAGGCGCTCGCGCAGGGCGTTCGCCGCCTCGGGCTGCAGCTCGCCGTGGAGGAGCCGCAGCAGGTCTACTTCCAATCCATGATTCATAGAAACCTCTCCCGGTGGTGAAACACGCGAGTCGAGCTAGTCTTGCGCCGCCTCGACGCGGCGCATGGCGCGGAAGAGCCGGCTCTCCACCGCTCCCTCGGTGATCCCCAGAACCTCGGCGATCTGCCGGTACGACAGCCCCTCGAAACGTGCCAGCACCAGCACCGCCCGCTGGCCGGCGGGCAGGCGGGCGATGGCCTTGCGGGTATGGCGCCAGCGGCGGCGCGATTCGAGGGCAGCCTCCGGGTCGGGTCCGGCGTCCGGAGGATCGAACGGGACGGTCTCGCGCTCGCCCGGGTCCTCCCACTGGACGAAGCGCACCAGACGTTGCCGTCGCAGCTTGTTCAGGCAATGGTTGGTCGCGATGCGATACAGCCAGGTATAGACCTGGCCCTGCGGCCGAAAGTCCGCCGCCTTTCTGTAGGCTTTCAAGAAAACCTCCTGCGCGGCGTCGCGGGCTTCCTCGACGTCGCCCAGCATGCGCTCGCACAGCCGCAGCAACCGTTCCTGGTGCGCCTCGACCAGGCTCGCGAAGGCGTCGGCGTCGCCGGCGGCCACCCGCGCCAGGGCCTCCCAGCCGGGGTCGACGAGCGCGGCGGGCTGTCCCAGGGGCGCCAAGGGAGCGGTGGCCAGGGGCCTGCCGGAGGGGGCCTCCGCGGCCACCACGGGATTGGCCGCCGGCACCGGACCCGTCGCCGGGAGCTCGGACTGGCTCACGGCCTTGTCGCGCGGGGCGGCCAGCCCCGGCACCAGCTGGCGGAGTGGCCAGCTGCCGCTCATGCCGCGCCCCACCCGCGGGGCCCTTCCCGGGCGATGCGCCGCCCGGGCGGGAGTGCCCGTCGCGCCCGGCGCGCGGCCGGCGGAGCGGAGGTTGCGGCGATCGCCATGAGGATTGGGGCCCCGGAGCGGCCCTCGCAGCCGCCGGGTCCCAGCCATACAATCTATCATCCACTCCTCGCCATGCCGCGCTCTTCGCGGGCAGCGCTCTGCTCATTCCTCGCCTCTTCCCAAGCCGCGCTGCCCCGAGGCCGCCTCCTCATCAGGGTTGCGTCGAGGTCCCGGCGGTCGCGGCGATCGTGGCGGACGTGGCGGCCGTCGCGACGGGGGGCGCCCGGGGGAGGCGGGCGGTTTGCCCCGCGGCGGGCGGTTGATGGCAGAATGAGGCGCGTGATCGAGCCCATCGTCCGGTTCATCTCCGACCCCGCCGGCGCGTCTTTCGAGGAGCTGGCGCTCGCCGTCTTCGCCTTCCAGTACGAGCACGTCGAGCCCTACCGCAGGTTGTGCGATGGCCGCGGCGCCGTTCCGGGCAAGGTCGCCGACTGGCGCCAGGTGCCGCTTCTGCCTGCCGCCGCCTTCAAGCGCCTGCGGCTCGCCGCCGCCGCCGAGCGGGAAGTGTTTCGCAGCAGCGGCACCAGCGCCGGGCAAGAGGAGCGCAGCGTCCACTATCATCCCTATCCCGACCTCTACCGGCAGACCATCGATGCCTCGTTCCCGCGCTTTTGCCTGCCGGGGGACGGTGCGGCGCCGGTGCCCATGCTCTCGCTGGTGCCCGCGCGCGAGCAGCTGCCGGATTCGAGCCTCGCGTTCATGATCGACCACGTCCTGGCCGCCTATGGGGCGCCGGCGCCCGATAGCGCGGTGGCCGTCGGCAAGCGCGGCGTCGACGTGGTGCCCGCCCGCTCGTGGGCGGCGGCGAGGCAGCGAGCCGGCCGGCCGGCGCTGGTGCTGGCCACGTCGCTGGCCCTCGCGCAGTGGCTCGACGCGCTCGAACGGCAGGACCTGCGCTTCCGCCTGCCGCCCGGCAGCGCGGTGTTCGAGACCGGCGGCTTCAAGGGCCGAGCCGGGGAGGTGTCGCCGGGCCGCCAGCTCGGGCGCCTCGAGGAGCGCCTGGCGGTGCCGGCCGCCGCGGTGGTGCGCGAGTACGGCATGACCGAGCTCACCAGCCAGTGCTACACGCGAGCCCTGCGCGGCGGCGATCCCGAGACCTTCTTCGCCCCGCACTGGGCCAGGGTCAGGGTCCTCGATCCCGCCACGCTGGAGGAGGCGCCGCCAGGCCAGCCCGGCCTGCTGGCGATCTTCGATCTCGCCAACGTCGGCTCGGCGGCGCACCTGCTGACCGAGGACCTGGGCGTGGCCGCGGCCGGCGAGGCAGAAGCCGGTGGGGCGGCCGGCGGCGGCTTCCGCCTGCTGGGCCGCGCCGCCGGCGCCGAGCTGCGAGGGTGCTCGCTGGTCGCCGAGGAGCTGCAGCGGGCCGGCGCGGGGGTGCGATGAACAAGGTCATCGCCACCGCGGACGAGGCAGTCCGGGACATCCCCGACGGCGCAATCGTCATGATGGGCGGCTTCGGGCTGTGCGGCATCCCCGAGAACCTGATCCGCGCGCTGGTGCGCAAGGGCACGCGGAACCTCACGACCATCAGCAACAACGCCGGCATCGACGGCGTGGGCGCGGGCCTGCTGGTGGCCGGAGGGCAGAGCGTGCATCACATCGGGACCTACGTCGGCGAGAACAAGGGTCTGGAAGACATGGTGCTGCGCGGCGCGATCAAGCTCGACCTGGTGCCGCAGGGCACCTTCTCGGAGCGGATTCGCGCCGGCGGCGCGGGCATTCCCGCGTTCTTCACGCCGACCGGGGTGGGGACGGTGGTCGCCCTAGGAAAGGAAACGCGCGAGTTCGAGGGCCGCACCTACCTGATGGAGCGCTGGCTGAGGGCCGACTTCGCATTCGTCAAGGCGTGGAAGGGCGACCGGATGGGCAACCTGGTGTATCGCAAGACGGCGCGGAACTTCAACCCCATGATGGCGACGGCGGCCAGGGTGACGATCGCGGAAGTCGAGCACCTGGTCGAGGTCGGCGAGCTGGATGGGGACCACGTGCATACGCCGAGTGTTTACGTGCAGAGGATCATCCAGGGCGAGCTGTACGAGAAAAGGATCGAGAGAAGGACGGTGAGGAAGGCTCCTGCCGGCGATTGATGGCGATTGACGGCGATTGATGGCCAAACCCTACGGACGGCCCCGATGATCAAGCTTGCAAAAGACGTCGACAAGCGCGAGCGCATCGTGCGGCGGGTGGCGCGCGAGCTGCGCGACGGGTTTTACGTCAACCTGGGCATCGGGATGCCGACGCTGATCGCCAATCACGTTCCCCCGGGGATGGAGGTCATCCTGCAGTCCGAGAACGGCATGCTGGGCATCGGGCCCTATCCGATCGAGGGGCAGGAAGATCCCGACCTGATCAATGCGGGCAAGGAAACCGTGAGCGAAATGCCGGGAACGTCGTATTTCTCGAGCGCCGAGTCGTTTGCCATGATCCGCGGCGGGCACATCGATCTGAGCGTGCTGGGCGCCATGGAGGTCGACGAACAGGGCAGCCTCGCGAACTGGATGATCCCGGGCAAGATGGTGAAGGGGATGGGCGGTGCGATGGACCTGGTGGCCGCGGCGCGGCGGGTGATCGTCGCCATGGAGCACACCTCGCGCGACGGCGCGCCGAAGATCCTGAAGCGGTGCCAGCTGCCGCTCACCGGCGTCGGCGTCGTCGACACGATCGTGACGGAGATGGGCTACATCCGGGTGACGAAAGACGGATTGGTGTTAGAGGAAGTGGCGCCGGGCTTGACGGCCGATGAAGTGCAGCAGGCGACCGAAGCGCGGCTGCTGGTGAGCCCTGAATTGAAGTCGATGGCGGTTTAGGGTCGGATGCCGCCGAGGTTCCGGACCGCGGGGCGGCCCGTCTCCACGCCTCAAGAGATGACCTGGTACGAGAGTACGTCCTCAGCTTCCTGGTTCAGCTCCGCTGCGTGGGCGGACGATGGCAGGACTTCGGGATGAACAGACCGTTGCCCAGGATCGACCCTGTGGCCACCGCCTTGGTGCTGATCGACCTGCAGCGCGGGGTGGTGTCGCGGAACACGGCGCCGCGGTCCGCCGCGGAGGTGGTGCGCGGCTGTTCCCGGCTGGTCGAGGCAGCGCGGCCGCTGGGAGTGCTGGTGGTGAAGGTGCGCGTGTCGTTCGCGCCGGATCGAGCCAATGCCCCGCACCAGGACGTCGACGAGGGCTATCCGCCGCCGCCGGCGGGGTGGGACGAGCTGGTGGAGGAGATGCGGCCCACCGCGGGCGAGGTGGTGGTCACCAAGCGGCAGTGGGGCGCCTTCTACGGCACCAACCTGGATCTGGAGCTGCGTCGCCGCGGCCGCACCACCCTGGTGCTGGGCGGCATCGCCACCAACTTCGGCGTCGAGTCCACGGCGCGCGACGCCTGGGAGCGCAATTACCAGCTGCTTCTGGTCGAGGACGCCATGGCGGCGCTGGATGAGGAGGCCCACCGGTTCGCGGTGACCCGCATCTTCCCGCGCCTGGGCCGGGTCTGCACCGTCGCCGACGTCTTGGCCGCCTGGGCCGGCAGTGCCGCGTCCGCGCCGGTCGCCGGCTAGTGCACTAGTGCGCTGGGCGCGCAGCGAAACGGGCTCCGGCGCTTCAGATCTCCTCATCCCCGTCGAGCGCGGCCTTCATGGCCAGCGTCTGCCGCAACACCGGCAGCACGGCGCGGTCCTTCGCACGATTCGCATGCTCCTTGGTTTCGATGACCGCTGCCAGCTCGAGGATGCGCACCCGTGCCTCGCCGAGCTGGTAGGAGACGGTGCGGCCAGCGAGAGCCTGGAAGTCGAGGCCCGCTCCGATCTCGCCGAGAAGGTCGAGGGCGCCAAGCTCGGTCAGCAGGAGATGCATGCGGAGGGTTTCGAGCTTTTCCCGGTCCGGCTCGATGTGACGCCCTGCTGGATCGCGATAACGGGCCTTGATCTCTCGCAACGCTGCCAGCAGGCGGTCGAGGTTCCCGGGGCTCTTGTCGTAGAGGACGTCGAGATCCAGTGTCAGGATGGGCGCCCCTGCCAGCTGAGCTGCAACGCCGCCCACCACGAGGAAATCGATGCCGTGGTGCAGCAGGACCCGCAGGAGGCCGAGAAAGCTAGTCCTCGGTGGCTCGGCCATGCCGGAGCTCGGCGAGTCCGTCCACCCAGTCCTGGAGCAGCTCGAGGCGCTGGAGGGGCGTCAAGGAAAGGGTCCAGCGGATCAGCGTGAGATCGACGCCGTCCGGGGACTCGGCAGGCGGATCGGGCCGCGCCGCGGGATCGGCAGGCCCGGACCGCGGCCGGGGAGGCTCGGGCATGTGGCCCACTATACAGGCTCGACTCGCCGTGCGGCGCTCCGGGGCAGGGCCGCCGTGTCCCCTGGGCGCCGTGACCCTCCCCTTGCAGCGCCGGCACGCCGGACTCCTCCGGCTACGGTTTATAGCCGGGGCCGTAGAGCGGCCGGCCGGGGCGGGCGTCGGTGATCCTGCCGCCGTCCACCACCAGCTGCCCGTTGACCGCGACGTAGGGCAGGCCCTCGCTGTAGTGGAGCGGATCGGTGTAGGTGGAAACGTCGCGCACCTTCTCGGGATCGAAGGCCACCAGGTCGGCCGCCATGCCGGCCCGCACGATGCCGCGGTCGGCCAGGCCCATGCGCGAGGCCGGCAGCGAGGTCATCTTGCGCACCGCCTCCTCGAGCGGCAGGAGGCGCTCGTCGCGCACGTAGTGGCCGAGGATGCGGGGCGCCGAGGCCCAGGCGCGCGGATGCGACTTCTCCTGGCCGAGGATGCCGTCCTCGGCCTTGGCCCCCGAGTCGGTGCAGAGCGAGACGAGCGGGTGCCGGAGCGCGGTGCGGACGTCCCGGTCGTCCATGATGAAGACGATGTTCGAGGTGTGGGCGCGGTCGGCGGCCACGATGTCCATGATCACGTCCACCTCGTCCTTGTTCTCGGCCTTGGCGATGTCGGCCACCGTCTTGCCCTCGTACTTCTTGAGCGCCGGGTTGACCACGGTGTCGATCAGGATGCCCTTGCCGCCGCCGGCGCACTGGTACTGGTTCTCCCAGCTGCGGTCGTCCTTGTGCACCTCGGCGCGGACCCGCGCCCGCACCGCCGGGTCGGCGAGACGCGCCACCAGCTTGTCGGGGCCGCCGTCGCGCACCCACAGCGGCAGGTTGGCGTCGAGGCCGTTCTCCCCCGCGGTCCAGGGGTACTGGTCGGCGGAGACGTCGAGGCCCTCGGCGCGCGCCGCCTCGAGCCGCTGCAGAACGTGCGGCATCTGCCCCCACATGCCCTGGCAGGCGACCTTGAGGTGATAGATCTGGGCCGGCAGCTTCGCCTCGCGTGCGATGCGGAACACCTCGTCGAGGCTGGCGTCGATCTGGTACTGCTCGGAGCGCTGGTGGGTGATGTAGCTGCCGCCGTAGCGCGCCGCGACCTTGGCGAGCGCGACGATCTCCTCGGTCGAGGCGAAGCGGTCAGGGACGTACTGCAGCGAGGTGGAGAGGCCGAAGGCGCCGTCCTCCATGGCCTGGGCCACCGCTTTCTCCATTGCCGCGAGCTCGGCAGCCGTGGCCGGCCGCTCGCTCTCGCCGATCACCAGGTTGCGCACGCCGCCGGCGCCGACGAAGGTGCCGAGGTTGATCGCCGGCCGCGCCCGCTCGAACGCCTGCCAGTACTCGCGCAGCGTCGTCCAGGTGGGCTTGACCCCATAGTGCTCGTAGACCTCCTTGCCCTCGTCGAGGATGCGCTGGTTGACGGGCGCGATCGAGCTGCCCTCGCCGGTGATCTCGGTGGTGATGCCCTGGGTGACCTTGCTCGCGGCGCGGTTGTCGACCAGCACGTTGTACTCGGACTGCCCGAGCATGTCGATGAACCCCGGCGTCACGACCAGCCGCGAGGCGTCGATGCGCCGCCGTGCCCGCGCCGCGCCCAGCTGGCCGACCGCCGCGATCCGGCCGCCGGCGACGCAGACGTCGGCGCGGAACCAAGGCGAGCCGGTGCCGTCCACGACCCGCCCGCCGGCGAACAGCAGGTCGCAATCGAGCGCCGCGGCCGGCGCCGCGGCGGCAGCCGCGGGCAGGACCGCGACGGCGGCGGGAAGGGCGCAGAGCAAGAGGAGCGCGCAACGCGCGGGCACCGTCGAGGGAACGAAGCGAGAGGCAAGGGCCAGGCAGCCGGCGCGGGCGTCGATCACGGTCACCTCCGGGAAAGTGCGGGCATTCTATGCCGAGCGCCCCGGTCGGTGCAGAGACTACATAGACCGTCGAGCGCTTGCCGAGCACGAAAACAGCCCATGCTCAGCGACCCGGTCTACGCCGCCGCCCGGAACGACTCCGGCGCCTTCCGGAACACCGCTCAGCTCTTCATCAACATCGAGGAAGCGGAAGGCCATTCGCCAGATCGGCCGGGGTGCCGAGGCTCAAAAATGAGGAAGGATGTCGTGGTTGGCCAGCATCGATTCGATGACTCGAGTAGAGACGTTAAAGTATCGCGCCGCATCGTCGATATCATCGTCTTCCGGTGGGTTTTCTGGCGACGGCGCGCCGAGTGTTTCCATGAGCGCATCGAAGGGGCAGAGGAACTCCTGCGCGAAACTGCGCTGAAATTTCTGCCGGCTCGTCTTCGCTTTTGTCACTGGCAGCAGTCGCTCGTCATTCGGAGCCAGCAGACCGTCGGCGATCAGGCGGCAAAGCTCAAAGCGCCGGCCAGTTTCTTGATGCGATCTCAAGATCGCAGTCCAGATGTTTTCGTCGCCGGACATGCGCTTCGCAGCGCCCATCGGCACCTGTTCCATATCGTCGTTGATAATCAGAGTGGTATTCGCGCCAACGAGCCTCACTAGCTCAGAATTGGGCACCGGCCGCCCATCCATGTTCCAGAGCTTGCGGGCCACCTGTGCCGCTGTCGCCGCTCGCTGCCACGGCAGCCCGGCGACTCTCCAGGCATCGCTATGAGCGGCGAGAGCTGTGATCGCCTCATTGTGCAAGCGGGTACCGCGCCGTCTGAGGTTGTCATCAAGCTTCCTGAGGACCTCCGGAGCAGCCCCGGCGAAGCCGGCAACGACCTCGTCCACGGCCGCACGACCCTCATGCTGCGCTTCTATGAGCAGGTCGTCGATAAGCGGATCAGGAGCGGTCCCAGCGTCGAAACCCAACAACGCCTCGAGCCTGCGGACCGAAGTGATGCAAGGATCGAATCGTTCTGTACGCAGCTCCTCCCACAAGAGGTGCAGGTCTGTCGCGGAAATCCTGCAGCCAGCCAGTCGGGCTAGTACTATCTCGATGAAGGAGTCCAGTGTCGCCTCAAAATCGATCGTGGACAAGGAGAGATCCCAGCTGTCCAGGTATCTGATTGGCTCCCACTCCTCGCCGCGGGTCGGTCGCACTTGGACCCGTATCTGCTCGCCGTCGCTCGCCATTGTCACGCCGGGCCAGACGTACCCGCCACCGATAGCCGCGAGTGAATGAGCCATTCGCCACTCGACTCCCTGACGCTCAGGCTCCCAGCGCAACCGCCACCAATTACTGGCCAGCCAGATTGCCAGGTCATATGCAGAGAGATTGGCGAATGAGCGGTTCGTTCTGGCGAGTCGATCCTCCAGCTGGATGAGCGAGCGACCGCCATACCGCAGCTCTATCTGGGCAAGCGTCACTCTTTCTATGGCGTTCCCATGAATGCGGCCGAGCCATTCATCGATGGAGATCTCGAACTCGTTCATGTCTTGGACCAGGCTTGGACGATGGCGCGCCGGAAGTCATCGTCTCCCGGCATGGGATAGCCATGATAACTGCCGGTCTCAGGGTTCTCGAGCTGAGCCTCGAAGGCGGTTCCATCATCGGTGACAGCCCAGACATTTTGCGGGAAGCGACCGCGTTTTTGTTTACTGATCAATCCCTTCCGTACCCGCTGCGCAAAATGGAAAGCGCCACGGACCTTAACCGAATTCCAGCCCTGTCGCAGAGCGTTTTATCACCCCGCGGCGCTGAGGGTGGCATCAGACCGAAGTCCCCTGGGTGAGACTTGTGCTCTGGATTACCGGCGTAGCTGACACTTTCCGCTAACGCGATCAACTCCTCCTGTTGCGGCTTGGCGGCTACCAACGCCCGTTTGGGGTTATGGCTTCTTCGGGGCCGATTGGGCATGTGTCCTAGTTCCGAATGACATCCGTTCTTCTCTTGAGATCATATACTTGTCAAGCCGCTGCGGCAAAATCCGTAGAACCGCCTTGGCGGCCACTCAATCGTTGGCCTCAGGGCTCGCGGGGCTGGCTCGACCAGCGGCGCGCGGGTCCGGCCGCTCAGCCGTCCGCGGCAGCCCGGAGGACGCGGCGATCCAGGCTGACCAGCTCGACTCCGAGCGCGCGGGCGAGCCAGACATAGGCCGCGTCGTACACGCTCAGTCGGGTCGCTTCGGCAAGCAGGACGACTGCCCCGAGATTGATTCGCAGCTGCCGGATGCCGAGGCGGGCGAAGAGGGTGTATGCGGCGAGCACGTCCGGCCGCAGCTCCGGATGCCGCCGCAACTTCTTCCAGCAGGCATTGGCGACCTCGTAACTCAACAGGGTGGGCGCCACCATCGCACTGCCGGCGACCCGCTCTTTGATGCTCCGCGCCTCCTCCTCTGCGAACAGCACCGCGCAGATGGCAGAGGCATCGACGACTTTCATCGAGGCTCACCTCGCAGAGGGTCATCGCGGTCTTCACGGATCATCTCCACCGACTCGGAGGGGGTGCGAAATCCCGCGGCGCGGTTCATCTCGATCACCTGCTCGAGCGTGAGCCGGTCCTGCGGAGTGACGTGCTCCTCCAGCATCGCCATGAGCTCTCCCTGAAGTGAGCGATGATTCAGGGCCGCACGCTTGCGGAGACGCTCGACGAGGAGATCGGGAACGCGCTTGATCGACAGATCCAGGGGCATTTCGGTCCTCCTGCCGGGAACCGGCTTACAAGGTCAGGTGGCGGCTCCAAAGCGGCTCCATTATAGCGTCATTATGGCTCTTGCATGGGGGAAGCCTGGCTGCATGCTGCTGGACCGCTGGCGCTCATCCCCGGGATGCGCGCTTCCGGTTGGTCGTTCCGCCCCCGCCGTCGCCGAGGATCTTCCAGTCGCCAGATGGCCCCGCATACTTCGCTCGGGCCCCCCTGTCTACCTTGACGGAGGTTCGCGGCGGATCCGCGTATCGGCGGCCGGCGTCGCGGTGTGGCTCATAATCGCCGGCGTGCTCGCCGATTTCCAGCTGCCGCCCGGGGTTCTGCCGGCCGCAAGCACGGCTCGGTCACTGTCGCCAGGGGCGCCGGCGGCGATTTTGCGCGCGGTCTGGACGCCGGCCGCATTGGCGGCCCTGGCGACGGCGCTCGTCCGGGGTGGCCAGGGGCTGCGGGCGCTACCGGACGCGGCGCTCCTCGACGCCTGGACGGCGGCCGTCGAGGCGTTCCTGGACCCGGGCTCGCCGGAGCGCCGCGAGTTGGAAAGCCCGCTGGCCGCGCTCTGCGGCCTCTCGGCGGCGGGGCTCGATGCGGGGCTCGCGGCCGTGCTCGGCGGAGTGCGCCGCCGCCCGGCCGCGGCACTCCTGGAGCGGGCAGCGGTGCGGGAAGCGGCGCACGGCGAGGCTCGGGGTGCGTTGTTGGCCGATGCGTTGTTGGCCGATGCGTGTCCTGCGCCAACGGCTGATGGACGGGTTGCGGTAGTGGATGCAGGGCAAGAGGCGCCGGAGGCGGCTGTCCAGGGTCCGGTCCTGGTGGTGCTGGCGTCCAACCTGCCGGCCCTGGCGGTGCAGCCGCTGCTGCCGGCGCTGGCGCTGCGGCGGCCGGTGCTGCTCAAGTCGCCCACGGTGGAGCCGCTGTTCGCCCCCGCCTTCGTCGCCGCCCTGGCGCGCCGGGAGCCGCGGCTGGCCGGCGCGCTCGCAGCTGTCACCTGGCCGGGCGGCGACGCGGCCCTCGAAGCCCCGCTGCTGGCGGCGGCCGGAACGGTGGTCGCCTACGGCGGCTCCGAGGCGCTGGCGGACCTGGAGCGCCGCGCGGCAGGCAGGCGCTTCGTGGGCTATGGGCCGAAGGTTAGCGTGGCGGCGATCGACTTGGGAGACGGTGGCGCCTCGGCGGCGACTCTGGCCGCGGGGCTGGCGCGCGACGTGGCGCTCTTCGACCAGCGCGGCTGCCTGTCGGTGGTGGCGGTCTACGTCGCCGGCGGGAGCGGCGAGGCCGCGCGCTTCGCCGCCATGCTGGAGGCTGCCCTATCTGACCTGGCGGTGCAGTGGCCGCCGGGCCCGGCGGCGCTCGCGGCACTGGCGGCGGTGCAGCAGGCCCGCCTGGAAGCGGAGCTGCGTGGCCTGCCGTGCCCCACCCTGCCGCCCGCCGCCGGCACCGTGCTGCTCGAGCCCGAGCCGGCGCTGCGCCCTTCACCCGGGCTGCGCACCGTCCGCGTCCACCCACTGCCGGGCCTCGACCGCCTGCCGGAGATCCTGGCGCCCTGGCGCGGCCGCCTGCAAGGCGCCGCCCTGGCCGGTGCCGCCGCCTGGCGCCTGGAGCCGCGCCTGGGCGAGCTGGGAATCTCCCGCTTCGCCGCGCCCGGCGACCTGCAATCCCCCGACGCCTCCTGGCACAACGGCGGCATCGATCCGCTGCTGGCGTTGACGCTTCTCGGCCAGGCGCGCCGGCGCACCCGGCCCGAGCTTAGCGATCAGGATTGCCAGACGAGGGGCGAACGGAATGCGTAGCGCCACAGCGCGATCAAGAGCGGCACCGCGAACGAAGTAAAGATCACCCTGTGGGGGTTTCCGATTCCGGTCCGACCCATGCGTACGGAGCCCAGCCCGAGCAATGAAACGATCCGTTCGCCGGTGACCGGGAAGAACGATTCGCCAGGCAGGATCACCAGGAGGGCCTGGCCCCTGGCCCGCTCAGCTGTTGTCGGGCGGGGGCGCCTTGCCGGCGAGGATGGCGGCGAGGGTCGTCTCCGGCGCGGTCCAGGCGGTGTTGGTGATGCGGCCTACTTCCTTGCCGTTGATGTAGACGATGCCGGTCGGGACGGCCTTGATCTTGTTCTGCACCGCCGGCGGGTCGGTGCCGAAACGCTGCGGCAGGCCGAAGTACTGGAAGTGGATCCTGGCCCCCTTGAGGAGCTGCTCGAGCTTGATGGCGTGCGGCACCATCTCGCGGCAATGGGGACACCAGCTGCCGTAGAAGATGCGCACCACGACCGGCCGCTGCTCTCTTTTGAGCGCGGCGACAGCCTGCGGGTTGGGGGTGTAGCTGGCGGCGCGCGGCAGGTACTCGGGGTTGTGGGCGGTGACCTCGTCGACCCGGCGCAGGCCGAGCAGCGGCGGCGTCGGCACCAGCGCGGCGCTGATGCCGTCGGCCTTGAAATGGACCTCTTCGTCCTGCAGGTCGATCGGACCCTGCGGCGCCAGCACCGCATCGGAGAGCAGGTCGATGGAGCCGTCCGGCTTCTTCTCCACCTTCATCAGGTTGACGGTCTGGGCGGCGCCCAGGCCCGGCGACAGCAGCACCGGCGACGGAAAGGACGAGGAGATCACGAGCAGAGCGGCGGCCCGCTGGCTTTGGTAGATCTCGGCCGGCACCGGCTTGCCGCCGATCGCCAGCACGTAGTCGCCGGTGCGCTGGAAGTCGCGCAGCACGTTGTCGGCGGGGACGCGCTGGGCGGCGGCGGGCAGGGCCGCCAGGCCGGCGAGGACCGCGGCGGCCGCGATGGCGGCGGCGGCGCCGACGGCGAGCCCGAGGACGGTTGCCCTGGCCGGAACGGGCCGCGGCGGGCGGCGGGCGGGGAGCGGGGAATCGTTCATCAGTGGGGCCTTTCAGCCGGATTGCCGGTGGTGGGGCCGCTCGCCGCGGCCGGGCTGGTTTGCGGTGCGTCGGAGCTGCCGCCGCCGGCGGCGGGCGCCGGCCGCTCCGCGGCATGCGGCAGCGGCGGCAGGCCCGAAAACGTCGCCGTCACCCGCCCGTCCTGGACCGCGAACGAGCGCGGCAGGCGGCGATAGAGCGGGCGCAGCAGCTCGGCGGGAGCCTCCACGATCTTGAACGTGGGCCCCCACCGCCAGAAGAAGAGACGCTGGCGCCTGGCGTCCGAGCCGGTGAGGAGCCAGACGGTGGCCGTTCCCGGAGAGCCGGCGTAGGCGTTGAGGCCGGCGACCGCCTTGGCCAGGGCGGGATCGTCCAGGTCGCCGATCACCACCAGGTGGTCGCCGTGGTCGAGGTCCGGCACGACGGTGTCGAGGCACACGCCCTCCCCACGCCCGCCGCTGCCCCCGCCGGCGCACACCTTGCTCATCTCGACGCCCGGCTTGAGCCGGGTCGCGAGGTCGTCGAGCGGCAGCTCGGGCGCCCGCCAGGCGAACACCGGCACGGCGACGGCGAAGAGCGCGACCAGGACGGTGCGGACCGGTGGCAGCCGCGGCAGGTTGCGGTCGCGGCCCACGAAGGCCAGCAGCAGCGGCACGGCCAGCAGCGCCAGGTCCTGCCAGAAAGCCTCCGCCGGCGAGCGCTGGACGAGGTTGCCGAAGCAGCCGCAGGAGGCCCCGGCGGCGGCCTGGCCGTGCGCGGCGAGCCAGTAGGCGCGGGCGTTCAGGAAGACGAAGAAAGCCGCCAGCAGGCTGGCCGGCACCAGCACCCACAGCCGCCGCAACCCGAGCAGCAGCGCCAGGCCGAGCCCTGCTTCGAGCGCCAGGGCTGCCAGGGCGATGGCGCCGGCAGGGACCAGGCGGTCGAGGCCGTCGGCGTGGACCTGCTGTGCGAAGGCCGCCGGGTCGAGCGCCTTGCCCCAGACCGCGACCAGCAGGACCGCTCCCAGCACCCAACCGCCGAGGGTGCCGAGGACGCGCCGGAAGCGCGAAGGAGGCGGATATGAAGGCAGGCCGAGGGGGCGCAGCGGCAGCGGCCGCGGCGGCCGCAACGGCGGCGGCTGGCGGCCGGACAGGCCGCTCCCGGAGGCGGAGGCGCTGGCGTCGTGGGTGGTCATTTGGCGGCGGGGCTCGGGTCGGACCTGGCGGGTCGGCGCGCCGGCGCCAGCGGGTCGCTCCCGGCGGGTCGGGGCAGGCGGCCGGTCCGACCGCTCATCCTAGTGTCCAGCCCGGCGGCTCTGCAAGAGCGCACCGCCGCCCGCCCCTACCGGCCGCCCGCGCCGCGGCCGCCGGCCCAGCCATGGGTCGGCCTCTGCGGCCATCCCGGTGGCGAGCCCGCGAAGGCCTCCTGCCGTCCTTCACGGCGCCGCGAGCGCCAGCGGCTGCACCCAGCGCAGGTGCCGGCGCAGCTCGTCGGCGGTCGGGCTGGCGGCGCGGTCGAGGAACGGTTCGAGCGGACCGCAGTAGAGCAGCTCGCCGCCATGGACGCCGCCGCCGGGCCCCAGGTCGACGATCCAGTCGCAGCGCGCGATCAGGTCCGGGCTGTGCTCGACGACCACCACGCCGTCGCCGCGCTGCACCAGCCGCCGCAGCGTGTGGTAGAGCACGTCGATGTCGGCCAGGTGCAGGCCGGTCGTCGGCTCGTCGAACACGAACAGGCGGCGGCCCAAGGCGGCCGGCCGGTCGAGGAAGCTGGCGAGCTTGAGCCGCTGCGCCTCGCCGCCCGACAGGGTGGACGTCGACTGCCCGAGCCGCAGGTACCCCAGCCCGACGTCGGCGAGCAGGCGCAGCCGGCGGCACAGCCGCTTCTGGTCGGCGAAGACGGCGAGCGCCTGCTCGACCGTGAGCTCCAGCACCTCGGCGATGTTGCGGCCGCGGCAACGCACGGCCAGCACCTCGGGCCGGAAGCGGTGGCCCTGGCAGGTCTCGCAGGCCACCGTCACCGGGGCCATGAACTGCATGTCCACCTCGGTCAGGCCGGTGCCCTGGCAGGCGGGGCAGCGGCCGCGCTCGACGTTGAAGGAGAAGTGGGCGGCGTCGATGCGGCGGACGCGCGCCTCGGGGGTGGCGGCGAAGAGCTTGCGGATCTCGTCGTAGGCCTTGATGTAGGTGATCGGGTTCGAGCGGCTCGAACGGCCGAGCGGCCGCTGGTCCACCAGCGTGACGTCGGCCAACCCAGAGAGGCCGAGCAGGGCATCGCATTCTCCGGGCTCCACGTCCACCACGCCGCGCGAGCGCTGGTAGGTACCGTACAGCACGTTCTCGACCAGCGTCGACTTGCCCGACCCCGAGACGCCGGTGACCGCCACCAGGGCGCCCAGCGGCAGCTCGACGTCGATGCCGCGCAGGTTGTGGGCGCGGGCGCCGCGGATGGTGACCCGCGGCAGGGCCTCGAGCTCGGCGTCCAGCGAATCCCACCCCTGCTCGCGGCGGAAGCGGGCGACGTGCTGGCGGGCGGGCGTGCGCGGGCGCTGGCGCAGGTAGCGCCCGGTGAGGGAATCCTCGCTGGCGAGGATGGCCGCGATCGGGCCCTCGGCGACGACGAAGCCGCCGCGCTCGCCGGCGGCCGGGCCGAGGTCGATCACGTGGTCGGCGCCGCGGATGAGGGTGCGGTCGTGCTCGACGACCAGCACGGTGTTGCCGCGCGCCGCGAGGTCGCGCAGCAGCGACAGCAGGCGGCCGCTGTCCTGGGGGTGCAGGCCGATGGTCGGCTCGTCGAGCACGTAGAGCGTCGAGGTCAGCCCGGAGCCGAGCGCGGCGGCGAGGTGGATGCGCTGGGTCTCGCCGCCCGAAAGGGTGCGGGCCTGGCGGTTGAGGGTCAGGTAGTCGAGGCCGACCCGGTGCAGCACCTCGACGCGCTCGGCGGCCTCCTCGAGGAGGTGCCCGGCGACCTCGCGCTGGCGTGCGGTCCAACGGCGCTCGGCGAGCCAGGCACGCAGCTGCTCGATGCTCAGCTCGCTCAGGTCGGGCAGCGTCCTGCCGTCCAGGCGCACCGCCAGGGCCTCGGGACGCAGGCGGCTGCCGCCGCACTCGGGACAGGGCGTGTAGGAGCGGTAGCGGGCGAGCAGCACCCGGACGTGCACCTTGTAGGTCCGCTGCTCGAGCCAGGCGAAGAAGTCGCCGAGGTTGACGAAACGGCCGTCGCCGCTCCAGACCCACTGGCGGGCCGCGGGCGGCAGCTCGGCCCAGGGCAGGTCGATCGGGATGCGCCGGCGGCGCGCTGCCGACAACAGCTCGTCGTAGAGCTCCTCGTAGGCCGGCGTGTTCCAGGGCGCGATCGGGTGCTGCGCCAGCGAGCGGCGGGGGTCGGGGATGACGCGCTCGCGGTCGATGCCGATGACCCGCCCGAAGCCCTGGCAGGCCGGGCAGGCGCCGAGCGGCGAGTTGAACGAGAACAGGGGCGGCGTGGGGCGGCGGACGCCCTCGCCGCACTCCGGGCAGGCGAGGTCGCGGCTGTAGGTGCGCACCCGGTCGGAGCCCGCCGGGTGCGCCTCGACGCGGCCGCCCGCCAGGCGGTAGCCCTCCTCGATGGTCGCAAGCACGCGGGCGCCGGCCTCGGCGTGGGCCGGGAAGCGGCCGAGCACCAGGGGCAGCGGATCGCGGGCGGCGGGCCAGCGCTCGCCCGGCTCCATGCGCACCACGTCCTCGCGGGCGCCGGCAGGCACGGCGGCGGCGCCGCCGGCGCCGAGGCGGCGGTTGAAGCCCTGCCCGCCGGCGGCCGGCAGCGAAGGGCCCTCCGGGGATTTCCCCAGGCGCCGGTTGAAGCCCTGCCGGATGAGCTCGCCCAGGGCGTCGTCGGCGTGGCGCGGCGGGCGCGGCACCCGCGCCACCAGCAGGAAGGGATCGCCGGCGGCGCCTGAGGCAAGGTCGAGCGCCGCCTCCTCGGGGGTGAAGGCGCGCGCCAGGCCGTGGCCATGCGGGCAGGCAACCTCGCCGAGATGGGTGAAGAGCAGCCGCAGGACGTCATGGATCTCGGTGATGGTGCCGACCGTCGAGCGGGCGTTGCGCACCGCGTTGCGGGCTTCGAGCGCCACCGCCGGGAGGATGTTGTCGATGGCGTCGACCGGCGGGCGCTCCATCTGGTCCAGGAACTGCCGGGCGTAGGTGGACATCGACTCGACGAAACGCCGCTGCCCCTCGGCGAAGATGGTGTCGAAGGCGAGCGACGACTTGCCGGCCCCGGACGGGCCGGTGATCACGGTCACCGCGCCGTGCGGAACGCTGCAGTTGATCGCCTTGAGGTTGTGGGTGCGGGCCCTTTCGACCCGGATGGCAGGCTGGTCGGACATCGGCAGCTGGGAGCGGTCACCGGTTTCCAAGATGGCTCCGCATGGGTACACAGGTAACCGACAGCGTCACCCGATCCCGAGCGAAGCGACCATGATACGCGATAAGCCATAACGTCCCGTGTTCCCGGCGACTTCCCCGCAGGGCAGACCTACGGCGGCGGTCCGCCGTCGCTGGCTCCGTCTTCGTCTCCGGCGTCGCGGCCGGCGCCGCCCCGGGTGCCGGTGCCGCCGTCCCGGCGGCCGCGGTCCCCCTTGTCCCGGCCGTCGTCCTGTCCCCTGCCGCCGTGCTCCTTGTCGGCATCGGCGTCGTCGGCGTCCCCGCCGCCCCCGCCGCCGCCGAACAGGCGCCGCAGCCAGCGCCGGAACGGGTGCGTGCCGCGGCGCGGCTCCGCGGGCTTGGACCGGGGCGCCATCTGGCCCTGGCCCAGGCTGTCCTCGGCGGGCCGCAGCGCCGCCGGCGGCGGCGCCGCGGCGAACTGGTCGCCGAAACCCAGGTGGAGGTTGCATACCTCGGTCGGAACGTCCTGCTTGCGGAAGAACTCGGTGAACACCTGGGGGCAATACTCGGTGGCCAGCAGGCCGGTCTCGGGATCGATGAGGGCGCTCGAGATGCCGGGCGGCTGCGGGAACGTCGTGTAGCCGCCGGGCGGGGTGACCGCGGTCATGAAGCGGCTCCAGATCGGCAGCGCCGCCCTGGCCCCGGAGAGGCGGGTGACGGCGTTGTCGTCGTAGCCGACCCAGACCACGGTGGAGCGCTCGGGCGAGTAGCCGCCGAACCAGCTGTCGCGGCGGTCGTTGGTGGTGCCGGTCTTGCCCGCCAGCTTGCCGCGCAGCTGCGGAGCGGCGCTGGCGCCGGTGCCGCGCTCGAGCACGCCCTGCAGCAGCGACGTGACCAGGAAGACCGTCTGCGGCGACAGCACCCGCTCGGGAGCCGGCAGCGCCGTGCCGGCGACCGGCTTGCCGTGGCTGTCCACCACCGCCCAGATGCCGTGCACCGGCGGGCGGACGCCGCCGGCCGCGAGGCTGGCGAAGACGGTCCCGAGCTCGATCGGGGCGACCGCCGTCGCGCCCAGGGCGACCGCCGGGTAGGGCTGCATGCGCGAGACGATCCCCAGGGCGTGGGCGAGCGCGACGATCTTGGGAATGCCGACCACCAGCGCCAGCCGGGTGGTGGCCGGGTTGTAGCTGTGCTCGAGGGCGGTCCTGACGGTGACCCAGCCGTGGTAGTCGCCGTCGTCGTTCTTCGGGCTCCAGCTGGCGTTGCCGACCTCCACGGTCAGCGGCTCGTCCTCGAGGAAGGTGGCCGGCGTCGCGCGGCGCTCCTCGAAGGCGGCGGCATAGACGATGGGCTTGAAGGCGCTGCCGGTCTGGCGGAAGGCCTGGCTGACGCGGTCGAACTGGCTCTGGTCGTAGCGGCGGCCGCCGACGTAGGCGAGGATGCCGCCGGTCGCCGGCTGGATCGAGATCAGCGCCGCCTGAAGCGACGCCTTGTTGCCCTTCTGGTAGCCCTTCTCGGCCGCCGCCAGGCCGGCGTCGGTCGCGGCCTGGGCCGCCTGCTGGTCGTCCCAGCTCAAGGTCGAATACAGCGAGTACCCCGAGTCGTCCAGGTCTTCGACCTTGAAGCGCTTCGCCGCCTCGGCCGCGACGGCGTCGGCGAAGTAGGGAGCGCGCCTGCGGGCCAACGGCTCCGGCGACACCACGACCGGGGCCGCCAGCGCCTGCTCGATGCGGGCGCGATCGACACGGCCGAGCGCCGCGATCCGGTGCAGCACCCAGTCGCGGCGCTCCCTGGCGCGCTCGGGATGGGTGAGCGGCGAGTACAGGGCCGGCGCCGGGATGATGCCGGCGAGCGTCGCCGCCTCGGCCAGGCTGAGCTGGCTGGCGTCCTTGCCGAAGTAGGCCCGCGAGGCGGCGCCCATGCCCATGACGTTGACGCCGCCGCTGCGCCCCAGGTAGATCTCGTTCAAGTAGGCGGTGAGGATCTCGCGCTTGCTGTAGCGCATCTCGAGCATCACCGCCAGCACCGCCTCCTCCACCTTGCGCGCCAGCTTGCGCTCCTGGGTCAGATAGATGTTCTTGACCACCTGCTGGGTCAGCGTGCTGCCGCCCTGGCGCACCTGGCCGCCGCGCAGGTTCACCCACAGCGCCCGCAGGATGCTGCTGGGCGCGACGCCCGAATGGGTGAAGAAGCTCTCGTCCTCGGCGGCGACCACCGCCTGGATGAGCTCGGGGGCGACCTCGTCGACGGTCACCGGGCGGCGCTCCAGGAGGTCCGGACCGTAGTAGGAGGCAAGCAGGGGCGGCTCGAGCACGGCACTCTGCTGCGGCTGGCCGTTGAGCCACAGGCGCTGGACGCGCGGGCCCTGGAAGCGCACCTCGAGCAGCCCGCCGCCCTTGCGCCCGTCGGGCAGGAAGAAGCTCCGCAGGTGGACGGCCAGGTTGCCGCCGGCGATGCGGAAACGGCCGGGGGCGAGCGCGGCGGTCGGGCTCTCCTCCTCGCGGTAGCCCTCGCCCAGCAGGTCCCTGAGCATCCGTTCCGGCGGGTAGGGGCGGCCGGCTTCGAGCTCCGCCGGCTGGGCGTAGAGGCGCGACGGCTGGCGGAAGGTGACCTCCTCGAAATGGCTCGACAGCTTCCAGAAGGGCCGCAGCAGGAAGAGGCCGGCGCCGGCGAGGAGCGCGGCGGCGCCGGCCGCCCAGTAGATCCAGCGGCGCCGCCACCATGGCCTGCCGCCGGCGCCGCGCCTGCCGCCGGCGGCGCCCGCCCGTCCGGCGGCGCCGGAGGTCAGCGCGGTGCGGGCTTCAGCCATCGGCAGGGGTCCCAGCGGGCAACGGCGCCGGCGCTCAGGCGGCGCGGGCGCGGGCGCGGCGCGCCATGACGAACGACCGGATGCATAGCACGAGGAAGACGGCGCAGAGGACCATCATCGCCAGCTGGTCGAGGACCGCGGCCCGGTGGGGCACGTCCTCGCCGCCGAGCAGGCGCAGCATCTGCGGCAGCACGCGCAGCGGACCGAGGACACCGAGCAGCCCGAGCGCCGCGGCGGCATGCATGGCGTGCTTGCGCGCAGCCTCCTGCCTGGCCACGAACCCGCAGACCAGGAGCAGGAGGCCGAAGCCGAGCGGGATCAGCGCCGTGAGGCTGCTCCGGCCGGTCGAGAAGTAGCCTCCCAGGCCGAGCGCCGCCAGTGCCAGCCCGAACCCGATGGTGACGTTCGCCATGACGCTCTTCCTCCGCGTCCCCCCGGGGGGGGACCGCAGCCAAGGGTAGCACGGCGGAAGATCGGCGGCGGCCGGGGTGTTATCATTCCGGGCCCTATGATCGCGGTATCCGACCTCGGCAAATCCTATGGACCCCAGACGCTGTTCGAGGGGGTCTCGATCCAGTTCAACCCCGGCAACCGTTACGGCCTGGTGGGGGCGAACGGTTCGGGAAAGTCGACGTTCCTGCGCATCCTGACCGGCGAGGAAGGCCCCAGCGCCGGCACGCTGTCCATTCCCAAGCGCCTGAAGCTCGGCGTCCTGCAGCAGGACCACTTCCGCTACGAGTCGATGCCCATCCTGGAGGTGGCGATGATGGGCAACCACGACGTCTGGGAGGCGATGGTCGAAAAGGAGCGGATGCTCGCCCACGACCATCCGGACGACCCGGCGGCCCCGCACGGCGGCGAGTTCGACGCCGACAGGTTTTCCGAGCTCGAGGAGCTGATCCTGCACCACGACGGCTACACGCTCGAGGCGCGCGCCGGCGAGGTGCTGGAAGGTCTCGGCATCCCGACCGGCGTGCACCGCCAACCGCTGTCCACGCTGTCCGGAGGGTTCAAGCTGCGCGTGCTGCTGGGGCAGGTGCTGGCTTCCGAGCCCGACGCGCTGCTGCTCGACGAGCCCACCAATCACCTCGACATCCTGTCGATCCGCTGGCTCGAGAAGTTCCTGGAAAATTACAAGGGGACGGCGATCGTGATCTCGCACGACCATCGCTTCCTCGACAACATCTGCACCCACATCGTGGACGTGGATTACGAGACGATCACTCTCTATCCCGGCAACTACACGGCTTTCGCCGCCGCCAAGGCCGCCGAGCGCGAGCGCAAGGAGGCGGAGATCGAGAAGCGGGAAAAGCAGATCGCCGATCACCAGGCGTTCGTCGACCGCTTCCGCGCCAAGGCCACCAAGGCGCGGCAGGCGCAGAGCAAGATCAAGATGATCGAGAAGATCGTCATCGACCGCCTGCCGCAGAGCTCGCGCCGCTACCCGGTGTTCAAGTTCCGGCAGGTGCGGCCGAGCGGCCGCCAGGTGCTGGCGGTCGAGGGTCTTGCGAAGTCCTATGGCGGCAAGCCGGTGCTCGCGGGCGTCTCGCTCGCGGTGCAGCGCGGCGACCGGCTGGCGATCATCGGCCCCAACGGCATCGGCAAGTCGACGCTGCTCAAGATCGCGGTCGGCGAGGTCGAGGCCGACGCCGGCAAGGTCGAGTGGGGCTACGAGGCCCACCGCGGCTACTTCTCGCAGGACCACAACGAGATCAAGGGCGGCAGCAAGCAGAGCGTCGAGGCGTGGCTGTGGGAGGCGGTCCCCGGCGAGCCGATCGGCTTCGTGCGCGGCAACCTGGGGCAGGTGCTGTTCTCGGGCGACGACGTCAAGAAGCCGGTCGGCAGCCTGTCGGGCGGCGAGGCCGCGCGGCTGGTGTTCTGCCGGCTGTCGGTGACCCGGCCCAACGTGCTGATCCTCGACGAGCCCACGAACCACCTCGACCTCGAGGCCATCGAGGCGCTGGTGGAAGGTCTCAAGGCCTACGACGGCACCCTGATCTTCGTCTCCCACGACCGCTGGTTCGTCTCGCAGCTGGCCAACCGGGTGCTCGAGATCTCGCCGCGCGGCATCCAGGACTTCCCCGGCAGCTACGAGGAGTACCTGGAGCGGCTGGGCGACGACCACCTGGACGCCGAGGCCGTCCTGCGCCAGCGCCGCGAACAGAAGAAGAAGGCGGCCGCCCGCGCCGCCGCCCCGGCCCTGGACAACCGCCAGCGGCAGCAGCGCCAGCGCGAGCTGTCGCGGCGGCGCGACGAGCTGACGGCGGCCGTCGAGCAGGCCGAGTCGCGGGTGCACGCCATCAACGAGATGTTCTGCGATCCGACCTTCTTCGACCGCGCCTCGCGCGACCAGGTCAAGAAGCTCGAGGAAGAGCAGAAGCGCCTGAGCGCCAAGGTCGAGGAGCTGATGGCCGCCTGGGAGCAGGCGGAGACCGAGCTGGGCGCTCTATCCGAGCAGGCCGAGCAGGCCAGCTGAGCTGCGCCGACTACCCTTACACCTCAAGTTGGAGAGGTCCGGGAGTAGATACAGAAGGTATATACTCCGAGACGTGGAGGTGGTGGGGATGGCAGATCGCGCGAAGCTGTTCAGGAGTGGCGGCAGCCAGGCCGTACGCCTACCGAAGGCATACCGTTTTCAGGGCCAGGACGAGGTGCTGATCTACCGGCAGGGGGAAAGGGTGGTCCTGGAACCCGAGAAGCGGAGCTGGAGCAGCAAGTTCCTCGAGCTGGCGGGCAGTGCCCGTGACTTTCCCTATCCGGAGGAGCCGCCACCCGCCGAGCCGGGGCCTGACCTCGAATGAAGTACCTGCTCGACACGAATGTATGTGTCGACTATCTAAGCGGCCGCTATCCGAGCGTGACGGCCAGGCTGCACCGGACCTCTCCTCAGGATGTCTGCTTGAGCTCGGTGGTCGTGGCGGAGCTACGCTACGGCGCGGATCGGAGCCGGCGCCAGCGCGAGAACAACGAGCGGCTGGATCTGCTGACCGCCGAGATCCCTTGTCTGGATTTCGATCTGGCCGCGGCACGGGTGTTTGGCAGGCTCCGGGTAGCGCTCGAGGAACAAGGGACACCCATCGGGCCTTACGACATGCTGATCGCTTCCCAGGCCCTGGCCCTGCGCCTGGTGTTGGTTACCGCGAATGTCCGCGAATTTGGGCGAGTGGCGGGCCTCGGCGTGGAAAACTGGCGCGAGTCGGAAATGCATCCGGGGTATAGATAGACCGAGGCAGCCAAGCCTGGTGACGCGCTCGAGGTCCGCGCGGCAGCTCCCCGGCGCGGAGGTATGATCGGGTGCATTGCGGAGGGCGGCCTTGGGGAACGGCCGTGCCGGCGCTTGACGGCGTTTGTCCCGGCTACCGGGGAGGAGAGCTAGCATGGCGATCTGGAAGACCAAGTTCGTCGACTTCGATCAGAAGGTCGTGGGCACCGCCAGCCTGACGTTGGAGGACCTGGGCAACGGCCACGCGAGCGGCGCCCTGATCGATCTGACCGGTCCGGTGCCGGTGGCGGAGATGGAGCTGGGCGGCGTGGTCCGCGGCAACGAGTTCTTCGTCGGCGGCAGCGTCGAGGCGCTGGGGATCAACCTCTCCCTGGCTTTCTCGCCCTACGTCTTCAGCTTCACCGGCTCGGCCCGGATCGCCGTGCACCAGCCGGCCTCGGTGCTCAACCTCTACGTCATCACCTGCGCGGTGGAGTAGGCGCCGCGCGGCCGCCGGTCCCCGCTGCCGGCCGCCCGCCGCCCGCTGAGGCGGCGGGGCGGACCGGCCGGAACGGTTGCGCCTACGGGCAGGGGAAGGCGGTCGTGTCGGTCACCGCCGGCGCCGGCGGACCCGGGTAGTTGAAGTAGATCTTGGTTTGCCCGCTCTGCACGTCGGTGACGTTCATCTGGTAGAAGACATTGGTCGTGGCGGCGCTGAACACCCACCACTGATTGTTGAGCCCGCAGCCGTTGATGACCTTGACCATCACCTCCCAGTTGCTGGAATCGAAGAACCAGAAGATGCCGGAGTCCGGGCCGGCCACGACGACGCTGGCGTTGCCCGTGGTCGCCGTGCCGGGAGGTCCGGTGCGCCAGGTGGCGTTGATCTCGTACTTCCCGGCCAGGCAGAGCGCCGAGACGGTCGAGGACCCGCAGGTGACGATGGCCGGTGGCCCGAGGACCGGCGGGATGTTGCCCGAGAAGGTGCCGTCGTGTCCGCCCAGGGCATCGTTGGGAGTGAACATCGGCCAGACCGCCACCAGTCCGGGCTGCGCGCTCCGCACGGGAACGTTGATCGTCGACCGGATCTCGTCCTGGGTGCGGGCGACGTTCCACAGCCGCACCTCGTTCACCAGGCCGTTGGGGCTGTAGACCCAGCTCGGATCGCCGCCGATCTCGAGCGGCATCGTGCTCCCCGCCGGCGGCCCGGTCTCGGCGTGGGTCCCCACCAGCTCGCCGTCGATGTAGTGGTTGCGCGTGGTGCCGTCCGAGGTCACCGCGATGTGGATCCAGGGGCCGTTCGGGATGACGCCGCCGTTGAATTGGGAGGCGGTGCCGTGCACGTACGACCGCAGCACCGCGCCCGAGCCGGAGTTGCAGTAACCGACCCAGTACGCCGTGTGGTAGTCCTTGCCGACGATGCTGCGGCAGCTTTGGTTGGGGGACGGCACGCTGAGGGACACCCACGCCTCGATGGTGATGGCGCTGGTCGGGTTCAGCGCCGGGCTGTCGGGGATCTGGAGACGGCCGTTGGTTGCGTCCATGGTCCCGTCGCCGGCAAAGGCGGTCCACAGTCCGAAAGGCTGCGCCGAAAGTGCCGCGGGCACTCCCAACAGGAGGGCGAGGCAGGCGATACGCAGGGCGGCTCGGTGCGAGCGCGCTGCGGCGAGGCTGTGGCTCATGAGGGTTCCTCTTCCTGGCGTCGTCGACGGCGAACGCGACACTGCGTCCACCCGTTTGGAGCTATCGAATGCGGCGAGCGAGCTGCCGGGAATGTTACAGCGAAGGAGCCTCATCCGGAAAAGACCGGACGGGCTCATGGCGGGCGCTGCCGCCGGCGGGTATGCTTCCGCCATCGACAGGAGGCGCCATGGGAGTCGCCATCTACCAGGTCGATGCGTTCACCGACCGGCCCTTCGCCGGCAACCCGGCGGCGGTGTGTCCGCTGCCCGCTGCCACCTTTCCCGAGGCTGCCTGGATGCAGGCCCTGGCGGCGGAGATGAATCTTTCGGAGACGGCATTCCTGGTGCGCCGTGCCGCCGCCGGCGCCGCCGCCACCGGCGCCGCCGCCGTCGGTGACGACGACGACGCCCCAGGCGAAACCGCCGAGTATGGCCTGCGCTGGTTCACCCCGGCGATCGAGGTGGAGCTGTGCGGCCATGCGACCCTGGCCGCGGCGCACCTCCTGTGGGAGATCGGCGCCGTGGCGGCGGCGGCGGCGATCCGCTTCCACACGCTGTCCGGCGTGCTGGGCGCCGCGCGGCGCGGCGAATGGATCGAGCTCGACTTCCCGGCCGAGCCGGCGAGCGTACTGGCGGAGCCGCCGCCGGGCTTGGCCGGCCTGCTGGGGGCGCCGCCGGTGTGGGTGGGGGCCAACCGCTTCGACCTGGTGGCCGAGCTCGCGGACGAGGCGGCGGTGCGATCGCTCGCGCCCGACCTCGCGCGGCTTGGAGCCCTGCCCTACCGCGGCATCCTGGTCACCGCGCGCGCCTCGGCGCCGGGCTACGACGTGGTCTCCCGCTTCTTCGCTCCGGCCTCGGGTGTCGGCGAGGACCCGGTCACCGGGTCCGCCCACTGCTGCGTCGGTCCTTACTGGAGCGGCCGCCTGGGCAAGAACCCGCTCGTCGCCTTCCAGGCGTCCGCCCGCGGCGGCCTGGTCCGCGTCGAGCTGGCAGGCGACCGCGTACGGTTGGGAGGCCAGGCGGTGACGGTCTTCCGCGGCGAGCTGGCGGCGGCGGCCGAGGGGCGCGGCCGGGGCGACCTGCGGCAGCCTGAAGCGCACTGACACCAACCGGAGCGTCTCGGGGGCCGCCGGAGACGCTCCGACCGAGTCGCCTCCCGGCCCCCCGGCCCCGCCGGCCGCACCCCGCCCCTCGCCGCTCGCGCCCCGCCCGCATGACATCTGTCAGGGCAAAGAGGTGACCTTTGCCTCTGCTGCCGGCGGCGCGGGCAGGCGAGACTGTCCCCAGGACGACAGGGGTTGACCCTGGGGAGGTTGCCTTGAGCATCAACATCGGAGACGGCGAGGACGGCGAGCGCTGCGAGCGCGCCGGCGCGGTGGGGCGCCGGGCACGCGGCGAGGCCGGCGGCAGGAGCGGTGACGGCCGCGGCATCGTGGCGGAGCTCGAATGGGCGAGCAAGAGCTTCGGCAAGGTGAGGGCGGTTGCGGATCTCGACTTCGAGATGCGGGCCGGCGAGGTGGTGGCGCTGCTGGGGCCGAACGGAGCCGGCAAGACCACCACCGTCCGGCTGCTGCTGGGCCTGATCCGGCCCAGCGCCGGCGCGGCGCGGCTGTTCGGGATGGACCCCTCGCGGACCGCCGCGCGGGTGAGGGTGGGAGCGATGCTGCAGGTGTCGAAGGTCCCGGAGACGCTCGAGGTGCGAGAGCACATCGAGCTGTTTTCCAGCTATTACCCGCACCCGCTGCCGATGGCGGAGGTGGTGGCGGCGGCCGGCCTCGGCGGCCTCGAAGGGCGCCTGTTCGGCAAGCTGTCCGGCGGCCAGCGCCAGCGGGTGCTGTTCGCGCTGGCGCTGTGCGGCGATCCCGATCTGCTGTTTCTCGACGAGCCCAGCGCCGGCCTCGACGTCGAGGGCCGGCGCTCGTTGTGGGAGCGGATCGCGGCGCGCAAGCGCAGCGGCGGCTCGGTGCTGCTGACCACCCATAACCTCGAGGAGGCCGACTTCCTCGCCGACCGCATCGTCCTGCTCGACCGCGGCCGCGTGCTGGCCGAGGGCACTCCCGACCAGATCAAGGCGCGGGTGGCCGGGCGCACGGTGCGCTGCCGCACCGCGCTGGCCCCAGGCGAGCTCGAGCGGCTGCCCGGGCTGCGCGCCGTGCGCCGCGACGGCGACCTGGTCGAGCTGTTTGCCTCCGAGCCGGAGCGGCTGGTGGCGGCGCTGCTCGCCGCCGATCCGGCGCTCTGCGGCCTCGAGGTGCGCGGCGCCGGCCTCGAGGAGGCTTTCCTGGCGCTGACCTGCGGCCTGGCGGCCGGCGGCGGCGCCGGCAGCGTCGTCGGCGCCCGCGGCGGCACGGCGGCGACGGCTGGCGCGGCGGACATGAGGGGCAACCGGCAGGCGAACGGCAAGGAGGCGGCATGAACGCGTTGGCGACCCACACGGGCGCACCCCCGGAGGCGGCGGCGCCGCCGCGGCGGCGCCTGGCACGGATCTACTGGCTGGAGGCGCTTTCGGAGGCGCGGAAAGCGGTGCGGCTGCCCGGGTTCATCCTGCCTGCCTTGGGGTTCCCGGTCATGTTCTACGTGCTGTTCGGGGTGGCGATGCGTTACGGCACCCTGGGCGGCGTGACCATGGCGGAGTACCTGCTGGCCACCTACGGCGTCTTCGGGGTGATGAACGTCTCGCTCTTCGCCTTCGGCGTCGGGGTCGCGGGAGAGCGCGGCCAGGGATGGCTGCTGCTCAAGCGCGCCACCCCGATGCCGCCGCTGGCGCTGTTCGCCGGCAAGCTGGCGATGGCCCTGCTGTTCAGCGGCGGGGTCGTCGCCTTGCTGGCGGCCATCGGACTTGGCCCCGGCCACGTGCGGGCGCCGGCCGCGACGCTCGCCGAGCTGGCGGCGGTGCTGGTGCTCGGCGCGCTGCCCTTCGCCGCGATGGGACTGGCGATCGGCTACTGGGCCGGCCCCAGCTCGGCGCCCATGCTGTGCAACCTGCTGTCGCTGCCGATGTCGTTCGCCTCGGGGCTATGGATCCCATACCCGCTGCTGCCGGCGTTCGTCCGGCAGGTCGCCCACGGCCTGCCGGCCTATCACTACGCGCAGCTGGCGCTGAAGGTGATCGGCGCCGGAACCCACGAGCCGGCTGGCTGGAGCCTGCTGTACCTGGCGGCGTTCACCGCCGGCATGCTGCTGCTGGCGCGTCTGGGTTACTTGCGCGACGAGGGCCGCACGTACGGTTGAGGGCCGCCGGGTTCGCCCGCGGCCGGCGACCCGCGGCCGGCGACCCGCGGCCGGCGACCGGCAACCCGCGGCCGGCGACCGGCAACCCGCGGCCGGCGACCTGCGACCTGCGACCGGCGACCGGCGAGTGGTGGCCGCAGGCGCAGCGGGCCCTGCCGTGTCGGCCGTGTCGCGGTACCATTCGGCGGAGTCATGGAGTCGATCGAGATCCGAGAGCCATGCGACTGCTCCCCCGCAATCCCCATCTGGGCTGGACTCCCTACGCGTGGCTCATCTATCTCCCGATCTTCCTTTTCGAGCCCCTGAACCGGCGTACCTCGGTGCTCGAATGGGGGCTGACGCTGGCGGCGATCGCCCTGTTTTTGGCGCTCTACTTCGTGGGCCACTGGGTGGAGGGCTGGCGCGTGGCCTTGGTGGCGGCGTCGATCTTCGCGCAGGGCGTCGGGTTCGCTCCGTGGAACTCTGGCGCCTCGGTGTTCGTGATCTACGCCAGCGCTTTCGCCGGCCGCCTGTCGCCGCCGCGCCGCGCCACGGCGACGATCGGTGCCATGATCGCGCTCACCTGGATCGAGAGCTGGGCGCTGTCGCTGGCGCCGGGCTACTGGATCGCGGCGACGGTCTTCTCGCTGATCGTCGGCGGCGTCAACATCCATTTCAACGAGGTCGGGCGGACCGCGGCGCGGCTGCGCGACTCGCAGGCGCAGGTCGAGCAGCTGATCCGCATCGCCGAGCGCGAGCGCATCGCTCGCGACCTGCACGACCTGCTGGGGCATACGCTGTCGGTGATCGCGCTCAAGGCCGAGCTGGCCGGGAAGCTGCTGGCAACCTCGCCGGAGCGCGCGGCGGCGGAGATCCGCGACGTCGAGAGGGTCACCAGGGACGCGCTGCGCGAGGTGCGGAGCGCCGTCGCCGGCTACCGGTCGGAGGGGTTGCCCGCGGAGCTGGCGCGCGCGCGGCTGGCGCTCGAGGCCGCGGGGGTGCGGACGGAGTACCTCACCATGCCGCTGACGCTGCAGCCGGCGGCCGAGGCCGCGCTGGCGCTGGCGGTGCGCGAGGCGGTGACCAACCTCATCCGCCATGCGGGGGCCGCCACCTGCCGCATCACCCTCGAGCGGCGCGGCGGTTCCGCCGTCCTCGAGGTGGCCGACGACGGCCGCGGCGGCGCGCGCGAAGGTGCGGGCTCCGGCAGCGCCACCGGGCTGCTCGCCATGCGCGAGCGCCTGGCGGGGCTGGGCGGGCAGCTGGAGATCCGTCCCGCGGCGGGGTTGGCGGAGGGGGGCCGCGGCACTTGCCTGGCGGTGACCCTGCCGATCGGCGTGCAGCCGACATTGGCGGTGGGGTCGCCGGCCGCGGCGGCGACGGCGTCCGGTGAAGCGCGCGGCGAAGGCCAGGGCAAGGCCCGCGGGGAAGGCCAGGGCGAGGCCCGCGGGGATGGCCAGGGCGAGACCCGCGGCGAAGGCGATGCCGAGGCGGGTCCGGAAGCCGTCGCCGCCGCGGCCGCCGCGGGTGCGGTGCCGGCGCTGGATCGGCGGTCATGATCCGGGTGCTCCTGGCGGAGGACCAGTCGATGGTGCTGGGCGCGCTGGCGGCCCTGCTCGAGCTCGAGCCCGACGTCGAGGTGGTGGCGCGCGCCCGCGACGGCCGCGAGGCGCTGCGGCTGGTGGAGGAGACGTCGCCCGACGTGGTGCTGACCGACATCGAAATGCCCGGGATGGGCGGCCTGGACCTCGCTGTCGAGCTGCGGCGCCGCGCCAACCCGGCGCGCGTGGTGATCGTCACCACCTTCGCGCGGAGCGGCTTCCTGCAGCGGGCGCTGGCGGCGGGGGTCGCCGGCTACCTGTTGAAGGACTCGCCGGCCGAGCGGCTCGCCGACGCGGTGCGGCGGGTGCACGCCGGGCTGCGGGCGATCGATCCCGAGCTGGCGGCGGCGACCTGGGACGAGCCCGATCCGCTCACCGAGCGGGAGCGGCAGGTCCTGCGGCTGGCGGCCGACGGGATGCCCACCGCCGGCGTGGCGGCCGAGCTCCACCTCTCCGAAGGCACGGTGCGCAACTACCTCTCCGAGGCCATCGGCAAGCTCGGCGCCGCGAACCGCGTCGAGGCGGCGCGCATCGCCCGCGGCAAGGGCTGGCTGTGACTGCCGCTGGCGGCTTCCGGTCCTGCTGGCGGGCGGACCGCGGCGATGCCGGCGGCCGCTTGGATCTCGCGCTGGTGCGGCACTTCGCGGGTGTGCCGGGGCTCTCGCGCAGCCAGGTGCAGGGCTGGATCGGGGCCGGCCGGGTGCGGGTCAACGGCGCCGAGGCGCTGCGGCCGGCAGGGCGGCTGGCCGCCGGCGACGAGCTGGAGGTGGAGTTGTCGGCGCCGCCGCCTTCGCGGGGCCGCTCACGGGCGCTCGCGGCACAGCGGTTGCCGCTGGCGATTCTCTACGAGGATGAGCACCTGCTGGCGCTCGACAAGCCGGCCGGGCTGGTGGTCCATCCGACGGGCCGCTATCGTGACGGCACGCTGGCCAACGCGCTGGCCTGGTACCTGGGGGAGGGTGCCCCCGTCGCGGCCGCCGGCCAAGTCGGTGCGCAACCTTCCGCCGGGCCGGCCGCGAGCGAGGCGCCGGCGGTGAGGGTCGGGCTGGTGCACCGGCTCGATCGCGACACCTCGGGTGTGCTGCTGGTCGCCAAGAGCCGCGCCGCCCACGCCGGCCTGGCGCGGGCGATCAAGGCGCGCGCGCTGCACAAGGACTACCTGGCGCTGGTGTACGGCAGGGCGCCGCTGGCCAGGGGGCGCATCGAGCTCAAGCTGCGTCACGACCCGCACGATCGCCGGCGCGTGGCAGCCTCGCGCACCGAAGGGCTGAACGCCGTCACTCTCTACGAGTTGCTGGCGGAGACCTGCCCCGGAGCGGGAGGAAAGGGCCGGCAGGGCGTCTGGCTGTCCTTGCTGCGCTGCCGCCTGGTGACCGGCCGCACCCACCAGATCCGCGTCCACCTCGCGGCGGTCGGACTGCCGATCGTCGGCGACCCGGTCTACGGCGAGCCTCGCCACCGCGGCCTCGCCGATCCGGCGCTCGCCGAGCTGTGCCGGGTCTTCCCGCGGCAGGCCCTGCACGCCTGGCGACTCGGGCTGCGCCATCCGGTGACCGGCCGGCAGCTCGCCCTGGCGGCGCCGGTGCCGGCCGATCTGGCTGGGCTGCTGCGCGCCGCGGGCCAGCCTGCCGGCGACGAGCAGCTCGCCGCGCTCGCCGCCGCGCCTCGGTGCAATACGCCTTGATGCACGAGCAGTTCGAGGCAATCCACCCGACAACTCGGAAAATTTTCGAACGGATTCTTTCAAAGTCTTGCGGACTTGGAAAGCGAGCTTTCAAAGAGATCTTCAGCAAGCGCTGAGAGCCCGGTCCCCAGGTCCTATGAGCGCCCTATGAGAAGATAGCGGGTCGATGCCTGACCTGCCCTTTCCGGTGAGCTTCGAGCTGGCCGGGTGGACGCTGCTCTGGGCGCACCTGGACCTGGTGGTGGCTGGCGGCGCCGGCGAGGCCGCGGACGGACCGGCGGCGCTGCGGGAGCGGTGCCGGGAGTCGGCGTCCAAGGCCCGCTCCCGCTTCGCCTTGGAGCGGCTGCCCGAAGACGCGACGGTCGGGGCGGTGCGCGGGCTGTTCCGCGCCGCGGGCTGCGACCCGACCCGCTACCGCCCCTCCTCGGAGGCGCTGCTGCGGCGGGTGCTGAAGGGCGAGGAGCTGCCGCCGATCCACCCGCTGGTGGACCTCAACAACTGCCTGTCGATCGACCTCGCGGTGCCGTGCGGCATGGCCGCGGAGGGTAGCTTCACAGGCTCCGTCACGCTGCGGGCCGGCAAGCCCGGCGAAGGCTACGAATCCATCCGCGGACCGCTGAACCTCGAAGGTAAGCCGCTCTTGGCCGATGTTGCCGGTCCTTTCAGCACTCCGATCGCCGACAGCCGGAGGACCAAGGTGCAGGACGGTACCCGCCGCGCCTGGCTGGTGGCCTATCTGCCGGCCGCGGTCATGTCGCCGGAGTCGGCGCTCGCGGGCCTTCGGGCGCTGCTGCACGACGCGCCGATCGCCCGGCTCGAGACGAGCGCGATATGCCGGGGCGCGGGAGAGGAGTAGGCGGCATGTGGAACATGGCGGTGTCGTGGTGGGAGCTGGTCGTCCGCGGAGTCGTGGTCTACGTCTTCCTGCTGGCCATCCTGCGCGTCACCGGCAAGCGCCAGGTCGGACAGCTGGCGCCCTTCGACCTGGTGTTGCTGCTGGTGCTGTCGAACGCGGTGCAGAACTCGATGAACGCCGGCGACAACTCGCTCGTCGGCGGGCTGATCTCGGCCGCCACCCTGGTGGGCCTCAACTATCTCGTCGGCCTGGCCACCTTCCGCAGCCGCCGGCTCGAGGCGATCATCGAGGGCCGGCCGCAGGTGCTGATCCACAACGGCAAGCTCTTCGAGGACGTGATGGCCAGGGCCCAGCTCACCCGCCACGAGCTGCACGCGGCGCTGCGGCGGGAGGGCTGCACCTGCGTCGAGGAGGTCAGGTCGGCGATCCTCGAGAACAACGGCTCGATCAGCGTGGTGACCGGCCGCCATCACGCCGGCGCCGGGGCGGTACCGGCGGCGGCGCCGGCGGCGGTGGCGGCAGTGGACACGAGCGTCGCCCGGCCGCCGGAAACTCCTCTCGGCGCCTGATCCAACCGCGTTCTTCGCTGCCCGGGCGGGGCCGGGGACGCCGATCGGGCGGCCCCGCGGCTCACGGCTTGGCCGCGGGCGGCGCCGCGGCGGCGGCGGGCTTGGCGGCGGGGCTCACCAGGCCGCCGAATATGCGGTCGAAGAGCAGGCCGGCCAGGAAGCCGAGAAGGAAGACGCCGGTCAGGCTGGCCAGCGGCACCTTGGACAGGGCGTCCGACCATCCCTGCGGCAAGGCGCCGGCGAGCAGCGACAGCAGCCCGAAGGCGGACATCAGGACGACCAGCAGCGCGGCGAGGCCGCCCAGCAGCAGGACGCGCAGGAGGCGGCGGGGGGTCTGCTCGGCGCTGTCACCCCGGTAGAGCACGCGCGTCAGGCTCCCCAGCAGACCGCCGGCCAGCGTCGCCAGCAGCAGGAACCAGTCGAAGGCGACCTGGATCTGGAGCGCGTTGGCGTCGGCGAGGTTGGGGGCCGAGGCGATCACGGTGTAGGCGCCGAAGCGAGGCAGCGACAGCTGGGCGCTGGTCTCGAACTCACCGGCCTTGATCAGCGCCGGCGGCAACTGTGGCGAGCCGGTAGGACCGCTCAGCTGCAGGGTGACCTGGATCGGCTGGTCCGCGAGCGCCGGCACGCCGGACGCGTCGAGCAGGCGCAGGTAGACCTCCGAAGAGACGACGCCGAAGGCGCGGATCACCTGGGGACCGCTCGAGAACGAGAGCTTCGCCGCCGGCGCGGCCAGGAAGCTGACGTCGACGAGGTTCGATTGGCCGCCGGGGTACAGGGCCTGAAGCGATGCCTTCGCGGCGGCGACGGCGGTCACCTTCGCAGGCTGCCTGGTCACGTAGTCTCCGGGCAGGATGTTCAAGTGCGCGGGAGCGATCTGCAGGTCCCCCTGGTTCGCCACCAGGGCCAGGTCGAGCAGGCGCGGCGCCACGGAGGGCTTGCCCTGCTCGTACCAATAGGCATCGACGGAGACGCTCTCCCATCCCTGCGGTCCGCGATAGCGCTCCAGATGCTCGGGAATGAGCCGCACCTCGCCTGCTGCTCCTGTCTCGCCTGCCGCGCTCGCCGCTCCGGTCTCCGCGGTTGCCCCAGCGCTCGCGGCGCCGGTTGCTCCGGCGCCGGCGGCCCCGGGTGACGCGCCGCCGGCGGCTCCCAGCGCACCCGCCGCGGCGGCGCCTCCAGGCTCGGCGGCCGCTGCCGAGGCCGCGGCCCGCTCCGTGCCGGAGCGGACGGCCAGTGGGCGGGCGGCCAAGGTCCGCGGCAACGGGCGGGGCGGAGCGGCCGGCGCCGTCCCCAGCGCCCGGAGCCGCTCCTCCTCGGTGCGCGCGGGCGGCGCGCCTGCCGGGGCTGGCGGCTTGGATTGCGCCACCAGTGCGTTTGGTGGCGCTGCCGGCCGCGAGGATGGTCCGCAGCACGATCCGCTGCCGACCAGCGATCCGCCGCCGTTGGAGCGCCCGACAGTTGCCGCCGCACCCGTTACTGCCGGCGCGGCGCCCTTGACTGGCGGTGCGGCAGCTCGTGGGCCGCCGGAGCCTGGTGGCGCCGGGTGGAGGGCAGAGGGGGCTGCGGCCTGCCGTGCCTGGACCCCGGCGACAGCCTGATGACGCTGCAACACCTCCGGAGCGACACAGACCATCACGACCGAGGCGGAGTAGAGCCCCTCGGCGCGGGCGTCGATCTGCCACAGTCCCGGTTTCGTCGCGCGGATCGGCACCTCGACCTTGGAAGAGCCGGTCTCGACGGTGACCTGCGTGATCGCGGTCAGGCCGGTGGCGCCGACCAGGGTCACCTTCAGCGGGTGCAAGGCGGGCAGCGGTTCGCCGTGCTCGCCCACCGTCTCGACGACCAGCTGCGCCTGCTGTCCCGGCACCAGCGGGCTCGCCAGGCGCGCCAGCCGCAGCCGTGACGGCGGGCGGTCGCTGGCGGCCGCGGCGGCCGGTCCGGCCAGCCCTGCGGCGAGCACGCAAGCGGCGAGCAGCGGCTGCAGCATTCGCGAGGCTCGCGATGCCCGCAATCCCCGCCATGCCCGCAATGTCCGCACCAAGGACAACGCGGGCGGCGCTGCCGATTCCCGAGGGCGCCGCGAGCCTTGCCGGGGCCGCCAGGGCCGCGGTGCGCGCGGGGCGGCCGGCGCGATCTGCATCTGGCTTTCCTCCCCGGATCTCCTCGACCCGGCCAGGTATCGCTCGTTGCTTTCTTCGATTATAGGTGAGCAGGCGAGAAGGAGAGCCCGGGCGGTAGAATCAGCCGTGCCCTACGTCTACCTGCTGCGCTGCGGCGACGGCTCGCTGTACGCCGGCGCCGCCATGGACCTGACGCGGCGCCTCGCCGAGCACCGCGCCGGCAAGGCCTCCCGGTACACCCGCTCGCGCCTGCCCGTCGAGCTGGCCTGGTGGCGTCAGGTCGAGGGCTGGGGCGACGCGCTGCGCGAGGAGATCCTGCTCAAGCGGCTCAGCCGCGCCGGCAAGGAGGAGCTGCTGCGCACCACCCGCGCCGCCGGCGGCACCGGGGTTGGCCCGCCGGTTTGACGACCCTCGGGACCGGCCGGTAGCGCTCCATCTTTGTGTTGCATGGAGCAAGCGATAGCTTGAGGGGTAGCTCGGCCCCCCTCCTATGGCCCCACTACCCCCGCCGATGGCCACTCATGAAGAAGAGCCGCAAGCTCATGCTCTACCGCGAGACCCTACGCCAGCTCGCCTCGCCCGACACGCTCCGCGAGGCGGCCGGAGGCGGGAGCACGCTGCTTTGCATGCCGACGCGAGAGTTCACCTTGTGCCCGGTCAACACCTGCAGCCAGTGATCCGCTGACGTCTTCCCCTGCGTGGGGTAGGGCGGTGGCGGGGCAAACGCCGGCCACACGGAAACGGAGCGCTGCGCCTACCCTCTGCCATGCGCGAACCCCACTCCCCGATATGGGCTGCGATCAGGTACACCCTTTGCCGGCTTCGCGCACCTACGCTTGTAGAGAAAGGAGCCAATCTATGAAATGGTGGAAGATCGTCGTTGCCACGCTCGCCGCCGCCGGGATTTCGAGTCTCGCTGTGGCGGCCGAGGGCTCCGGGACGCTCAGCTTGGCGACGCCCGGTTTCTGCCCACTTACCGCCTCCTCGCCTGCTGCTCCCTTGCCACTGCTACTGCCCGTGAGCCTGGCGGGGGACTCCTCTCCCTCGTCGACCTGCGGTCCGTGCAGCGAGTCCGTCTGTGTGGGCAAGGGCGTCAACTCGTTCTGCATCGACCTGCACCACCTTTGCCAGGGGGGCAGCTTCTGCCCGAAGTCCAACACGCTGCAATGCCTGTGCGCCTCGCCCCCGTAGCAGGGCTCGGGCACCGGGTGGACCCTCCTGCGCCGGAGCGCCGGAGGCGGCCGGCGGTAGGCCGTGGATCCGCATCAGCTCGGCCGCCTGGCCCAGGGCAACGTCTGAGAGCGGCTGGCGGCCGGCGAAGGCGTCCCGCACCAGGTCTTCCATGAGCTCCCCGAGGGACAGGTCGTAGAGTTCCGCCAGCGCCTTGAGCACCTTGACCAGGCGCTTTTCCAGGCGCACGCCGGCCTGGACGCGCTCCTTGCCGTCGAGCCGGTTCATGCGAGCCTCCGCTCGATAGCCGGTTTGACAGCTGCCCGGGGTTGGGCTTGAATACCAGCGCACAACCGACACGGCGGCCCGGGACGCTCCGCCGCGCCATGCTCCGCGCTCCGGCCAGGCGGACTCGACCAGGGGCAGCCGGTCATGGGGGCAGAGCTCATGGAGTACGTACAGGCGCTCCGGCGCAGGCCGTTCGGCAGCACCTCGCGGCAGGACGCGTGGTGGGCGCAGCCGCTCGCCGTGTTCCTGGGGCTGTCCACGTTCATCGTCTACGCGACCTGGGCGGCATTCCAGGGCAAGAACTACACCTGGGGGCCGTACCTCTCGCCCTTCTACTCGCCGGAGCTGTTCGGCAGCTCGCCGCACGCCTGGTTCGGGCCCAGGCCCGGCTGGTGGCCCGGCTGGCTGCCGTTCTCGCCGGCGCTGCTGATCCTGGGGTTGCCCGGCGGCTTCCGCCTCACCTGCTACTACTACCGCGGCGCCTACTACAAGTCCTTTTGGGCCGACCCGCCGGCCTGTACGGTCGGCGAGCCGCGCAAGCGCTACCTCGGCGAGCGCTCGTTCCCGCTGATCCTGCAGAACGTCCACCGCTACTTCCTGTATTTTGCCCTGGTCTTCCTGCTCCTCCTGGCGCATGACCTGTGGCAGGCCCTGTGGTTCGCCGATCCGGCCACCGGCCGCACCCACTTCGGCCTGGGCGTCGGCACGCTGGTGCTGGCGCTCAACCTGACGCTGCTCACCGGTTACACCTTCGGCTGCCACTCGCTGCGCCACCTGGTGGGTGGCTTCCGCGACCGGCTCTCGGGCTCGGCGCTCTCGCTGCGCGCCTACCGGTGCGCCGGCTGCTTCAATCGCCGGCACATGATCTGGGCCTGGACGAGCCTGTTCACCGTCATGTTCTCGGACCTGTACGTGCGCCTCTGCGCCATGGGGATCTGGACGGACTGGAGGATCTTTTGAGCGCCGAGCACCGCACCTTCGACTACGACGTCCTGGTGATCGGCGCCGGCGGCGCCGGGCTGCGCGCCGCCATCGAGGCGTCGGCCGCCGGCGTCAAGGTGGGAGTGGTCTCGAAGTCGCTGCTCGGCAAGGCGCACACGGTGATGGCGGAGGGCGGCGTGGCGGCGGCGCTGGCCAACGTCGACGACCGCGACAGCTGGAAGGTCCACTTCACCGACACCATGCGCGGCGGCCAGTACCTCAACAACCCGCGGATGGCCGAGATCCATGCCCTGGAGGCACCCGACCGGGTGCGCGAGCTGGAAGCCTGGGGAGCGCTGTTCGACCGCACCGCCGACGGCCGCATCCTGCAGCGCAACTTCGGCGGCCACCGCTATCCGCGCCTGGCCCACGTCGGCGACCGCACCGGCCTGGAGATGATCCGCACCCTGCAGGACCACGGCATCCACCAGGGGATCGACTTCCACATGGAGCACACGATGACCGCCCTGCTCACCGCGGACGGCCGGGTGGTGGGCGCGGTGGGCTACGACCGCGAGCGCGGCCGGGCGCAGGTCTTCCAGGCGGCGGCGGTGGTGCTGGCGACCGGCGGCATCGGCCGCGCCTACGAGATCACCAGCAACAGCTGGGAGTACACCGGCGACGGCCTGACCCTGGCCTATGACGCCGGCGCCGAGCTGATCGACATGGAGTTCGTGCAGTTCCATCCCACCGGCATGGTGTGGCCGCCGAGCGTGCGCGGCCTGCTGGTGACCGAGGGCGTGCGCGGCGAGGGCGGCGTGCTGCGCAACCGCCTGGGGCGGCGCTTCATGTTCGACGACGTCCCCGATCTCTACCGCAGCCAGACCGCCGACAACGAGGAAGAGGGGTGGCGCTACTGCCAGGGCGACAAGACGGCGCGGCGGCCGCCCGAGCTGCTGACCCGCGACCACGTGGCGCGCTGCATCGTGCGCGAGATCAAGGAAGGCCGCGGCAGCGAGCACGGCGGGGTGCTGCTGGACATCTCGTGGATCGCCAGCCGCCTCCCCAACGCCGCCGAGCACATCCGCAAGAAGCTGCCCAGCATGTACCACCAGTTCAAGGAGCTGGCGGGCATCGACATCACCCGCGAGCCGATGGAGATCGGCCCCACCACCCACTACATGATGGGCGGCGTGCGGGTCGACGCGGAGAGCCAGATGTCGACGGTGCCGGGGCTGTTCGCCGCCGGCGAGTGCGCCGCCGGGCTGCACGGCGCGAACCGCCTGGGCGGCAACTCGCTGTCGGACCTGCTGGTGTTCGGCAAGCGCGCCGGCGAGTTCGCGGCCGGGTTCGCGCGCGAGCATGGCCGGGCGGCGGCGGACCCGGCGCAGGCCGAGGGCGCGGTGGCCGCCATGTTCGCTCCTTTCGACCGCCAGGCGCCCGGGGAGGCGGACGCCGGCCCGTACCAGATCCAGCGCCGCCTGCAGGTGATGATGCAGGCCCAGGTCGGCATCGTCCGCCGGCAGGACGAGATGGAGAACGCCCTGGCGCAGATCGGCGAGCTCGAGCGCGAGGCGGCGGCGGTTGCGGTCGGCGGCAACCGCGAATACAACCCGGGCTGGCACACGGCGCTGGACCTGCGCAACCTGCTGACCGTGGCCGAGGCGGTGACGCGCGCCGCGATCGAGCGCAAGGAGAGCCGCGGCGCGCAGTTCCGCGAGGACTTCCCGGGCAAGGACGAGGCCCTGGGCAAGGTCAATATCGCCATCCGCAAGGGCGCGGACGGCGCAATGACGGTGACGCGCGCGCCGCTTCAGCCGATGAGCGCCGAGGCGCGGCGAATCATCGAGGAGATGAAGTGATGGCGCGGGCGACCTTCAGGATCTGGCGCGGCGACGAGCGGGGAGGCGAGCTGCGCGACTACGCGACCGAGGTGACTCCGGGCATGGTGGTCCTCGATGCCGTCCACCAGATCCAGGCCGAGTCCGCCAACGACCTGGCGGTGCGCTGGAACTGCAAGGCGGGCAAGTGCGGCTCGTGCTCGGCCGAGGTCAACGGCAACCCGCGCCTGATGTGCATGACACGGCTCTCCGACCTGCCGCTGGACCGGCCGGTGACCGTCGAGCCGATGCGCACCTTCCCGCCGCTGCGCGACCTGGTGACCGACGTGTCCTGGAACTTCGCGGCCAAGCGGCGCATCAAGCGGTTCAAGCCGCGGCCGCCGGACGCGCCGGACGGCACCTGGCGGATCGCCCAGGACGACGTCGACCGGGTGCAGGAGTTCCGCAAGTGCATCGAGTGCTTCCTGTGCCAGGACGTCTGCCACGTGCTGCGCGAGCACCAGCTGCAGGAGCGGTTCATCGGGCCGCGCCTCCTGGTGTACGCGGCGGCGCTCGAGATGCACCCGCTCGACGTCGAGGACCGCACCGGCGACCTGCGGCGCGAGCAGGGGATCGGCTACTGCAACATCACCAAGTGCTGTACCAAGGTGTGCCCGGAAGGGATTACGATCACCGACAATGCGATCATTCCTCTCAAGGAGCGGGTGGTGGACCGCTTCTACGATCCGTTGGCGGCGCTGTTGCGGGTGTTCCGTCGCTAGCAGGCGGCAGGCGGCGGCAGGCGGGAGGGTCCGGGAGGTTCAGATAGGAAGGCTGGGCGGCGACGGGGCTGAGGCAGGTACCGGGAAGATGCCGGTAGGAGGCCCACCAGGAGGCGACCATGTTCGAGCTCAAGCCGCTTTCGCGTGAAGCCGTTTCGGCCGCTCTCGAAAAGGCCTACCGTTACCGCCTGCTGCACGAGCCGGTGGAGGCCGAGAGCATCTGCCGCGACGTCCTGGACGTCGATCCCGACAACCAGGAGGCGCTGGTGATGCTGGTGCTGGCGCTGTCCGACCAGTTCGAGGAGCACCTGGGCGCGGCGGCCGCCGAGGCGAAGTCGGTCTTGGGGCGCATTCGCGACGAGTACAGCCGCATCTATCACGCCGGCATCCTGTGCGAGCGGCGCGCCAAGGCGCACCTGAAGCGCGGCGGTCCGCGCGCCGGCCACATCGCCTACGAGTGGCTGCGCGAGGCGATGGACCACTACGACCAGGCCGCCGCCATCCGCCCGCCGGGCAACGACGACGCCATCCTGCGCTGGAACACCTGCGTGCGCGCGCTGCGCAGCAAGCCCGAGCTGGCCCCGGACCTGCAAGAGAGCACTCACCACTGGCTGGAGTAGGATAGGTGCCGCTGGGGGACTGCCAGCCAAGGAGGTGACCATGAGCCAGAACCCGCTACAGAGGCTGTCCGAGCTCGGCCAGAGCGTCTGGTACGACTACATCCGGCGCGACCTCTATCAGGGTCCGGAGCTGCGGCGCCTGATCGAGGAGGACAGCCTGCGCGGGATGACCTCGAACCCGACGATCTTCCAGCAGGCGATCGCCAAGACCGAGCTCTACGACGACGCGGTCCGCCGGCTGGCAGAGTCGGGGCTGCCGCCGGCGGAGATCTTCGAGACGCTGGAGGTCGAGGACGTGAGCCGCGCCGCCGACGCCTTCCGGCCGGTGTACGAGACCCTGGGCGCGGACGACGGCTTCGTGTCGATCGAGGTGGGCCCGCACCTGGCCCAGGACACCGCGGGCTCGATCGCCGAGGCGCACCGGTTTTGGCAGCGGTGCGATCGCCCCAACGTCATGGTCAAGATCCCGGGCACGGCGGCGGGCCTGCCGGCGATCCGGGAGTGCCTCGCCGCGGGCATCAACATCAACATCACGCTGCTGTTCTCGGTCGAGCGCTACCGCGCGGTCATGGAGGCGTATCTCTCGGCGCTCGAGCAGCGGGTGGCGGCCGGCCAGCCGGTGAACCGCCTGCGCTCGGTGGCGAGCTTCTTCGTCAGCCGCGTGGACACCAACGTCGACAAGAAGCTCGACGCGGTGAGCGCCGACACCGCCCGCCCCGAGCGCCAGCGCCAGCTGGCCCGCGAGCTGCGCGGCAAGGCGGCGATCGCCAACGCCCGCCTCGCCTACCGCGCCTTCGAGGAGGTGTTCAGCGGCGAGCGCTTCGCGCGCCTGCGCGAGAAGGGCGCCAGCCGCCAGCGGCCGCTGTGGGCTTCGACCTCGACCAAGGACCCCGCGTACCCGGACCTCTACTACGTCGAGGCGCTGGTCGCCCCGGACAGCGTCGACACGATGCCGCGCGAGACCTTCGACGCCTACAAGGACCACGGCAACCCGCGGGTGCGCATCCACGACGACCTCGACCGGGCGCAGGACGTGCTCGAAAGCCTCTCCGAGCTGGGCGTCGACGAGGGGCAGGTCTACGAGGAGCTCGAGCAGGAAGGCGTCCGCAAGTTCTCCGAGTCCTACGACGCGCTGCTGAAGGCGGTCGAGGAGAAGGAGAAAGCGGTGCGAGTATCCTAGTAGGCTAGACGGCGGGGAAGCGGTTCGCGTATCAGCTGCTGAGGCGGTGTGCGCGCCCGTCTCGCCGTGTCGAGAGAGTCGCCGCCCCATGTATGACGCCTTCTACGGCTTCCAGGAGCCGCCGTTCAACATCACGCCCGATCCGCGCTTCCTGTTCTTCAGCGAGCGGCATCGCGAGGCGTTCAACCACGTCCTGTTCGGCATCCGCGAGCGCAAGGGGTTCATCCAGCTGACCGGCGAGGTGGGGGCCGGCAAGACCACGGTCTGCCGCGCCATCCTCGAGCACCTGGGGCCGTCGGTGCGGACGGCGTTGATCCTCAACCCGTGCCTGACCAGCACGCAGCTGCTGCGCGCCATCCTGGTCGAGCTCGGCCTGAACCCGCCGTCGCGGGCCGACCGCGTGACCTGCCTGGGGCTGCTCAACCAGTTCCTGCTCGAACAGGTGGCGGTGGGCAACGACGTGGTGCTGCTGATCGACGAGGCCCAGGACCTCGACAGCGAGCTGCTCGAGCAGGTGCGGCTGCTGTCGAACCTGGAAACCGATCAGCGCAAGCTGCTGCAGATCGTGCTGGTCGGCCAGCCCGAGCTGCGCGACATGCTGGAGGAGCGGCGGTTGCGGCAGCTGCGGCAGCGCATCACCGTCCGCTATCATCTGACGCCGCTGAGCCGGCTCGAGACCGAGTACTACATTCAGCACCGGCTGCACGTCGCCGGCGGCAACGGCCGCCCCGGCTTCACCCGCTGGGCGATCCGCGCCGTGCACCGCTACTCGGGGGGAGTGCCGCGCCTGATCAACGCCGTCTGCGACAAGGCGCTGCTGTGCGGCTACGTGGCCGGCACCGATCAGCTGGAAGCGCGGCACGTGCGCCGGGCGATCCGCGAGCTGGAGGGGAACATCGTCTCATGAGGCTAGTCCAATGAGCCTGATCGACGAGGCGTTGAAACGGGCGCGACTCGATGCCGCCCGCCAGGATGCGGCGCGCCAGGCCGGCGCCTACCCCGGCGGCGCTGGCGGTCCCGGCCCCGGCGGCCAGCGCGGCGGGTTTGCCTCCCCATGGACGCATATGCCGGCGTCCCGCGGCCGCCGCTCCGAGCTGCGCCGCATCGCGCTCGCCGCCGCCGTGGGGCTGTCGCTGCTCATCGGCGTCGTGGGCATCGTGCTGTTCCTGCGGTCGTCGCAGCCGCCAGGCGCCGGTGCGGCTGGTGGCAACGGCGCCGCTGCGAGCCTCGCCGATCGCGGCGCGGCGGCGACGGCAGCCGGCACGCGCGGGCCCGCGGCTGGCGGCGACGGCCATGAGGCCGGGGCCGCAGCGGACGGGCAGGCGGTTTCGCGGGCTGCGGCCTCGGGGGCGGCGGAGACGGTGCCGCCGGCGGAGAAGGCAGCGAGGCCGGCAGCGGCGCCGGCAACGCCGGCGACTGCCAGGACGGCGGCGGCAAAGACGGCGATGGCTGGCGGCGCGACGGCAATGGCTGGCGACGCGACGGCGACCGTGGCGGCCGAAGATGCGGCATCGGCGGGCGGCAAGCGTGTGGCGGCAGCGCGGGCCGGCGGCGACAGCGGTGCGGCGGCGGCGCCGGCCGCACTCTCGCCGCCACGCCGATCTCCCCGGGCAGCTCCTGAGCCGCCCGCCGGTGCCGGCAGCGGGGACGAGCGTTCGCCCTCGTCGCCCTCGCCTTCGCCTTCGACCCCGGCCGGTCCGGTTTCAGTCCCCGCGGCCTCGCCAACCGGTCCGGGCTCGGCCGGCGGCGGGTCCCAGGCCGGCGCGTCCGCTGTCGGCGCGTCCCCTGCCGCGGCGACTTCCGGCCCCACCGCCACGGCGGGTGCCGGCGCCGGCACCGCCGCCGGTGCCAGCCCCGGGGCCGCCGCCCGGATCATGGCGGACGGCGGCACCTATGTCGGCGAGGTGAGTCTGGCCGACGGCGGCGCCGTCAAGCTCTCCGGGATCGCCTGGTCCGACACCAGCCCGGTGGCGGTGATCAACGGCAAGCTGCTCGGCCCCGGCCAGGGCATCGACCAGGTCACCGTGGACAAGATCGAGCGGGACCGGGTGACGCTGCGCCACCGGTCCGGTGCCCTTTTCTATCTGCGGCTGAACTGACGTCACCCGCTGGCACGAGCGCAAATCCGCGAGCCGGCGAGCCGCGCCGGAGCGATGAGGAAGTGCGAGGAGAAGGAGGAGGAGGAGGACCTGGATGAGCGGCAAGCCGATCACGCACCTGTTCACCGACCTGGGAGGAGTGCTGCTCAGCAACGGCTGGGACCGCCGGCTGCGCCACCTCACCGCCGACCATTTCGGCGTCGATAGCGCCGAGATGGACGAGCGGCACCACCTCACCTACGACACCTACGAGTCGGGCAAGATGGGGCTCGTCGCGTACCTCGACCGGGTGATCTTCTATAAGCCCCGCGAGTTCTCCACCGAAGACGTCATCGCATTCATCCTCGGACAGGCGTGCGCCTTCCCGGAGATGATCGACCTCGTCTGCCGCCTGAAGGCCCGACATGGCATCAAAGTGGCAGTGATCAGCAACGAGGGACGGGAGGTGACGGGCGACCGCATCCGGCGCTTCCGGCTGGACGAGTTCGTCGACTTCTTCATCGTCTCGGCCTACGTCCACTTCCGCAAGCCTGACGAGGACATCTTCCGCGTCGCGCTGGACATCGCACAGGCCGAGCCGCGGCAGGTGGCCTACATCGAGGACCGTCAAATGTTCGTGGAGGTGGCAGCGAGCCTGGGCATGCACGCCATCTGGCATCGCAGCTTCGAGTCGACCCGTGACCAGCTGGCGGCGCTTGGTCTGGCGCTCGACGGGCCGGATACCGCCGGGAAGGAGGCGACCTGATGGCGGTCCAGGCAGTGCCGAGCGCGTTCGTGATCTTTGGCGGCGGCGGCGACCTCACCTGGCGCAAGCTGGTGCCGGCGCTCTACAACCTGTGGCTCGACGGCGCGCTGCCGCAGGGCTTCGAGGTGATCGCCATCGACGCCCGCGAGATGACCGGCGAAGACTTCGTCGCCCACCTGCGCGACGGCATCGACCGCTTCAGCCGGCAGGGCAAGGCCGACGACGAGGGGTGGCGGCAGTTCAGCTCCCACCTCTCCTACGTGCGCGCTGACTTTGCCGATGCCGCTGCCTTCGAGGCGCTGGCGGCGCGGCTGGCCGATCTCGATCGCGGCTGGGGGACGGCGGCGATCCGCGTCTTCTATCTGGCGACGCCGCCGACCGTCGTCAAGCTGGTGGCGGCCAGCCTGCGGCAGGCGGGGCTCACCGCCGACCGCGAGCACGTCCACATGGTCTGTGAAAAGCCGTTCGGCCATGACCTGGACAGCGCGCGCGAGCTCAACGCGTACCTGACCCAGGCCTTCGACGAGTCACAGATCTACCGTATCGATCACTACCTCGGCAAGGACCCGGTGCAGAACATCCTCGCCTTCCGCTTCGCCAACTCGGTGCAGGAACCGCTGTGGAACCGCCGCTACATCGACTCGGTGCAGATCACCGTCGCCGAGACGGTGGGGGTCGAGAACCGCGGCGGCTACTACGACAGCGCCGGCGGGCTTCGCGACATGGTGCAGAACCACCTGGTGCAGCTGCTCTGCCTGGTGGCGATGGAGCCGCCGGTGACCTTCGCCGCCGACGAGCTGCACAACAAGAAGATGGACGTGCTGCGGGCGGTGCGGCCGATCCGCCCCGAGACCGTGTCACAGGTGGCGGTGCGGGGTCAGTACACGGCGGGCTTCGTCGATGGCCAGAAGGTGCCCGGCTACCGCGGCGAGCCCGGCGTCGATCCGCGCTCCCGGACCGAGACGTTCGTCGCGCTCAAGCTGTTCGTGGACAACTGGCGCTGGCAGGACGTGCCCTTCTACCTGCGCACCGGCAAGCGCCTGCCGGGGACCGCGTCGGAGATTTGCATCCAGTACCTCCCGGTGCCCCACCAGACCTTTCCGCCCGCGGCGGTCGATGGCATTCAGCCCAACCGGCTGCTGCTGCGCATCCAGCCAGACGAAGGCATCGTGCTGCGCTTCCAGGCCAAGCGCCCGGGCTCGGGCATGCGGCTGTCCACCGTCGAGACCCGCTTCAGCTACCGCACCGCCTTCCACACGCCGGAGCCGGAAGCCTACGAGACGCTGCTGCTCGACGTGATCCGCGGCGATGCCACGCCGTTCATGCGCGGCGACCAGGTGGACGAGGCATGGAAGCTGGTGATGCCGATCCTCGAAGCCTGGGGCGAGCGCGACGCCAGCGATCTCGCCACCTACCCGGCCGGCACCTGGGGGCCGGAGGCGGCCACCAACCTCATCGCCCGCGACGGCCGCGTCTGGCTCGTGCCGAGCGCCCTGACCGACCAGGAAGAGAGATTGCAGCCGGCCTAGCGGCGGTGCGCCGGCCTGGCGACGGAGCCGCCGGCCAAGCTGTCGTCCTATCGAGCGTCTCGCCTGGCGCTCACCTGGGCCCGGACGCTGCGCGGCCCTGCTGCGCCAGCCACTGGACCAGCCGCGCGGCGTCGGGATGCATGGATCCCTCGTGCAGCCGCACCGCCTGCGAGCGGCCGCCGTCGTCGATGCTCAGGTCGTACTGGAAGGCGTCGCGCGCCGGGCCGGGTGCAGGCGCGGCGGCGGGCTGCGCCGTCCCCGATCCGGCCGGCGGCTCGAAGAGGCGCGCCCGAGTCACCAGCTGCTCGAGCTCGCGGGCCTTGTCGGCGGGCAGCTGCTGCGAGTCGATCTCTACGGGCGGCGTCTGCAATCCCGCGAAGCCGCCCGAACGGCGCAGCCGAATGCGCATCGGCACCTCCTCGCGGGCAGCCTATCGCGCCCGTGGATGGCCCCGCAATCGGCCCGGGGAGGTAGGCGTACCGAGCCGGCATGGCGAAGAATGACGTCGAGCCGGCAGCCGCGGTACACCGCCATCGCGGCGCCTGCAGGCGTCGCTGGTACGCCAGGCGCTACAGATTCATTCGGTACATGCCACTGGTACAGGCCATCCGATCACGGCCGCCTGGGCCGCTTCGGCTTCGCCGGTGCGGGCTTCGACCGCACAGCGGCCCGCCGCCGCCTGGCACTTGCCGGCCCGGGCTTGGAGGACGCCCGAGCCTTGGCTGCCGGCTGCTGGGCCCGGCGGGGCTTGGCCGCCGGCTGGCGAGGCTTGGCGGCGGGCCGCCGCGGGGTCGCGGCCTGCGATTGCGCAGCGGGGCGGGGCTTGCGGGCCGGTGGCTTCGGCTTGGCCGGCGATGCCTGCGGTGCGGTCTGCGGTACCGCTGGTTTCGGCTTGGCCGGCGATGCCTGCGGCGCGGCCTGCGGTACCGCTGGCTTCGGCTTGGCTGGCGATGCCTGCGGCGCGGCCGGTGCCGGCGGCGGCTGAGACGCCGGCTGGAGCGCCGGCGCCGCGGTGACCGCTGCTGTCGGTTGCGGTGCCGCGGCGGTCACGACGCCGAGACCGACGGCTTGCCAGGCTGCGCGCAGCTGGTCCGCCACCGGCGCGCCGTAGAGCTGGGCGGCGACCTTGCAGGTCTTGTTGGCGCAATCCTGGAAGGTGTCGTTCGGCCCCAGCTCGTGGAGCAGGGTCGTGTACCAGATGTGCCCGGCCTGCTCCCAGGCGTTGCCGCCGAGGCTGATCGCGAAGTTGTAGAAGGCCTTGTTGGGAATCCCCGAGTTGATGTGCACACCGCCGTTGTCGTCCTCGGTGTCGAGGTAGTTCTTCATGTGATCGGGCTGCGGATCGTGCCCGAGCGTCGGGTCGTCGTAGGCGGTTCCCGGCGCCTTGAGCGAGCGGATTGCGACGCCCTGGATGCCTGGCATCAGGAGGCCTTGGCCGATCAGCCAATCGGCATCGGCGGCGGCCTGCTGGTTCACGTACTGCTTGACCAGGCTCCCGAACACGTCCGAGAAATGCTCGTTCAAGGCTCCCGACTGACCCTGGTAGGCGAGGTTGGCCTCGTGCTGGGTGATGCCGTGGGTGAGCTCGTGGGCGATGACGTCCACCGACACCGTGAAGCGGGTGAAGAGGGTGCCGTCGCCGTCGCCGTAGATCATCTGCTGGCCGTTCCAGAAGGCGTTGTTGTAGCCGGAGCTGTAGTGCACCGACGAGTCCAGGCGCATGCCGCGGCCGTCGAGCGAGTTGCGCTGGAAGACCGCCTGGTAGAAGTCGTAGGTCAGGCCGGCGCTGTCGTAAGCCTCGTCGGCCGCCTTGTCGCCGGTCGGCGCCTGGCCCTCGGAGCGCACCAGGTTGCCGGGCAGCGTCGTCTGCTGCTGGGCGTCGTAGACGTTACGGCGCTTCGTGCCGGCGGGCGTCGCGGCCAGCATGGCGACGGCGTTGAGCACCTGCCGCTGCCCGCGAAACCGCTCGGACATGTTCAGGGCGCGAAATGCCAGGTCCTTCTGCTTGGGGGTGCCGTTTTCGGCAATCTTGCGCAGAACGTGAGGGGGAATGATGTTGCAGTGGACGTGGCGGAACGGCTGGTCGCACATGTTCGACCTCCTTATCCAGAAAGAGAGCAATCTCCTATTTTAACGCCTCCAGCCCGGAGTTGCCCTCACCCGGGTCGATGGCGGCGAGGCTGAAGGGTGGATCTGTAGGCGCGAAGTATGCTCTAGTACCAGCAGGGGCTGAAGAACCTTATTCACTTCATCGATGGAGCTACCTCGTGCGCAAAAAGACCAGGAAGCTGACGTTGCGGCGTGAGACCGTCAACCGCATGACCCGTCCGGACCTTGGAAAGGCGAACGGCGTGGCCGGCTGCCCGAGCACGAAATGCTCGCTCCCGCCCGGCTGCGCCACGGCCACCGTTTGTACGAACAACTGCACGGACTTTTGCTCGTACAACTAAGGGGCCGGCGGGGACGGCAACACGCTAGGCTAGTACCCCCACTACCTTCGGCCCGCCCCACGCATCCGACCGATCAGGATGCGCTACGATCGCGGCGCCATGCGCCAGACTTCTCTGCTCATCGCTGCCTGCCTGATCCTCGCCGGCGCGTTGCCGGTTCCTTCCCTTGCGGCGCCGGTCGGCGCCGCTGCCATCAAGGTGGCGCCGGTCGGCGCCGCTGCCATCAAGGCGGCGCCGGTCGGTAAGCCGGCTCCCGCGGGCACGCAGCTACCGACCGGCGTACGCCTGGACCCGGCGGGCCACTCGTCCGACCTCGGCAACATGCCGCTCGCCATGGCCATGGCGCCCGAAGGCGACCGCGTCGTCGTGCTGCTGGCGGGCTGGCGCGAGCAGGGCTTCCAGGTGGTGGAGACGAGCAGCGGGAAGATCTTGCAGACGGTCGAGCTGCCGGCGGCGTTCCTGGGGCTGGCCTTTTCGGCCGACGGCCACACCCTGTACGTTGCCGGCGGCTACGAGGACGTGGTCTACCGCTTCGATTGGCAGGCGGGCGCGGCTGCCCCCGCCGGCGCCATCTCGCTCGCCGACGGAAAAGACACGAAGAAGGGCAGCCGCTACCCGGCCGGGCTGGCCCTGTCGCACGACGGCAGGACGCTGTACGTCGCCGAGAACCTCGCCGACACCCTGGCCGTGGTCGATCTGGCGAGCGGCAAGGTGCTGCAGCGGCTGCCGGCCGGCCATTATCCTTACGCCGTGGCGGTGGGCGGCGGTGGCGAGGTGTACGTGTCGGCCTGGGGCGGCGACACCGTCTCCATTTTCGCCCCCGCCTCGGGCGCCGGGCCGGTGGCCGGTGGCGCGGCGGCCTCGGCCTCCCGCGCCGGCGAACCGGCGCCGCCTGTGGCCGCCCCCGCGAGCCTGGTCGCGGCGGACCGCATCCAGGTCGGGCGGCACCCGTCGGCGCTGCTGCTGAGCGCCTCGGGCGCGCGCCTGTTCGTGGCCTCGGCGAGCACCGATCGCGTGGCGGTGGTCGATACCCGGACGCGGCGGGTGGTGGCGCAGCTCGCCGACCCGCCGCCCGCCGGACCGGCCGAAGGCAGCACGCCGAGCGCCCTGGCGCTCACCGCCGGCGGCCGCCGCCTGCTGGTGGCCGAGTCCGACAACAACGCGGTCGCCGTCTTCGACCTGGCCGCCGAAACCGCGGGCGCCGCGCCGCCGCCGCCTGGCCGCTCGCGCGCCGGCCACTCGCGCGCCGGCCGAGTGCCGGCCGGCGGCGACCGCCTCGCCGGCCGTATCCCGGTCGGCTGGTACCCCACCGCCGTGCTGGCGGCGGGCCCCTCGCTGCTGGTCGTCAACGGCAAGGGGCGCGGCACGGGTCCCAATCCCGCCGGACCGCACATCGGAGAGGCGAAGCGGGACCCGCGCAGCTACACCCTTGGCCAGACCAGCGGCACGCTGACCGTGCTGGCGGCGATGCCGGGTCCGGCGGCGCTGGCCGTGCTGGACCGGCGGGTGGCCCGGGCCAATGGCTGGGATGCGGCGAAGGCGGCGCGGCGAGCCGGCGGCCACGCCCGCTCGCTTTACCCGCCGCTACGGCACGTGGTCTTCATCATCAAGGAGAACCGCACCTACGACCAGGTCTTCGGCGACCTGCCGGGCGGCGACGGCGATCCGCGGCTGCAGTTCTTCACCGGCGCCGAGGCGCCCAATCACCGCGCCCTCGCCGCGCGCTTCGGGCTCTTCGACCACTTCCTCTGCAACGGCGAGGTGAGCACCCAGGGGCATTCCTGGTCGACGTCGGCCTATTCGACCGACTACATCGAGAAGACCACCCCGTCCGGCTACTCCTCCCGGCGCGCCGAAGACCCCGACGAGGAGCCCGCGCCCTTCCCGGCAGGAGGCTTCCTTTGGGACCTGGCCCGCGCCCGCGGCCTGGGCGCGCGGGTCTATGGCGAGCTGGCGAAGGCGGTGAATGAGCCGTCGGGAACCACCGTCTACCGCTCGACCGTGCCCTCGGCGGCGCCCTACACCAGCCCGACCTACCCGGCGTGGGACCTCGACATTCCCGACCAGCGGCGGGCCGATGCCTGGCTCGCGGAGCTTGCGGCCTTCGTCGAGCAGGGCCGGATGCCGGCGCTCGAGGTCCTCCACCTGCCGAACGACCATACTTCGGGCACCAGTCCCGGCAAGCCGACGCCGCGCGCCTACATGGCCGACAACGACCTGGCGCTGGGCCGCATCGTCGAGGGCCTGAGCCATTCGCCGTTCTGGAAGGACACGGTGGTCTTCGTGGTCGAGGACGACGCCCAAAACGGGCCCGACCACGTGGACTCCCACCGGGCGCCGCTGCTGGTGATCTCTCCTTACAACCGCCCCGGCGGTGTGCACCGCTTCGCCAACACCACCGACGTGCTGGCGACGATCGAGGAGATCCTGGGCCTGGACGCCCTGTCGCAGTTCGACACCTTCGGGCGCCCCCTGCACGGCATTTTCGCCGCGGCTCCCGACCTCACGCCATACCAGGCCCTGGTCCCGGCCCAGGCGCTCACCGACGTCAATCCGCCGAGCGCCCCGGGCGCCCACCAATCCCTGAAGCTCGACTTCAGCGCCCCTGACGCCGCCCCGGCGGCCGAGCTCAACGCGATCCTGTGGCGGACGCTCAAGGGCGGCGAGCCCTATCCGGCGCCGGCCCGCATCTCGACCCTGGACGTGCAGCGCGGCTTCTGACGATCCTGGCGGTCGCCGGCGCGGGCAACAGCCGGGGGTCGTGGTCGAGGATGGCGGGGGGGCGCGAGCGTCCCGAGCGGGGGGTGCGGTCGTGCGGCTGTTATGCTTCTCGCGAGGGGGAGGGTGTGGACTTTGGCGCGGTGCTGCAGACGGTTTCCGCGTTCCTGGAAGGCAAGAACGGCATGGCATGGGCGAGCGCTACGATGGCATCGAGCAGACCCTCTGAGCTGCTGAACGACGAAGACCTGCCGACGACCCGCCAGGATGTCGAGGCCCTGCGCGAGCGGCGTCCGCGAGCAGGCAGCAACTGGCTGGAAGATCTCGCCACCCTCGCCGCCCTGGCGCCGCAAGCTGCCAGGACACTGCGGGAACGGCCGACGTTCGCCGGTCTGCCTCCCTTCGAGCTGTAGGTGAGGGCGGCCCCGAGGGCAGGCAGGAGAGGGAGAACTCGACCTCGTCCTTCCCGACCGTCACCCATTCCACGATGGCCTGGACGATCGCCCGCCGTTCCGGAAGGGGGATCTCGAACCAGCGGGCGGAGAGGTCGTCCGCGGCGGAGACGACATCGCACGGTCGCCGGGGCCGATCACTGGCCCTCACAGCACCAGGAGATGGCGCTTCTCCGCCCCCAGGGCCGCGGTCGTGGGCACCGAACGATCGAACGTGACGAACCGGCCTCCTCGCTCCACAGCAAGAGCGAGGAGGTAGACATCGGTCACCTGGCGAGGTCCGTGGACGCGGCTCGCGTCGATATGTCCCCCGTCCAGGAAGCTCATGGATGAAGGCCAGAACTCGTGGTGCTCCGTCTCTGTCGCTCGGCGCAGAAGCTCGACCGCTGCCATCGCAGAGACCGGGCTCGGATAGCGGGGCTGGCTGACCACGCGGATAAAGCCGTTCTGCGTCACGGCGCACGAGGCCCAGCCCAAGTGGATCTCGGTCGAGATCCACTCGCGGGCGCGACCGTGATCGACGTGATCGCGATCGAGCAAGGCGAGCAGCACGTTGATGTCGAGCAGAGCGCGCACTATTCGAGATCCTCCTCGCGGAGACGGTCGACCAACTCGTTCGAGATGACGGCGCCCCGGCGGGGGAGAGGCTGGAAGCCGTGGAAGGCTTCAGGTTCGGCGGTGTGGCCGGCGTGGCCCTGCCGGGTCAAGGCTTCGCGGGCGAGGTCGGAGAGCACCTCCCCTGAACTGCGCCTCTGCCGGCGGGCTCTCTCCTTCACCGCCAGGAGGACGTCATCCGCTATTTCGAGTGTGGTGCGCGGATGCGTGCATCATCCGCCATACCACTCTCAGTGGACGCCTGCGCCCCGACTCAGGCGACCGCGACGGGGGCGCGACGGCTTCGCCGTCGCCAGCGAAGCCATGCATCCATTGCGAGGGGACAGGGATCGTGATGTATCGTGGTACTGGCGGAGTGGGCCACCAAGTGCTTGCCATGGTGTATGCCCATGGCAGCCCATGGCGTAGACCCACCCAGTCGTGATCGTCGATACAAAGCTCTTCACGGCGAAGGCCATCGAGCTTCTGTCGGACGAGGAGTACCGAGCGCTCCAACGATACCTCGCGGGCCGGTCGCCGCCACTCTCCTCGCAGTGACGGCACTTACTCACCGCTTCGCCGATGCTTCCGCACTGCCAGTACATCGGCGCCATAGTTTCTGCGCCAGTTGTGAAAGCCGCAACCGGCACCGGTCTCGAGCGTCCAGATCCAATTGTCGTTCTTCTGGTCTGAGCTCCAATATCTGCCAAACGCATTGGTCCTTGGCAGCGTCTCTGGTTGAAGAAGCCGATCGATGCAGAAACCTCCTTCCCTGTGATCTAATCGCGTATTGTAAAGGATGGATCGATCTTCGGGCTTGAGGATCGACGCCAACTCCTCCGTCGTCGGCAGATGCCACTTTTCTTGGCCCAGAGATGGGTCACGGTTCAGCCGCTGCACGAGCAGAGATGCCTGCTCCCAGGTGCGCTCGTCCTCGGCATCCGCGACATACCAGTCGAGGCCTGTGGTGCGATCCTCGATGATGCGCGGTGCCGAAGTGCTCAAGGGGACGTATTCACCTGCCACCTCCGCGGTAGCGATCCACTGCGGCCATTGCGAGGATCCGATTACACCTTGGAACCCGGCGGAGCGCAAGCCCGTGATGAGCTCCGCAGCCGCGAGGGTTCGCGGCATGTCGCGCAATGGGAGGAGGGGCAGATAGCGTTGGTACTTGCCCGAGGCTGGCGTGACAACAAGTTCGTAATCCGCCCAACTGTCATTTGGCGTCGATGAGGTAGCGAGGTCGCGTATGCCGGACGCATCGCCTTGTGACGCCGGGGACTGCGACGGGTCCGGGTTTGCACGCTGGGGCTGCGCTTCCTCGCGCGTCGGTGCGGGGTCCGCTGAAGTCGCGGCCGAAGGTGTCGGGCCTCGTACTAGTGATAAGAGATCTCGAAAAGGCCAGTGGTCGTAAAGAAATGTTGCGACGACTCCTGCGAGCACGGAGGAGAGGAAAATCCCCAGCCAGTGGGCCTTGAAGAAATTGGACCCTCTATTGCCATCCATGGAGTGACTCTCGCTATGACGCAAGCGCTACCGGGAATTGGGGCGGCCAGGGCCGCGAACACAGCGCACATATAGCGAGTACCAAGGAGCAAAATCATAGTCGCTCTCGCCGGAATTAAACTGCACATACCAGTGCAGGTTGAGTGTGGACGTAGTTGCCGACCAGTAGCGGTTGGGCTTAAGGTATGAGAATCGTGACTTCAAGAGATAGGCGGAGCGAAGCTCCGTGATTGTCGGGAGCCGCCAGTCGGTGAACCCTCCGAGGTCGAGCGATCTGCAATAACGAACAGCTCCTTCCCAGTCTTGCAGCTTGCCATTGGGCGGGGTGCCCCAATATTCGTAAAACGGCTTGATATGGGTGTCGGTGTAGTCATCGTCTTGCCAGGTCAGTCGCGTGGAAGGGTCAAATACGAGATCGCGCTCACGGCTACTTGGTCGTGGCGTAGTGTCTGGAGCTGTGCTCTTTAACGTTGCGGGCATAAGAGATAGATGATTATAAATAAATGTGGCCGCCAGGCCCGCTAGCACCGAGGAGATGAATATCCCCAACCAGTGGTCACGAAAAAAAGTGTGGCGCTGCTAGCTTGTCGGGCATGATCTCGCCCTTCCTACGTAGGTTCGAACTCGCTGCAAGAGGTCGATCAACGTCGTCGGCGTCGGGTGCAGCAGAAGTCCCGCGTGCTCGCCAAGCGGGTGTGAGCCATGTCAGCAAGGGAGACGCTGAGCAGGGCGGATCGACCATTCATCGTAGAATACCTGGGCACCTGCATCGCGAAGATCCCTTGCAGGTTTTGCAACGAGGCGCTTTTTGTCCGAGGACGTGTGCGAGACAAATACGCTAGGAGAGCTGCCATGACAAACCCTTGCTGGTGGGATGCCTGGTCGCCTATGACCCTTGCTGTGACCCACTCGCGTCGTCGTGCGACTCAGAGCGGCAGGACACAGATCCGGTTCACCCATTCTTCAGGGTCGCTCGCCGCCCAGATCATGATGAGCTGTTCAACCGCATCTGGTACCGGAAGGCGTTGGGGGATCAGCAGGACGCCCGGGCTCTGGCTTGACTGCACGAACTCGCCGAAGTGCCGGGGCATCGTTTTCAGGTCGTGGCTCACGAGCACCCTGCCGGCCTCGGCAGAGGCCGCCAAGACCTCCTTGTCCGGGAGGGCCACCAACCCCGCCTCGGCGGCGCTCCGGAAATCCACCGCCGGCTCCTGGCGAGCCACGGCCAAGAGGATCACCCGCTTGAGGTCAGCGTCCGCTTGGTAGCGGACGGTCACGACTTGCGCTGTCGCGCGCTGGCGAGCTTCTGGTAGAACGCCGGATCTGCCCGGCGGGTTTTTTCGCGGACGCGCTCCGCCTCCAGCTCACCCTCGCGCAGATAGGCGTCGATCTCGGCGCGGTGCGCCAGGTAGTAGGTGATCGCGCCATAGACCTGTTCGAGGCTCAGCACAGGGAACCACTGGACGATGGTCTCCGGGGTCTGGCCTTCTAGGAACGCATACACGATGGAATCGAGGGAGACCCGCGTGCCGCCAACGCGGTAAGCGCCCTCCTGCTGCGACACATAATCTTCGCTCTTCATCGTCCCGGAAGATCTTACACGATTCGCGCCACGAACCGCCGAGCGGGGGCCTCCCCGAGAGTCCACCGGCCGCCTCCACCTCGCCCGATCAGCGTACCACCCGGGGGCACCGATGAGCCAAGGATGTTGGCGAGAGCCGTTGCTCTTTCGACAGCCAAGATCAGGGCAAGGCCGTCCTCAAAATGAGACGGCAAAAGGGCAACGCAACCCTGGGGTTGGGTGCATCATTTCTCACTGGCCCTTCGTGGCCAGATTCCCGCCCGGCTACGCCGCTGAACCCCTGACCGTAGGCCTCCAATCGTGCTGTCGCTGATGTGCTTACCCATGGGAGATCGCCGGCCTGACGGCCGTCACCAAGATCGCTCTTATCGGCGCCAGGAACAAGAGAAGGGGGCAGCCGCGCCAGACCGGGCAACTGGCTGGGCCGGGGCCGCGCCAGAGGCTGTAACGCTTGGGGGGTGGCAAGCGCCAGATCCGTTCGAGGTGCCGCGATTCGAGGCGCCCGGTTCAGGGAGCAAACGTCATGATGGCGGCCTACGGCGTGCCGTCGACGGACGTGCAGGGGCTTCAGAGCCACGGACGCGCGGCCGTCGTGATCGGCGCGGGACCGGCCGGCCTGATGGCCGGACTGACGATCCGGCACGAAGGCTACGCCCGAGTCATCGTCCTAGAGAAGCGCTCTCACTTTACGCGGATGAACGTCGTGAACCTTCATCCCGAGTCGCTCTGCGTCTTCAAGCGCCTGGGCTTGCTCGATCGGTTCCTCGAGACGGCATCGCGGCTGGTGGATCACCAGACCCACGTCTTCATCGACGGCGATGAGCTGTTCAATTTCAGCGATCACGGATTCGAGGCTGTGGTGGATCCGAACGCCCGCTTCGACGCGGATGACGTGCTCGCCGGTTTCAGGAATGAAACTGTGTACAGCATCAATCTGGCCGATCTGCAACGCCTGCTGGCTCAAGCCGCTCTCGAACGTGGCATTCAGATCCTCTCTCCCGTCGAAGGCAGGCTCCAGCCGCGAGGCGATGGCAGCTACGCCGTAGCTGTGTACCAGAACGAGATCGGCGACCCGGTGGCGATCCTTCACCCGGGGCTGGTGGTCCTGGCCGAGGGCGCCAAGGGCATGATGGTGCGCGAGCTCGCAGGCGAATGTGATACCGGTGCAACCCTGTGGCCCAACGAGAATTGGGTCATAGGGAACGTTCGCTGCCACCCGCGCGAGGGCTTGTCGCAGCTGCTGTTCGAATTCGATCGACGGTGCAAGAAGCTGACGATCAGCAATTGCATCTACCTTCCGAAGAGAGGCGAAGTGAATATCGCGGTGACGGTCGACGATCCGCGCATGGACCCGGCCAGCATCCGCGAGCTGGTCGCGACGCAGGCAGCGAAGACCCTGGCGACCACCGGTGTGCCGTGCGGTAGGTGTGAGCCGGTCTGGCACTCGCCGCGCGCCGTGCGCATCGTTGGCCGCTCAGCGCGGCATTGCCGCATCGGCCGTAACGTCGTGCTGGTAGGCGACAGCGTGGGCTCCAACTCGCCGGTGGCGGCGCTGGGTTGCACGCTCAGCACGTCGGCGTACTCGTATGCGCTGAGGCATCTGGTCCATGACCTGGAGGGCTGCGCCGAGGCGGCCTTGGCCCGCTACGAGGAGCGCGCGAGGGCCTGCGTCGCACGCTGGCACCACAAGGTCGATGAGATCCGGGCCGCGGTCGAGGCTGACTTGCGCGCCAAGAGCCGCCACCTCCTCGGGCAGGAAAGGCGGCGTCAGCCGTTGCCGGAGCCCCTATGACCCACGAGATCCCACATTCCATCATCCGCGGGGGCTGGCAGCTCGCTCCCGGCCACCAGCTTGGAGACACCGCAGCCGATGGGCTGAAGCCGATCCTTCACGCCATCGAGTCGGGTTTCCGGGTGTTCGACTGCGCCGACATTTATCCCGGTGTCGAGGCATGGCTCGGGGAGGCGCGCGCACGCGCCGCCGAGAGCGGCATCGCGATCCGCGTGCACACCAAGTGCGTGCCCGACCGCGACGCACTGCGCGATCTGAAGTTCACGGACGTCGAGGCCATCGTTGATCGGTCCCTGCGCCGGCTTCGTTGCGGCACGCTCGACCTGGTGCAGTTCCATTGGTGGGACCACGCGGTGCCGCGCCACATCGAGGTGCTTCAGTGGCTGGATTGCCTGCGCCAGGGCGGCAAGCTTCGCGCTATCGGCCTGACGAACTTCGATCACGCCCGGCTGCAGCAGATCCTTGATTCGGGCATCGAGGTCCACTCGATCCAGGTCCAGCATTCCCTGGTCGACAGGCGGATCGAGCCTGACCTCCTGCCGCTATGCCGCGAGCGTGGCATCAAGGTGTACACCTATGGCGGCCTGCTCGGGGGCTTCCTGGGCGAAGCCTGGCTGGACCTCCCGAAACCGCCGGCCCTTGCGAATCGCTCGCTCGTCAAGTACCAGCTCATCATCGAGGACTGGGGCGGGTGGGATCGTTTCCAGGGCTTGGTGAGCCAGCTCAGGTCCATTGCGGATGCGCACGAGTGCCGCGTCGCTCAGGTGGCGATCGCTGCCCTGCTGGCGCCTGGCCACAGCGATGCGGTCATCGTCGGCATCAGCCCGCGCCGCTTTCGCGAGCAGAACGCAGAGCTGGCCAAGCCGATCGCGCTGAGCCCGGATGAGCTGGCCAAGCTCTGGTCGTGGGAGTGTCCACTGACCGGTGGCGTGTACGAGTTGGAACGCAGCAGCCAGAAGCATGCCTCGATCATGAAGTACAACCTCAACCGCGAGGCCGATGGCCCACGAGCATGACGGTAAGATCGTTGGACCCCCGGCGGCGCGGCCGTAGCTGTTGGGCGGTCTTATTGAGCTCAGCCGAGTAGTTTCAGACCATGTGACGCGGCGAAGTGGCGGAAGTCGCCGTCCCGGCTGACCAGGGCTACATCGTGGTCCAGGCAGCTCTGAGCGATGAGGGTGTCGGCAAGCCTGGCCTTCAGCTTCCGAGACAGGATCTCGGACCGCAGGGCACCGGCCCTCTTCCAGTAACCCTCCGTGATCTCGAGGAGAGGGAGGTCCTCGAGCAGCGCGGCGACTTGCCGCGGGAGCTGCGGATCGCTCAGCAGCTCCGTGAGGACGACCGGCGCCAGACAGGCCTGGCTATCCCTCAGCGCTCTGCCCACCAGGTCGGCATCCTTGCCGGGGGCGCCCTGGAAGAAGGCGATCCAGGCGCTGGTGTCGATCGCGATCACCGATCCTCCCTCAGCTGCCCGAGGTCAATGGACAGCGGCACCTTGCCCCTGAGCCGAAGAAGCTCCTCGTAGGCCCGGCCAGCAGCCACCAGCTCCAGTCCACGCCGAATGGTGGCGGTGATTCCAGCCCCGGTCGCCTCCTGTGCCTTCCGCAGAAGCTCCCGGGGCAATCCAACGGTGATCTTTCGGGTTGTTTCCATGGCGGCTCAGCGTACCATATCGAAGACCATAGATCGATATGGCGTCGGTGACGCTGGTGACGCTGGGGTTGAAGTCGATGCAGGTCCTGGGCGTATATATTCCGGTGGGTTCGTGGGGCTTCACCATGCTCCGGGGATGAACCAGAAGCAGCGCCCCGGACCCCGCGGCGGCGAACCCTGCCGCGGGTGCGCGTCGAGAGCCCCGCTTGGAAAGGAACACGCCATGAAAGCTGCAACAAAGGGCACGCAGAAGTCCGCCAAGAGCTCCGCGGCGGCCGCAAAGAACCCCAAGGGATTCACGGACGAGGAACGAGCCGCGATAAGGGAGCACCTCCAAGAGCGCCGCGGCCGGCGCGCGGACGAGGGGGACGGGGAAAACGCCGTGCTCGCGAAGATCGCCGCGCTGCCGCAGCCGGATCGCGCCATGGGCGAGCGCCTCCATGCCATCATCAAGGCGCATGCGCCGGCCCTCTCGCCGAGAACCTGGTACGGGATGCCCGCGTATGCCAAGGACGGCAACGTCGTCTGCTTCTTCCAAAGCGCGCAGAAGTTCAAGACGAGGTACGCGACGTTCGGCTTCAGCGACAAGGCGAACCTCGACGAAGGCCACATGTGGCCGACCGCCTTCGCGCTCAAGGAGCTGACCGCCGCCGAAGAGGCGAAGATCGTCGCGCTTTTGAAGAAAGCGGTGAGCTGAGGACTGGGTCAGCGCCCCAGGAGGTGAAACCGCAGCAACGCCAGGACATCGCGGATGATCTGGCGAGAGCCTTCGCTGTCGCGCCCGCGCCAGGGTTCACGAACCTGAACGTCTTGGCCTCATCGGCCGCGCTCGTGGACCCGTCGAGGTCGAGCCTTCGCGCCTCGGACTCTGCGGTGGCGCGATCCCATGGAAGAGGACCCGGAGCGGCAGGGCGCTCGACGGAGGGAATGCTATGCTGCCGGCCCACCGGGCGGGAGCGCGAGCGGGATGCTGGAGCGAAAGGTTGGCGATGAAAGGCATCGGGGTTCAAGGTTCGCGCGCGTTCCTGCTCATCTGGCTGGGACAGCTGGTGTCGATCACCGGCTCGGCCCTGACCAGCTTCGCGCTGGGCGTCTGGGTTTACAGCCGCACCGGATCGGTGACGAAGTACTCGCTGCTGCTGCTCGCGACCGCCCTGCCTGGCATTCTGCTGTCGCCGTTCGTGGGGGCGCTGATCGACCGCTGGGGCCAGCGGTCGGCGCTGCTGGTGAGCGACGGCGGCGGCGCGCTCGTGGCGGTGTCGCTCGTGCTGCTGTTCTTCTCGGGGCGGTTGCAGATCTGGGAGCTTTACGTGCTGCTCTCGATCTCGTCGGTCTGCCGCGCCGCCCAGCTGCCGGCGTTCATGGCGTCGATCAGCCTGCTGGTGCCGAAGGCCCAGTTCGGACGGGCGGGAGGCATGGTGCAGATCGTCCAGGCGGTGTCCCTGGTGGTCGGGCCGGCGGCCGGCGCGGCCCTGCTGGCGCTGACCTCGGTCGCGGGCGTCATCCTGATCGACTTCGCGACGTTCCTGTTCTCGCTCGCCACCCTGACGCTGATCAGGGTGCCGCCGCCGCCGCCGCTGCCTGAGGGAGCGGGCCGGCCGTCCCTGCTGCGCGAGGCGGCCGCGGGCTGGAGCTTCATCCGGGAGCGGCCGGGCCTGATCGGCTTGCTTGGGTTCTTCTGCGTCGTCAACTTCAACATCGCCGTGGTGCAGACGCTGATCACGCCGATGATCCTGGACTTCTCCAACCCGGCGACGCTCGGCACGGTGCTCTCGGTGGGCAGCGTCGGCATGCTCCTGGGGAGCATCGCGATGAGCGCCTGGGGAGGTCCGCGGCGGCACGTCCACGGAGTGCTGGGCTTCGGCATCCTCTTCGGCCTGGGGCTGTTCGCGAGCGGTCTGCGCGCCGCGGCGGCGCTGATCGCTGCGTCGTTCTTCCTTTCGCTCTTCACCGTGCCCTTCGTCAACGCTTCGAGCCAGGCGATCTGGCAGTCCAAGGTGCCGCCGGCGATCCAGGGGCGGGTGTTCGCGGTGCGGCAGATGATGGCCTGGTCCGCGATCCCGATCGGCTACCTGCTGGCCGGTTCGGTGGCGGACCGCGTCTTCAAGCCCTTGCTGCGGGCCGGGGGGCCGCTGGTCCCGACGCTGGGCCCGCTGCTCGGCGTCGGTCCGGGGCGAGGCATCGGCCTGCTGTTCATGCTCTTGGGGTGCACCACGATCCTGACCTGCCTGCTGGGCTATGCCTTTGCGCCGCTGCGCGAGATCGAGCAGCGCCTGCCGGACCAGCTGCCGGCGGCGGCGCCGGCTTGAGTCCCCGGTGAACCTCTACGACCTCTTCGCCATCGCCTGCCGGCGGTCACCCGCCAAGCCCGCGCTGCGCCTGCCGGCGGCGGCCCCGGGACCCGGCGAAGACCCGGCGGCTGCCGCAGGGATCGACTGGAGCTACGGCGAGCTGCTGGCGCGGGCCGAGGCGGTCGCCGCCAGCCTGCGGCGGCGCGGCATCGGACGCGGCGACCGGGTTGCCTGCCTGCTCGGCAACGGTCCTGACATGGTGCTGCTGCACCTGGCGATGCTGCGGCTGGGCGCGGTGCTGGTGCCCATCAACCTGGCCTACCGGCAACGCGAGATCGGGCACATCCTGACCGACGCCGCCCCGCGCCTGCTGGTGGCCGCGGCGCCGCAGCGGCAGCTGGTGGACGAGGTCCCCGCCGGCGACCGCGCGGGCCTCGAAGCGGTGATCGGCTTCGAAGACCTGGCAGGCGGTTCGTCCGCTCACCCCGATCCTCCCCCTGCTCCCCCTCATCCCGTTCATCCCGATCATCCCCTTCATCCCGATCATCCCGCTCCGCCAACGGCGGCGGGCGGCGCCGCGCCTGGCCCCGGCCCCGGCGCCGGCGACGATCGCGTCGCCGCCGGCGTTGCGGGCGGCAGCGGGATCGGCGCCGCCGTTGCGGGCGGCAGCGGGATCGGCGCCGCCGTTGCAGGCGGCAGCGGGATCGGCGCCGTTGCGGGCGGCAGCGGGATCGGCGCCGCCGTTGCAGGCGGCAGCGGGATCGGCGCCGTTGCGGGCGGCAGCGGGATCGGCGCCGTTGCGGGCGGCAGCGGGATCGGCGCAGTTCCGGGCGGCGACGATCTGGCGGTGCTGCTGTACACGTCAGGCACCACCGGCGCCAGCAAGGGCGCCATGATCAGCCACAACAACCTGCTGGCGACGGTGACCGGATTGCTGGCCGCCTGGAGCTGGCGGCCCGACGACGTGCTGCTGCTGGCCCTGCCGCTGTTTCACGTCCACGGCCTGGTCGTGGGGCTGGACTGCGCACTGGCGGCGGGCGCCACCCTCGAGCTGCGCCGGCGCTTCGATGCCGCCGCCATCGCCGACGAGCTTCTGGGCGGCGCGGCGACGATGTTCTTCGGCGTGCCGACGGTCTATGTGCGCCTGGTCGAGGAGCTGCGGCGGCGGGGCGGAGCCGCGGCCGGCCGCGGCCTCGCCGCCCTTCGCCTGTGCTGCTCGGGCAGCGCGCCGCTCGCGCCGGAGACCTTCGCCGCCTTCCATGAGCTGACCGGCCACGCCATCCTCGAGCGTTACGGCATGACCGAGACCGGCATGATCTTGAGCAATCCCTATCTCGGTCCGCGCCGGCCCGGGGAGGTCGGCACGCCGCTGCCGGGGGTCTCGGTGCGCCTCGTCGACGAGGCCGGCCGCGACCTTGCCCCGGGCGCCGAGGGCGAGCTCCTGGTTCGCGGCGCCAACGTCTGCGGCGGCTACTGGCGGGCGCCGGAGAAGACCGCCGCGAGCTTCGTCCAGGACGGCGAAGGCAACCGCTGGTTCCGCACCGGCGATCTCGCCCGCCAGGACCCTGAAACCGGCGCCTACACGCTGCTGGGCCGGCGCCACGAGCTGATCATCTCCGGCGGCTTCAACATCTACCCGCGCGAGGTCGAGGAAACCCTGCTCGGCTTTCCCGGCGTCCGCGAGGCCGCCGTCGTCGGCCGCCCGCACCCCGAATGGGGCGAGGTCCCGGTCGCCTACCTGGTCGCCGACCCGGAGCTCGACCCGCCGGCCCTGCTCGCCTTCTGCAAGAGCCAGCTCGCCGGCTTCAAGGTCCCGAGCGAGGTGCGCCGGCTCGACGCCCTGCCGCGCAACGCACTCGGTAAGCTGCAAAAGCACCTGCTGCCTTGAGCGGGGCGGCCGTGGCCGTGGCTGCACTGGCGGCGCTCTCACTCCCTGGTTGCCAGGAAGAGAATGGCGCCTGAGTTCTTGATCTGGCGGCGGGCGTCGGTGGCTGCCGGGTCGACGAGGCGGCCCAGGCGCCACCATAGACGGTGCAGGGCCTGAAGCGGCGCCACCAGCAGGCGGGCGAGCCAGCGCGGGGAGCTTGGGAAGAGGCCCATGTGGGCCTGCGCCAGGAGGCCGCTCCAGCCGCTGCTCGGGGCGATGCGGTCGACGCGGAAACCCGCGAAGCGCAGCGCGTGCAGAGCGCCGAGGTGGGTGTGGTGATGGAAGCTGTCCTGGTGGAACGGCTCGAGGAAGGCGACGGTGCCGAGCAGCCGGCCGCCGGGCCGCAACACGCGATGAGCCTCGCGCATCATCAGCAGCGGAAAGGGCACGTGCTCGAGCACCGCGATGGTGAGCACGAAGGCGAACGCACCGTCGCGGAAGGGCAGCGCCTGGGCGTCGCCGAGCAGCATGGCCTCGGGAGTCGAGTAGTCCAGGCCCACGTACTCGAAGCCGGCCAGCTCGCAGACCTCCTGGTGCACCTGGGCGCCGCAGCCCAGGTCCAGGGCCAGCTCGCGGCCCGGGCCGGCGCCGCCAGCGCCTTCGGCCGGCGGCGAGGCGGCGCGCGGGAACCAGGAGCGCAGGTCGTGCGGCAGGTGGCAGGGCCCGGCGACCCGTGACACGTCGATCTGGGGCGCCGGGTTCGGAGGCAGCGGCCCGAGGTCCAAATCGCCTGAGTCGAGCGGCGGCCCCGGCGGCCCCGGCGGCAGGAGCGTCAGCTCGAGCTGGCGGCGCTGGGGGCGGCGCAAGCGCAGATCGAGCTGGCCGCTCGGCGCGAAGCCGAGCTCGGTGCCGCAACGCTCGCAGCGGACGCCAGCCGCAGCTCGTGCCAGGGCGCCGCCGCAGTGTGGACAGGCGAGGACGCCATACAGGCGATCGGAGAGGCGCGGCGAGGGTGTCATCGCGGCGGCAGTCTATTCTGTCCGCGCCAGGAAATTGGTTTGACCCGCTGCGATGGAAGTGCAAGGATATGCGTCAAACGACAGCACTCGCACGGCAAGGAGGCAGAGATGAAGAAGAGCATTCTCGCAGGTGTGTGCGCGCTGATGCTGGTGGTGGCCGGTGTCCTGTATGCCGCACAGCCGCCGGCAAGGAACGTGAACCCTCACCGGCATCCCCACATCGCCAGGGCGCAGCAGCTGGCGCACCAGGCGTGGGAGAAGATCGTCGAAGCCCAGAAAGCGAACGAGTGGGACTTGAACGGCCACGCGCAGCGAGCCAAGGAGCTGCTCGACCAGGTGAACAACGAGCTGAAGCAGGCGGCCGAAGCCTCCAACGAACACGGTCACTGAGCCGCGGCAGCGGCACCCGTAAGGCATCGGTGCCCTCCGCCGTTCGACCGCGCGTTGGCGGCGGAGGCACACCGATCTTGTCCACCTTCAAATTAGAAGCTTAACAGGCTGCTGAAAAAGCGCGGGCGCCGCGCCGCCACAAGCCGCAGGGCGAAGCGCGGCGTGCGGGATTTTTCAGCAGCCTGTTAAATCCATCCCTCCCGCCGGCGCAGCTCGGCGACGTGCGCCGTGTGGTGGCGGCCGTGCCAGGCGTAGAGGGCGATCAGCTGCTCGACGGTCTGGCGTCCGGATTCGGGGTGGACGAGCGTGCGCTGCCAGTCGGCCGGGGCCAGGTCCCGCAGCGCCAGGTCCCAGCGCTGGTGCAGCGATTCGAGCAGTGCCAGCGACGGTTCGAGAGGTGCGGACCTGGCCTCGGGCAGCTGCGCCCAGCGGTCCTCGTGATACGGGCGGATGGTCGGCTCGTCCTCGGTGAGCGCCAGCTTCAGGCGGACGTAGGCGTTGAGATGGCTGTCCGGCACGTGGTGAACGAGCTGGCGGACCGTCCAGCCGCCCGGCCGGTAGGGAGTATCGAGCTGGGCGGGGGTGAGCCCGGCGACCGCCTCGCGCAGGCGGGCCGGGGTCTCGGCGAGCGTGGCGGCCGCGGCGGTGCGCTCCTCGGTCGTGAGGCTTACGGGGCGGTGGAAGCGGCCGATCGGATATCGCAGGTCTTGGGTCTCGGTCATGGCCTCATCATACAAGCCGGCCCGTTCGGCGGGCTGGTTCCCGCCGCCTGCGCCCGGTCGGTCGTGGCCCGCGGAAGTGCGCGCCGGAGGCCGCGTCGCAGGGCGCCGCCACGTCCGGCCGCCCGCCTCCAAGGAAGGCCTGGTTCTTGGAATTCAGCGTCCCGCTGCACGCCCCGCAGCCAGGGCCGCGGCCTGGCGGCGGTGGGCCGCGGCCTCGGCGGCTTCGCCGGTGCGCTGCAGCAGGTCGGCCAGGCCCTGATGGGCGTCGATCGAATCGGGGTGCCGGGCAAGGACGAGGCGGAGCTGGGCGATGGCGAGCCGGGGCTGGCCGAGATCGTCGAGCGTCATGGCGAGGATCAGGCGCGAGCGCTCGTCGGCCGGGTCCAGCTCGATTGCCTCGCGCAGGGGTCGCAGGGCGGCGGCCGGCTGGCCCCAGGAGCGCAGGGCATTGCCCAGGGCCGCGTGGGCCAGGGGACTGCGGGGGGCGAGCCTCACCGCGGCGCGGTAGTGGGCGAGGGCCCCTGCCTGGTCGCCGCGGGCGCGCAGGGCTTCGGCGATGTTGGTGTGCGCCAGGTAGCTCTCCTCGACCGCGAGAGAATGGCTGAAAAGGGTGAACGAATCGGACCAAGTGAGCACCTGGCGGCGGGTGGCGGCGGTCAGCGCCAGCAGGACCAGCGCCATCGCCACGATACCGGTTCCCCAGAGCAGCCGGGCGCCCCATCCGGACCCGGTCGGCGCCGGCGGCGGCCGGCGGGAGTCGCCGGCACTGCCAGGCGCGGCAGCGAGGTTGGCGACGCCCGGGACAGGGCCGGGGTCGGAAATGCCCGGGACAGGGGCGGGGTCGGCGATGCCCGGGACAGCGGCGGGGTCGGCGATGCCCGGAACAGCACTGGGGTCGGAAATGCCCGGAACAGCGCCGGCGTCGGAAATACCCGGGACAGCGCCGGCGTCGGAAATGCCCGGGACAGCGCCAGGGTCGGAAATGCCTGGGACAGCGCCAGGGTCGGAAATGCCTGGGACAGCGCCAGGGTCGGCGATGCCCGGGACAGCGCCAGGGTTGGCGATGCCTGGGACAGCGCCAGGGTCGGCCATGCCCGGGACAGGGACGCGCGCGGCGAGCCCCCAGACGGCAGCGAGGTCGGCGATGCCCCAGACGACGGCGAGGAATAGGCCGATCGACGGCAGGTAGGTGTAGCGGTCGGCCATCCCCTGCCAGCCGACCTGCAGTACCCCGATCACCGGCGCCAAGGTGACGAGGTACCAGAGCCAGCCTACGATCAGGTATGGAGCGCGCCGTGACGCCCATGCTGCCAGGGCTGTGATCGCCACCAGCGACACGGCAGCCAGGATGGCCCGATACAGCGGCACCGCCTCGAACGGGTAGAAGACCCCGAGATGCCGTGGGTCGAGGAACTTGCCAAGGTAGGCAAAATAGGACGTCAGCGCGTTCGCCAGCCGCAGCGCGAGCGGCGCGCCGCTGCCGGAAGCCAGCGGCTCGGCCTGCGTGTGGATGGCGACGAAGCCGGCGGCGGCGGCCAGGCAGAGCAGCGGCAGCTTCTCGGCGGCCAACCGCAGGGCCGGCCACGGCGCCGGGCGCGACGCCTGCCGCGGCGCCGGCCGTGGCGCCGAGCGCGACGCCGGCAGTGGTGCCTTCCGTAGCGCCGGCAGCAGTGCCTCCCGTAGCGCCTCTCGCCTTTCGGCGGGCTGATGCGGGTGCCAGGCGCCTCGCCAGCCACGCCAGCCGCGCCAATCTTGCCAGCCGCGCCAGTCTTGCCAGCCCCGCCAGCGGCCGAGCGGCCACCCGTCGAGCAGCAGCAGGACCAGGGGGAGGCTCACCGCCATCGCCTTGGCCATCAGGCTGGCGGCGAAGGCGGCGGCCACCAGCAGGTAGCGGCCGGGCGAGGGGGCGCGGCTGTAGCGCAGGTAGGCGGCCAGCGAGAGCAGCCAGAACAGGCCGCAGAGGAGGTCCTTGCGCTCGGCCACCCAGGCCACGGACTCGACGTGCAGCGGATGCACGGCGAACAGCGCGGCCACCGCGGCGCTGCGCAGCTGGCTGCCGGTCATCCGCCGGAGCACCGCGAAGAGCAGCAGGACGTTCGCGAGATGCAGCAGCAGGCTGGCGAGGTGATGGCCCTTGGGGTTGAGACCGAAAAGCTGGACATCGAGCATGTGGGAGGCGAGGGTGAGCGGGTGCCAGTTGCCCGCGACCTGGGCGGCGAGCGCCCAGCGCAGGCCGTCGGCGCTCAGGCCTTGCCGCACGTGCGGGTTGGCGAAGACGTATTGCGGATCGTCGAAGTCCACGAAACCGTTGCCCAAAACGGGCATGAAGCCGGCGAGCGTCAGCAGGCACAGGCCCAGGGGCAGGTAAAGGGCGAGCCGCCGGCCGGCCGCGGCGCCCGGCAGGCTGCCGGCCGGCGGCGGTGGCGCCGGGCCGCCGCGGTGCGCCCCGGCCGGCCCTGGTGTGCCGGAACCGGGCGGACCGGGCAGATCGGGAGGACCGGGCAGATCGGGCAGATCGGGCAGATCGGGCGGATCGGGCGGATCTGCCGGATCGGGCAGGCCGGGCAGATCGGGCGGATCTGGCGGATCGGGCGGATCGGCTGGCGGACCGGCGAGCGCGGTCATCGAGAGCAGTGCCGGGGCGAGCGCGCCTGGTCAGGAGCCGGGCTTGGCGGCCGGCGCCCGGTCGCAGGTGTCTTCGTGCAGCTTGATCCAGCTCTCGTTGACGTTGGCTTGCAGGGTGTGGAGGAGCTGATTTTCGCCGCGCCGGACGAAGGTGTCGCGGACCTCGAACTGGCGGGTGTAACGGTGGGCGGTGCCCTCGAACACCAGCTTGTCTCCCTGCCAGCCGGCCGACGACTGGGTCGCGATGCCGCTCGTGTTGTCGACGGTGGTCGCGGCCAGGGTCTGCTGCAACTCGTCGAACCCCCACTGCGAGACGTAGTTGAACGGCACCGGGTTGGCGGTGTTCTTGGTCTCGTCGTAGCGGACCTCGAGCCAGAAGCCGTCGAGCTGCCAGGTGAAGACCATCGCCGCGCTGGTCGCGTGCTCGGGTCCGGGCCCCAGCGTGTGGCCGGCGCAGGTCCAGCTGCCGGCCAGGGGCTTGAGCTGGGCGAGCGCCGCGTTGGGCACCGGCGGCTTAGGCGGTGCGGGCGCGGGCTTGGCAGGGTCCGCGGGCTTGGCCGGTGCGGCGGCCTTTGGCGGCTTGGCGCCGCCGGCCGGAGCGGCGAGAAGCGCGCCGAGCAGGCAGGCGGCCACGGCCGGGACCAGCAGCCTGCCGGACCGCAGGAGCGTCGCGATGGGCGAGGACATGATCCGCACGGCGGGATGATACGCCCAGGGACGCTTCGCCGGCCGCCTGCCGGCTGCAAGCAGGCCCCCAGGCGGGCTCCAGGCAGGCCACGAGCCGGCCGACTCCGCCGAAGGTCGGCCGCGGGTCAGCCGAAGAACGCGGCGAGCCTGTGGTGGACGAGGCCGGGCTCCTCGTGCTGCACCCAGTGGGTCGCGTCGAGGAGCTCCAGGCGGCCGTCGTCGCAAAGCTCGATGCTGGGCTGGGCCATCGCCTGGCCGAGGAAGCGGTCGCCGGTGCCCCAGAGCAGCAGCACCGGCACCCGGACGCGCGGGCTGGCGGGACGGGGAGGCGGCTTGCGACAAGCGGGGAGTGCCGCGACAGGCGACGGGCGGAGCGGCCGTAGGGCGGCGCGGTACCAGTTGAGCATGGCGGTGGCGGCGCCGGGCTGCGACCAGGCTTGGCGGTACACTGCGAGGTCTGTTTCGTCGAAGGTGCCGGGACGGCTGGTGGCGGTGAGGGCGCGGACGCCGTAGGCCCAATCCCTGCGGCGCAGGGCGAGCTCCGGCAGCCAGGGCAGCTGAAAGAAGAAGATGTAACGGCTCTTGCGGCGCTGCTCCCGGTCATGGAGCAGGTGGCGCCGCATGACATGAGGATGCGGGATGTTGAGCACCGCCAGCCGTTCGAGGCGCCCCGGGAAGTTGACGCCAACCCACCAGGCGACGGCGCCGCCCCAGTCGTGGCCGGCCAGGCAGGCGCGTTCGCGGCCGGCGTCGTCGATCAGCCCGACGACGTCCCCGGCCAGCCGATCGAGGCTGTAGGCGGCGATGCCGCGCGGCTTGTCGCTCAGGTTGTAGCCGCGCTGGTCGGGGACCAGGACGCGGAAACCGGCCGCGGCGAAAGGCCCGATCTGCCGGCGCCAGCCGTACCACAGCTCGGGGAAGCCGTGCAGCAGGATGAGCAAGCGCCCATCCGGCGGCCCAGCCTCGACGGCATGCAGGCGGACGCCGTTGGTGGCGATGGTGCGGTGCCGCAGCTCGATCGGTGCGACCGGTTCGATCGGTTCGGTCGGTGCGATCGGCTCGATAGGCTCGATCGGTTCGATCGGTTTGATCTCCATCGGCGCGTTTGATCTCTCCATCCGCGCGCACCGCCGGCGTCAGGTCCGCGACGCCTGGCCGGTCGCGTCGGTGGCGGCCGACAGCATCAAGATCCGGTCCCAGGCAGGCTCGAAGCCGTCGATACCGGCGAGCAAGGCAAGCCCAATCCCGGCCACTCCTTCGAGCAGACCGGCATCGTTGCGCCAGCTCGCTTCCGTGGTGTCGGGCTCGATCCAGTAGGCGCGATAGCCCGCAAACCCCTCGCCGGGCAGCTGGAAGTCGAGAGCGTGCTCGAACCAGCGGAGGCTTGCCTCGGCCAGCCGCCGCTCGCCGGTTTCCTGGTAGAAGCGGTTGAACAGGTGGGCGAGGCCGGCGGAGCCGTGGCAGAGCCCGGCATCCCGCACTCCCGAGGCCTCGAGCGGCCGCTCCGCGGCAGCCAGGGCCAGCTCCACCGCCTGCCGCTCGAGCGCGCTGTCGCCGCTGGCGCGCGCCGCCACCAGCAGCGCCGCGGCGACGCCGGGATCGCCGTAACACCAGGCCAGCCGAGACTGCGTGGCCGGGCTCTCGGGTGCGAAGGTGGTGCCGAAGCAGGAGGCCTCGCCGGGAGGCAGCCGCTGGGCCAGCAGCCAGCGGATCGCGCCATCGGCGAGCGCCCGGGCGCGCGGCGCCAGGCCGGCGGCGGCCGGATCGCCCGCCGCGCCCAGGCGGGCGGCGGCGGCGGCGGCGGCCCTCAGCAGGGCGATGACGGCGGGCACGCCGTGCGCCATCCCGAGGTTGTAGTAACCCTTGGGGAAGAGCTCCCGCTGCCAGTCGGGCAGCAGCGCGGGCGCGGTGTGCCAGGTGGTTCCCTGCGGTCCGTGCTCGGCGGTCTCGGACAGGCGGTCGACGATCTTCGCCAGACAGGCCACGGCGCTCGGCCGCGGCAGCCGCTCGAGCGCATACACGCCGAGGCCGGCCAGTCCCCTGATGAGATCGTAGTCGGCCGTCCACGGCGTGCGGTCGAGGTAGTGCAGCAAGGCGTCGTCGATCTCCATCAGGGGGTCCGGGTCCGTCTCCGACTCGCCCGCCGCGCCGGCAGCCTCGGGCGCCGGCTCGCCCGCCGCCGCATCGCCGTCGCCCGCCGCATCGCCGTCGAGGTCGGCGAAGCGCGGACCGTAGAGGTGCTCGGCCGTCCAGGCCACGCCGGCAAAGCCCCCGTAGAGATCCGGAGCGAGCGGCGTGCTGGCGAGCGCTTCGGTCGACCGTTCGAGGAAGGCGGCGGCGGTGTCGGGGTCGCCGGCGCCCGCGGCGCCGCTCTGCGCGCGATAGGCGAAGAACAGCGCGGCGCCGGCCGCACCGCCGGCCAGGTTGGGAGTCGACAGGATCGCCTTCTCGGCGGCGAGCGGGTCCGGGACTGGGGACGGATCGTTCGGGATCTCCTGAGGCTCCGGCAGGCGGGCGCCGCTTGCGGACGAGGACCCGGGGGCAAGGACGGCGGCGATCTCGTCGACCACCCGTTGCGCGCGCAGGGCCAGGGGACCGGTCAGGAGAGGTTGCCAGTTTTTCATGACGCTATTTCTATCAAATGCGGAGGGAGCTGTCGTGTCGTCCCGCGGCGCCGCATGCGCCGCATTCGCGGCATGGAGCGGAGAATTCCGCTGGCGTTGCGGCTACAGTAGGAGCATGCGACGCCGCATCGCCAGCGCCTGGCCGCCCGCCCCGGGGAGCCGCTCTCGTCTCGGCCGTGTCCTGCGCCGCCTCCTCGGCGGCGCCGGGCTCGCCGCCTGGTGCCTGCTGCCGGCGGGGGCGGCGCCCGGTGCGCCGCACCCGGCGCCGAAGCTCGCGCCGCTGCCGGCGGCGCTCGAACGGCGGATGACCGAGCTGGTGCGGGAGGCGGAGCATTACCGGGGGTTGAAGCTCGAGCGGCGGGTGCCGTGGGGCCGCGTCTCGGAAGCCGAGCTGCGCCGCGAGGTGGCCGCCGATTTCCAGGAGGACCTGCCGCCCGATCGCCTGGCGGCGGTCGAGCTGAGCCTCAAGGCGTTTGGGCTGATTCCCGAGGGCATGGATCTCGCCACCTACTTCCCCGACCTGCTGACCAGCCAGATCGCGGGCTTCTACGATCCCCACCGCAAGGTGCTGGCGGTGGTCGATCGGCCGGGTGGGCTGCTCGGCAAGGACGCCGTCGCCCAGTTCGGGGCCGACGTGGCGCACAAGATGGAAGACGGGCTGCTGGTGCATGAGCTCACCCATGCCATCCAGGACCAGCATTTCGATCTCGACCGCCTGTCGGATCCCGACCCGCTGTCCGACGGCGGCGTGGCGCGCCTGGCGCTGGTCGAGGGCGATGCGTCGCTGGTGATGTTCGACGACCTGGTGCAGCAACCCCTCGAGGACCTGCCGGAGGCGCGCAAGCTGGTCGGCGAGCTGATGGCGGACGCCGCCGGCGCCGGCGACGGCGGCGCGGTGGCCGGCGGCAAGCGGCTGCCCGGTCAGAAGGAGATGGCCGACGCCCCGGCGTGGTTCCGCGACCAGCTGCTCTTCAGCTATTCGCGGGGCGCCGCCTTCTGCCTCGAGGTGCGGCAGAAGGGGGGGCAGAGGCTGCTCGACTACGCCTTCGCCGTCGATCCGCCGCGCTCGTCGGAGCAGATCCTGCACCCGGAGAAATGGTATGGCCGCCGCGACGACCCGGTGGTCATCCTGTGGCCGGACCTGGGGCGTGAGTTCGCCGGCTACGCCAAGGCCGCCGAAGGCCAGATGGGGGAGGAGGGCATCCAGGTGCTGCTGCGCCCGGCGCTGCCGGACGGCGAGCGGGCGGCGGCGGCCGCCGAGGGCTGGGGCGGCGACCGCTTTGCCGTCTACCGCAAGGCCGGCCGGCGGCTGCTGGCCTGGATCGTCGACTGGGACACGGACGAGGCGGCCGCCAGGTTCGAGGCCGCCGCCTCCCGCTTAGGCGGCGGCTGGACGGTGGCCCGCGCCGCGCCGCGGCGGGTGACGCTGCTGCGCGGGGACCTCGAAGGGGCCGACCGCGCCCGCCTCCTCGCCGGTCTCGCCGCCGCCAGGGCCGAGCCGCCGGCCAACCATGCGATCGACCTCGCCCGCCTCGGCGTGCGCCCCGAACCGGCCGCCGCGCCGCCGCGGCCTTGAAACCCAGGTGGCAGGAAGCTTGCTCTTCGCTTCAGATTGACGGGGCTGGCCGGTATCGCGGGCCGCGCCCTCGGCAATTTCCGGCAAGGAGCCTGGTATGAACCCGAGACGTTCCCTCTTCGCGGCGTTGGGGCCGGCGCTGCTGCTCGCCGGTGCGTCGATCTTCCCGGCCAGCGGCGCCGGCATGGCTTATCCGAGCATCGCCCATCTCGACGGCTACCTGAGCGCGCCGATCGCGAACGGCGATTGCGTCATGTTGCGGCAACACGACGGCAGGACTTACTCGCTGCGAGGGAACCTGGAAGGCTTGCGCAGCGGCGACCATGTCCGCCTCGAAGGGCGTTTCGCGCCTGACCCGGGGTGCAACGCTCCCGGCTTCTCCGTGCTCACCGTCCAGGAGCTATGGGCGGACGACAACCACCGCGACGCCAGCTTCGATTACCGCAGCGGCGAGCCGTTCGCGCGCTACGCCGAGCGGATCGGGAGGTTCTCCGACGACCCGGGCGGCCCCGGCCAGGAAGGGGGCGCCGCCGGTGGCGGCCACGACCGCGATGCCGAGCAGGAGCATCGCGACTCTCGCGAGAACGGCGGGAACGGCGAGCTCGGCAGAGGCCGCGGCGCCGAGAACGAGCGCCACGACGGTGGCGAGGGCGAGGCGGCCGGCGACCGCGCCGGCGCCGAGCACGGGCCCCACGACGCCGATCGCGCCGATCGCGCCGATGGCGGCCATGCCGATCCCGAGCGGACCGATCGCAGCGGCCGCTATGTCTACCGGGGGCCCCACCGCCCGGTGACGCTGGTCGGCAAGCTGCACCAGGTCGAGGGCGCCTGCCCCACCCTGGCCACGACCCATGCCGTGTTCGCGCTGGACGGCGATCTGGGGGCCTACCAGGCCGGCGACGACGTCAGCGTCTCCGGCACCCTGTACGAGGGCGACCCCAACGCCCCCTGCGGCGGTCCGACCGTCGTCATCCGCGGCATCCACGGCCACGGTCGCCGCTGATCTCGTCGTCGTTCGCTACATTCACTGCGGTGGTCGCCGCTGATCTCGTGGTCCCTCCGCGGCATCCACGGCCACGGTCGCCGCTGATAGCGCCATCTGCCAAGCTCCTGCCGTCCCGGGCACCCCGGGCTCCTCGCGGGGCCCTGCGCCATATCGGCACTTGCGCTCGGTTACCGTGAGGCGTTGGCAGGCGGCTTGCTCTTTATGGTCCCTGTAGCGAGGGCTGGCGGCGCGAGATGCCGACGGCCTCACCAACGGATCAAGGAGGTGGGTATGAAACCCAAACGACGATCTCTCTTCCGAATCCTCGGACCGGCCCTGTTGCTGGCGGTCGGCCTGGTTCTGGCGACCCCGGGCGCTTCTGGCGCCTACCCCGAAATCACTCACGTCGACGGCTACCTGAGCGCCGGCGGCGGCGGCTGCCTGATGCTGCGGCAGCACGACGGCAGGGTCCTGGCGCTGCGCGGCGCCACTCGCGGCATGGCCGACGGCGATCACGTCCGGCTCGAGGGGCGCCCCGCCCCGGACCCGGGCTGCGGCGCCCCGGGCTTCGATGTCAACGTGGTGCAGACGGTGTGGGCTGACGACTACCACCGCAGCACCCTGTATGACCATCTCAACGGCGAGTCGTTCCAGCATTTCGCGGAGCGCACGGGCCGCTTCGACGAACGCCGTGACTACGACCGGGGCCGCGACAACGAGTCCCCGGATCGTCCCGACCGCTACGGCCGCTACGTGTACCAGGGGCCTCACCGGTTCGTGACGCTGGTCGGCAGGCTGCACGAGTCGAGCGGCGCCTGCCCGACGCTGAGCACCAGCTACACGACGCTGGCGCTGGACGGCCCGCTCGGCGACTACCAGGCCGGCGACATGGTGAGGGTCACCGGCGTCCTCTATGACGGCGACCCGAACGCGCCCTGCGGCGGCGCCACCGTCGTCGTCAGAGGCATCCGCGGCTACGGCCGCTAAATCCCCACCCTGAACCCCCGCCCGGGCGGGCACGCCGCCCGCCCGGGCTCATTCCTGACAGCCCTTCCAACGCTTCCAAACCAGCTCCTCCGCGCACGCCCTGGAAATTTCAGCCGAGGATCTGGCGCAGGCACGCAAGCGGCGCCGGCAGGGGCTCTTGCCACAACCAGGCGACGTCGATCCAGAAGCCGGGGACGACGGCCGAGGTGAGGACGCCGGCGGTGTGAATCCGGGTCTGGTAGCCGCCGGGCTCGAAGGTGTCCACTCGAATGGACTGGGCGTAGCGGTCCACGATCCAGATCTCCGGCAGGTGTGCCTCGTGATAGCGCGGCAGCTTCTTGCGCAGATCGATCCTGCCCGGGGAGGCGATCTCGATCACCAGATCCGCCGGACCTTCGAGGCGCTGCTCGCCCATCAGGTGCAGCCGCTCGGTGCGCACCACCAGCAGGTCGGGTTCAGGCGACCACTTCGGGTCGAGGCGCATCGCATAGCGCGAGCCCTTCACCTCGCCGCCGCCGCGTTCGCCGAGATAGACGTAGAACAGAGACATGAGGAAGGCGAAGAGGTCCTCGTGCCGCCTGGACACCGGCTCCTTGACCAGCTCTCCTCCCAGGTACTGGTAAGGGCAGTCTTCATCGGCCCAGGCGTAGAACTCGTCCTCGGTCATGGTGAGGCTCGGCGGGAGCGTTTCGGGTTCCGCGTCCATATCACACGGATTATCACAAAACGGCATCGAAGTCATGCGACTGGCACCATGATTCGACATAAATTGCCGATTCAGGAGCGATGCTCCGGCGAGTGGTTGCCGCCGGCAGGCCAGCGGCCCTTGGCCCTCAGGCGGGCCCTCAGGCGGTCCTGGCGGCGGCGGGGTCCTCGCCGCGCTCCAGCTGGGCGTCCACCAGGGCGCGGTAGGTGCCGCCTTGGGCCATCAGCTCGCCGTGGGTGCCGCGCTCGACGATGCGGCCCTGGTCCATGACCAGGATGAGGTCGGCGTCGCGGACGGTCGAAAGGCGGTGGGCGATCACGATGCGGGTGGAGCGGAGCGCGGCGAGGCTCCGCTGGACCTTGGCCTCGGTCACCGCGTCGAGGGCGCTGGTGGCCTCGTCGAGGATCAGGACCTTCGGGCGGCGCACCAGGGCGCGCGCCAGGGCGAGGCGCTGGCGCTGGCCGCCCGAAAGCGAGGCGCCGCCGTCGGCGAGCACGCTCTCGTAGGCCATCGGCATGGCCTGGACGTCGTCGTGGATCTCGGCCAGCCGCGCCGCCTCGATGACCCGCGACAGCGGCAGGGTCGGGTCGTTGAGGGCGATGTTGGCCCGGATGCTCAAGCCGAACAGGTAGGCGTTCTGGGCCACGAAGCCGAGCTGGCCGCGCAGCCAGCGCAGGTCGAGGTCGGCGAGATCGATGCCGTCGTAGAGGATGCGCCCGGTCTCGGGACGGTAGAGGCCGGCGAGCAGCCCGGCGAGCGTCGATTTGCCGGAGCCCGAGGCGCCGACGACCGCCACCAGCTGCCCGGGCTGCAGGTCCACCGAGGCGTCGGACACGACCGGCGGCGTCACCGGCGAGTAATGGAAGGACACCCCCTCCAGGGTCACCCGGCCGCGCAACGCCGAGGGCCGCTGGCGCGCCTCGCTCCCCTGCTCGCGGTCGGTTTCGAGCACGTCGTTGATGCGCTCGAGGTAGCTGCCGAGCAGCTGCAGCTGGGTGGCGGTGCCGACCAGCGTGGTGAGCGGCGTCAGGAAACCGGCGGCGAGGGCGGAGAGGGCCAGCATCGTGCCCAGGGTGAGATCGCCCTGCAGCACCACGATGGCGCCGTAGATGAGCACCAAAAGCGGCGACAGGGTGCCCATCACGTCGAGAATGGAGCTGACGACGGCGTCCAGGCGCCCGCGGTCGAGCGAGACGTTCAGCTCGCGGACGAAGAGGTGGGCGCAGCGGTCCACGGCCCGGTCCTCGGCACCGCCGGCCTTGATGGTCTCGATGCCCGAGAGCACCTGGACCTGGTAGCCGCGCGAGTCGGCCTGCGTCTGCAGGGACTCCGACATCAGGTCGCGCTGGCGGCGGCGGGTGACGAGGAAGATGGCGACGCGGAAGGCCCCGAGCCCCGCCACCAGCAGGCCCATGCGGAGGTTGGCGGCGAGCAGGAAGACCAGGTAGAGGACCACCATGACGCCGTCGAACACCCCCGAGATGGCCCCCGAGGTGAGGATCTCGCGGATGGTCGCGTTGCTGTTGAGGCGCATCAGCAGGTCGCCGGCCGAGCGCTGCTGGAAGAACAGGAACGGCAGGTGGACCAGGTGGTCGAGGAAGCTGAGGGTCATGCGGGCGTCGAGGCGGGTGCGCAGGTGCAGCAGCAGGAACGAGCGCACCAAGAGCGCCAGGAGCTTGAAGCCGACCAGGCCGGCGCAGCCGGCCGCGAGCACCAGCAGCAGGTGCTGGTCGCCGCGCGGCACCACGCGGTCGACGATCAGGCCGGTCAGGATGGGCACCGCCAGCGAGAAGAACTGGATGACCACCGAGGTGACGAGGATGCGCGACAGGAGGCCGGACTCGGCGAGCACCTGGCGCAGCTGTCCCCAGATGGGCCGGCGCTCGTCGCGTCCCGGCGAGAAGTCCTCGGTGGTCTCGAACGAGACGGCGACGCCGGTGAAGGCGCGGTCCAGCTCCTCGCGCGACACCAGCCGCCGGCCGCCGCCGGGGTCCACCACCCAGGCGCCGCGGCGGTCCATGCGCTCGAACACCACGAAATGGTTGAACCGCCAGTGCAGGATCGAGGCGGGATCGAGGAAGCGCAGGGCGTCGATGTCGCGGATCTTGATGCCGCGCCCGCGCAGGCCGTAGATGCGGGCGGTCTCGACGAGGGTCAGGGCGTCGGTGCCGAGGCGGCTGAAGCCCATGGCGCTGCGCACCTCGTCGAGGCGCACCGACTTGCCGAAATAGGCCAGCACCATGGTCAGGCAGGCGGGCCCGCAATCGGTCGCGGCGGTCTGCTGGATCTGCGGGATGCGGCGCTTGCGCCCCCCCAGGCGCAGGCCGTGGAGCGCCGGGAAGCGGTCGGCGAACGACGGCGGCGCGGGCTCGGCCGGCGCGCCCGCCGGGCGCTCGCCCGCGGCGCCCTCGGCGCTCTTCTCAGGCATGGCCGCCGCTCCGCAAGAGGGCCTTCAGGCCCGGCACCAGGGTGACCAGGATCTTCTCCCGGCGGACCTCGACCTCGGCGTTGCCGTGCATGCCGTTGTGGAAGCGGTAGATGCGGCTCTCGGCCTGGAAGGTGGGCCGCGGCAGGCGCGCCTTGAGGATGACCACCGGCCCGGTGAGCTGCACCGAGTCGCCGATCTCGGCCCCCAGGTAGCGGCGCGCCTCGCTCGGCCCCACCACCTCCTCGCCGACCGACTCGACGGTGAGCTTCTGGTAGGCGTAGCGGTAGCCGGAGATCTCGAAGCGGATCGGCATCCCGCGCCGCACCAGCGGCCGGTACTCGCCCGGCAGCAGCACCACCACGGTCGGCCGGTCCTGGTCGCGGACGATCGACATCACCTGCTGTCCGGCTGTGAGGTACTGCCCGGGGCGCACCCGCACGTCGCTCGCCACCCCGTCGGTCGGCGCGCGCAGGGTGCGCTCGCCCAACCGCTCCGACGCCAGCTGGCGCTGGGTGCGCAAACCGATCAGCGCCTGCTCCGCCCCGGTGTCGGAGGGGTCGCGCAGGCGGTTGAGCAGCTGCAGCTCGAACTCCTGGTCCAGGCGCGCCAGCTCGGCCGCCTCCTGCGCCTCGTGCAGCCGGACCAGCACCTGGCCGGCACGCACCCGCTGGCCGGGCGCGACCTCCACGGCGCCGACCGTGCCGGCGGTCTCGGCGGTGACGTCGTCGCGGGTCCCCATCCACACGACCGCGAGCCCCGAGGCGTATTCCTTGACCTCGCCGACGGCCGTGAAGATCAGCGCGCCGACCAGCGCGGCGAGCAGCGACCAGTAGGTCCAGCGCGTCCAGGCCGGCGAGATGTGCAGCGGATCGTGCGCCTCGTTGAGGGTCTGGTAGCGCTCGAGCGCCTCGCGCCGGAACAGGGTGTCGTCGCCGAGCACCTCTTCGGGCCGCGGCGGCGGCAGGAACGGCGCGGCCGGGCCGGCCAGGCGCTCGAGCTGCTCGAGCTGGGCGGCGCCGAACTCGGCCTCGCGGGCGGTGCGCACCGCCACCAGCACCGCCAGCACCCTGCCGTCCTCGTCGCGCACCGGCACCGCGACGAGCCGCTCGGAGCCGTCGCCCTCGGGGTCGTCCGCCTCCCGGTCGTAGCGCGAGTCGCGCCCGGCGCGGGGCACCAGGAGGCCGATGCCGCTGCGCAGCACGAAGCTGGCGATGCCCACGGCGGCGCTGTCGCGGCGCTCGCCGCCGGTGGCCCGGTCGCGCGTCCACAGCGTGTCGTCGTGGGGGTCGTAGAGCAGGCAATAGGCGCGCTGGGCGTCCACCGCCTCGCGCGCCGCCTCGGCCAGCACCTCGGCGCGCTCGCCGAGGCCCGCCTGCAGGGCGAGAGCGCGCAGCACCTCGGAGATCTCCAGGCGGGAGCCGCGCGGCGGCGGCGGGACGCCGAGGCCAGGGGCCGTTCCCGCGGCCGCGGCGAGGGCCGCCGCCTCGCGGCGCGCCTCGTAGAGGCGAACGGCGTTGCCGATCAGGGCCGCCAGCTCGTCGAGCGCCGGCGGCCGCTGGCTGAGGTAGAAGATCCGGTCCTCGGCGATCAGGTCCTGGAAGAGGAGAGGGTCGGGGCCGCCGGCGGCGACGATGTGGAGGGGTTGGAGGGGGGCCGGCGATGCGCCCGCCAGGTTGGAAGGCGTGGCGGCCGTGCCGACCGCGCCGGTGGCGCCGGCAGTGCCGACGGCGCCGACCGCGCCGACCGCGCCGACCGCAGCCAGGGCATCGTCCAGCTGATGGCCGGCGATCAGCTGGCGGGCCTCCTCGCCCTGGTAGCGCTCGCCCAGGCAGACGACGGCGACCTGGGCCGGCTGCCCGCCGCCGAGCGCCCGGCGGACCGACTCGGCGTCGGCGCCCGGGCAGACGATCACCTCGAGATCGCGCCCGGGCCGCACCGCCCGGATGCTCTGGACCAGCCGCGCCAGGCGGCCGCGCAGGGCGTCGGCGTCCGGGTGATCGAAGCCGACCAGCAGCACGGCGAGCGGCTCGGCCGGGGACGTGAAGCGGTGGAAGGCGGCGACGGGGTCGGACATGGGGGGCGTGGCGTCGTTGGCGTCTGGCGGGCCGTGATCTCAGCAGGCAGCAGGCTGCCGCAAGATTCCAGTGCCGCGAGCGTGGTTTTTCGCCGACCTGCGAGCGTGGTCTTTGAGCAGCCTGCTAGAGTGTTTGTCGATGCGCATGCGCGTTACCGGTCTTGCCGTTGCCGCGCCGCTCGCCGCGGCGCTCCTGGTCCTGGGGGGTTGCTCGCGAGCCCCGGCGGGGGAGGTCGGCGTCTCCGGCATGGTTTCTGGCCCATCGTCAAGCCAGGCATCAGGCCCATCGTCGGAGCGCGTGCCCACCCCATCGCCGGCCCAGCCGCCAAGCGCCCAGCCGCCAGGCCAACCGGCCGGCGCAGCCGCCGGCCCTTCCAATAATTCTGCCACGTTTCCGCCCCCGGCGTCCGCGGCGGCGGCTGCCGGAGCCCCCGAAGCGCCGGTGGCAGGCGCGGTCCGCAGCGGCCCGTCGTCCCGGCAGGCCGGGTATGTCGGCGTGGTGCTGGCACGCCAGGCGGTCACCGTGGCGGCCGAAGCGGATGGGCGGCTGGCCTCGGTTTCGGTGCGGGTCGGCGACGCCGTCCGCCGCGGCCAGGAGCTGGCGGCGCTGGCCACCGACGCGATGCACGACGAGATGGTGGTGGTGCAGGCCACGGTGGCGGCGGCCCGCGGCGAGGAGCGGCGCGCGGAGCTGGAGCTGGACCGGACGCGCGACCGCCGCGCCCGCCGCGAGTTGCACCCCGAGCTGTACGCCGAGGAGGATCTCGCCTCGGCGCGCAATGCCGAGCAGGAGGCGGCGGCTTCGGTGGACAGCGCCAAGGCCCGCGTCGGCGAGGAGGTCGGCCACCTACGGCAGCTCGAGACCCGCCTGCAGCACGCGGTGCTGCGGTCGCCCATCGACGGCCGCGTCGCGCTGCGCTACCTCGATGCCGGCGCGCTGGTCCATTCCGGCGTGGCGGTGGTGCGCCTGATCAGCGCCGGCCAGTTCATGCTGCGCTTCGCGGTGCCGCCCGAGCAGGCGGCGGCGATCCGCAAGGGCGCCGGCGTCGTGATGCGTCTGGACTCGCTCCCCCTGACCCTGTCCGGAAGGGTGTCGCAGGTAACGCCGCGCATCGACACCGCCTCGCAGATGATCTTCGTGGAAGCCGATCTCGAGGTGCCGCCAGGCATCCTGGACCGGCTGCAGGACGGGCTGCCGGGGAGAGTCAGCGTGCGCGAACCGCCCTTAGCCCCCCCTGGTGCCTGATGCTCCGCGCCTCAGCTCTTTACAACCATGGAGCTCACCAGGTCTCGATGATGCGGGCAGGTGTTGCCTGTCACGCACCCATCGGGTATAGTTTTGCTTAATTCCTCCCCGCCCGTTGGGCCGTGCTGTCCTCCTGGACGCATGGACTCCCCGGGCGGGTGTTTTCTTCATGCCCAAGCGCACTGTTGTTCTCATCGACGGGCAAAATCTGTATCACGGGGCAAAGGACGCCTGGTGCCCTCCTGCGCCTGCCCCACCGCAGTTCGCTCACTACGGATGGCCCAGCTATGATGCGCGCAAGATTGCACTGGCGCTCGTCAATACCTCGGCAGGCAGAGCATTGAGCGAGTGTCGGTTTTACACTGGCGTACCCTCGCCTAAACAGAACGAACTGTGGCACGGGTTCTGGACCGCGAAACTGCGGATGATGAAGGGCCAGGGGATTGAGATCTACAAGGGGCATATCAATCCTGGTGGTCAGGAGAAGGGCGTTGACGTGAGTATAGCTGTCGATCTCGTGCGGCTCACTTACCAGGACGCCTATGACGTGGCAATCGTGGTCAGCGCCGACTGGGATCTTGCGCCCGCGATCAAGCTGGCGAGACTCATTGCAACTGAGAATGGACGGACTCCCGACTTTGAGTCCGCCTCTCCTTACGAACCGGGAATATTCGAAAACCGGGGCCTGCCTGGAACGACTTGGCTCAAGATTGACAAGGCGATGTACGACCGTTGCCGGGACTACAACGAGTATCGACCCTGGCAATTCCGGTAGGGCCACCTACCTCGCTGCGTCCTGGGAGGCTACCGTTGCCGGCTGATTCACCGTCACCTTGAGCGAGCTGATGCGGTTGCGCTCGATCTCGGTGACTTCCAGGGTGATCGGGCCCAGCTCCACGCGGTCGCCCACCACCGGGTTGCGGCCGAGCTCGGAAAAGACGACGCCGCCGATCGTGTCCTCGTCGCGGTCGCTCAGCTCGAGGCCCAGGGCCTCCTCCAGCTCCTCGACCAGCATGCCGCCGGACACCTGGTAGGTGCCGTCGGGATTGCGCTGCAGCTCGAGCTTCTCGACGTCGAACTCGTCGTGGATCTGGCCGACCAGCTCCTCGATCACGTCCTCCAGGGTGACGATGCCGGAAACCCCGCCGTACTCGTCGATGACCGCGGCGAGGTGAATGCGCTCGACACGCATGCGCCGGAGGAGGCGGTCCAGCTCCAACGTCTCGGGCACGAAGTCGATGGCGCGCGCGACCTCTTCCAGGCGGGTCAGGGGGCGCTCGCGGCGATAGAGGTCCTTGATGTGGACGACCCCGACCACGTGGTCGAGATCGCCCTCGCAGAGCGGGAACCGGGTGTGGCCGCTGCGCTTGACGATGCGCAGGTTCTCGGCCAGCGGGCTGGTGGTGGACAGGTAGACCACGTCCTGGCGGGGCACCATGATCTGGCGCGCCACCCGGTGGGACAGCTCGAAGACGTTGTCGAGCAGCTCGCGCTTCTGCTCCGATACCTCGGCGTCGGGGCTCGAGGCGAGCAGCCGGCGCAGCTCGGCCTCGTCGCGGATGCCGCCGCCGCCCTGGGGCGGCGTGACTCCGAGCAGCCGGGTCAGGCCGCGCGCGGCGCGGTTGAGCACCCAGATCGCCGGATAGGTGGCCCGGTAAAAGGCGTGAAGGGGCAGCGCCACCAGCAGCGCGGCCGGGCGGGCGTGCCGCAGCGCCACCCACTTGGGCGTCAATTCGCCAAGCACGATGTGCAGGATGGTGATGGCGAGAAACGAGACGGTGAGGCCGAGCGAGTGCACCAGGGCCGGGTTGCGGCCGGCGACGAGCACCACCACCGGCTCGATCAGCCAGGAGAAGGCGGGCTCGCCGATCCAGCCCAGCCCCAGCGAGGCCAGGGTGATGCCGAGCTGGGTCGCCGACAGGTAGGCGTCCAGGTGCTGGGTCATGTGGCGGGCGAGCTGCGCCCGCCGCTGCCCGCGGCCGCTCGCGGCGTCGAGCTGGGTCGGCCGCACCCGCACCAGCGCGAACTCGGCGGCGACGAAGAAGCCGTTGAGCACCACCAGCAGGAAGCCGGCGAGCAGCGCCCACCCCGGCCGCAGGAAGGCCATGCCGGCCGCCGCCGCCGGGACCGCGGGCATAACGGCGCTCGCCAGCGGGGCGGGCGTGACGGCGCTCGCCAGCGGGGCGGGCATGGCGAAGCTCGCCGGCGGGGCGGCCGCGGCGGTCAGGCGGACGATGGCGGCGAGGGTGGGGCGAGGACTGGGGGGGTCGTTGCTCAAGGAGGAGATTTTAGCATAGGCCGATCGTGACCCTTTCGACACCCCGGGCCCCTTGACAGGCCGGCGGCGGCGGCCCTACACTGTTAGCAGTCACCGCGCCTGAGTGCTAACAAACGGCGGTGCCCAGTTCGCAGAACCTTTCCTATCAACGAGCTCAAGGAGGTGCACCCGTGTTGAACATCCGTCCTTTGCACGACCGAGTGGTGGTGAAGCGCATCGAGCAGGAGGAGCAGGTGCGTGGCGGCATCATCATCCCCGACACCGCCAAGGAGAAGCCGCAGGAGGCCGAGGTCATCGCCGTCGGACCGGGCAAGCTCAACGACGAGGGCAAGCGCTCGCCCATGGACGTCAAGTCCGGCGACCACGTGCTGATGGGCAAGTATTCGGGCAGCGAGATCAAGATCGGCGACGAGGACTACGTCATCCTGCGCGAGGACGAGATCCTGGCCGTCGTCAACGGCAAGAAGTGACCGCCGCGGCACCCACGGATCCCGCAGAGCCCGGAAAACACCGAGCGCATCCCGTTTTCTACTTTCGCGACACAGAGGAGACATAAAAAGCCATGGCCAAGCAAATCACCTACTCCGGGGACGCCCGCGCGGCGATCCTAAGGGGCGTTAACAAGCTCGCCGACGCGGTCCGCGTGACCCTGGGCCCCAAGGGCCGCAACGTGGTCATCGAGAAGAAGTTCGGCTCCCCCACGATCACCAAGGACGGCGTCACCGTCGCCAAGGAGATCGAGCTCCACGACCCGCTCGAGAACATGGGCGCGCAGATGGTGCGCGAGGTCGCTTCGAAGACCTCGGACGTGGCCGGCGACGGCACCACCACCGCCACCGTGCTCGCCCAGGCGATCTACCGCGAGGGCTCGAAGAACGTCACCGCCGGCGCCAACCCGATGGAGGTCAAGAAGGGCATCGACCTGGCGGTCAAGGCCGCCATCGCGTCCATCGACAAGCTGGCCAAGCCGGTCGAGGGCAAGGACATCGCCCACGTCGGGACGATCTCGGCCAACAACGACGAGGAGATCGGCCGCATCATCGCCGAGGCGATGGAGAAGGTCGGCAAGGACGGCGTGATCACGGTCGAGGAGGCCAAGGGGCTCGAGACCACGCTCGAGGTGGTCGAGGGCATGCAGTTCGACCGCGGCTACCTGTCGCCGTACTTCGTCACCGACGCCGAGCGCATGGAGACGGTGCTCGAAAACGTCAAGGTGCTGCTCAACGAGAAGAAGGTCAGCTCGATGAAGGACCTGCTGCCGGTGCTCGAGCAGGTGGCCAAGCAGAGCCGGCCGCTGCTGATCATCGCCGAGGACGTCGAGGGCGAGGCGCTGGCCACCCTGGTGGTCAACAAGCTGCGCGGCACGCTGCACGTCGCCGCGGTCAAGGCACCGGGCTTCGGCGACCGCCGCAAGGCCATGCTCGAGGACATCGCCGTGCTGACCGGCGGCCAGGTGATCACCGAGGACCTCGGCATCAAGCTCGAGAACGTCCGCTGGGAGGACCTGGGCGACGCCAAGAAGGTGGTGCTGACCAAGGACGACACCACGATCGTCACCGACTCCGACAACCCGAAGCGGCGTGAGACGATCGCCGGCCGGGTCAAGCAGATCCGCAACCAGATCGAGGAGACGACCTCCGACTACGACCGCGAGAAGCTGCAGGAGCGGCTCGCCAAGCTGGTCGGCGGCGTGGCGGTGATCAAGGTGGGCGCGGCGACCGAGACCGAGATGAAGGAGAAGAAGGCCCGGGTCGAGGACGCCATGCACGCCACCAAGGCGGCGGTCGAGGAAGGCATCGTCCCCGGCGGCGGCGTGGCGCTGCTGCGCGCCGTGCACGCGGTCGACAAGGTCGAGGCCACGGGCGACGTCAAGGTGGGCGTCAACATCGTCCGCCGCGCGCTCGAGGAGCCGGCCCGGCAGATCGCCAACAACGCCGGCGAGGAGGGCTCGGTGATCGTCAAGCAGCTGCTGTCGAGCAACGGCAACAGCGGCTACAACGCCGCCACCGGCAAGCACGAGGACCTGGTCAAGGCCGGCGTCATCGATCCGGCCAAGGTCGCCAAGACGGCGCTGATCAACGCCGCCTCGATCGCCGGGCTGATGCTCACCACCGAGGCGATGGTCTCCGAGATCAAGGAAGAGAAGGAGAAGGGCGGCGGCGGTCCGGGCGGCATGCCGGGCGGCGGCATGGGTGGGATGTACTAAGCCCCCAAGAGGGGAGCGGCCGTGGCGCTGCTGCGCCCCGCGCGCCCCGTGCCGGCGGCCGGCTGCCTTGCGTCCGACCGCCGGGCGTTGCAGATAGCAGGACGAAGCACCACGGCCGGTCCGGGAAGCCCGGACCGGCCGTTGGCCTTTCAGCGGCGTTCTCTCCGCGGGCGCGATGCAGCCGGTCGGCGCCTCCTGGGCCTGCTTGCGGAGCGCTTCCTGGCAGCAGGCGGTGAGTGGTGGGGCCCGGACTCCACGTGTCCCGCGATATCCGGAAACGCGGAGCGGATGATCTCCCGGACCGCCAGGCCGATGGGCGTGCTGATGGCATCGCAGAGGCCGCGTTCCCAATCCACGTAGTCGCCGATCTCGTGTCCCTTCTTGCGGTAGATGTAGAGCTGCATCAGGTTTTCCAGCTTGTCCATTTCCTTGGCGATCTGGGCGTTGATGTCCGAGCCCGCCTGGAATGCTCGCCAGAGCGCGGTCACCGGCGTCATCCGGTCCACGCCCGAATAGGTGCCCGTCAGGGCCAGGTACTCGAAGTGCTCCGCCTCTTCGCGCCGCGCCATTTCGTCCTTGTGCTCGGGCAGGATGTCGCCGGTATATGCCTCCGCGAGCTCGTGCACCAACAACATGTTGATGATCGTCGTCTTGCTGTAGCCCCTGAGCTCCGGGTAGGTGCTGGGAAGATAGAGCAGCGCCAACAGGTACGCGCCGTAAACATGGTCGGCGACCGATTCCGGATGCGCAATCCCGCGCTTTATCCAGCCGCTCCTTTCGACCTCCTTGAGCTGGTATAGCTCCTCCGCGATGTTGCCGCAGGTGAAGCGCTCGCGCCGCAAGTGGCGAACGATCATCCGGCAGAACTTCCTCACCTCGCGGCTGCGGATGATTCCCCGCTCGAGGAGCAGCTTCCCAAGGTCCGCCAGCTCGGTGCGCGCCTCCGACGCGAGCCGGCCGTTGGCATGGCGATGCTGGGCAAGGGAGAGCACCGTGTAGGCCTCGATATCGAGGAGCGGGTACTGCTGCCTGCCGTTGGCGCTCTTCCTGAGGATCTTGTGCCGCAGGTAGCGGGACGTGGCGGCGAAGTCTCCAAGGCGATCCCGGTGCGACATGTCCAGCTGCGGGTCGTAAGGGATGTCGCCGTAGTATTCGAGATGAAACCCGCGGTTGACATCATCCCAGCCAGGATGCCTCGTGAGCAGGAGCAGGTATTCGTTCGAGGAGGTGACATCGCCAAGCTCGACCAGGCTGATGAAAATCGTGCGGATGAGCAGGCCCTCCTGGTTCGTCAGGTGATCCAGCCGTTGCTTGTTGGTGCGCAGAAAGCCTTCCTTGCAGCGCTGCAAGAACGTCTTCGCCTCGCTTCTCAGGTCCTCGTTCTCGAGGCGGCCAGCGAGATAGCAGACGTGCGGTTTGCACCTCTCCGAACCATGCTCGTAGACGCGGGTGAGGGCGGTGAGCACCTGCCGTTGCGTCAGCGTGGTGAAATTCATGATCTCTTTGCAAGCGCGATTGATGCGGTGCGGGTAGACGTAGCTCAGCTGGCTGAAGTCGTCGCTGTGCTCGCGCGCGACTGCCTTGAGCTGTTCGATGACATAGTAGCCGAGCAGGAATTCCCGTATGGCGGCGTGATGATTGATGAGCCGCCATCGCGGATCGCCGAGGATTTCGACCGCCGAGAGCGGTTCCTTGCGAATCGCGTACCGGTACGCGAGACCCGCGGCGGCGGCGAGCGTGGACGGCGGTTCCCCCCCGGCGTTGCGGAGGAACTCCTCGCAATACTGTCGCAACAAGAAGCTGAGGGAAGCGCTTGGCCGGGAGAGCAAGGTCTGGCCCGATGACAGCAGCAGCGAGGCGAGAAGCACGTCGACGTCCGTTATCTTCAGGCGCTCGACGCCGTCCAGCAGGGGCGCCGACTGGGCGGCGTCGGGGTCGCCGGCGACGAGGCAGAAATCCTGCAGGAAAGCCCTCAGCCTGGCATCTCCCGCGTCGAGGCTGCCAAGGGTGAGCAGCAGGGACGGGGCGCCGAACTGGGAGGCGTCACGGAAAAAATATTCATCGCTGCGATTGTCGCTGAGCGCCACACCGATGATCCGGCAATCGGGCACGTGCTGATCGAGAAAGGCCAGGACGAAAGCTTCGATCGAGCGCTCGAAGGCGGAGAACTCCTCGATGCCGTCGACGATGAAGACGACCTTGGTGCCGGGGCGAAGTTGCAGCAGGCGCGGCAGGGCTTCAATGTCCCTGGCGAACGAAGCCTCGGCGACCGCGATGTCCCCGAGGGACGTTGTTTCATAGTGAGAAAGGTTGATATAGACGGGCAGCGGCCAGGTGTCGTCGGCAATGAATTGCCGCTGGAGGTAGATGTAGAGAACGCTCAGCAGTGTCGATTTGCCGCTGCCCGGGAGGCCATCTATGCGTATCGTGGCGTTGCTGAAACTTGACCTGGTGTGCGCGGCGAGGTCGGCAATGAAAGACTCCGGGCTGGCGGGCCGCCACTGCGATTCGCAGATCGCCGAGAAAAGCCGGCCATACGGCGGGAGCAGGTGGGGCAGCTTCGTCTCGAGATCCCGGTGATGGTCCGGCAGGTGAGTGCCGACGATCGTCGAGTGCAGCTCCTTGCAGAGCAAGAGGAAGTCGTCGCGCGATCGCGGGCCGCCGGCCAGCCGCGCGGCGGCGTCATGGTTGGGGAAGTCGACCGAGGTTTCGAGAATGGTCAACAGGAGCTCGGCGATGTTCAGTAACGCCCAGGTGCGCAAGCCCCCGCCGCCGATGCGGTCGAGATCCTGCTTGCGCTCGTCGGCGAAGTCGGAGATCCCTCGCAGGACCAGCTTGCGCGGGGCGTGAGGGCGCTCAGAAATGGCCATGACCGCGCTTCCGGACTCCATGTCAATGGCCAGGAAGTTACGGTTCCGGCGCAGCAGGGCTGCCCGGAAGGAGCGGGAAACGGAGACGAAGGGACCGCTGGCGGCGGGTCCCACCTGCAGTTTCACCTCTTCGTGCAGCAGGCCGTCCGTGCGCAGTTGGGCCTCGGTCTCGGGCGGCACACAGCGAGCGAGGTGTCGTCGCGTGGCCTTGTTCCAGCGGGCGTATTCCAGCGCACGTTGGAAGGGAAGGTTTTTTACGCGATCGAGAAGCTCGGGGTCTCCCGGCGAAGAGCGTCCACCCCAGTGGAGAGCGGCGAGGAGACTGTCGTCATCGTCGCTCACCTTGCCACGAAAGGAGTAGTTGTCCACGTCGTCCGCAAAGACGATGTCGCCAAGCCGGACGTCGTCGCTCAGCGCGCCCGAGATGCCGATGATCGCCACCAGGGACGGCGCGTAGCGGGCGATGGCGCGATCAGCCTTGAAGCCGGCCAGCTCGGGTCCCACTCCGCCGATGAACGTCACGACACCGGACCGCGTTTCACTCTTCGCGTCCCGGAACTGGAAAGGATAGTAAGTCTCGGTCGGGAATTCAGCCGGCGGTCCGGTCTTGAAGATCTTCAGGAAGGCGGCGAACTCCTCGGCGAGAGCGAGAATAATGACGCAGTCAACAGGGTTGGTCACCGCGTTAGCCTCGCTGTCGGGCTGCTTGCAGGAAAAAGATACCTCTGCGCCTCGACCTCGCGAGGCGCCGGCGGTACGGCACGGGTGCTTGTGCTCTCAGAGTATAGCAGCAGGCAAGTAAGTGCACCACGTGCCAGCGGCTGCGCGAGCGTTGATGCGCCAGGACCCCGGGCCGCCCTGGCGCACGCGCGCACTACCCGCCGCGGCGGGCTTTGACGGCCTGCGGCCTGGCGGATGGCGGCGAGGCGGGAGCGGTGGGCGGGGCGGGGAACTCGCGCACCGCGGAGAGGGCCGGCGGCGGCGTGGCGTCGGCGGCGGCGCGGAGGCCGGCCTGGGCGTTGCGGCCCACCTGGCGCATGCCGAAGATGACCAGGAACTCGATGACCACCAGCAGCAGGCCGAGGCTGGACTGGCCGGTGACCGCCACCACCAGGGCCATGACGCAGAAGGTGACCACCACGGCATAGATCAGCCCGACGACCTGCGAGCGGCGGGCGCCGACGTGATCCAGCAGGTGGTGGAGGTGCTTGCGGTCGGCGCGGAACATGCGCAGGAAGCGGCGCAACAGGCGCGCCTGCGGGCGGTCGAGGAAGCGGACCGCCATCACCAGCAGGGTGTCCATCACCGGCACCCCCAGCGCCAGGATGGGAACCAGGATGGCGACGGCGGCCGGCGCCTTGAGCGCCGAGTGCAGGCTCATCGCCGCCAGCAGGAAGCCCAGGGTCAGCGCCCCCGAATCGCCCATGAAGATGCGCGCCGGCTCCCAGTTGTGGCGCAGGAAGCCGAGGCAGGCGCCGGCGGTGGCGGCCATCAGCACGACGCTGCCCGGGCTGCCCTGCAGCGCCGCGTAGGCCAGCATGCTGACCGAGATGATGGCGACGACGCCGCCGGCCAGGCCGTCCAAGCCGTCGATCAGGTTGATGGCGTTGGTGACGCCGACGATCCACAGCACCGAGACGACGCCGCCAAAGACGCCGAGATGGATGCCGCCGACGAAGGGCAGCCGCAGCACTCCGAAAGACCAGCCGGCGGCGACCAGCATGCCGGCCGCCGTCAGCTCGACGCAGAACTTGATGCCGCTGCCGACTCCCTTGAGATCGTCGACGACGCCGACCAGGAAGACCAGCAGCGTGCCGGCGGCGAGGGCGAGCATCTCCCTGCTCGCGATCCGAGCGCTCCACGTCGTCCAGTGTCCGAGAGCGGCGAATCCGGCGGCGATGCCGAGGCCCCCGACGATGGCGACCCCGCCCAGGCGCGGCATGGCGTTGGCCTGGTGCTTGCGGATGCTGGGCTGGTCCATCGCCCGCAACGCGACGGCGAGCCGGGTGACCGCGGGAACCAGCAGGTGGGTGACGAAGGCGGCGACGACGGCCGCGCCGGCGGCGTACCACGGCAGGTATCTCATGCTGGTTTGCAACCCCTTCTCCCCATCCGATTCCAGGTCTCGGCCGGACGGCGATCCATCACGAGCCGGCCTCCGGGGACCCTGTTCCCGGGCCGCTGCGACGGCTACGCCGGGCGCTGCGCCGCTCCTTGCCGATGAGTGCGGCGCATGTCGGATGTTTGAGGCCTAAAGTACCATGAACGCAAGCGGTGTGCATCTCGTCCCCGAGCATGCCCTCGCCGCATGGCGGCGGAGTATCGGCCGGGCGGCCGACCTCCTGTAGGACGGTTCCCGTCAGGCTTGGGACTGCCCACCCTTCTTTCCCCGGAGGATGGTGCCCTGGCCTCAGCCGCCGGCGTCCTCGGCGGGCTCCATGTAGGCGGCGATCTGCCGCCGGCACCAGCCGCCCATGTCGTCGCCGGCGAAGAACGCGCGATACCAGTCGACGGTATGGACGACCATCTCGTGGAAGCCCCAGCGCGGCGTCCAGCCGAGGGCTTCCCTGGCCTTGTCGATCGACAGCCGCAGCGGCGGCAGGCCGGCGGCGCGGCCCCGCTCGCGCTCCCGTTCCTTGCCGCGATCGTCCTTGACGCTCTCCCAGCTGCCGCTGCCCCAGCTGGCGATCACGGTTTCGACCAGCTCCCAGACCGTGCGCCCCGCCTCGAACGCCGGCGCGAAGTTCCAGGGGCCCGACAGCGCCTGCCGCTCGGCCGGCCCGGCGGCGAGCAGCCGGCCGCCGAGAGTCAGGTAGCCGGAGAGCGGATCGAGGACGTGCTGCCAGGGCCGCACCATTCGCGGGTAGCGCACCTTGACCGGCACGCTGCCCGCCAGGGCGCGCATGCACTCCGGCACCAGCAGGCCGGGCGTCCAGTCGCCGCCGCCGATGACGCTGCCGGCGCGGGCGGTGGCCACCGCCACGCCGCGCTCGGCGAGGAAGCTTTGGCGCCAGGCGTGCGCCAGCAGCTCGACCGCCGATTTGCTGGCGCCGTAGACGTCGTCGCCGCCCAGCCGATCGGTCTCACGGTAGGCGTACGGCCAGTCGCGGACCTCGTAGCAGCGGTCGCTGGTGACGATCACCACCGCCGCCGGCAGGGGCTTGCGCCGGGCCAGCTCGAGCACGTGGGCCGCGCCCAGCACGTTGACCGCGACGGTCGCGACCGGCTCGCGGTATCCCTGATCGACCAGCGGCTGCGCGGCGAGATGGAAGACCACCTCGGGCCGCGACTCCTTCCACGCGGCCTCGAGCTGGCCCAGCTCGCGGACGTCGCCCTGCCCGTCCGCCACCAGCGAGTCGGCGACGCGGGCGGCGGCGAACAGGCTGGGCTCGGTGGCCGGCGGCAGGCTGAAGCCGGCGACCCGCGCTCCCAGGTCGGCCAGCCAGGTGGCCAGCCAGCCGCCCTCGAAGCCGGTGTGGCCGGTGACCAGGACGCGGCGGCCGCGGTAGGCGTTGCGCAGCTCTTCGGGGGTCAAGGCGGCTCCTGCTCAGATGGCCCCTGGTCGATGGCGAGCGAGTGCACCGGGAGCAGATCTTACCCTTGAGCGGCTCGCGGGCCCCTCTCTAGCGCTTGTCCACGGCCCGCTGGTGGCGGACCTGCGCCCGGTCCGCGATCTCCTCGAGCGAGCGCGCCAGCCCCGGCGCGTCGCCCACCTCCACCTGGAAGTAACCCGCGGACCGGGCCCGGGCACATAGCAGGTGGACGTCCGAGCCCTGGCTGCCGACGTAGAGGACATCGCGGCGCGAATCGAGGCAGGCGTACACCTTGGAGGGGAGGACGTAACCCACGAAGGCGTCGCGCAGGGTGATCAGGTGAGCGTCCGCGGCAACCAGAAGATGCGGCAAGAGCGCCAGCGGCACCGGCACGCCGCGGTGCACCGGCAGGTCCTCCTCCTGGAGCGCCTGCTGGAACCGGTCGGCCCGGGCGCCGGTGGCGTTGAGCCACAGGCCGACCCGTCCCGAGCCCTGCCGGTGGTGCAGGCGATAGCCGGCCAGAAAAGTCTCGTACTCGTGTGCGACGCCGAAGTTGCCGGAGTAGAGGAGCAGGCACCGGCCCGCGAGCTCCGGGGGCAGCGGCAGGGGCTCCGTATCGACCGGTATCTCGACCGGCGAAGGATCGCGCTTCAGGGTGATGCGCGCGCCGGGGATTCCCTGGTCCAGCAGGCGCCGACGCTGGTCCTCCCCGAGCACCTCGAAGCGGTCCACCCGCCGCCGCAGCCTCAGGGTGAACCGGTAGAAGGCGCGCAAACTCCAAGGCAGCGGCCGCCCGCGGCGGTTCCCGGCTTCGCGCCGCTCGCTCATCTCCGCCATCAGGCACTCGGGGTGGAAATCGGTGATGCGGTAGGTCAGGCGCTTGCGGAGCAGCGCCGCGAGCGGCGCCGCGACGTGGAGGAGGAAAGGCGGGCTGCCGGTGATGAGGACCTCGTCGGCGGCGAACAGGAAGCGCCGGGCCCGCCACAGCAGACCCAGGTTCGTGCGGACGGTCCACAGCGCGCGAGCGCGCAGGTCCGAACGGTCGTAGGCGGCCGCCCGGCGGCGCAACACGCGCAGCCTGCCGCTGCCGGCCACCTCCTCGTCGGTCGTCGAGTCGGCGGTGGACGACAGCCCGGCAAGCACCACGTCCTCGCCGGCGGCCGCACGCTGCCGGGCGAACAGCAGGCTGTACTGGCCAACGGCGCCGAAATCGGGGGGCAGCCAGTCGCAAAGGTACAGTAGCCGGGGCATCGACCTTCCGAGCGCCGTCCTCTCGGTCCTCGCGGCCTGCCGAGACCCGAGGTGCGACGGTGGCAAAGATCCTTCCACCGCTGCTACCAGCCCCGAGGGGACGTGTGCGACTCGGCCTGGCGTTCCGCTAGCGTTCGGTGAGCATCTCGGCCAGGTAGCCGCCGACCGCGTGCCGCTCGCGGGTCGAGAAGTACCAATCGATCGTGCGGTGCAGGCCGTCCATGAACTTGACCTGCGGTTCCCAGCCGAGGAGCTCCCGCGCCAGACGGTTACTCGCCACCCGATTGAGCGGCCCCGTCGGCATGTGGGGAAGGAACTTGATCGTTGCCCGGTGACCGGTGTACCGCAAGACTTCCTCGACGGCCTCGATCACCCGCGTGCGTTCCTCGGTGCCCAGGTTCACTGCAGTTCCGTCGTCGATCCTTTCGGCTGCCAGCACCATGCCGCGCGCGATGTCGCCGACGTAGGTCCAGTTGCGGACCTGGGTGCCGTCGCCCCAGACCTCGAACGGGTCCTGCCGCACGAAAGCGCGGGCGATCATCGCGATCACCGCGTGATTCTCGACCCCGCGTTCGCCATAGACGGTGAAGAAGCGGCAGGACGCCGTGCGGAAACCCAGGTCACGATGGTAGGCCGCGAGAGTCATCTCGGTCATCAGCTTCGCCCAGCCGTACATGTTGTCGGCATCGTAGGGCGGGCCCACCATCCCCTCCGCGAGGTACAGCTCGCGCGAGACGTCCTGCTGCAGGTGATTCGGATACACGCAACCGGAGGAGGCGAAGACGAACTTCTCCACCGCCGCTTCGCTGGCGGCCTTGATCAGCATGCCGTCGAGGGCCAGGTTCTGCGCGCAGGCGGCCTGGTGCAGGTCCACGAAGCCGCGGCCGCCGTGGATCGCCGCGAGGTGGAAAACCACCTCCATCCCCGAGACGGCACGCTGGGCGACTCCGGGGGCGAGGAGGTCGGCGCGCAGCAGCTCGACGGCGCCCGAGTCGAGATGGCCCTGGATGTTCGCCAGCCTGCCGCTCGACAGGTCGTCGACGACCCGGATGCGGCGGGCCCCCCTGTCGACCAGCAGGTCGATGAGGTGGGAGCTGATGAAGCTCGCCCCGCCGGTGACGAGGATTGCCTTCCGACTCCAATCCATGCTGCGCCTCTCCCGAACGAAACCTCCGGACGCCGAACGTCAGCGCGCTGGCAGGGGTGCGCGGAGTGTAGCACGCACTGTACCCCGGCGTAGAATCCGGCGATGCCGCCTCGGCCCGCCGCTGACGGCCGTCTCGTCAGCACGCTTCTGGGACATGCCCATGTCGAGATGGCGCTGCCTTGCCTTCAGAGCCTGCTGCGCTTCTCGACGGCGCCCCTGCGGCTGCGGGTTCACGACGACGGGACGCTGACCGCCGGCGACCGCGAACGGCTGGCGGCGGCTCTTGACGAGCCCGAGGTGGTGCCGCGGCGCGAGGCCGACGAGAGGCTGGCCGCGGTCCTGGCCGCCCGTCCCGCGACCCGCGCCCTGCGCGCCACCAACCCGCTGGCGCTCAAACTGGTGGACGTGCCGCTGCTCGCCGCCGCGGACGAGGTTGCCTACTGCGACTCGGACGTGCTGTTCCTGCGCCCGTTCACCGGCCTCTTCGACCTGCCGCCCCCGGCGGGCGCGCTCTTCATGTGCGATCCCCAAAACGCCTACTCCGTGCGCTCCTGGCACCTGCTGCGGGAGCCTCGCCTGCGCCTCGCGGCGCACGTCAACACCGGCATCGTGGCCCTGCGCACGGGTTGCTACGACCTGGACCTGGTGGAATGGTTCCTGTCGCGGCCGAGCTACCGCTTCGCTCCGGTCTGGGTGGAGCAGACCTGCTGGGCGCTGCTGGGCCAGGCGGCCGGCTGCCGCCTGCTCGACCGTGACGCGGTCGGCATCCCGGTGCCCGGCCGCGAGCCGTCCGAGCGGCAGGTGGCGCTGCATTTCGTGAGCCCGGTCCGCGGCCTGCTCGCGGGTTTCAAGCCGCCCAAGGGGCAGGCCGGCGAAGGCCCTCCGCCGCCGGCGCCGACGGCGCTGCGGAGCTTCGCCGCGCCGCGCCTGACCGCCCCGGCGCTCGCCGCGACGGAGTTGCGGCGGCGCCTCCGCCGCCTGCGGCATCGGGCGCGGCCGTCAGCCGGCGAGTGAACCGCCCGAGCGGACCGCGGCGCAAAGGACCCGCGAGACCTCCTCCCGGCGGGTGAGCTGGCGGCGGCCGAGCCGCGCTCCGCCCAGGCCGTGGAAGCCGTAGCCCAGCCCGGCGAGCAGCCGAACGACCTCCTCGACCGAGCCGCCCAGCTCCCGCAAGCGCTGCGGGTGGAGCTCCAGGAAGAGCGGCGGCCGGTGCCTGTCGAGGGTGGCGCGCGCCCCGCTGAGCACGGCCAGCTCGTACCCCTCGACGTCGATCTTGATCAAATCCGGCGCGAAGTCGAGGTCCGCGCAGATCTCGTCGACGCTTTGCATGGGCACGGCGAACACCGCGCCCGTGTCGCCCAGGTCGCCGGTATCGCCGGTATCGCCGGTATCGCCGGTATCGCCCGTGGCGCCGGCATCGCCAGAATCCCCGGCATCGCCGGCGGCGCCTGGCGCGGCGGGGGCCCCCGGCGCCGCGGGCAGGGCTTCCAGGTGGTGCCACGTCTGCCGCATGCGCAACGTGCCGCTGCTGGCGCCGCAGGCCACCTGTCTCGCGACGACGTTGTGCAGCCCTCCCACGCGGAGGTTCTCGGCCAAAATCGAGTACGCGATGGCGGAGGGCTCGACCGCCACGGCGCGCGCCGCGGGGCGTCCCTGGGCGAAGGCCAGCGAGAAGATCCCGTGGCAGGCGCCGACGTCCAGGAATCGCCGGCGCGTCCGCATTTCGCGCAGAAAGCCGTCGAGCTCGCGGGTCATCTCGACGGAGCGCCAGCAGAACCACTCGAACGGCTCGCGCGACCGCTCGTCGACGAGCAGGGTGAGGCCCGGGCGCACGACCATCTCGCGCGGACCGGCGCGGCGGTTCAGGCGCCGGAAGCGCGCGCGGCGCCAGAGCAGGCGCGGGTCCCGGGACCTGAGCCGGCGCCACCCCGCGAGGACCGCGCCGAGCCGCAGCGCGACGAGCGCCTCGCGCAGCCGGCCCTTGAGGGTCGCCTGGCGGCTGGCGGCGCGATGGGCGGCATCCATCCGGGCTCGCCGCCTCAGCGCTTCAGGCCCAGCTTGACCAGGAAGAGCGGCCGCAGGATGGAGTACCAGCTCTTGATGGGGACCATCTTGGTGTTGCGCTTCATCTCCTGGTGATAGATCTTGCGCACCGGCGCCTCGCCGACGCGGTAGCCGAGCGCGACGGCCTTGATCAGCAGGTAGGGCTCGAGCTCGTACTGGATCAGCCACTCCTGCCAGAGATCGATCCGGGGATCGTCGAGCAGAGCGCTCCTGAAGGCGCGGAAGCCGTTGGTCGCGTCGGTCGCCGGGAAGCCGTAGAGGGCATGGAAGAGCGCCGAGTACACGCGGGTGAGGAGCGATCGGGACCGCGTCATGTTGACCCGCGTGCCGCCCGGCATCCAGCGGGAGCCGTGGACGTAGTCGAAGCCGCCGTCGACGAGACGGTCGACCACCTGCTGGATGTCGGCCGGATCGTCCTGGTTGTCGCCGGCGAGCTCGACGACGAGATCGAAGCCCTGCCGCCGGCCGTAGAAGTAGCCCGTCCGGTAGCCGCCGCCGGCGCCGAGGTTCCGCGGATGGGAGATGACGACGGCGCCGGCCGCGCGCGCCTCGGCCGCGGTGCCGTCGGCCGAGCCGTTGTCGACGACGCACACGGTGTCCACGATCTGCCGCGGCACCGCGCGGACGCACGGCGCCACCTTCCCCTCTTCGTTCCAGGAGGCCATGACGACCACGATCGCGAGGCCGCGGTAGCGCACGCGGCGCTCCGGCGGCGAGGCAGGCGCGCCGTCGATCAGCTGAAGCACCTGGTCCCGGGGCAGATCCTTCATCCGGGCTCGGCCGTGAAGCGGCGGCGGGCGGGTCCGCCGCGGGTGAGGACGGACGCCGGTTGCGCGCTGCCGCCGAGGATCACCTCGCCGATGCGCAGCGAGCCCGAGCCGCAGCAAACGGCAATGGCGCCGCCGCCGCAGGGGGAGATCTCGCCCGGGGAGCCGGGCAGGGCGTCACCCACCGCCACCGGCGCGCGGACCTGGACCTCCTCGCCGTCGCACCAGGTCCGGGCGGCCGGATGGGGAGGGAAGGTGAACGCGCGGATGAAGCGCTCGATCCAGGCCGCCTCGCGCTGCCAGTCGATGATCCCCCGGTAGGGAATCTGCTTGGGGTGATAGGTGGCCGCCGCCTCGTCCTGGGGCCGGCGCGCCGGCTGGCGGAGCTCCCGCAGCCAAGGCAGCTGCTCGCGGAACAGCGCCAACGCCGCCCGCTCCAGCCGGCGGTAGAGGGTCTCGTCGGTCTCGTCCGCCGCCAGCGGCACGAGGACCTGGGCGACGACGTCTCCCGAGTCGATGCCGGGATCGATGGCGTGCAGCGTCACCCCCGCCGGCTCGTCGCCGAGGATGGCCCACTTGGTGGGAAAGCACCCGCGCAGGCGGGGGAGCGGACCGAAGTGCAGGTTGTAGGCGCCGCGGCCCGGCACGGCGAGCAGCGGCGGCTTGAGGATGCGGTCGTACTGGACCGAGAGCAGGAGGTCGGGTGCCAGGCTCCGGACCGCCGCCACGAAGTCGGGGGCATTGGGGTCGGTGGCGGTGAAGAGCCGGAGCCCCAGGCGCCGCGCCGCGCTCCAGACGGACGTCCCGCTGCTGCCGTCCTCCGCGCGGTCGCTCCCGCGGCAGAGGACGCCGGCGATCTCGCAGCCCGCGGCGACCAGCTCCGCCATGCAGGTGCAGCCGACGGCGCCGTAGCCGAGGTAGAGGATCCGCGGCGGCGGCTGCCGGGTCATGACGCCAACGCCCGCGCCAGGCAGCTCGCCACCCGCTCCTGCTCCGCCGCGGTCAGATGGGGATGGAGCGGCAGCGACAGGATCTCGGACGCCGCCCGCTCGGCTTCGGGGAAGTCGCCGCGGCGGTAGCCGAGAGACTCCATGGCGCCATGGAGGTGCAGGGGGGTGGGGTAGTGGACGCCGGCGCCGATCCCCGCCGCGGCCAGCCGCGCCAGCACCTCGTCTCGCCGCGGCACCCGCACGACGTAGAGGTGATAGACGTGCTCGTTGCCCGGCAGGGTCTTGGGCAGCTCGATGCCGTCGATCGCGGCGAGCCGCTCGTCGTAGCGGGCCGCCGCCCGGCGCCGGGCCTCGTTCCAGGCGTCGAGCCGCCGCAGCTTCGCCGCCAGCACCACGGCCTGCAGGGTGTCGAGGCGCGAGTTGAAGCCGGTCTCCGGGTGGTGATACTTCCGCTCGCTGCCCCAGTTCCGCAATCGCCGCAGGCGCGACGCCAGCTCGGCGCTCGCCGTCAGCACGGCGCCGCCGTCGCCGTAGGCGCCGAGGTTCTTGCCGGGATAGAAGCTGGTGGCGGCCGCGGCGCCGTGGCCGCCGCAGCCGCGCCCGCCCCGCCGCGCGCCCTGCGCCTGCGCCGCGTCCTCGAACACCCAAAGGCCGTGCCGTGCGGCGATCTCGCCGATCGCCGCCATGTCCGCCATCTGGCCGAACAGGTGCACCGGCAGCAGGGCCCTGGCGCGCGGCGAGATGCGCTCCTCGATGCGCCGCGGGTCCATCAGGAACCAGCCGTCGCAATCGACCGGCACCGGGCGCGCGCCGGCGCGCTGGACGCCCAGCGCGGTGGCGATGAAGGTGTTGGCCGGCACCAGCACCTCGTCGCCGGGGCCGATGTCGGCGGCGCGCAGCATCAGCTCGATGGCGTCCGTGCCGTTGCCGACGCCGACGCAGTGGGCGACGCCGCAATGGGCGGCGAAGTCCCGCTCGAACTCCGCCACCTCCGGGCCGAGGATGTATGCGCTCGCCGCCATCACCCGCGCAAAGCCGCGATCGACCTCCGCGGCGATCTCTTCGTGCTGCGCCGCGAGGTCGACCAGCGGGATCGGCGCCTCGCTCATCGGCTTGGCCTCCTGCCGCTCAAACCTCTTCCCTCCTCCCGCCGTTGGCCATCGACCGGGCGATGGCCGCCAGCGCCCGCACCGCGCCGACGCCGCTGCGCCCGCCGGCGAGCGGCGTCGCGCCGGTGGCGATGCACTCGACGAAGTGGTCGCATTCGGCCTTCAGCGGCTCGCCCAAGGCGACCCGCGGGATGCGGATGTCTCCCTCCCGGATGCTGGTGCGGAAGGAGGCGAAGGTGTCGATGAACCCGGGCGTGCGCTCGGCGCTGACGCGCTTGTCATAGATGCGGATCGGCTCGCTCAGGTTCATGTCGTCGAAGGTCAGCATCCCCTCCTCTCCCACCACCGTGATGTCGCGCACCTTGCGCGGGCTCAGCCACGAGACCTGCAGATGCGCGATCACCTCGCCCGGATACCAGAGGGTCGCGAACACCGCGTCCTCGATGCCCGGATTGATCCAACAACCCCCCTGGGCGGCGGCATGCGAGGGTACCGCGTCGAGCCAGTCGTTGGCGATCGCGACGTCGTGCGCGGCAAGGTCCCAGGCGGCATTGACGTCCATGCGGATGGGCCCCAGGTTGGTGCGCACCATCGACAGGTAGAAGACGCGGCCGAGCCGGCCGGCGCGCAGGTGCTCCTTGATGTGGCGGATCCCGGCGTTGAACAGGAAGACGTGGCCCACCATGAGCACCCGGCCGTGGCGGTCCGCCAGGTCGCACAGCTCCTCCGCCTCCTCGACGGTGGTGGCCATCGGCTTCTCGACCAGCACGTGCTTGCCGGCGCGCAGGGCGGCGGCGGCCAGCTGGTGGTGCGTCCGGGTCGGGGTGGCGACGATCACCGCGGCGACCGCCGGATCGGCGAGCGGCGCGGCCGGGTCGGCCCCCAGCCGGATGTCGGGATGCCGGCCGCGGGTCAATGCCAGGCGGGACTCGTCGCGGTCCACCACCCACGCCACCACGCTCGTCTGCTGGTTGTGGAAGTTGCGGATCAGGTTCGGGCCCCAGTGGCCGGCGCCGATGACCGCGATCCGCAGCGGGTCCTTCGTCACCTTGGCCTCCGGCATCGCTCGGCGGGCGCCTCGCCCCTGGGTCTCCGGAAGGTGCCGGGGCGGCCGCGCTCGCGGCGGGGCCCCGTCAGCGCGGACGGGCGACCTCGGTCCAGCAGACGTCCTCCTCCCGCAGGCCGTGCAGCCGCCGCCAGCCGGCGAGGTCGCGCCGCAACCGCTCGACGTCCCGGGGGCCGGCGACGACGTTCTGGCTGAGGCTGCCATAGCCCGGCGGCTGGAAGCGCGTGTAACCGCCGTTGACCGCCGGGACGCGGCTCGCGACCTGCGCCATCATGATCTCGACCTCGTAGACCCAGGCGGCGGTCGCGCGCCCCCCCCGGTCATCCTCGACCGCGATGTAGAAGCTGCGGCACCCGGGATCGATGGCGGCAGTATAGTGCGCGACCGCCGCCCGCGCCCCGTCCTTCGAGAAGGTGTACTCGCTGTACACCTGCTCCGCGCCGCACAGGCCGAGCACCGCGACGGTCGTCCACGCCCAGCGGCGGCGGCTGGCGACGAAGGCGGCGAGCCCGACCCCGGCAGGCAGCAGCAGCAGGATGCCCGCCCGCGACACGTACCGGAGCGCGCGTGCCCCGGGCACCACCGCCCTCACCGCGGTCCACAGGGTGAAGCCGCCGGGAAGCTGGGTCGTGAGGACGATCAGCAGCGCCGTGACCGCCAGCAGCAACCGCATCCAGGCATCCTCGCGGCGCCGCCAGAAGCCGATCGCGGCGCAGACCGCCGTGGCCAGCCCCAGCCCGAGCCGCTGCTCCGGTTCGCAGGGCATGTCGGCGAAGAGCGCCGACCGGCTGAACCAGAAGTAGAGCAGCGAGCGCCGCCCCATGTAGATCCAGGAGCGGAGCTGGGGCATCGCGGTGGTGGCGTCGTTGGCCCAGCTCAGCTCGCGGACGACGGCCAGCGCACGCACCAGCAAAGGGCTCAGCGCCAGGGCGGCCAGGACGGCCGCCATGCCGAGCGCCGCCAGGTTGGGCCGGAGCGCCGCCCACAGCCGCCCGCGCAGCTCGCGCGTCGCCAGCATGCACAGGCCCGCGCACGCCAGCAGGAACACGCAGAGCCAGCCTAAGTAGAAACAGGCGTAGAGCTGGGCGGTGACGGCGCCGGCCAGTCCCCAGGCCGACCACGGGCGCGGCCCGCCGCGGCAGAGACGGCAGAGGAAATACAGGGCCAGGTAGGTGTAGAAGATGGTGTGCAGCTGCGGGTTGTTGACCTGGGCCGCCAGCAGGTTGCCGAAGGCGCAGAGGAAGCTGCCGGCGAGCGCCGGCAGGGCGGCGAAGCGAAAGCCCCGGCGGAAGAGCAGGAAGGCGGCGGCGAAGTTGAGCGCCGGCAGCGTCATCATCCACAGCTGGTAGGCGGTGTCGGGGGCGAACCCCAGCAGGCGCCAGGGGCAATAGAAGGGCGCCGCGCCCAGGAAGGTCTCGGCATAGACCAGCGTGCCGCGGGCCGGGAAGAACACCGGCGGGTCCCACAGCGAAGCGTGATCGGGACGTCCGACGAGCCACAGGTATTCGTGCTCGCAGATGAAGTTCACCAGCATGTGATCGACGTAGTCGCCGGCGGTCTGGTGCAAGCCCGACCACGCCATGCGGTGGAAGAGGAACAGCTCGCCGAGCAGGAGCAGGCAGGCGAAGAGCGCCAGCTGGCGCGCGGTCAGCCATTGCCGCGGGCCGCGGCCGGGCGCTCGCCGCGTCTCGCCCGCCGCCGTCGCCGGCACGTCCTGAGCCTGCCCTGAAACCCCCGGCGCGGCCGGCTCGATCGGTGCGGTCATGGCGCGCTCCTCGCGCGGGCGTCCGCCGCCGGGTCCGTCGCCTCGCGCCGGAAGGCGCCAATGGAGTCGGCCTCGGCGCAGAGCGTCCAGTTGCCGTGCTCGCCGCGCAGCATCTCGTCGATCAACCGCACCGAACCCGTCGTGCCGTCGAGGTCCGGCCGCGCCGGGCAGCGGCGGCTGTCGTGGAAGGCGAGGACGCCCGCGGGCGCCAGGTGCGGCGCCCACGCCGTCAAGTCGTCACGCACCGCCTCGTAGGCATGATCGGCATCGATGAAGATCAGCTCGGCAGGCCGTTCGAGGGCGATCTCGCGCGCCGCCACGGTCGAGGCGCGGCGCAGGAAGCGCACGCGGCCGGCCCATGGGCTCAGGGTGCGGCGGGCGATGTGCTCGTTGTACGACAGGCCGAGCAGGCGCTCGAGCCGGAGCTGGCGGCAGTAGGGATCGACGAGCCAGAGGCTGCCGGACGGGGCCATGGCCGCCGCCAGCCTGGCGCTGGTGGCGCCCTGGAAGACGCCGACCTCGACGATCGAGCGGCGGCCGCGCGCGAGCGTCTCGAGCAGACGGCTCTCGGCGGCGGTCAGGCTGGTCGCCGCCCGGTGCCGCAGCAGCAGGTAGCGCAGGAAGTCGCTCGTCGGTCCGCTCACGGCGCGGCCCGCCCGCGAGCGATGATGCGTTCGACGAAGTCGGCCACCTCCCCGGCCACCGCCTCCCAGGAGCGGCCGGCCATCGCCCGGCGCGCGCTCTCGCCGAGGCGCCGCCGCAGCAGGGGTTGGGCGAGGCACTCGGCGAGGCAGTCCGCCAGCCGCTCGGCGTCGCCCGCGGGATGGAGCAGGCCGGTGACGCCGTGATCGACCAGGTCGCGGTTGCCGGCGACGTCGGAGGCGATGCAGCAGCAACCGGCGGCCATCGCCTGCAGCAGCGCGAGCGGCTGTCCCTCGTAGAAGCTCGGCAGCACCAGGACATCGGCGCCGGCGTAGAGAGCTGCTTCCTCGCCGGCCGGGAAACGCGGCACGACGCGCACCGCCGGCCGCAGGCCCGCGGGCCAGGGCGCGAGGACCTGCGCGGCGTCGAGGCCGGTGCCGGCGAGGACGAAGCTCGGCCGGAGCCCCCGCGCGTCCAGCAGCCGGGCGGCGGCGACGAGCGTTGCCGTTCCCTTCCTGGGGAGCCAGCTGCCGACGAAGAGCACCGTCGCGGGGCCGGAGGTTACGGGCCGCTCGGGGCCGCGGGGGCCGTCCCAGGGCTCGACGCCATTGCGGAACCGCAAGACATCCTCCTCCCGCCGGCGATAGCGGCGCCGCGCGTAGGCAAGATCGTCGGCATTGAGCACCAGGAGAGCCCGGGCGTGCGCCAGGGCATAGTCGGCCGGCGCCAGCCGCCACCAGGGAAAGAGCAGCCGGGAGCGCCGCCGGACTCGAAGCTCGGGCCGCGACGACCACGCCAGGACCGTCTCCCAGGCGCGCCGCTCGAGCCCGTGACTGAAAACGATGGCAGGGCGGCGCGCCAGGACGAACGGCAGGCCGGCCGGCTCGTGAACGAGGATGGCGGCCGGCCGCAGGCCGAGCCGGGCGTAGCGCCGGTAGGCCGCGAAGGGGAAGAGCGCCGGGTGCACCGGGCGCCCGACGGCCGCGGGGCCGATGTGGACGAAGTCGTAGCCGCGGGCGGCGAACGCCCGCTGCCAGTGCCAGGCCACCCGCCCCATGCCCGACTCGCGCGAGATCTCGATCTGCGCGACGTGGACGATCGTGCGGGTCGCTGGCGGGGCGGTGGTCATGGGGAGTCCGGCGGGTCGTCCAAGGCGGCGGGTCCGGTCTGTCGCGAACCGCGGCTAACCACCGATGGCCGCCTCGTACGTTTGCGCGATGGCCGGCCACGAGAAGCGGGCGTAGTAACCCGCCAGGTCGGGCGCCGCGCCGCCGCGGCTGGCAGGCTCTCGCGGCGGCGGGAAGGGCTGCAGCATCGGGCCCCAGAAAGGCGCCAGGTCCGGGACGGCGCCGACCGGGGTGGCGTAGACCTCGAGGCCCGCTTCCAGCATCTCGTTGAGGCACAGGCCCCAGCCCTCGACGACGCTGGTGAACAGGCCGGCGTCGTGGGCGGCGAGGATCTGCGGCAGCTCGCCGCGCCGGAAGGCCGGCAGGATGCGGACCCGTCCTGCCGCCAGCAGGCGGCGCGGAAGGTCCCTGGCGGCCGCCGCACCGCAACCGGCGATCGTGAAGGTATCGTCCGGGTTGGCGCCGGCACGCTCCGCGATGAAGCGGACGAGCCGGCGAATGCCTTTCTGCGCCGACCATCGACCGATCCACAGAAAGCTCCTGCCGCCGCCCGGGGACGTCCGCCGGCGGTTGCGGCGCACCGCCGCGAAGGCTTCCTGTTCGCCGGCAGAGGGCGCCACGACATAGCGGCCGAGGCGCGGCGCGAGGTCCGGGAACCGCCGCTGCATCCACTCGTATTCGAGGGTCCCCTGGGCGAGGATGACCCGGGCGTGGCGCCATCCCCTCACCACGGCGCGGGCGGCCAGGGCGGTCTGGATCACCGCGACCGGCGTGTGCTGGGAGGGGCGCAGCAGCTGCCATTCGAGATTCCTGGCCAGGTACCGCAGCTCGGGCTGGACGCTGCGCGCCACCACGCTCCCCTGTCCCACCCAGGTCCCGGCGATCGAGATCGGCGGCGAGTCGATCACGTCGAAGGGGCCGTGCTCGGCGACGAACCTGCCGATGGCCCGCGCCTGGTCGGACCAGCGGCGCAGGCGGCTGACGGGCGGCGGCAGGGGTTCGGGCGACCAGGCCAGCGCCTGGTGGCCGCGAGCGCTCAGCGCCCGTGCCAGGTTGACGGCGACCTGCGCCGCTCCCAGCTCCGCCGAGAGCGGGGGATGGCTGACGAGGAGGATCCTCATCCCGCGGGCCTGGCACCGCTCGCGGCCGGGATTGCCAACGTGTTCCAGGCCGGCAGGGCGACGGGCTGCCGCGCCGCGAGCGGCTGGTTGGCATCGTAGAGCGCGTAGCCGGCCGCGGCCAGCAAATCGCCGACCGCCGCCGCGTTGCCGGCGCCGACCTCGCAGAGCAGCGTGGTGCGGCGGCGGGCGAGCAGCCGGGCCGCCCCCCGCAGGCAATCGAGCTCCGCCCCCTCGACGTCCAGCTTGAGGACGTCGGGGGGAGGGAACCAGCCGAGCAGCCAATCGAGCGTGACCATCATCACCTTGCGCGCGCTCCGCACGCCGCCGGCCTGGGTCGAGCCGGCGACGCTGGCCAGGTGGCTGGCGGCCCGCCCGCGGCTCGCCACCAGGAAATCCGCCACGCCGACTGTGCCGCCGACCGCCGCGCTCAGCACCTCGATCGGCGCCTGGCCGGGCGGCAGAGTGCCGGCGGAGCGCCGCAGCAGGTCCGCCAGCCAGTCGTCCGCCTCGACCGCCAGCACGCGCCCCGCCGGTCCGGCGAGGAACGCCGCCGCGGCGGCAAAGAGCCCGACGTTGGCCCCGATGTCCCACACCGTCGCGCCGGGCGCCACCAGCTCGCGGGCCATCCGGAAGAGCAGCGGATCGGCCTGGCGCAGATCGCGCCGCCACAGCTTCATCGCCGCGTCGGGAGAGACGAGAAGGGTGTGCCCGCCGAGCTCCGGCGGCAGCCGGCGCCGCACCACCCGGTCGCGGCTGAGCCGTTCGAGAGCGGTGCGCACGGCTTGCGGCGCCCGCCCCAGCGGCCCCCTCAGCATCGGCCGGCCTCGCGGGTCAAGACCGTGTCGCCGAGCACCAGCCGGTCCATGCGCGTGCGCAGGAAGCAGTCGATGGCCTCGGCCGGCGTGTTGACGATCGGCTCGTTCTCGTTGAACGAGGTGTTGAGCACCATCGGTACGCCGGTCTGCTCCTCGAAGGCGCGGATCAGCCGCCAGTAGCGCGGGTTGGTGCGGCGGGAGACCGTTTGCAGGCGGCCGGTGCCGTCCACGTGGGTCACCGCCGGGATCCGCGGGCGCTGCTCCGGCCGGATCGGGTAGACCTTGATCATGAAGGGGTCGGGGTGGTCGATGGTGAACCATTCGCCGGTCCGCTCCTCGAGCACCGACGGCGCGAAGGGGCGGAAGGATTCGCGGCGCTTGATCTTGGCGTTGAGCAGCTCCTTCATGTCGGCGCGCCGCGGATCGGCAAGGATCGAACGGGCGCCGAGCGCCCGCGGGCCCCACTCGGAGCGCCCCTGGTACCAGCCGACGACCTCGCCGCGGGCGATGGCGGCGGCGGTGTCGGCGGCGAGCGGGTCCTCGCCGGCCGCGGTCGCGATCCTGACCTCCCCCCAGTCGCCGTCTTGCCCGCCGGAACCGGCGACCGCCGCGGCGATGGCCCGCCGGATCTCGCCCTCGCCGTGGGCGGGGCCCCAGTAGCAATGCTCCATGACGAAGGCGCGCGCCGCGCCGCGCTCGGCGTGGTGCACCCAGAGCGCGGCGCCGAGAGCGGTGCCGGCATCGCCGGCGGCGGCCTGGATGTAGACGTCCTCGACGCCGGTGCGCTCGAACAGCTTGCCGTTGGCGAGCGAGTTCATGGCGCAGCCGCCGGCAAGCGCCAGGCGGCGCTGGCCGGTGCGGCGCAGCAGCGCGCGCACCAGGGCGAAGAAGCGCTCCTCGTAGACCGCCTGCAGCGAGCAGGCGACGTCCTTGTGGCGCTGGGTCAGCTCTTCGCCCGGGCGGCGGGCGGGCCCGAGCAGGCGCTCGAGCGCCGGGGTGAACAGCGGCGCCAGGACCGGCGCGCCGTCGTCCCAGGTCATGTCCACCCCCTCCGACAGGTGGCGGAAGTAGCGCAGGTCGAGGCGAAAGGTGCCGTCCGCGAGAGCGGGGACGACACGCCCGATCTCGGCGGCGAACGCGGGCTCGCCGTAGGCCGCGAGACCCATCACCTTGTACTCGTCGCCGAAGCCCGGGAAGCCCAGGTACTGGGTGACGGCGGTGTACAGCTGGCCCAGGGAATGCGGGAAGTGGACCCGTTGCAGCACCTTGACGTCATGACCCTGCCCCACGGCCAGCATGGCGGAGACGAAGTCGCCGAAGCCGTCGAGCGACAGGCAGGCCGCCTCCTCGAAGGGCGAGCAGAAAAACGCCGAGGCAATGTGCGCCAGGTGGTGTTCGACCGCGTGCAACCGCGGCGCGAGGCCGTTGCCGAGGGCCGCGGCGACGCGTGGCGCGAGCGCGGCCACCTGCGCCAGGTTGCGCGCGCGCCCGGCAGCCCGTCGCAGGCTGCGCGGGTGCGTGAGGGCGAGCGCCGCCTTGCGCAGCAGGTACGCGCGCGGCTGGCGCGAGACCGCGAGCGCCGAGACCTCGCGCAGGTCTCCCCCCAGCTCCGCGAGACAGAAGGCCAGCGACTGCTCCGGGAAGCCGGCCCAATGCTTGACCCGGCGGAAGCGCTCCTCCTCGACGCCGGCCACCATGCGGCCGCCGTCCAGGGCCGCGGCCGAGGCGTCGGCGTGAAAGGCCGAGAGGCCCAGGATCTTGGTCATCCGGGTTCGCCTCCGCCGCCGGGGGCGCCGGGGGCGCGGGGGGTGTCGAGGGCCGCCGGGACCGCCGGCGGCGGCTCTCGCAGCAGCTCTTCGAGCCGGACGTCCACCACCAGGCGGAACCAGAACGCCTGCAGGAAGTGGAAGACGAAGCCGTTCCTGCCGTCCAGGAAGCCCAGCAGGAAGAGGTAGCGCCAGCCGAAATAGAGGGCCGGCCGAAGGTACAGCGGCAGGCGATGGTAACGGCTCTTGAGCCACAGCGTCCGCTGGTCCGGGGTGCCGAACAGGCGCGGCGTGAGCTTCCACGCCAGTCCCTCCCGCCGCCGCGCCAGCTCCTCGCGGGCAAACGCCTCGGCGTAGCGCAGGTGCTTGCCGAGGTAGAACAGGATCGCGTCTTCCTTCTTGTTCCATTCGTCGAGCGGCGACGCCAGCCGCCCGACCCGGCCGCGGACGTAGACGCGGGTGTCCTGTTCCACGGGGTCGAGCTGGCCGCGGCCGCGCCGGAACAGCTTGAGCAGGTGCTTGCCGCCGTAGCCGCCGTGGCGGATCCAGGTGCCGCGGAAGATCTGCCGGCGCCTTATGTAGAAACCGTCCTCGACGATCTCCGGGCGCGCGAGCAGCGCGGCGATCTCGGCGCGCAGCGCCGGCGGCACCGCCTGGTCGGCCTCCAGGATGAGCACCCAGTCGTTGCGGATCGGCAGGTGGTCGAGGCCCCACTGGAAGATCCAGGGGATGATCCGGGTGTGATCGTAGGGCAGCTCGTGCACCTCGTCGGCATAGGGCCGGGCGAGCTCCCGGGTGCGGTCGGCGCTCTGGGAGTCGATGACGAAGACCTGGTCGGCGAAGCCGTGCACGCTCGCGAGGCAGCGCTCGATGTTGAGCTCCTCGTTGCGGGTGACGACGAGCACCGAGAGCGGGATCATGGAGCTGGCCGCGCCACGCCGTCGCGCGCCTGCCGGGCCGCCGCGAGCAGGCCTTCCCAGGCGGCGGGGTAGTCCCAGCCGGCGAGCACTTCGCGGTTGGTCCGCCGCACCTCCTGGAGCGGCAACGCCAGCGCCGCCGCGATGCGGTCCGCCAGCTCGGCGGCGTCGCCGGCGCGGTAGACAAAGCCGTTCTGTCCGGGCTCGATGAGGTCGCGGCCGGCGCCCACGCCCGTCGAGACGATCGCCGGCAAGCCGCAGGCGAGGGCCTCGGCCACCGACACTCCCCAGTGCTCCCGGTGGGCGGCATGGACGAACAGATCGGCCGCGGCGTACAGGGACGGCAGCTCGGGATACGGCACGTAGCCGAGGAACCTCACCCGCTCCGGCGCCGCGGCCCTGGCCGCCAGCTCGAGAGCGTCCCGGTCCGGACCCGAGCCGGCCACCAGCAGCCACACGTCGGCGCCGAGAAGGCCCGCGGCCCCGACCAGGTCCTTGGGCCCCTCCCGCGGATTGAGCTTGGCGACCGCGAGCACGACCCTGGCGGCGGCGGGAACGCCGAGCTTCTGCCTCAGGGCGGTGCGCGCCGCCGCCGCGATGCCGCTGGCGGCGCGGAAGTGCTCGACGTCCACGGCATAGGGCAGGCGGCCGCACCGCGCCGCGTCGACGCCGCAGCGTTCGAGGTAGTCGGTGGTCCTGGTGCCCACGCCCAGGAACAGGTCGTAGCGCCGGGCCAGGACCTGGCCGAAGAGCAGCCGCTTGGCGGCCAAGGCCAGGTGCGAGCTGCCGGTCGCGTCCGAGTCGAGGCGCAGCGCGGTGGCGATGCGCAAGCGCCGCGCCAGCGCCGTGGCTCGCCGGTATTCGCGCTGCCTGTAGCCGTTGGTGACCAGCAGGTCCCAGCGGTTGCCGCGCAGCTCGTCGGCGAGCCAGCCACGGCGCCAATCGGCAGGGAACGCGGCATGCTCGTAGCCGCTGAGCAGATCGATGCCCCAGTCCACCGCGAAGCCGAGCTCGGGGTCGAAAGCCGGCGCCGCGACGTTCGCGCCGGTGAAGAGGACCCGCAGCGTGTGCGCGGGGTGGTGCGTCCTGACGTAGCGGAAGAAGGGCGCCTCGAACTGGGTGGGGCGCTCGACCAGGAAGAGGATCTTCATGAGGATGCGGGCAGCGCGGTGGGCTGCCCCCGGGCACCGAGGACCTCGTCGTAGACCTGCTCCATCCTCCCGGCGATCGCCTGCCAGCAGAACAGGCGCGCCGCCGCCTCGGCCCCGCGCCGCCCCATGGCCGCGCGGCCCGCGGGGTCGGCGAGGAGCCGGTGCAGGACCGCGCCCAGCTGCCGCGGCTCGCCGCTCGTCACCACCCCGGCGCCGGCCTCGGCGACGGTCGCCGCCAGTCCGACCTCGGGCGTCACGACCGCCGGGCAGCCGGCGGCCATCGCCTCGAGCACGACGTTGCCGAAGTTCTCGGAATAGGAGGGCAGCACCAGGGCGGCGGCGCCGTGCAGCAGGGCCGCCTTGTCCGCCCCGTCGACCGGGCCGAGCCGCAGGACCCGCGCCGCCACGCCCGCCTCGGCGGCGAGCCGATCCACCGTCGCCAGGTAGCCCTCCTCGTCGTTGCCGGCCAGCGCCAGGGTGGCGTCCGGCGCGTGCGCCAGCGCCGGGATCAGGCGGTCGAGCCCCTTCTTCCAGCTCACCCTGCCGAGGAAGAGCACCAGCCCGGGGCGGGCCAGCGCGGCGCGCACCAAGGGCGAGAGCGCCGCCCCCGGCCGCGGCGGTTCGGCCTCCACCCCGTTCGGCACCACGTGGACCGGCGGCAGCGTCAGCCCAAGGCGAGACAGCTCCGCCGCTTCCAGCTCGCTCGTGGCGTGGATGGCGGCGGCGCGCGCCAGGGTGCGGCGCTCGACCAGCTGGATCCAGATCTCCTTGCGCAGGCGCCCGCGCCGCCGCAGCAGGTCCGCCACCAGCATGCCGCGCGGCGCGACCAGGTAAGGAACGCCGGCGCGCACCGCGGCGCGGGCCGCCGCCGCGGTCGGCCATAGAAAGACCGAATGCAGGTGGACGAGATCGAAGGCGGCGACCCCGTCCGGCGAGAGGGCGGCCGCCATGGCAGGCGAGCGATAGAGGCGCCGCGGCGCGGCCACCGGGAAGTACCGGACGGTCACGCCGTCCACCGTGACCGGCGCGGCCCGCGGCACGTCGAGGGTCCCGGCGCCGTGGACGTCGGTGGTGAAGACGGTCACCTGGTGCCCGCGCGCCGCCAGCGCCTTGCACAGGCCGTGCACCGCCGCGACCGGACCGCCGTGGCGCCAGGCCGGCACATAGGTGGGGATGACGTGCAGGAGCCTCATCAGGCCGCCTCCCGCTTGGGGACGACGGCGCGCAGCAGCTCGGTCAGCCGGCGATGGTAGGCCGGCCAGGTCGCCGCCTCCGCCGAGGCGCGGCAGCGCTCGCGCATGGCGCGCACCTCGTGGGGATTGCGCACGCACCAGGCCATCCGCTCCGCCAGTGCCGAGGCGTCGCCGGCCGGCACGATCCAGCCGTTGCGGCCGGGAACCACCAGCTCCTTGGCGCCGACCATCTCGGAGACCAGCACCGGCAGCCCGCTGGCGAGAGCTTCCGGGACCACCATGCCGAAGGAGTCGTTGCGCGATGGCAGCACCAGGCAGTCGGCGCCCCGCAGCTCGTCCGCCAGCTCGGGCTGGCCGACCGGCCCACGGACCGCGATCCTGTCGCCGCGCCCGCCGTCGAGGAGAGCGGACGCGGCGTCGCCGCGCGGGCCCACCACCCGCAGCCGCGCCGCGGGCAGCTCGCCGGCGATCCGGTCGAAGGCGCCGAGCAGCAGGTCGAAGCCCTTGCGGCGGATCGTCGCGCCGCAGAACAGGAAGACGAAGCGGCCATCGTTGCGCGCCGCAGCGCCGCCCGGCGTGAACAGCTCGAGGTCGGCGCCCAGCATCAGGGCGTGGACCTTGCCGGCCGGCACCCCGGCCTCCAGGTAGGTGTCGCGAGCGAGGTTCGAGACGGTCAGGACCTGGTCCGCGAGGGCGATCTCCCGGTCTTTGATCCGCGTGATGCGGCGATGGAGGCCGGGAGGGTCGGTGGTGCCGTGCAGGCGGTCCTGGGCGCGGTGATGCAGGGACGGAGCATCGAGGATGGTGGCGATGCCCAGCCGGCGGGCGGCGCGGAAGGTGGCGAGGGCCGAGATCTCGCAGGCGATCACGGCGTCGGCGGCGACGCGCCGCAGCCCGGCGGCCGCCCACAGATCGAAGATGCGGCAGGCGAGCAGGTCGACCCGCGCGGCGCCGCCGCGCGCCAGCAGCGCATCCCCCGCGCGGCGCAGGGAGGGCGTGAGCGGGAACCAGCGGGCGAGCTCCGGAGCGATGGCCACCGGCGCATAGCGGGAAAAGCGCCGCCGCATCGCGGGCGGGACCCGGCGCGCCTGCTCGGCGGTTGCCGGCACGCCCGCCCAGTAGCCCGCGAGCATCGCCGCGCGCTGCAAGGCGAGGGCGGCCTGATGGGAGTGCTGCCGGCCGGGATGGGTCACCAGGACCCTCATGGCGCGCGCTCCCGCCGGGCGAGGGCGGCCGGCAGCGGCGAGGTTTGCGGCCGCGCCGCCGCTGCCGATGACCCGGCGGCGGCGCTGGCCCGGGCGGCGCGCAGGATGGCCACCCGGTCGAGCCGCATCACCGTCAGCAGCAGGCCGCCGAAGAACCAGAAGAAGAGGTCCGAGGTGACGTCGAAGACGATGCTGCCGGGCAGCTCGGCGAGGAAGAACATCAGGCAAGCCGTGGCGATGGCGCGGTGGAAGGTCGTGGCCAGCGAGAAGACCTGGCGCAGCGCGAAGACGATCAGGTAGACGCGCGCGAAGTAGACGAGCAGGAACCCGACCGGACCGAGCTCGAACATGACCCTGCCGCTTTCCGCCTCGAAGGCGTGGCCGTCGAGCCAGCTGTACGGCACGATCCCCGGCGTCACCGCGGCGGCGGTCTGGTGGGTGGCGCCGATGCCATAGCCCAGGGGCCCCGCGTCGGGGAGGGTCTCCCATGGGGAGATGAACGGCAGGACGAGGCGGTCGCCGATGTCCTCGGTGCCGGCGGCCCGGCCGATGAAGGCGCTCAGGGCATCCGAGCCGGCCGAGGCAAGCAGCAGGCCGAGCAGGCTGACGCCGACCAGCAGGCGGCCGAACGTCGCACCGCCCTCGGCCCCGCGCATCACCGCCAGCCACCAGTAGAGCGGGAACAGCAGGGCGAGGATGAGGACCGGCCCTCGCGAGCCGGTCATCAGCATGCCGACGGCGGCCATGCCGAGGGCGACGTAGGCCGCCAGGCTGTGCCGCAACCGCCAGCGGGTCGCCGCCAGGTAGGCCTGGACGAGGATGGTGATCGCCACCAGGTAGGAGCCGTAGCCGGTGATGTAGGAGAACGTGGCGGTGACGCGGACGAACTCCGAAGAGCCGAAGGTCGAGACGTAGCCGGTGGCGGCATCGGTGCGCGCATAGACGTTGAGGAAGCTCGACGAGGGGCTCAGGAACTGCGCGACGCCGAGGATGCCGACGGGTATCGACAACAGGATGTAGCGGCGCAGGAACGACACCAGCTCGCGGTCGGTCGGCAGCGCCGCGGGCACCACGAAGAGCAGCGGCACGTAGAGCAGGTACGCCTTGAATCCGAGTAGCCCGACCAGCAGGTTGGGCAGCTTGGGATTGAAGATCTGCAAGAAGCCCACGACCGCCCCCAGCGCCAGTGCGGTATAGAAGGCCGGCAGCGGCGGCGGCTTGAAGCGGTCCAAGGCGCGGTCGCGCAGGCAGCCCACGTAGACCCCCAGCAGCAGCACGTCCTTGGCCAGGTAGACCAGGTCCTGCGCGCCCGGGAACAGCCATTTGCGGATGGCTCCCTCGAGGACCAGCAGCACCATCACCAGCTGCACCGCCGTCCGCCAGCGGGCGATCGCCCACAGGAAGGCGCCGGCGCCGGCGAAGAGGAGGAGGGGGCGGAGGTCCATGTCAGCTCACTGCTTGCGGCGCGTGCCGCGCTCGCCGGCGCGCCGCCAGGCCGTCCTCGAGCACTTCGAGATAGAGGCGGGCGATCCCCTCGCTGCCGTGCCTGGCCAGGTGGGCGGCCGCCCCGGCGCGCAGCGCCGCCACCTGCTCGGGTTGCCGGAGCAGCTCTTCCAACACCGCCGCGAGGTTCTCCACGCTGCCGTTGCGGAAGGTGCGGCCGCAGGGGCCGATGGCCTCGGGCAAGCCGCCGCCGGCGGAACCCACCACGACGCACCCGCAAGCGATCCCCTCCAAGGCGGCAATCCCGAAAGGCTCGTTGTAACGCGACGGCAGGACCAGGATACGGTGCCGGTTGAGCAGGGCCACCAGGTCGTCGCCGGAGCGTGGACCCAGGAAGTCGATCTGCTCGGCGATGCCCAGTCGCGCCGCCTGCCGCTCGAGGGCAGGCAGCTCCTTGCCGCCGCCGACCACCGTCAGGTTCGGCCGCAGGCCGCGTCGAGCCAGCTGCGCCAGCGCCGCGAGCAGCAGGTCGACCCCCTTGTCCGAGACCAGCCGTCCGAGGAAGGCGAGGTCGCGGTCGCGCGCCACCTCGGGAATGAGGCGAAACAGATCGTCACGGTAGGCATTGGGAATGATGAACGAGGGAGAGCTCAAATCCGCCGCCATCGCCGTGCTCACCGAGATGGAGACCGCGGCGTAGCGCAGCAGGAAGCGCTTGAGGCGGTCCTGCCAGGCGACGTGCCCGTCGCTGCGACAGTACCAGCTGTGGTGGGACACCGCCCACGTCCGGCGCACCAGGAGCAGCGGCCAGAGGCCGCGCAAGCTGACGTTGGCCTGGAAGAAGACGTCGCAGGAGCGCACCGCACGCAGCAGCGCGGCGAACCCGGGGCGCCGCAGCACCCGGAACGTGAAGGCGCCGTCCCCGCCGTCGCCGTCCGCGGCCGCGGTCCGCGTCACCACCGTCACCTCCTGGCCGAGGCGCGTCAGGCGGTCGGCGAGCAGGGCCTGGCCGATCTCGAGGCCGCCGATGTGCGGCAGGAAGGCGGGCGAGTAGATCAGGATCTTCATGCCGCGGCGAAGCCGGAGAGCAGGGCGTGAAAGCGCGCGGCCTGGCCGGCCAGGTCATGACCGCGGTACCAGGCTCGCGCCCGTGCGGCCAGGGCGGCGGGGTCGGCCGGCGGCGGCTCCACGCCGGCTTCCCAGAACGGCGGACACTCCGCGGCGGCGGCGCGTGGATGGCGGAGCGGCCAGGCGCAGACCGGGACGAGGCCGTGGGCGCAGTAGGCCGCGAAGACCGTCGACTTGGGCAGGAAGGCCGCCGGGTAGCCGAGGAATCCGGCGTACGAGCGCAGGAGGACGGCGCTCGCCGCCGCCGCCGGCAGCGTCCCCAACGGCTTGACCGGCACGCCGTCGAGGCGCTCGGGCAGGCCGGCCAGGGGCGGCCCCAGGTCGAGCACCTCGGCGATGTCGAGGGCCCGGCAGGCGGCGGCCAGCGCCGGTCGCAGCTCGCCGTAGGCGCGCCGGCGGTTGCCGGCCCCGCCGAACACCAGCATGGCGCGCGGCCGGCGCTCGGCGGGTGGCGGCACCGCCGCCGGCTCGCCCACCGTCGAGAACACGGGCGTCACCCACACGTCCGCCGCCGGCCGCAGGCGCGCCAGCATCCGGCCATACAGGGCGAGGCTGGTGGCGGCGCCGTCGCTGGCGCGCAACAGTCGCATGGCGAGCCGCCGCTGCAGCGGCGATAGCCAGAACGAGCTGCGCCACGGCGGTCCGGTGGCGAAGACCTCGTGGAAATAGGTCACCAGGCGCCTGCCATGCGCGCCGGCCCGCCAGCGGCGGAGCCCGCCGACCACCCAGGAGGGGCAGCCGCGGCGCTGGTAACCATAATTGACATAGTGCACGAGCACAGTTGCGGCGCCGCTCGCCGCCAGCTGGCGCGCCAGCGCGGCGGCGCGCCGCTCCCGCACGCGTTCGCCGGCGAGCTCGCCGGACCCCCAGCCGGGGTCGCCAACCAGGTAACGGGAGCCGATGCCGAGCTCGGCCAGCGCCCGCCCGAGCGCGGCCGCGTAGCTCCCCACGCCTTCGAGCGCCGGCGGCAGCCAGGGGACGAGCTGCACGATCGTCATGGCCGTTCGCCGGCGCGGCGGGCCGAGGCGACGGTCGGCGCCGCGCTCGGCACGCCGGTTTCCGCCGCCGCCGCATACGCCGCCAGGCAGCGGTCGGCAACCTGGTCCCAGGTGAAACGCGTCTCGACCCGGCGCCGCGCCTGCGCCGAGAGCTGGCGCCAAAGGCCGGGATCCCCGGCGAGCCGGGACAGCGCGGCGGCGATGGCCGGCGGATCGTTGGGCGGCACCAGGAAACCGGTGCGCTCGTGCTCGACGATTTCGGGCAGCGACGCCGCGCGAGAGGCGACGACCGGGCAGCCGCAGGCCATTGCCTCGACCGGCGCCAGGCCGAACAGCTCGTGCTCGCGGGCGTTGCCGCCGGGATCCACCGGGGTCGGATGCACCAGCGCCATGGCCCGCTGCAGGATGGCGATCACCGCCGCGTCGGCGAGGCCGAGGTGGAACCGCACGTCCTTGCCCGCCGCGAGGGCGCGCAGCCGCTCGAGATAGGCGGCGTCCAGGGCCGAGCCGACGACGTGCAGGGTCATTCCCGGCGGCAGCCCGGCGATCAGGAAATGGAGTCCCTTGTGCGGCAGGATGCGGCCGAGCGAAACGGCCGAGCCGTCGTGCTCCGGCACCGGCCGCCGCGGATAACGCTCCAGGTCGACGCCGCAGAAGATCACCCGGTAGGGGCGCGGGCGGCCCGGCAAGGTGCGGGCGGCATAGTCCGAGATCGGCAGATGGCCGCTGATCCAGCGTGACTGGTCGACGTGGAAGCCGGGAGTCCAGGCGCCGCCGCCCAGGTCCGATACGAACACCCGGCTGCCCTGGCGGTGGCCGAGGAGCGCGGCGAGGAAGGTCGGCAGCACGTAGTACTGGTGGCAATGCACGACATCGGCGCCCCTCAGCTCGCGGCCCAGCCAGGGCGAGAACGGCACCATCTTCTGGCGCGACCAGCTGCGCAAGATGACGCGTTCATAGGCGGGGCCGATCCGTTCGCGCCGCGCCCGCCGGCCGAAGCTCACCAGCTTGACGTCGGCGCGGCGCGCCATGGCGCGGGCCAGCTCTTCGGCGAACCGCTCGCCACCGCCCAGGTACGACTCGGCGGCGAAATAGGTGGGCGTCACGTGGCAGACGCGCAGCGGGGCGGCGTTGCTCAGGTCGCCTCCTTGACGGCGCGCAGCTTGAACATCAGGAACCACGCCGGGAAGATCCAGGCCAGCCGCCGCTCGTAGAGCGCGGGCCGGCGATTGGCGAAGCGCGACAGCAGGCGGTCCCAGGGGGCGTGGTAGAAGACCAGGATGCGCTGCGTGATCTCGAAGCGGGCGGCGGTATAGAAACTCGAGGGGTGGCCGGCGGTGAAATAGTCCATGGAGAAATAGCCGAGATGATGACGGTGAGTGGGGTCGGTGAACGAGTTGGCGCAAGAGAAGTGGGGCGTCGTGATCTCGATCGTGCCGCCCGGCGCGAGCAGCTCGTGCGCCTCTTCGAGGAAGGCCCTGACGCTCCCGAGATGCTCGATCACGTCCAGCGCCAGGATCCGCTCGAAATGGCCGCGCGGCAGCGGGTAGGGGCGCCGGTCGAGGTCCCACACTAGGTCGGGCTCGACCTCCGAGCGGGCATCGACGTTCCAGCAATCGGGGCGCCGGTCGCGGCCGCAGCCGAGGTTGAGCTGCTTCGGCAGCCGGTTCATTGTCGCACCCGTGCCGCGCCGCCGCGCCGCCCACCTGGCATCCGCAGGTCCTCTCCTCACTCCCAGTGGACCAGGTGGGGCCGCGTGAAGCCGACGACCGCAATGATCAATTGCATCGTCAGGCCGGCGACGGCGCTCAGCACGTTGAAGACGAGCACGCCGCGGGTGGTGCCCAGCGGCAGGGTCTTGACCAGGACCCCTTGTGCGATCACCATGCCGACCGCGGCAACTCCCTGCCAGCGAGTCCAGGACCGCGCCAGGTTGACGCTCACCAGGTATCCGCCGACCAGGGTGAGGCCCGAGCCGCAGACGACCAGGAGCAGCTCGTCGTCGAGGCCCGCATAGCGCTGGCCGATCAGCGTGAGCAGGGCATGAGGGTACGCCATCACCGCGAGATAGAGCGCCGCGGCGAGGGCGGCGAGGAGCACGCCGTACAGGATGCAGCTCCGGCGATACCGCCGCTCGTCGGCGATCCGCGACAGCCGGGGCAGCAGCACGATGGCCGAGAGGTTCGAGAACAGGCCGACCAGCATGCCGAGGCGCGACAGCGCCCCGACCTCGGCAATGTTGCGTGCCGCGCCGAAGGTGGCCGAGAGCCAGACCACGAGCGGCCCCTGAATGGAGAAGTAGAGCGCGCTCGGCAGGGTGGGAAGCAGGTAACGCAGTACCCGCCGGCGGAAGGGCGCCAGGTCGGCGTGGGCTGGCGGTCGCGCGGCCGCCGGGCGGGCCAGCAGCGAGACGGTGGCGATGGCGGCGGCGTTGCCGAGCACGGCCAGCCACGCGTAGAGGCGGGAGGCGGCGATCAGCGCCAGGGCGGAGATCAGGCGCACGCCGCCGCCGGCGATCTCGGCGCGATAGGAGTCGCCCGTCCGATCGGCGAGCCGCAGCGCGAGCACGGAGAGCGAAGCGCCGATCTGGAACCAGACGCACAGCAGGACGCCGCCGGTGGCGAAGGCGATCTCGGCGGCGCCGAAGCCCTTGGCCGACGCGGTCCGCGGCAGGGCGATCGCAACCGCGGCCGCGCCGGCCAGGAACGCCAGGCGCCGCAACGATCGCACGGCGGCGAAGTAGCACGAGAACTCGCTCGGCTCGCCCACGGTGCGGCGGAAGAAGTAGAGCAGCGAGGTGGTGCTGCCGAGGTCGGAGACGAAGGTGAAGAACGTGACGACCGACAGCGCCAGGGTGTACAGGGCGAACTGCCGGACCGGCATGGTGCGCACCAGCAAGAGGCCGGCCGCCAGGCCGAGCAGCTGCGTGAGCATCTGTGCCGATAGGAAGGCCGAGAGCACCCTGGCCCATTGCTTCAGCCGCGGCAGCAGCGCGCCGGCGACGCCGGCCGTGGGGCCGGTGGCCGCTGCCGGCGGCATGGCCACGGTCGCGAGGCCCTCGGCGAGCGCGGGCACGGAGGAGGTTTCCGGCAGGGGCTCCATGGTCTCTAGCGCGGCGGGACGGGCGCCGCGGCGGTCGCGGAGGTGGTGGGCGGCGTGGTTGCGACGCTCGCCGTGGCGGGTGCGGCGGCCGCGGCGGCCGCGGCGGCCGCGGTGGCCGACCCGGGCACACCGGCGGCGCCAGGCAGATCGATGCCGAGCTCGCCGAGCACCAGCAGCGCCAGGGCGCGGGAGCGGCCGCCAAGGTTGTGGCCGGCGGCTCCCAGCGCGCCGCCGGGCTGCAGCCACTCGAGGACGGGGATGTAGAAGCCGGTCTTCGGCCGGTGCCACAGGGCTTCCGGCAGCTCGGGGGCGAGACGCCGCACCAGGGCGGCCTTGCCCAGGCGGCGGGCGGGCTGGAAGCCGGCGGCGGCGAGGCGGCGATGGAGCCAGGCGTCGGCCAGCGGCACCCGCAGCTCGACCGAGCAGGCCATCGAGGCCCAATCGGAATCGCGCAGCAGCTGGTTGCGCAGGTACTGGCTCGACTCCATGAGCTGCACGGCAAGCCAGGGGTCGGGCCGGCCGGGGCGGTCGGGGCGGCTGGCGTTGGCGGCGGCAGTGTCGGGTGCGGTGGACGTGGTGGTCGCGGCAGACACGGCAGGTGCGGTGCACAGGGCGGCGAGGAGCTTGCCGGCGTCGGCAATCGGGTCGTAGGCGGCGAGCCCCGCGGCCGCCGCTTCGGCGCCCATCAGCGCCGGCAGCTCCTCGGGCAGGAAGAGCGCGCGGCGCAGGAAGTAGGCGCCCGGGAGCGTCGCGCCGTGCCGCAGCAGGCCGGCGAGCTTGGGGCGCCCGGGCGCGAGGCGCGCGGCGAGGGCCGGCCAGGCGGCGGCGAGGCCCGGCAGGCGCCGGCCCCAGCGCGCGGCGCGGCGCAGGCGCGGCACGCCGGCGAACGACGGATAGCTGCCGAACAGCTCGTCGCCGCCCAGCCCGGAGAGCACGACCTTGAGCCCGGCCTCGTGGGCTGCGCGGCTGACGGCGAAGGTGTTGAAGCCGTCGATCGACGGCTGGTCCATGGCGGCGAGCGCCGCGGGCCACAGGCGCGCGAAATCCTCCCGCGCCATGCGATGCTGGATGTGGCGGGTGCCGAGACGCCGCGCCACCTCGGCGGCGAGCGGCGCCTCGTCGCGGGGCGTGCCGGCGAGGACGTCGAAGCTGAGCGTGAACGTGGCCGGCGGCTCCGGCAGATGGCGGCGGGCGAGGGCGGCGACCAGGCCGGAATCGAGGCCCGCGGAGAGGAAGACGGCGACCGGCACGTCGGAGACGAGATGGGCCGTCACCGAATCTTCGATGGCCTGGAGGGCCGCGGTGATGGCGATCGTCTCGGCCGTCTCGGCCGCGTCGGTCGCGTCGGTCGCGTCGAGCGGAGCGAGGGCGGCGGGCGCGGCGAGGGCGGTGAAGGCGCGCGGTTGCCCGGCGCCTCCTCTGTCCTCGACGACCAGGAAGTGCCCGGCCGGCAGGGCGCGGATGTCGCGGCGGAGGGTCCAGGGCTCGGGCACCGACCCCCACAGCAGGAAGCCGGCGAGGCCCGCCGGATCGACCACGCGCGACACCGCGCCGCCCGCCTCGAGCGCCTTGACCTGCGAGGCGAAGCGGAGCTGGTGCGACGTCGAGCACGAGTAATAGAGCGGCTTGATCCCCAAGGGATCGCGCGCCAGCAGCAGGCGGCGCGGGCGGCCGGGGCGTTCGTCCCAAATGGCCAGGGCGAACATGCCGCGCAGGCGCCGCAGCATGGCGCCCATGGCGCCGACCTCGTCGGCGTGCCGCAGGTACAAAGCGAGCACGACCTCGGTGTCGCCGCTGCTGCGGATGCGGCAGCCCTCGGCCTCGAGCTCGGCGCGCAGCTGGCGGAAGTTGTAGATCTCGCCGTTGACGACCAGCTGGACGCTGCCGCCGGCGCCGGCCATCGGCTGGGCGCCGGCCGGGGAGAGATCGAGGATGGCGAGGCGGCGGGAGGCGAGACCCACCCGGCCGTCCGCGGACACCCAGGCCCCCGCGGCGTCAGGGCCGCGCGAGGTCATCGCCTCGCGCGTCCGCAGCAGCTCCTCGCGGTCGATGGCGGGGGCCGCCGGGCCGACGCTGACGATGCCGTTGATGCCGCACATGGATGGTAGGGGCCCGGTCAGCCGACCGGCTGCTCGTGAGGCGCCGGCCGGCCGCGGCCTGCTGGTTGACAGTGAAGAGCCGGATGGACCGGCGGGTCGTCGTCGGTACCCGCGGCGCCGGTTTGCGCGACGGCCCCGCCGGTCAGGCGGTCCAGCAGCGGCCACAGCCGCTCGCGGAAGCGCCGCGGCGTGAACTGGCTCTCGAGACGCCGGCGGCCGGCCGCGCCCATGGCGCGGGCGAGGTGGGGGGCCGCGAACAGGCTGCCGAGCGCCCCCGCGATGGCGGCCGGATCGAGCGGGTCCACCAGCAGCCCGGTCTCGCCGTCGGCGACGATCTCGGCGGCCGCGCTGGCGCGCGCCGCGATGCAGGGCCGGGCTGCCCGCATCGCCTCGAGGTAGACCAGGCCGAAGCCCTCGCCGCGGCTGGGCATGGTGAAGACGGCGGCGCGGGCATAGAGGTCGGCGAGCGTCGCCTCGCTGACGAAGCCGGTGAAGAGCACCCGGCCGGCAAGGCCGAGGGACGCCGCCAGGGCCTCGAGGCGGGGCCGGTCGTCGCCGTCGCCGGCGATGACCAGGCGGGGCGGCGGGACGGCGCCGCCGGCCGGCGGGCGCGGCGGAGAGGCCGGCAGCCGCTGCAGCGCCTGCAGCAGCTGGTCGTGCCCCTTGTAACGTTCCGTCGCCGCCATCCGGCCGACGATCAGCGCGAAGTCGCGCCCGGCGCGGTCCAGGAGCGCGCGGTCGGCCTCTCCGGCGGGCGGCCGCTCCTCGAGGCACAGCGGCACCACCGCGACCGGTCCGAAGTCACCGTTGGCCGCCCGCGCGCCGGCCAGGGTGAAGCTCGAGGTGGCGAGGCGGACGGCAGCGTGCCGGAGGGCGCGGGCGCGGCTTCCCGATAGGCGGCGCCAGACCTCGATGCCATAGAGGGCGACCAGGTAGGGGGCGCGCAACGGCCGCGGCAGCCAGGCCTGGGCCCGGGCCGGACCCAGCAGGTCGTAGACGAGGGCGACCCGCCGCCGCCCTGCCAGCTGCCGGCGCCAGACGGCCAGGGCGAGCGCGCCCTGGCGGCCGTCGAACGCTCGCGCGCCGCCGCCGGGGGCGAAGCCGTCCAGCCCGCCCAGGGACAGCAATTTCCAGCCGATGCCGCGCTCGCGCGCGTAGGCCGCGCTGCCGCCCGCGAGCAGCCGCCCGGCCAGGGCGCGGCCGCCGCCCTCGAGCTCGAGCCCGGCCGAGACGAAGACCAGGTCGCGGCGGGCCGGCGCGGCCGGCGGTTGACTACGGTCTGGGATCATCGATCCTGGGTCATCCAGCTCGCGGCAAGCCAGGCTCCGCCCCCTTCGGTGACCATTCACCGACGAAAGAGAACTCGGCGCTGCTCCGCCGCAGAGCTCCGCGGCGCGTCAAAATCGCGAGCGCACGTCCCGCCGCGGCCTCGCCTCGGGCGCCGGCCGCTGCCTGGCGGGTCGAGCGGGGGCGAGCACCTCGCGCCCGAGCTCCGCCGCCACCGACTGCCGCAAGAGGCTCACCGAGACGATCAGGCGGCTCCGTCCCTTCGCGCGCAGCACCGTCCCGCTGAGGCCGCGAAAAGGGCCGTCGATGACCTCCACCGCGTCGCCGGGTCCCACGTAGGGACAGGCCACGAGCGCGGCGCCGCTCTCTTGCAGGCGCCAGAGCGTGCGCAGCTCGCCGGCGAGCCGCGGCTGGTCGGGCACCTCGAGCACCGAGACCACCAGCTCGTCCCAGCGTACCGGCGGCCGCGCGGTCGCCGGCTCGGGAGGAACCCGGGGGCCGCGAAAGAAGAGGTAGCCCGGGAAGAGCGGCAGGAAGGAGACGAATCGCCGTCCCGCCCGCTGGGCCTGCTTTTCCTGGAGCGGCAGGTAGAAGGGCACATCCTGCCGCAGGAGCAGCCGCGCCAACTCCTTCTCCTGCCGGCTGCGCACGTAGGCGACCCGCCAGGGGAGGTCCGGCAAATCGAACAGATCTGGCGGAGAAAGGGCTACTTCGGACTTCAGGATGGGCACGTCCGTGCGGCGACCTCGACCTCCTGCGATGGTGCGGCCCGATTCTCCCAGAAGAAGGCAGCTCGCGCAACTCCTGCGGCCATGCGACGTTGCGGCTCTGGGCCCTGCGCCGTTCGCGGCCGACCGCCGCGACCGCCTCGACCTCCAGGTCGGCCAAATCGCGCCGCGGCAGGCGCTCTCACTCCCGCCGCGCGATCTCGGCTTCGATCTGGGGCAGGAGCTGGGGCGGGGCGGCGATCAGGCGGCTGAGGAGGGGTTCGGGGCGGTTGAAGCGGTGTTCCTGGGGGCTGCCGGCGAGGATGCGGCCGCCGGCCGCGAGCACCAGGGCGACGCCGGCGGCGACGTCCCACTCGTGCTTGGGCACCAGGGTCCAGGTGGCGTCGGCGAGGCCGGCGGCGACCCGCGCCAGCTTGTAGGCGACCGATCCCATGGCCACGACCGAGAAGGGGCTGGCGGCGAAGCGCTGCCACTGGCCGCGCCCCACCTCGGTGCGGCTGGCGAGGACCTCGGCGCCGGCGAGGTCGGCGCGGGCGCTGACCTGGACCGGCGCGCCGTTCCGGGTCACGCCGTGGCCATGGGCGCCGAGGAACGTCTCGCCGCGCGCGGGGTTGCAGATGCCGCCGGCCACCGGCTCGCCGTCCACGACCAGGGCCACCGAGACCGACCATTCGGGCAGGCCGGTCACGAACTCCCGCGTGCCGTCGAGGGGATCGACCACCCAGACGCGGCTGCGGCCGAGCCGGGAGCGGTCGTCGTGCGTCTCCTCCGAGAGCCATCCCTCGCCGGTGCGCAGCAGCGCCTGCCGCAGCAACGCGTCGATCAGCGTGTCGGCCTCGGTGACCGGATCGCCCCCACTTTTGGCGCGGGACGCGACGTCGCCGGGCGTGAAGCGGGAGAGCGCCCGCGTCGCCTCGGCGAGCGCGTCCGCGATGCGCGCCAGGTCATCGCGGAGGGTCGGTTCCTCGACGGCGCCGTGCTCGATCATGCCTGGACAATCTGGGGCAGGTGGTCGAAGTGGCGATCGCGAGCGCAAAGGACGAGGTCGTGCTGCAGCACGAGCGCGGCGATCCACAGGTCGTTGGTCGGGATCGGGGTTCCCTGCCGTCGCAGCTGGCGAAAAACGCCGACATATTGGTGGACCGTCCGCTCGTCCGCGAACAGCACGGATGTCCCTGGCCTCATGAGAAATCGGCGCAGCACCTGTTCGTTCTCGGCGCCGCGCGTCCCGAGCGAGAAGCCAACGCGCAACTCGGCGAGAACGACAAACGGGAGAAGAACGGCCTCCGCTCTCTCGACCAGCGTGAGCACGGCGTCGTCGCCCCGGCACAAGTCGGTGTAGCGGTTGGTGTCCAGGGCAAGCCTCATCGCCACAGATGCTCGTCAATCCGATCCTGATCCGCGATCGCGCGGTCGAAGTCGGGGTCTTCCACCCAGGTGCCAGCGATATCGCTGAGATCGCGATATCGCAGCGGCGTCTCACCCAGACCCGTGCCTCGCACCAGGGCTTCGATGGCGATGGCATTGAGGCTCTTGCCTTCGGCCTTTGCTCGCCGGCGCAGCTCCGAGTCCAAGATGGGTGGGATATCTCGTAGCGTGTATTGCATGCAGAAAGTGTAGGTGATGCATGCATTGACTGCAAGCTGGTGATTCAAGAGGAGGTAGCGAAGACGCCGGTGTCCCGGATCGATCGCCACCCCCGCAAGGTAGGGGGCGGCCGGCCTGCGGCCCCTGGTTTCAGGCCTGGGCCGTCATGCTCGCTCCGAGGTAGCCCTCGCGCTCGAGGTAGAGCAGGATCTCCTGCGCCGCCTGCTCCGGCGACAGCGCGCCGGCGTCGATCGTGACCTCGGCGTCGGCCGGGTCCTCGTAGGGATCGGAGATGCCGGTGAACTCCTTGATCAACCCCGCGCGCGCCTTGGCGTAGAGCCCCTTGCGGTCGCGTTCCTCGCAGACCTCGAGCGCGGTGGCGACGTGGACCAGCATGAAGCCGCCGCCGGGCTCGATCATCGCCCGCACCTCCTTGCGCACCGCGTCGTAGGGAGCGATCGGCGCGCAGATGGCGATGCCGCCGTTCCTGGTGATCTCCGCGGCGACGAAGCCGATGCGGCGGATGTTGATGTCGCGATGCTCTTTCGAGAAGTTGAGCTCGGAGGAAAGGTGCGTGCGCACGATGTCGCCGTCGAGCAGCGTCACCGGCCGGCCGCCCATCTCCATGAACTTGACCACCAGGACGTTGGCGATGGTCGACTTGCCCGCACCCGAGAGCCCGGTGAGAAAGACCGTGAAGCCCTGCCGGTGGCGGGGCGGGTGGGTGCGGCGCAGCTCGTCGGCCACCTCGGGGAAGGTGAACCAGGCGGGCAGCTCGCGGCCGTCGGCCAGGCGCTGGCGCAGCTCGGTGCCCGAGATGTCCAGGGTGCGCTTGCCGGCGGGCACCTCGTCGACGGGCAGGTAGGTGTCGAGGTCCTCGACGTAGACCAGCTGCTGGAAGGGCACCATCTCGACCCCGACCTCGGCCTGGTGCGAACGCAGCAGCTCCTGGGCGTCATAGGGGCCATAGAAGGGCTTGCCCTTCGAGTCCTTGCCGGGTCCGGCGTGGTCGCGGCCGACGATGAAGTGAGTGCAGCCGAAGTTCTTGCGGATGATGGCGTGCAGCAGCGCCTCGCGCGGACCCCCCATGCGCATGGCCAGCGGGAGCAGGGCCAGCTTCACGGTGTGCTGCGGGAAGCGGTGGAGGATGGCCTGGTAGCAGCGCACGCGGGTGTAGTGGTCCAGGTCGCGCGGCTTGGTCATGCCGACCGTGGGATGGAGCAGCAGGCTCGCCTGCGCCTCCTTGGCGGCGCGCAACGTCAGCTCGCAATGGGCGCGGTGCATGGGGTTGCGGGTCTGGAAGGCCACCACCCGCCGCCAGCCCTCGCGGGCGATCTCGGCGCGCAGCTGGGCAGGCGTCAGGCGCAGGGCATGGAAGTCGTAGTGCGCCGGCAGCTGCAGCCCTTCCAGGCGGCCGGCCACGAACACCGGATGGGTGCGGCCGAGCAGGTAGGCGGCGCCGGGATGCAGCGGGTCGGTGGTGCCATAGACGGCCTGGGCGTCCGCGGCCAGGTCCGGCTCCCACATCTCCTCGACGTGGCAGGCGGCGAGCATCACGCCCTCGGCGTCGCGCAGGGCGAGGACGCTGCGGCCGGGCGACAGCGTATCGGCCAGGCGGCGCGGAACGTCCAGGGCGATGGGGATGGGCCACAGGGCGCCGCCGGAGTCTCCGGCCGTGCCGGCCTTGGCGGCGGCGCCGGCCGCGCCTGCCAGCCGCATGCGCCGGCAGACCGAATCGTGGTCGGCGCGCCCCAGGAAACCGGTCAGGGGCGAGAAGGCGCCGCTGAGCAGCAGCTCGAGATCGCAGAGCTGGCGCGGGGCGAGATCCCAGGAAGGCCAGTCGCGGGAGGCGGCCTTCAGCTCGGCCGCCCTGGCCGGCGAGGCCAGGAGGTCGACGAGCTGGCCGCCATGGGGCTCGATCAGTGGGTCGCCCCCGGAGTCGGCATGAGGGTGGCCGTCCGGCTCGGACACGGGAAAGGCAAGCGTGTTGGTCATATGTCTGACAGGTCCCCCAGGCGCGGCCGTTCGGTCCGGCGCCTTGTCTTCTGCTGTGAGGTGAGTCCCGGCGAGCGCGGTGCGGTTCGCCTGTAGACAGGTGCGGAGGGAGCCCAAAGGGGAGACGCTGCGCGGGGCGCCGGGTCCCTGCCCGGCTCGATTGGGCGCCGGGTCCCTGCCCGGCTTGATCGGGCGCCGGGTCCCTGCCCGGCTTGATCGGGCAGGCACCGGGTCGGCTGGGACTGTGGATCTAGGGCCGCGAGGGCGACGGTTCGGGCTTGTCGACGACCACCGAGGTGATGCCGCCCAGCCCGGCGACGCCGGCCACGGGGATCAGCAGCTCCTTGCGCTGCCACCAGGCGATGACGCAGGTGCGGCAGGTCTCGTCGGCGCGCTTGACGTTTTCGGGGTTGACCCTGGTGACGATGCCGTCGCAGAGGAAGCCGTTGACCCGGTTGCGGGTCTGCTGCGCGGAGGTCTCGCCGATGGTCAGGTTTTGGGCGGCTCCCAGCTGCTGCGGCGTCAGCTTGACCTGGCAGTCCGAGGTCACCTTCGCCTTCAGCAACGGTGAGCGGGCGATCTCGTGCCCGGTGCCGTCGAGGAGCTCGGCGTAGTACTCGACCTCCTTGTTGCGGGTCTCCGGCTTGGGCGGTGTGGTCCAGTAGTGTCCCGCCCCAGCCTTGGCGTCATGCTCGAAGTCCACCCAGTAGTAATACGGGTGGTCGGTCCACTGGAAATAGAGCCGCGCGGTGGCGCCGCCCGGCTCGCCGACGGTCGTGGCGTTGACCACCTGGTTCTCGGCGAAGCGGAAGCAGCTCACCTGTTGCGCGGTGATCGTGGGCTTCTGCGCCGCGAGCGGCGTCCAGGTGCCGGCGGCGGCCAGGCACAGCGTGGCGGCAGCCAGGGCGAGGACATTGCGGGCTACAAGGTTTCTCATAGAGATCGAGCCTCCCTGCGTTCCAGTCGCTTCGCGCGCGGGGGACAGCTGCATTCTACGCCAAAATGGCTCCCGGAGCCTAATTCCGTGGCGGAGCCCCGCGGGGACCAGCGGAGCGGGCCCTCTACGCCGGAAGATCGTCGAGGCCCCAGTTGCGCACCACGAAGGTGGCCTTATGAACGACACCGGCGCCGGTGGCGAGGGTCAGCTTGCGCGAGCGGACGTCTTCCCGAAAAGCCGCGGCCGACTTGTCGGCCACCGCGTTGGCGATGATCACCCGCAGGTCCCGCTCGCTCCCGATCGGATGCTTGGCCAGCTGCTCCTGGATCTGGGTCCGGGCGGCTGCCTTGATTCCGCCGTTCTGGACGTGGATGTCGAAGGCCAGGGCCAGACCAAGCTCTGTCTTCAGGCCGAGGTCGCTTGCCGTCTTCAGGGCCGGCTGGAAATAGGCGCTGTCCGCGAGAGCCAGCTGCGCGGCTTGCACCTCCGGCAGGTTACCGAAGGCGCTGAAGGCCGAGCGCCACGGCTCGGCCAGCCGCGCCTTGTCGCTGCCGAGGCTGATCGTGTCCGCGAAAGCGATCTGCTGCGAGACCGGTTTCGCGAGCAGCTGGAGCAGCTGATCGGTCTTGGCGCCGAACGCCTGCCGCAGCAGGTCGGGGCGGCTCGCCTGGATGTCGAGGAGGACCCGCGCGAGCGAGCCGCTCTTCAAGTTGAACCCGATGATGCCCCAGGTGATGCCGGCCCCGTCGAAGTTCCCCTGGGCCAGCGTGAAGTCGTGTCCTTCGAAGGTGCCGGTGAGCCCCAGGGCGCGGTCCCGCACGACCGGCATCGGCGCCTTCATGAGCGCTTGCCATGTGTCCGCGTCCACCTCGCCGGTCGCGCCGAGCTTCTGGCCGAGCTGAAACGTCCTGACGGCCGCGACGGTGGCGTCTCCGAACACCCCGTCGACATCCTTGGCGGCGAAACCGAGCTGGCGCTGAAGGCGCCGGACGATCTCGCCGCGGACGCCCCTGGCGAAGAACACTCTGCTCATGGGATCACCTCTCGCGCCGCCGCCTCGGCTCCCGGAAGCCCCACGGCCCTCGAAGCCCGGACGCACGGGACGCGCCGGGTCCTATTGGCCGAGGATGCGTTTGATGTAGGTCTCGACGAACGGGGTCCTCTGCAAATTGGGGAGCGAGCGCTTGAGCGCGGCGGTGGCCGCCGGCCGGTCTCCCACCTCGTAGTAGGCGACGGCCATGTAGAAGAGCAGCTCGGGATGGTCGTCGCCGGGCGGCCCCCCGCGCCGAAAATAGGTGGCGGCGTCGCTCCAGCGCGAGTTGCGGTAGGCGGCCGCCCCGGCCAGGTACTGCGCTTCCTTCGAGTCGGGATGGGCGTCGGCGACCTGCCGGGCGAGGCGCAGGGCCTCCCGCAGGTCGGGAACCGTGGTGGCGGTGAGCAGGCGCTCGGCGCGCGCCATCGCGTCGCGCTCCGCCGCCGACATGGGCGAGAGCGGACGCGGCAGGGTGCCCGTTCCCGCGGCGCCGGCGGCGGTGCCCGCCGATCCGCCGGTGGCGCCGCCGGCTCCGGAGAAGGCCCCGGCCGTCCCCGTTCCCGTTCGCGCGCCGGCCCCGGCGGCGCCCTGCGCCCCGGTGGTCCCCGGGGCCCCGGCGGTCCCCGGGGCCGCGTTGGCCCCGGCGGTCGCGTTGGTCCCGGCAGAGCTGCCGGACGGGCCTTGGCCGGCAGGCTGGACGGCGGTGTTGGCGGGAACCTTGGCACCGGTTTGCCCGACAGCGGTCTGCCCGGTCGCGGTCTGCCCCGCGACGGTTTGCCCGGTGGCGGGCTTCCCCGCGCCGGCGGTGGTGCCGGCAACGCCTGCCGGGCGCGCACCCGCACCGGCAGTTGGCCCCGCCGCACCGGCGCCGGCCGCGGGTGCCGCCGCCGGAACGCCTCCCTTGCCGGCGGGGGGAGCGCCGGCGGCGCCCGGATGCTTCGCCACCTGGCGGATCAGCGCCGCCATCTCGCGCTCCTGCTTCCAGGCGGCGGGCATCGTCCGCACCTGCTCCTCGGCCTGCCGCCACTGGCCCAGCTCCACGCGGCACGACAGCAGGGCCGTCGCGCCGCGCTGCGCCGAGGCGTCGCCGGTGCCGGCCACGCCGGCCGCTCCGGCGCTTCCGGCACCTGCGCCACTTCCGGCCGCGCCAGCCGCGGCGGCCCCGGATGCCGCGGGGCAGAGCTCGAGATCGGTCAGCGCCTCCTGGCAGCGCCTCGCCGCCGCCCGCGCCTGCCCGCGCACGCAGAGCGCCTGCGGGTCTCGCGGCGCCAGCGCCGCCGCCGCCTCGGCACGGGTCACGGCCGGCGCGGTCTTCCCATCGGCGAGATCCAGCTCGGCGAGCATCACGTTCCAGACGACGCTGCGCGGTTCCTTGGCGACCCGCTCCTCGAGCTGGCGACGCCGCTCGCGCGGCGGCAGCGCGGCGACCTGGGCCTCCTGCTGCCGGCCCAGGAGCGCCCGGAACGCGGGAATCGTCTGCAGGGTGCCGGCGGGCACGGCGGCGAGCGCCCGCTGCTCGAAAGCGGCGCGCACCGCGGGCGGCAGGTCGGCCTTGGAGTAGGCGCCGAACCTATCTTCGACCTCGACGATGCGGCGGAACGTCTCGCGGAAGCCGTCGGTATTGCCGGCGGCGCCCTGGGCGAGCCCCAGGCGGGTCAGGCATTCCGCGAGCTGGCGCGGCTCGTCCAGCATGCCGAAGCAGGCGAGGCGCAGCTGCTTGCTGGCGGCCGCGTAGTCGCCGCGGTCATAGGACTGCATGCCGTCGCGCAGCAGATCGAGATAGAACGGATCGGCCGCGGCATGTGCCGCCGCGGCGCCGCCGAGCGCGGCCAGGACCGCCATGCCGCCCGCGATGCCCGCGATGCCTGCGATGCCTGCGATGACCGCAGCCAGTCCCAGCGCGGCGAGCCTCGCCGCGGCGCGCGCAACCACGCCGGCGGCGGGTGCAGACTGAGGCCGCGCGCTCATCGGGTGAAGCGGAGCGCCGCCGCCGGACCGGGCGAGTCCCGCCGCTCGGCGCCGGCAGCCCGGGAGGGCAGCGGCTGGTCGGCGATGACCGCCCCCGGGTTGACCGCGAGCAACTCGCGGGCCGCGTCCTCGCCCCAGCGCGCGGCGATCGCGTCCCAGGCCCGCCGCATGCCCGGCGGCCGCCGCTCGAGGTCGTGCGAATCGCTGGCCACGAAGTGGACCAGCCCCATCTCGACCAGGCGGCTGGCGTCGGCCTGGGCGCGGCGCCCGAAGTCGCCGGTCAGGCTCATCGCGGTCACCTGGGCCAGGGCGCCGAGCGAGACGAGGTGCGCGACGGCCGCCGGCTCGGCGGCCATCCAGTGGATGAATTCGGGATGGGCGAGCACCGGATGCCAACCGGCGACCGACAGCTCGTGCACCAGGTCGGCGGCCTCGGGCAGACCCGCCTCGGAGCCGAACTCGAGCAGCAGGTAGCGCGATCCGGCCAGCGGCAGCGGACCCTCCGTGTCGTCCTCGCGCAGCGCCAGCATCTCGGCGAGCAGCCGCGGATCGACGCGGATCTCGCCGCCGCCCAGGATGCGCGGCCTGGGGCCGACCGCATCCTGCAATTGCTGGCGCAGCGCCGCGAGCTGGGCGCGGTCGCAATTCCACCAGTCGCCCTTGCGCTGATGGGGCGTGGCGACCATCGCCTCGCAGCCGGCCGCCGCCGCCAGGCGGCACATCTCGACGGCCTGCTCGAGGCTCTGCGCGCCGTCATCGATCCCCGGCAGGATATGGCAGTGCAGGTCGATCATCGGGGATCGCGGGTCCGCGGGTCCGGGCGCAAGCGGGACACTTGGCTCAGGCGGCGGACCCGGCCTGCGGAGCGGCTGGCTTCTCGGCCGCGACGTAGGTCTCGTAGGCGCGGTAGCGCCTGCCGAGCCCGGAATGCGTCGAACGATACCGGTTGAGCACCGCGCCGAGGATGCGGACGTCGGCCTGGCGCAGCCGGTCCCGGCACAGGCGCGCCTCCTCGCGGGTCACCTTGCCGCTGCGCAGGGTCAGCACCACCCCGTCGGCAATGACGCCGACGATGGTCGCGTCGGTGACCGCCAGCGCCGGCGGCGTGTCGATGATGATGTATTCGAAGCGCGTGCGCGCGGCGCGCAGCCAATCGAACATGCGGTCCGAGGAAAGCAGCTCCGAGGGGTTGGGGGCGATCGGGCCCGACGGGGTGATCCAAAGGTTCGGAATGGTCGTCGGGAGCACGATCTCGTCGGCATCCACGTTCGAGGTCAGGTGGCTCACCAACCCTGTCTGGTTGGAGATCTTGAACACCTGGTGCAGACGAGGCTTGCGCAGGTCGGCGTCGACGATCAACACCGGCCGGCCCAGCTGGGCGAGGACGATCGCCAGGTTGGTGGTCGTCGCCGTCTTGCCCTCGCCCGCGGCCGCGGAGGTCACCGCCACCACCTTGAGCTCGCGGGCGCTCGACAGCAGCAGCGCGGTGCGCAGCGACCGGTAAGCCTCGGAGATCTGGGTGCGCGGCAGCTCGTGCGGCACCAGCTCGATCTGCGTCGGCGAGTTGCCGTTGCCCTTCTTGCGCTCCAGCCAGCCGGCGGGGCCGGTGGCGATACCGGAGCCAGGGGCGCCGGCGGCGGCGCTGCCGGCGGCGGCTGCCTCCTTGGCGCCGCGGCCGGGCCGCACCCGCGCGACCGGCACCGGTTCGGCGCCGTAGCCGTAGCCATAGCCGTAACCGTAGCGCCCGGAGTAGCCATACGCCCTGCCGGCCTCGTCGATGTCCTGGATGACGGCCAGCGTCGGCAGGCCGATCTTGCGCTCGACCTCCTCGGCGGTCTTGACGGTGCGGTCCAGGAACTCGATCAGCAGCGCGGCGCCGACGCCGATCAGCAGGCCGAACAGCAGGCCGTAGGACACGTCCTTGCGCAGCGACGGGTAGAACGGGCCGCCGGGAACGAGAGCGCGATCGACGATGTGGACGTTGGAGTCGCGGGTGTCTTGGAGGCGGGCCTGCACCTCGTTTTCCGACTGCTCGCGCATCAGCTTGTCGAGCAGCTCCCGGCGGGTCTTGATCTCCACGCCCAGGTTTTGGAACTCGGCGGCTTGCGAGTTCTGATCCATCGCCTGGGACTTGAGCTTGTTGATCTCGGCCTCGATCGCCTGCTCCTGGCGCAGGGCTGTCGCGTAGGCGGCGTAAGCGCTCTTGCGCGCCGTCTCGACCGCTTCATGCACCACCGCGGAGATGTGCTGCTTGTTCTTTTCGATCTCCCCCTTGAGCTCCACCATGGCCGGCCATTCCGGCTTGTAGACCTTGAGCTTGGTGTCGTAGTCCCGTTCCATCTTCAGCTCGTCGGAGCGCAAGCTCCCCACCACTCCCGGTTGCAGGCTGTCGGCGATGGTCTCGGGGGGGGCCGTCAGCAGGCCCTGGTAGCTCGCCTCCTTGTCGATGCGCGCGTTCTTGGCGTCGATGTAGCTGTTGTTGAGCGCCTGCAGCCGCTGCAAGGTCACGTTCGAGCTCGGCTCCATGGTGACGATGTCGGTGCGACGGCTGAAGGCCTGGAGCTTTGCCTCCTTGTCGTCGAGCTCCTTCTTGAGCGCTTCGATCTGCGAGTTGAGGAAGCTCGAGGTCTTGCCGGCGCTGGTGAAGCGGTACTCGATACCCATGTCGATGAAGGCGTCGGCAAAGCCGTTGGCGGCGCGCGCGGCGAAAGCCGGGGACGATGCCCGATAGGTGATCTCGACCAGCTGGGTGCTGCGCACCGGTTCGACGCCGAGGCCGCCGCGCAATCGCTCGGCGAGGCCGCCCAGGGCCGCCTGATCGTCGTCGGCGGTGACGGCGGCGGCGCGGCCGGTGGCGCGGGGATTGAACGCCGGATCCGCCAGCAGATCGAGCCGCTTGACCACCCGCTCGGCCAGCCCACGGCTCTCGAGCAGCTTGTACTCGGTGGGGTAGTACTCGGCATCGAAGTAGCTTTCGAGCCAGGGAGCCTGGCTGCTCAGTGCCGGCGCCAGGGTGCGGCGCTCGATCTGGATGGTCGCCGTGGCCATGTAGGCCTTGGGCGTGATGGCGTAGTGGATGGCGCCGGCCGCCGTGCAGACCAGGCTGGCGGCTGCCACCAGCTTCCAGTGGCGCCGGACCATGGCCAGGTACTCGCCAAGGTTGAACTCGGACTCGGACTCGACGGGAAGGAGATCCAGCTCGTCCGGGATTGGCTGTTGCGCCTTTAGGGATACACTCAAAAGAAGCTCTCCTTGACCACGACGACATCCCCCTGGTGCAGCTCGACGTCCGCGTCCTTGCCGGCCAGGATGCGCTTGTAGTCGGCCTCGACCTCCGGAGTGCCGGCGGCGGCGTCGGCGCGCTTGATGCGGATGGTCTTCGCGGCGCGGTCGGTCAGGCCGCCGGCGCGGGCGATGGCGCCGAGCAAGGTGATCCGTTCGGTGCTCTTGAACGACACCCCGCCGGGCCTGACCACCGCACCCAGGCAATAGACGGTGATCTCGACCGCCACCGGCACGTTGATCAAGTCATTGGCCAGCAACGGGATGTTGGCGCGCGGGTCGGCACGCACCAGCAGGTCGTCGACGGGGATCGCGACCTGGTCGGACAGGCCGTTGTCGGCGCGACGCAGCACGTAGATCACGCTGCCGTGGTCGGTGTCGATGCCGCCGGTCGCGGTGAGCGCCTCGAGCAGCGTCCAGCGCCCGGAAAACGCCAGGCTGCCCGGCTGCTTGACGGCGCCGATGACCGAGATCGGCCGGGAGCGGAACTCCTGCACCTTGACCTCGACGGTGGCGCGCTGCACGTATTTCTCTTCGAGCATCGACTTGATTTTCTGCGCCGCCTCGGCCTCGGTGAGGCCGGTGACCTGCAGGTCGGCCAGGGGCGGCAGGCTGATCGTCCCGTCCTCGGACACCCGGTGCTGCAGCGGCTCGTTGAGCTCAGGCATCTCGAAGACCCTGATCTCGAGCAGGTCCCGCGGACCGATGCGGTAACCCGGCGTTGGAGCCTGATCGCCTGCCACCGGCGCTCCGAGCAAAAGGAGGGCCGGCAAAACCCATGCGCGTATTGCTATCTTCTTCACGGCACTAATCTTACCGTCCCTATCCTACAGCAAGAGCAGCCGCCGGTCCAGCCCTCATGGCGGCCCCGCCGGCGGCTGTCCGGCAGCCAGCGTGACGTTGAACCCCAAGACGGCAAGCGTTCTGCCGCCGCCAGGCAGGTTCGAGGCGTAGCGGGTGCTCGAGCCCTGCAGGCCAAAAACGGCACCGGGAAGGAGGTCGTACGTGAGTGCGCCGCCGTACGAGGTCAGCTTGTCGCTGCGCCGCGCCACGGAGGAGGAAAAGGCGGTGTAGCCGAGGCTTCCCGTCTCGCCGAAGACGCTGGCCCTGGCGCGCCGTCCCAGCTGCAGGTGGAGGGACGCCCCGTGCCGCAGATCGTCGAAGTACGAGTAACCTGGCAGGAGCGAGTAGACGAGGTTGCGGTTGACGTATGCGAAGAGCTCGACCGGGCGAACGATCTCGTAAGAGACCGTGATATGGCCGGTGGGCTTGTCGAACTTCACGAACTCCGAGCCCTGCTTGGCGGTGAGCGAGCGCTGGGCGACGTCGGCATCGAAGAACAGCCGGCCGTGCTGGCGGCTCAGCTCGAGGACCGGCGCGGTGCCGGAGTTCGACCGGTCGAGGGCGCCGGGTTGGCGGTTGGCGAAGGTGACGTCGGAGTGCTCGGCGCCCAGGCCCACCAGCCAGTTCCCCGGCCGCCAGCGCAACCCGGCCCGCTCGACGGTCTCGTCGCGATCCAGCTGGGCGAGGAGCGCCACGAACGGATCTTTCCGCGGGTCGCCGAGCTCGCGCTGGCGCTGCAGCCCGCCGGACACGAAAGCGGAGATGGCGCCGGTCAGGCGCAGATCGACGCTGGCCTCGCCGTGCTCGATGCGCGCGCTGGTCAAACTGGGCACCTCGGCGGTGAGGACCTGCTGCTGCGCGTTGCTCCCCGCCTTGGCCTGCACGGTCAGGCGGTTCCAGAAGCCGTCGAGCACGACACCATACAGGCCGTCGAGCTGCCGCCGGTCCTTTTCCTTCTGCCACCATACGTATTCCGGCAGCGCGTATCCGGTCCAGGTGACGTTCGAGCCGGTTGGGAGGTAGGCGCGGAACCCGCCGCTCGCCGTCGCGGTGAAATCGGAGGGTGTCGAGCTGAAGGCGGCTCCCAGAAGGTTCCTGACGTACTCCACGTCCTTGAGCGAGATCTCGGGGGCGACGCGCAGCGGGCCCAGCCGCAGCCGGGCGCTCGCCACCTTCTGGGCGAGATCGGCCCGGTGATCGATGGGGCGCCCGGCGGGGCCGCCGGGCGCCGTATACTCAGCGAATTGCGCTCCCGCTGAGACCGCGACGAGGAACAGGAGGACTCCGCTGACGAATCGGGTGAGCAGTCGCATGGTTTCTCCAGGCAGGCCCGAGGTCACGTCCAAGGTCCGGGGAAAAGTCGCGCCATGATACGCCATTCGGGCGTGGCGCTGACCGCCCTGCTGACTGCCTTCATCCTTTGGGCGCCGCTGCCGTTCGGCGGCGTCACCAGCTGGGCGGAAGCCAGCCTGCAGGTCCTGGCCTTCTGCGCCCTCGCCCTGGCGATGGCAACGATCGATAGCCCCGGCGATTTGCGGCCGGCGGCACTGCCGGCCCTGGCGCTCGGCGGGGTCGCGCTCGTCGGCTTGCTGCAGGCGCTGCCGTGGCCGGCGGCGCTGGTTTCCTGGCTGTCGCCCGAGCAGGCGCGCCTGCACCGCCAGGCCGCGGCGCTGCTCGGCGCGGCGGCTGCAAGGCCGGCGAGCTTGAGCCTGGCGCCGGCCGCCACGTTCGGCGCCGCCCTCACCTGGGCCGCCGCCGCCGCCTGCATGCTGGCAGGCGCCGCCGCGGGCCGGCGCCGCTATCGCCGCCGCTGGCTGGGCGGCGCCGTGGTGGCCGCCGCCCTCGTCCAGATCTTCTTCGGCGCCCGCAACGCCAATGCCGGCGAACGCACGCTGTGGGGAGTCGAGGTGCCGATCGCCGCCTCCCGGCTGCGCGGCACCTTCTTCAACCCCAATCATCTCGCCGTGTACCTCGAGATCGCGCTGGCGCTGGTCTTCGCCTGGGGCTGGTGGTCGGTGCGCCGGGCACGCGCCGAGCTCGCCCTCGACCGGCGGGTGCTGTCGCTGGCCCCGCCGATCCTCGTCTGGCTGACCCTCTTCGCCGGGCTCTCCTTCACCGCTTCGCGCGGCGGCCTGGCGGCGGCGCTGGCCGGCATCGTCGCACAGGGGGTCCTGCTGGCCACCGTGCAGCGCCGCTGGGCGCCGGCGATGCTGGGGGCGGCCGCAGCCGTCGCCGGGATCGGCGCGGCGCTCGCCATGGGCTTGCAGGCAGGACCGGCGCGGATGCTCGCCACCATGCCGTTCGACGTCAGCCTGGGCGCGCGCCGGCAGGCCTGGTCGGCGACCCTGGCGCTGTGGAAGCGCTTCCCGCTCACCGGCACCGGTCTCGGCACCTTCCGCGACGCCTTCCCGCTGCAGCAGCCTGCCGGCCTGGATGGGACCTGGTGGCACGCTCACAGCGGTCCGCTCGAGCTGCTGGCCACCACCGGGCTGGCCGGTCCGCTGCTGGTCGGCGCCGGTCTGGCCGCCCTCGTCCTGCGCCTGATCGCGGTGCTGCGCCGCGGCCGGCGATCGGAGGACCGCGCGGCCGGTCTGGCCGTCCTCGGCGCCCTGGCCGCGGTCGGCATTCACGAATGGTTCGACTTCGGCCTCACCCTGCCGGCCAACGCCCTGACCCTGGCGGTGCTGGCCGGCGCCGCGTCCTCAGCGCGGCTCGCCTCCGCTCCTCCCGCCGCCGCCGGCGCCGGTCCCGGCCCCCGACCCGCCGGCGTCCGGCGGCCGGGCAAGGCGCACGGTGTCGGGAAGCACGGCGCCGCCGGCGACGGACTCGACCTCGAGCAGGTGAAGACCCGGCGCAAGCGGACCGTCAAGCCGAAGGACGGTCCCGGGAGCGACCGGGAAGGTCCCTAGGATCGAGTCGTCGAGGCGCACCTCCACGGCGGCGCCGCGGGCCGGCGCCTGGCCGATGGCAAGCTCCAGCCCGGGAGCCGCGGCCGCCGCCAGCAGCTCGAGGCGTGGCACGCCGTCGTGGAACGTCCAGGCGGTCGGGGGCCAGTCGCGGGCCGTGAGCCGTGCCAGCTCGTGCGTGGCCGCGGCCTCGCCGGCGGTGTCCGCGGCCAGGCGCGCCGCCGCGGCGCGCACCTGCCAGTAGCTGGGTCGCTGTTTCCAGGACGGTGGGAGCGCGGCGAGCGCCGCGGCGATTTCCTGGCCCTTGCCGAGGTTGGCGAGGCCGGCGCCACCCACGCGGTCGGCACCGCCGGCGCGACTGCCGGTGGCGAGATCCCGCTCCTCGCGATCGGCGCGGGCATCGTGCTCCGGGTGCTCGGCAAGCAGCTTTGCCTTGAGCAACCGGTAAGGGGCCCAGTCATCGGTCCAGGCTGTCGCGTAGGTCCGTTCGAGCACCTCGGCACGCGGCTGATCGCCAGTCACCAGCGCCGCCATGGCGTCGATGCGCGGGTCGAGGTCGCGGCAGAAGCCGGCCAGCCGGCGCATGGCGCGCGGCGACAGCGGACAGCGGTCGAGCCGGCAGCGTTCGAGGCTCCAGACCAGGTGCTTTTCGAGGCGCTCGGCGGTGCGGTGATCGACCGAGCCGGGCGGGCAACCCTCCAGGGCGCCGGTCAGCAGGTCGAGGTAGCGCCGGCCGGTGCGCGCCTCGGTGGCGACCTCGAGGAACAGGGCGCGAGAATCGCTGCTGGCACGGCGCTCCTCGGCCGCGGCGAGACGCCGGGCCAGGCTCTCCTGCAAGGCCAGGTCCCAGCGCTCGCGCGCCGCGCAGAAGCCGTCCCAGTCGCCCTGCTGGGCGTAGATCTGCTGCAGCTGCGCCCAGGCCTCGGGGGTGGGCGGCACGACCGCGAAAGCCTCCTCGCGGGTGGGGGCGGTCGCCAGCCAGTGGCCGATGAGCCCCGCGAACGCCGCCGGGTCGGCGAAGACGACGGCGAGCAACTGCCGCTCCCGCGCGCGCCTGGCGGGCGAGAGCGCCGGCCACAGCTCGAGGTAGGCGCCGGCCAGCAGGCGGGCGGCCTCGTCGCGGCCGGGAGCCAGGGAGACCGCCGCCTCGAGCGGTTCTTCCCAGGCCGGCGCGGCGGTGAACAGCCGCGGGTCGTGGGACAGCGACCACGAGAGGTAGGTGGCGGCCCCCATCACCATTGCCGCATCCCAGGCGGCCGGCCGTTCGGCGAGCGCGCCGCCGGCCAGCCTGGCGGTCTCGGCCAGGCGAGCGGCTCCCTCGGCGCGCTGGCGGGCCTCGATGGCGGGCGGCAGGTCGGAATGGCGGGAGGTCTCGAGCTCGGCGCCCAGCGAGGCGCGCGCCGCGCGCAGATCGACCCTGCCGGGATCGGGCTCGTGCTCGAGCTCGCGCGGCGCGAGCACGCCGCCGCGGACCAGCCAGGCGGTGACCTGTTCCTGGCGCGCGGCGAGCGCCCGCTGGCGCGCGATGGGCACCGCCGCCAGGGCCAGGGCCAGCAAGGCGATGGCGGCGCGCGCCGCCGCAGCGGCCGGCCGGTGACCGGGCTGGCCGAGATGGCCGGGCTGGCCGGGATGGGCCGGCGGGGGCGGCCGCCGCGGGCCCGGGCCGGGGCGCTGGGCGGCCGGCTGGCGCTTCGACATGTTCCCCGATGATAGCAGCGGGCGGCGGCGCGGGCGGTCGTGCGTGGGCGCCGGGGGAGCAGGTCACCGCGGCGGAGCCGGCGCCACGGCGTCGCCGCTGGTCTATGCTGGCCGCAATGGCTCGCCGCGACGTCCGCTTCCGTCCGCCGGCGCTGGCGATGGGCCCGGAGGTTCGCTGGATGCTGCTGCGCGCCTTCGGGCCGGTTGGCGCCGCGGTGCCGGTTGGCACCGCTGTGCCGGTTGGCGCCGCCGTGCCGGTTGGCGCCGCTGTGCCGGCTGGCGCCGCCGTGCCGGTGGGCGCGGGTGGCCCGGTCGGGGCCTTGGGCTCGGCCGGTGCAAGGTTACCCGCGGTCGAGCCGCGGGCGGCGCTGGAGCTCTGCCGGCGCTTCGAGCTTTCGGGCCGGGTGGCGGCGCGGCAGGGCCGGGCGCGGCTGGCGGCGGAGCTGGGTGCGGCGGCGGCGGGGGAGCTGGCGCGCGACCAGGCGATCGCCGTCGCGGGAGGGCTGCGCATCGTCGCCCTGGCCGAGCGGGTGACCGGCGTCGCGGCGCGCCTGGGGCTGACGGCGGTCCTGCTCAAGTTCGCGGCGCTCGAGCTCGGCGGCGCGCTGGCGCCGGGCAGCCGGGAGGCGTGCGACCTCGACGTCCTGGTGCCTTCGGGCAGCGCCGCCGAGTTGCAGCGGGCGCTGATCGGCGCCGGCTTCCGCGCCTCGCCGCTGCCGCCGTACGAGCATCAGCTGGCCGCCCTGGAAAGCCCGGACGGGGTCGTCGAGGTGCACCGCATGCTGCTCGGCGTGCGGGTCGCCGGCAAGCGTTCGGCGACGGCCGACGACCTTGCCCGGGAAGGCCTGTTGCGTGCCTTGCCGGCGCTCGCGGGCAGGGCCGCGGCGCCGGTGCCCGCGGTCGCCGCCGCCCACGCCCTGGTGCACGGCATCGCGCAGCACGGCTGGACGCCGCACGCTCATTCCCTGCTCAAGATGGTCGCCGATCTCCTTGACCTGGGCTTCGCCGGGCCGGGTGGCGCGGAGCTGGCGCGCCAGGCGGCGGTGTGGACGGCACGCGAGCTGGCGGCCGGCGAGGTGGAGGCGGCGCGGCGGCTTTGCGTTGCGCTGGCGGCGGGAGACAAGCTGGCAGGCTGGGAGAGCTCGCGGGCGCCCGAGGCGGTGCTGCTGCGGCACGCGCTGGCCGGGCGGCTGGATCCGGGCTACGAGCGGGCCTTGCGCCTGGCGCTCTTCCTGCGCCGCCCCACCGACGCGCCGGAGCCGGTGCGCCTGGCCCGTGCGGTGGCCTCGGCGGTATGGCTCAGCCGCGCCCAGGTGGACGCCATCTACGGCCCGCCGCGCCGCCGCCTGGGCTATCTCGCCCGGCGGCTGGGACGGCCGTTCGATCTGCTGGCTCGCCTCCTGCGGGGCAGACGCCTCCGGGGCAGCCCCTCCGCTCCGAGGGAGCCGGACTCCCGAGGCGGCGACCTGACGGCTCGCTGAGGGTACGTGCCGAGCTGGGGGGGTTGCTTCGCCGCCCAGAGTCGCCGCCTCGGGAGTCCGGCTCCCTCGGACCTCCCCCCCTCCGGCGATCGGTCTCTTCGGCGGCCTCTCGTGACGGTGGCAGCGGCGTGGTTGAGGCGTGGTGGGTGAGTAGCCGCGACTTGCGAGCCTTGCCCAGAGGCGCTTGTATACTCCGGCGCCGTGGCTCGACGCGCTCCTTCCCGCGGTGTCCGTGGCAGCGGCAGCGCTGGCGCTGCCGGCCGCGGCGGCGGCAGCGGCCCTGCATCCGGCGGCGGTGGCGCTGGTGCCCGCGGCGGCAGCCCTTCTACCCGCCGCGTGGGGAATGGGAGGCCCGGCGGCACGGTGGCTGCCGCCGCGGCGGCGCCGCGGCCGCCGGCGGAACGGCTGGCTTCGCTGGCGCTGTGGGCTTTGGTGCTGGCGCCTCCCCTCTATTTCGCTCCTTCTGCCAAGGAACCCTTCCGGCTGCCCAAGTTGATGCTGGCCGAATGGCTGGCGGTCGCCTCGCTGGTGCCGCTGGCCTGGATGCTGCGGCGCGTCGAGAACGTCGAGTGGCGCGATTTTTGGCAGCTGCCTGCACTGCGCGCGGCGCTGCCTCTTGCCGCCGTCGCCACGGTCGGGCTGGCGGTCACGGTTCATCCGCTGCACGTGCGGGAGGCGCTGGCCGACCTGTGGATCGGCGCCGCCTGCCTCGTCGGGTGGAGCGCCGCGCTGCCGGCCGGCCGGCTCGAGCGGCTGCTCGGCGGGCTGCTGTGGCCGGCGGTCGCCCTGGCGGCGATCGGCATCCTGCAGTTCCATGGGCTGCAACTGCTCCCCCTCGCCCCGCGCCTGGGAAGCTCGCGCTATGCCATCACCTCGACCGCCGGCAACACCGGCGACCTGGCCGCCTTCCTGGTGCTGCCCTGCCTGATCGCGCAATGGCGCCTGGCGCGCGGTGGCGGCGTCTCCGCAGTTGCGACGCGGGAGCGCGGCGGACGGCCAGGCGCCGGCTGGGGCTGGCCGGCGGCGGCGCTCGCCGTCTGCGCCTATGCCATTGCTCTCACCCAGACCCTTGCCGCGCTGCTGGCGCTGGCGCTGGGCAGCGCGACGCTTTGGGTCGGTGCCCGGCGGCGGGACGCGGCCGGCTGGCGGCGGCTGGGCCTGGCGGCTGCCGCGGCGGCCGTCCTGGCCGCTGGCGTCGTCGCCGGCTTGCCGGCGCTGCGGGCACGGGTGCTCGAGAAGACCAACCTGGTGCGGCAGGGCGACTGGAACGCCGTGCTCACCGGGCGCCTGGACGGGTGGCGGGCCGCGGTCTGGATGCTCGGCGAGCACCCCTGGGCGGGCGTCGGGCACGGGGCGTACCGGGCCGAGTTCGCGCCGGCCAAGCTCGCCCTGCTCGACCGCGGCGTGGCCTTCCACTCGGGCCAGCAGCAGAATTTCGTCAACGCTCACGACGAGCCGCTCGAGGTGGGGGCCGATAGCGGCGTGCCAGGCATGTTGGCGCTTGCCTGGGGGCTCGGCGTGCTGGTGGTCGCGGCGCGCGCCCGCCTGGCGGCGGCGGGGCGCCGCGAAGAGCGCGGCACCGCAGCGAACGACGCGAACGCCGCGACAGCGAATCCCGCGAGCGCTGCGACAGCGAATCCCGCGAGAGCAGCGAACACAGCGAACGCCGTGACAGCAGCGAACCCAGCGAAGGCCGCGACAGCAGCGAACCCAGCGAAGGCCGCGACAGCGAACCCCGCGAACCCCGCGAAAGCAGCGAACCCAGCGAACCCTGCGAACCCTGCGAACCCTGCGAACACGGCGAACGCCGCGAGTGCCGCAAACGCCAGCGCCTTGCGCCGCCAGCGCGCCGCCGGCGCGTTCGCCGCCGCCGGGCTGGTCGCGCTGGGCGTGCTCTCCCTGGTGGATTTCCCATTCCGCGTCGCGCTGGTGGCGTTCCCGGCGCTGCTCTTCCTGGCCTGGCTGCTGCACCCTGCCGCCGCGGAGACCACTGCATGAAGGGGCGCCTGCTGGCCTGGCCGCTGCTCGGGCTGCTGTTCCCGGCCTGGCTGCCGCACCCCTGCCGCCGTGGAGATCGCTGCATGAAGGGGCGCCTGCCGGCCTGGCCGCTGCTCGGGCTGCCGTTCCTGGCCTGGCTGCCGCACCCCTGCCGCCGCGGAGACCACTGCATGAAGGGGCGCCTGCTGGCCTGGCCGCTGCTCGGGCTGCTGTTCCCGGCCTGGCTCGCACCCCTGCCGCCGTGGAGATCGCTGCATGAAGGGGCGCCTGCCGGCTTGGCCGCTGCTCGGGCTGCCGTTCCTGGCCTGGCTGCCGCACCCCTGCCGCCGCGGAGACCACTGCATGATGGGGCGCCTGCCGGCCTGGCTGCTGCTCGGGCTGCTGTTCCTGGCCTGGCTGCCGCACCCTGCCGCCGTAGAGATCGCTGCATGAAGGGGCGCCTGCCGGCCTGGCCGTTGCTCGGGCTGCTGTTCCTGGCCTGGCTGCCACACCCTGCCGCCGTGGAGATCGCTGCATGAAGGGGCGCCTGCTGGCCTGGCCGCTGCTCGGGCTGCTGCTCGCGGGGCTTCTGTTGCAGACCGTCCGCTGGCGCGACCACCTGCTCGCCAGCCAGCTGATCAACCAGGTGGAGGCGATCGCGTTGGCCGCGGCGGGCGCGGGACCGGGCGCGCTGGCACGGGTGCTGCCGTTCGAGATGGCGGCCCTGCGGCGCGCCGGCGAAGCCGACCCGGTCGCCGTCGAGGTGCCGCTGTCGCGCGGCTCGCTGCTGCTGCTGGCGCGGCGTCCCGACGAGGCCATCGCCGCCTATCGCAGCGCGCTCGCGCTCGAGCCGCACCCGGAAATCTATCTGCACCTGGGGGACGCACAGCTCGCGGCCGGCCAACTCGCCGAGGCCCGCAGCGCCTACCGGATCGCGTTACTCCTCGATCCCTGGCTGCGCCGCTCGGTCCCCGCCGGCGTACTTTAGCGGTCCTTCGCCCGCGCTGGGCCCGCTGGGCCGCTGGGCCGTGCCGCTGGGCCGTGCCGCAGGCCGCCGGGCCGTGCTGCCGGGCCGTGTCGCTGGGCTGCTGGGCCGTGCCGCTCGTGCCGCTGGGCCGCTGGGGCGTGCATGGACGGGTTCTGGTACCATCATTTCCTCCCTTCGAGACCCCAGGAGCCGATCTGACCTCCCGCGCCATGCCCGCTGCCTCGCCGCTTGCGTCGCCTCCGGCGCCGCCACGGGCGCTCGCCGCGGGCCTCCGCGAGCTGGCGCGCGAGCGGCCGCTGGTGGTGACCGTGCGCGGCGGCTGCATGGCGCCGCGCCTGCGCGACGGCGACCGGGTCGCGGTGGCGCCGGCGGCGCGCTACTGGCCGGGAGACGTCGTGGCCTTCCGCACCCCGCAGGGGCGCCTGGCGGTGCACCGGCTGCTGGGGTACCGCCTGTGCGCGGGCCAGGTTGTGTGCGTGACCCGGGGCGACCGCTGCGACCTCCCCGACTCGCCGCTCGCCCCGGAGCGGCTGCTCGGACGCGTCGCGCTGCGGCCGACCCTGGCGGAGCGGGCGCAGGCGCTGCTTGCCTGGCTCGCCCTGGCGCTGCGCGCGGCTCGCCGGCGGCTGGCCGCCGCCAGCAGGCGGCTGTCCGCCGTGGGCAGACGGCTGTCCGCCGTGGGCAGACGGCTATCCGCCGTGGGCAGGCGGCTGTCCGCCGTGGGCAGACGGCTATCCGCCGTGGGCAGGCGGCTGTCCGCCGTGGGCAGGCGGCTGTCCGCCGTGGGCAGGCGGGAGGCAGCCGCCGCCAGGCAGCTTGCTGCTGCCGCAAGGCAGGGTGCCGCTGCTGCAAGGCAGGGTGCCGCTGCCGTCAGGCAGCTTGCCGCTGCCGTCAGGCAGCGTGCGACCTCCGCAGGATGAGCTTCGGCGCCAGGTTCCTTTGCCATCCCGAAGGCTTCCCCCAGCGTCAGGCGGGCGACGCCTGGGGCGACCGCGAGCTGACGCTCGACCTGCCGGGAGGACCCTACCGGGTGCTCGGTCTCTCGGCAGCCCAGGACGCGGGCGTGCGGGCGACCTTCCCGGGCTCGCTGGACGCCGGCGCCGCCAGTGGCGCTGACGGCGGCGGGAGCCCCGGCGCCGCCGCCATCCCGATCCTGCTGCTGCGCCGCGCCGCCGGCGACTTCCTGCCGGTCGACGTCCGCGGTTGGGAGTACGGGCTGGACTTCGACTGGTCGCCGGCGGCCGTGCGGCTGGCTGGCCTCGGCCTCGTGGGCCGGCTCGACTGGCTGCCGGATCGCCCGGGGATGGAAGGAGCGCTGTGGACTCCCGAGGATGGCGGCGAGCGGTTCCCGGGAGTGTTCGAGAACTTCCTTCGCGTGCTGGTGGCCTATCGCCTGCTGGAGCTCGGCGGCGCGGTGCTGCACAGCGCCGGCGTGGTCAAGGATGGCGCCGCGTTTCTCTTCCTGGGGCGCTCGGGCGCCGGCAAGACGACGGTGGCGCGGCTGAGCCTGGCCCAGGGGGCAGACGTGCTGAGCGACGACCTCAACGCGGTGATCGCCGCTGGTTCGGGTACCGCCGTCGGTTCGGGAACCGCCGCCGGCTGGGGAGCTGCCGGTGCCTCCCGGGTCGCAGGCGCCGCCGATACCACCGCCACGGCCACCACCGCCGGCTGCGCGGTGCTCAAGCTGCCGTTCACCGGCGACCTGGGGGAACGCCGTGCGGTGAGGCCGCCGGTGCCGCTCGGCGGCCTGCTGCGCCTCGAACAGGCCGAAGCCGACGCGCTGGTGCCGCTGTCGCGCGCCGAGACGCTGGCTTGCCTGCTCGCCTGCACCCCCTTCGTCAACCGCGATCCGCATCGCCGCGAACGGTTGGAGCAGGTGCTGCTCGCGCTGGCCGCCGCCGCGGCGCCCCACGCCTACACGCTGCGGTTCTCGCTGCACGGCGGCTTCTGGTCTATAATTAAAAGAAAATGAACGACATCGGGGGAGGCAGCGTGTTGCGGCGGCGGCCTGACGTGCGCTTCCGCGTGATCGACGAGGAGGGCGTGGTGGTGCGCCAGAGCGCCGGCGAAGTCCTGGTGCTCAACGATCTGGGCACCCGCATCCTGGCCATGGCCGACGGCCTCACGCCGCTCGCGCGCTGGATCGACTCGCTGCTCGGCGAGTTCGACGTCGAGCGCGCGCAGCTCGAGCGCGACGTGGTCGCCTTCGCCGAGGAACTGGTGGCGCAGGGCCTGCTCGAGCCGCTGCCGGCCGCAGCGCCGGCCGCGGCGGCCGGCGCTCCCGGCAGCGGCGGAGGCGGGCGATGAGCTTCGAGCGGCTCTTGCTGCGGACGTGGAGCGAGAACCGCCTGTTCTCGGTGCTGGTCGAGCTCACCTATCGCTGCAACCTGGACTGTTTTTTTTGCTACAACGACCTGGGGCTGCGCGGGCGCCCTCTCTCGCTGACGCAATATTACGCATTCTTCGCCGATCTGCGCGATCTCGAGGTGCTGAACCTGACCTTGACCGGCGGCGAGCCGCTCGCCCATCCGGAGTTCCTGCGGCTGGGCGCGCGGGCCCGCGAGCTGGGTTTCGTGGTGCGCATCAAATCGAACGGCCATGCCTTGCGCGGCACCATGGCGCGCCGCATCCGCGAGGAGATCGATCCCTTCCTGATCGAGGTCAGCCTGCACGGCGCGACCGCCGCGGTGCACGATCGCCAGACGCGCGAGGCGGGCAGCTTCGACCGGCTGCTGGCCAACCTGGGGGAGATGCGCAGCCTGGGGCTGCGGGTGAAGCTCAACAGCACCATGACCGCCTGGAACGAGCACGAGACCGCGGACATGATGGCGCTCGCCGACGAGCTCGAGCTGCCGTTGCAGATCGATCCCGAGGTGACGCCGCGCGACGACGGCGACCGCGAGCCGCAGTCGATCTCGCCGTCGCGCGCCGGCGTGCGGCGGCTGTTCGAGCTGCTGGCAGAGCGGGCGGCGGCGGCGCGGGCGCAGTCCGCCGCGGAGGATACGGCCGCGATGCCGGCGGCGCCACAGGACATCGCCGCGCCACGGGCCTCCGGGAGCGCGCCGATCCAGGCGGCGCGGCTGGCCGACGACGGCCTGGCGCCGGCCGGGGCCGCGAAACACTGCGGCGCCGGGTCCTCGGGAATCGCCATCGATCCTTATGGCAACGTCTATCCCTGCGTGCAGTGGCGCCGGGCGGTGGGAAACCTGCATGAGCGCTCGATCCGCGACATCTGGGCGAGCTCGGCCGGGCTCGCCGACGTCCGGGCGCTCACCGTCGAGGCGAAGAAAATGGTGGACGGTTTCGGCCCGGCGGGCCACCTCCTCAACTTCTGTCCGGGCAATGCCGCGGCCTTTAGCGGCGACGCGCTGCAGGTCTATCCGGACGCCCTGAGCCGCATGGCGATGGCCCGGGAGGCGCAGGACGCGCACGCGGCCGACCGGCAGCGGGAGTCGGCGCCGGTCGGGGCACGGCCCGCGTCCGCGAAGACGTTGCTGCCGATCCTGCGGTGATTCGAGTCTACGACGCCAGGAGAACGGGCTCGCGCCCACGCCGCCGGCTGCGCCCGATGCTGGCCGGCGGGGATCGCCGCGGCGTGCGCGGGAACTAAACTAGGACGAGATCGGCCCCATCGGGCAGAGTCCCTTGTTGGCCTTCGCCGGAGGGTGCGGCGAGCAGATCGCCGCCATGGCCTCGAGCGGCTCGCGGAAGAGGATGCGAGGCGGCTGGTAGGGCCGGCGCGATGATTGGGTGGCGTGGGTGGCGTGGGTGGCGTGGGTGGCGTGGGTGGCGTCGGCGGCCGGTGGCGCCGGCGCGCTGGCCGGATCCAAAGCCGGCCGGGCTATCGCGCTGACCGGCGCCGGATGGCCGGGATCGCTCGGCATGGGCTGCTTGGCACTCATCGCGTCCTTTCGTTCAGCTCTTGCCGGCCGGCTCCCTGCCGGTCTGGACAAGCCTGCTGGCGGCTTTGGGAGTTCTATTATAGGTGTTTCCAGCAAACAATCCAGGGCCCATGCCGGAACCCGGCAGAGCCTTGCGTTGCATGCAGAGATGCAACATTGACGATGGCCGCCTTCCCGCGGCTTCGCGGCGGCGGCGCCGCGGACACCCGGCGGCCCCAGACGCGGCGCCTCAGACGCCGCGCGACGTGAGCACGATTTTCACCGTCCGCAGCAAGATCGAAAGATCGAGCCACAGCGTCCAGTTGGCGGCGTAGGCCAGGTCATAACGCAGCTTGTTCTGCGGGCTCGAATGATACTCGCCGTTGACCTGCGCGAGACCGCTGACCCCCGGCGCCAGCGAGAAGCGCTCGGCATACCCGGGGACCTCCCTCAGATATCGCTGCACGAAGCCGGGCCGCTCCGGACGCGGTCCCACCAGGCTCATCGTGCCCTGCAGCACGTTGAACAATTGCGGGATCTCGTCGAGCCGAAAACGGCGCAAGAAGGCGCCGCACGCGATCAGGCGCGGGTCGCCCGGCTGGGCCATGACCTCGCCGGACGTGGCCTCGGCGTCGAGGCGCATGGTGCGCAGCTTCCACAGCGTGAAGGGACGCTGGTCGCGGCCGATACGCAACTGGCGATAGAGGATCGCCCCCGGCGAGGAGAGGCGAACCGCCAGCGCGCAGGCCGCCAGGGCAGGCAGGGTGGCGAGCAGCAGCAGCGAGCCGGCGGTCAAGTCCAGCAGGCGTTTGAGCGGCCAGTTGATGCGCCATTCGGTTTCGCGCATCACCTCGATCAGCGGCAGATCGTGCACCCAGCGATAGCGCATGCGCCCGATCAGGCTTTCGAAAGGCCCCGGCAGCAGCAGCACGTTGGTGTGATGGGGACGCGTGCCCGCGAGGCGATCGATCAGGCGCGTCTGCCAGGAGTCGCCGCCGCCGGCGAGGATGATGTCGTCGATCTCGCCGCTTCTGAGCAGCGCCGGCAGGTCCTCGGAGGTGCCGAGCAGCGGCCCCAGCGCCGGCTCGAGGTCCGCCCCGGCGGCGAACGCCTCCTGGCCGGGCTGCGGCACGAACCCGGCGACCAGCAGGCCGTGCCAGCGGTGCTGGGACAGGGTGCGGGCGATCTCGCCCGCCGCCTGGCCGCTGCCGACGATCGCCACCCGGCGCTCGCGATGCAGCCCGCGGCGGTCGACGACGCCCCGCCAGGCGAGCAGCAGGACCAGGTCGAGCGGCACGTAGAGCACCAGGACCGAACGCGGGAAGCTGCGGAACGCGAAGAAGAAGTAACCCAGGAGCGCTGCGCCCTGAAGCGCCGCCGCGCCGGCCAGGCGCCTTACGGCCTCGGCCCGCGTGCGCGGTTCGGGGCGGTCGTAGAAGCCGAAGAAATAGAGGCTGGCGAACTGCAGCAGCAGCACGACGCCCCAGTCGCGCTGCAAGAACCGCAGGCGGTCGCCCGGCAGCAGGCCGGCGGTGAAGGGCAGGGGCAGGTGGATGCGCACCCAGAAGGCGCCGCCGAGCGCCGCGACCGTGGCCGCGGCGTCGCCCAGCACGCGCAGCGCCTCCTTCCATCGGCTCTCCCGCCGCCAGGAATTGACCGGCATTGCCGCAACTCTATCCGAGAGCGCCATCCTGCCGGGGCGCGGCGGTTCGGCGCGCCCTGCCCGGCCTTGCCGGCCATGGCCCGGAACGGCCCGGCCAGCCCCCATGCCCCCACGGGGCTGCCTTGACCGTCCCCTGGGCGCGGGGTACGCTCCCAGCCGTCGCCTGCCCCGGTCCGCTTCCGCCCATGAAAGTCATCGATCATCTGGCGCAGTCCCAACGCCCGCTCATCAGCTTCGAGATCATTCCGCCGCTGCGCGGCGGCAACGTCAAGTCGCTGCTGGTGCTGATCGACGACCTGGTCAAGTACCGCCCGCCGTTCATCGACATCACCAGCCACGCGGCGGAAGTCATCTACGAAGAGACCTCGAAAGGCATCCAGCGCCGGGTCAAGCGCAAGCGTCCGGGGACCCTGGGGGTCTGCGCGCTGCTGCAGAACAAGTACCAGATCGACGCCGTGCCGCACATCCTCTGCCAGGGCTTCACGCGCGAGGAGACCGAGGACTTCCTGATCGAGCTCAAGTACCTGGGCATCGACAACGTGCTGGCGGTGCGCGGCGACGACAGCGGCTACGAAAAGCCTTTGCAACACGGCCGCAGCGCCAACCGCTACGCGTGCGACCTGGTCGGCCAGATCGCGGCGATGAACCGCGGCCGCTACCTCGAAGAGGACCTGCTGGACGCCGAGCCTTCCGATTTCTGCGTCGGCGTCGGCGGCTATCCGGAAAAGCATTTCGAGGCGCCGAACCTGCAGCTCGACGCGCGGCGGGTCAAGGAGAAGCTGGAGGCCGGCGCGCACTACGTCGTTACCCAGATGTTTTTCGACAACCGCCATTATTTCCATTTCGTCGAGGTCTGCCGGGCCCTGGGCGTCACCGCGCCGATCATCCCCGGGCTCAAGGTCCTGAGCTCGGGCAAGCAGCTGTCCACGATTCCCAGCAATTTCCACGTCGAGATCCCGGCCGAGCTCTCCGACGAAGTCCTGGCGGCCAAGCCCGAGCACGTGCTCGACATCGGCGTCGAATGGGCGCGGCGGCAGCTCGAGGAGCTGCTTCTGAGCGGCGTGCCCTCGGCCCACTTCTACATCATGCAGAGCGCCGCGGCGATCAAGCGGCTGATGGCGAAAATCGACCTGTGAAGGCTCGCTCGCCGGCGCCTCAGCGGTAGAGGCGCCTGCCGCGCTGCAACTCCTCGACCCAGACCAGCTCGCAGGCGCCGGGCCCGGTGTCGTCGCGCGACAGCGAGGTTTGTATACGGCGGCCCGGTTGCCGCGGCGGACCGGCGCCCGCACCGCCTCGAACCGGCGGCGTGCGCGCGAGCGGGCCGCGGGACCGCCGCGGGCCCGTCCGGCGCAAAGGGCCGGCGGCGGCGCGGGCGACGGTCCCGGCGGTTGCTAGGCCGCTAGCAGGTCGTGCAGCTCTGGTTGATGTTGTGGGTGCAGAGCTTGGTGCAATTGCAGGTGTTGATCGGGCAGGTCGCGGTACAGAGGGCAGTGAGGCCGCCGCGGGGGATGGCGAGCGCGCTGCCTTCGAGCTGGCACAGCGTCTCTCTGCACAGGGTGATCTTACGCACAGCTTTCTTCATCTCTCTCCTCCTTGCCAATCCCGCGAGCAGCGGCAGCCTCCCTGGTGCCGCTCCACGCGAGCGGCAGGACAGTCGGACGCCGGGCGGGGTGCCGCCGATCGTCGAAACCGGGGGTGTGGTGCATCCCTACGCGTGGTGCGCGGCGGCGCGGGAACGGAGACAGGGGAGAGGTGGTGCAAATGCAGAACAGGCGCAGGGCGAGTGCGAGAACCGCCAAGCTGTCCGTCTATAGCAGAGCGATCAAGGCCGGCCCCCCAGCCCTGCCGCTGCATTGGCTGCATCGAAGGAGGTCCAGGAAGCGAGCTATGAACGAGCAGATGTGCTATACGTCGCCCTCGCGCAACCCTCACTGCGAGCCTGTAGCAGCGGCTCGCTACTTCGGCGATGAGCGACCATCGGCCCGCGGCGACTGCGAGCGAGCGTATCTTGCAACGGCTCGGGCCGCCGCGAGCTACAGCGTGAACGATCGTCTCCACGGCATGGCGCTTGCCGTGATCGGCCTTGGCGTCGCGGCGACGGCGGGCCTGTGGACGACCTGTCGCCGCGGTCAGGATACCGGCGCCGAAGCCTGGCCGGGGCGGCGCGAGCTGGCGAAGCTCCTCGCTCCCATGCGCCCAGGCCCTGGGCGTTGGGTCGGGCTTGGCCATGCACCGAGGGGAACCCCTCTCGCGCGGGAGACCGCGGACAGGCCGGAGCTCCGCCGCCTGGCGGTGCGGCTGGCGCGAGGTGGCCATGGTGGCCAGCAGTTGGCAGACCTGGCGTTGCTCGAGCTGGCCGTGGGCCGCCTGCCAGCAGCCGTGGCGGCACTCGAGGAAGCTGCCGCCCTCGCACCGCTGGACCCCCGCCTTGCGAGCGATCTGGCGGCTGCACACCTGGCGCAAGCCGAGGCCACGGGCCGGCCGCTCGATCTCATCCTTGCGCTCGAAGCGGCGTCCGCGGCGCTTCACCTCCATCCCAGCTTCCCGCCTGCTCTCTTCAACCAGGCGGAAGCCCTCGATCGCCTGGCGCTGACGGACCAGGGGCGCCTCGCCTGGCGGCGGTTGCTGGAGCTGGATGGCGCCAGCGGGTGGGCGCACGAAGCCGGGGCGGCGCTCGAGCGCCGCGGCGGGATCTCGGAAGCCGAGGCGTGGGAGCGGACCCGCCGGCATCTCGAGCAGGCAGCCGCAGCGGCCGAGCCTGACGCACTGGCGAGAGAGGTAGCCGCCGCTGCCGAGCGCTTCGCACAGCCGTTGCGCCTTCTTGGCGAGGAAAACCTGCTCGGAGAATGGGCGGAGCGCCGCTTCCAGGGCGACGAGAGGGGAGCCGCCGCGGCCCTGCGTTTCGCCCGCGCCATCGGCGGAGTCCTCGCCGAGCGGCACCGGGACTGGATGCTCCACGACTCGGTGGCGGTGCTCGATGCCGTCACGGCTGGCGATGCCCGCACGGTCGCGAAGGCGCACGCGGCGCGCCTCGCTGCCGGGCACCGTGCTCTCCGCTTCGCCCGCTCGCTCTACGAGAGAGGCGATACGGGGCAGGCCGCCCTTTGGTTCGCGCGGGCCAAGGCGCAGCTCGCTGCCGGCGGCAGCCCCTTGGCGAACTGGGCGGAGCTCTTCGAAGCGATCTGCAGCTATTACGTGCCGGATCGACCCGCGGCGCTGGCCCGGCTGGAGCAACTCGAGCGGCGGCTCGCCGGTGCGCGCTTCGTCACGCTGGAAGGTCGAGTCCAGTGGATGATCGGGCTCATCCTTTTCGATACTGGCGAGTGGAGCCGAGCTCTCGCCGCCTATCGCGCCGCACTCCTTCGCTTCCAGAGCTGCCACGAGGCGGAGAACGAGGCGGCGGTCGAAAACCTGGTTGCGATCACCTTCGACTACCTTGGAGACGACGAGAGCGCCTGGCGGCACCGCCTAACGGCGCTCGCTCTGCTTCCCCGCGTGCTCGACCCGCGCCGCCTGGTCAACATCTACGGTGCCGCCGCACGCAGCTTGGCGGGCTTTCATCCGGAGGCGGCGCTGTACTTTGCCGAGCGCAACGCGGCGGTGGCTGCCAGAGGCGGCAATCCCCAGGTCGCGACGGTGGCCTACTGGCAGCGGGCGCTGGTCGAGCACGCGGTTGGGGACGAGGCGTCGGCGCTGGCGGATCTCGTCCGCTCGCGAGAGCAGGTCTCCAAGGTGCCAGATCCGAGCGTCCGCCTTCAGCAGAGTGGCGACATCGATCTGGCCGCGGGTCTCGTCGCGAGCGCCGGCTCGCCGGCTGCTGCCCTTGCCAGCCTGAAGCGGGCGCTCGACTCCTACCGCGGCGCAGGATACCTCTTCGGCGTTCCCGCGATCCTGACCCAGCGGGCCCGGATCTATCGCGCGCTGGGCGATGACTCGCGCGCCGAGGCCACGTTGCTGGAGGGCATCGCGGCGACCGAGACGCTCACCGGCCAGGTCTCCGAGGAGAGCTTGCGCCGCTCCTACGTCGCACACCACCTCGACATCTACGACGAGATGGCCCACCTCCAAGTCGTCGGCCGGCGCGATCCCGGCTTGGGGCTCGCCTACGCCGAGCGACGGCGGGCCATCCAGCTCCTCGAGACCTACGGCGCCGCCGGACCCGCAAAGGGCGCGCATCTTTTGGGCGCTGCCGCTTTGCCGAGCGCCCGCGTGGCCGGGGCGTCCGCGCCGGCCGGCCTGGCGAGCGCGGCGAGGTGTCTCGAGCCGGGCACCGTGCTCGTCGAGTACCTGGTCGCCGGCGATGCGCTGATCACCTTCCTTGTCGAGCGCGATTCAGCCGTCCAGGCACGGTTCGCCGAGCATGAGGGTGCCCCGCTCGCTCGCCTCTCTTCGGCGCTGCTTGCTGCCATCGAGCGCGGCGGCACCGGCGCCGAGCTGCACGGTCTGCTTGCCGAGCTGGGAGAGCGCCTGCTCAGGCGCCTCTCTCCCACCCTGGACGGTGCGCGGCGCATCGTCTTCGTCCCCGACAGGATGCTCTACGCGGTGCCTTTCGCGGCGCTCGTCGACCCGGTTCACGGCGACTACCTCGTCGAGCGCCACCGCGTTGCCATCGCTCTGAGCGCGGCGTCCTGCACCCCCCAAGGCGCGGGCGCTCGTGCTTCTCTCGCCCTCCCGGGCCGAGTCCTCCTCGTCGGAGATCCCGCATTCAATCCGGGACTCTTCCCCAGCCTGCCACGCCTCCCGGCCGCGCGCGCCGAGATCGCGCAGTTACGGCGCCTCTATCCCCAGGCGACGGTACTGGTCGAGGCAGCCGCAACCCGCGGCGCTTTCCTGGCGGGTCTGCCGCGCGCCGAGCTGGTTCATTTCAGTGGCCATGCCGTCGTCCATCCCGAGCTTCCCGCTCGCTCGGCGCTCATCCTCGCCGACGACGCCGGCGGCGCGCCGGGCGCCGTCTTCGCGCCAGAGCTCGCTGCCCTGACGCTTGCCGGTACCCGCCTGGTGGTCCTCGCGGCTTGTAACACGGGGCGCGGCAGCCTCGGGCAGAGCGACGGCGTCGCGGACCTGGTGCGGCCTTTCTTCGCGGCAGGCGTGCCGGCGGTCATCGCCACGCTCTGGAACGTGGATGACCGCGCCGCCGCCCGTCTCTCCGGCGCCCTGCACCGCCGGCTGGCGGCCGGCCTCGACGCCGAGGCCGCCTTGCGCGGCGCCCAGCTGGAGCTGCTGGGCGGACCGGAGCCCGATCTCCGCTCGCCCGCCGCGTGGGCACCGTTTCAGCTTCTGGGAACGGCGTTCCCCGTGATCCGGCCTGCCGAGCGATCGCCGCCCAGGCCCGAACCCTGATCCCCGGTCGACCGAAAGGAGGTGCAAGCTCGACTTGTGCGAGCCCGGGTAGGAGTGTGTTTACCGCTAGAACCAACCGTTATCTTGAAAACAGCAATTTGGGAGGAATGTCACCATGGCACAGCTTCGCCTGATCTTCCACGGTCTGCTCGGTATCGCGATGCGCCAGGAAAACGGGTTGCCGGTCGCTTCCGTGCTCTTCCTCAAGCAGCCGATCCCGCTGCCTGCCTTTTCGGCCGATACCCAGCCCTTCATCTCGCAGTCGCACTTCCCCTTTCTCAGGTTCGCCAAGAGCCTCCTCGACTCGAACTCACCGCGCCAGCCTCAATTCGAGGTTGGGCCCTTCGGCCAGCCGACCGACGGCATCCTGTTCCTCGAGGGCGAGCGGCTCTCGCTGCCCAACGTCACCGGCGGCGTTGTGCCTTTCAACGATCCGACGATTCCCGCCGGCGCCATCAAGCCCGACGCCGTGCCCGCCAACTTCGACCGTCAGAAGCAGGACTTTCGCTGGACCGCGCAGATGGACGACGTCTTCAATGGAGCGGGGCAACTCGACCCCGACACCCTCAACGGCAACGCCTTGAAGCTCATCGAGGCCGTCTTCGACCTGCGGCAAGGGACGATCGGCTGCAACAAGCTGGCCGGCGAGGTGGTGACCGGCACGGGAACCAAGGACTGTTTCACGTTCAAGCTCCCCGCCAAGACCGATCACCAGGCCCTCTCCGAAGAGGTCATTCTCACGACCACCATCGGTCCGCAACTCGTCATCGCCTCCGCGCCGCTGCCGAACAGCACCGGCACGCAGCAGCCGAGCCTCGTCCTCAACGCCGACGGCACCGGGACGATCGAGTGCCACGTCTTCAACTCGGAGCTCGACGTCATCATGCGGCCGCCCACGCTGCCGCTGGTGAGCCAGGATCCGCGGGACATCGTCCAGCTCTTCGAGCTCTCGGCGGTGCGTCCTCCTCTTCTCGACCGCCAGGCACCCACCAACGACGGCGGCGGCGCAGGCGACCACATCTGCCCGGCGGGGGTGTTCCTTGCCTAAATCGGTGTCGGTGCAGAACGTTCAGACCATCGTTCCCACTCACCTTCCCGGCACCAGCGGCCTGTGGCCGGTCGGGACGAAAGTCCGCTACCGGATCGGCTCCCTGCCGGCGAACCGGCCGGCGATCAACCTTTCAACCATGTCGCAGATCATGTCGGACGCCTTCAACGCGTGGAAGAGCAGCGGCCACCTCCCGATCGATTTCGTCGAGGTGACCGCGGAGCCTTGCGAGATCGTCGTCAACTGGGAAAGGTTCGCGGGCATAGGCCTCGACGGCATCCTGGCCAGGACCGACTACCCGCCTGCCGCCGGGACCTCCCCGAACGTGATCGCCTTCAACGACGACCCGGCCATCTCGTGGGCCGCCAGCAGCGTGAATGGTTTCGATTACGACTTGCGGTACATCGCTCTTCACGAGGTCGGCCACGCGATCGGCCTGGCTCACAGCACCTCTCACGAGGTCGTGATGAGCGACAGCATCGGCCTCGGCCCAGGCTTCGGCTTGCAATTCGCCGATATTACGGCGGCGGGCCTGCTCTATGCCCATCGGGTCAAGAATGCTCTCGCCGGCAGGTTGCTCCAGCTGCTCGGCGTCAGGGCCGGCGCCCGCCGGGTCCTGTGCGGCTCGGTGGCGGCCGGCGCCGCGGCCCTGGCTCTCCAGGCTGCCCCCCAGCGGCTGGTTGGAGGCCAGGCGGGCTCGCGATGAGTCCTCCCGCCCGGCAGGGTTCCCCCCTGCCGGGCGGCCTGTTCCGCCGAGCCAGCCGGCGCTTCCTGCCGTTCCCGCCCAGGCGAGACAGGTAGCGGAATCCCGCGCTAGCGCAGGCGCTCGAGGATCTGCCGGAGGTCGCCGCCGATCCGCTGCAGCTGATCGCGGTGGGCGGCCGCCAGGGGCTCGAGCAGCTCGGCGCCGCGCTGGGTGAGGCTCACGAACACCTGGCGCCGGTCGGCGCCGCCGGGCTGGCGGACCATGAGCCCTTGCGCGACCATGCGGTCGATCAGGCCGACGGCGCTGTGGTGGCGGATCTGCAGCCGCTCGGCCAGCTCGCTGACGGTGAGACGGTCGCGCCCGGGGAAGCCGCGGACGGCGATCATCGCCAGGTACTGCTGCGGCGTGACGCCGGCCCTGCGCGCCGCCTCTTCGCTGAAGCGCAAGAACTGCCGCAGAGCGTAGCGGAAAGCCGCCAGCGCCTGGTAGTCGTCGGCGCTCATGAGCGGCCGCCCGCCGTCGTCCTGCCTTGCACCGTTGTTCATGATCCACGTAATCCTAGCAGGCGGCGTGCCTGGCGGTTCCGGCCTCGGCGCCGGACGGCGTTCGGCGCGTGGCCGCCGTGCATTCAGTGGCAGGCGAAGGCGGAGGTGTCCTGGATCGGCTCGAAGGGCGTGTTCGCCGGGTTGGTGTAGACCTGGATCGCACCGGTCTGGGTGTCGGTGACGGTCATCACCACGTGCACGTCGGTGAGCCCGGCGGCGAAGAACCAGAAGTGACCGCCCACGCTGCAGCCGTCGATCATCTTGACGAACGCCTCGACGTTGGCGGAGTCGAAGAACCAGAAGTAGCCGCTGTTGCCGATCGGGACCGCCTGGGCGTTGCCAGGGCTGCCGCTGTCGGTTTGGAAGGTAGCGGCGACCCTGAAGCGGCCTCCCTGCAGGCAGAGGGTGTGGGGGTCGGGGGTGCAGGTGATCGCTCCCTTCGCGACGACCACGTCGTCGACGTTCGCCTGCAGGCGGCCGCCGGTCTGGGGCGCCAGGACGGCGTAGAACTCCCCGGATTTGGCGAAGGAGTTGACGAAGGTCGTGGAGGAATCGTTCCAGGAACCGACGGCGATCACCTCGGGCGTCTCGACGACCGGGCCCGGAGGCGGCCCCGAGCAGTCCGTCGTCGGGAAGGGGACGATCACGAAGAAGGCGCCGCCTTCGGCCGTATTGCCGCCGGGGATGTAGATCTGGCCGCCGAGGTGGTAGGTGGTCCCGACGGTGAGCGGGACGCACTGCAGGATCTCGGTGTTGATCCCGCTGACGGCCGGGGCGTCGAAGATCTCCTTCGCCGAGCCTTCGCTCGGCGAGCCCTCGGCATCCAGCGAGCCGTCCCAGGTGACCTGGCCGATGACCTGCCAGCCATTGAGGCCGGTGACGAAATCGGGGTCGGTGAGGAGGTTCTGCGCCGCCAACGGCGCCGCGCGGCCGGCCAGCAGCGCCGCGACCGCCAGCGCCGGGACCAGAAGAGCCGTCACGCCTGCGAGCCGAAAATGCTTGGGCACCATGGCTTGACCCCTTTCTCGACCACCAGCAGTTCGCTGCGCCTGGATCGCCGGTCCCTGGTCGCCATGTTATATCAGCATACCAGGGGTTTGCAAGGTGTCGCCGGTTTGCAAGTCGCTGTCTCGGTCGGTCGTGGGGCCTTGGAGGATGGCCACCCCTACCGGTTCGGCCGCGAGCGCCGCCTGCGCCGCTCTCGGCAGCTCCCCGACCGCCCAGCAGGCTGCTGAAAACCCCCGTGCGCTGCGGCTGGACCCCCTCCCTCCTCGCCTTGGTGTTCGGCGCCGAGCGCGACCGCGGTCCGGGCGACCCCTACGTGTACTTCACCGATCGAATCCGCCGGGACAGCCTGGGAGCGGGGAGAACCTCCCCACCGGCGGCACCTGAGTCCTCGCCTGGGACGACAACGGGTTGCGGGTCAATGCGGGGCCCGACGGGCTGCCGGCGCGGATCGAGCTCGACGCTGCGGATCTGCGCGACATCGTGAGCGGCCGGGAGAACCCTTTGAAGATCGCCCAGACGGGCCGCATTTGCGTCGAAAGGTTGAAAAGCGACGAGACCCTGCGCGGCCTTCTCCAGTTAGTCTGGGGTCCGTCCGCTCCCGTCGCAGGGTCGCTACCGGCAGCTGGGTCGCTGGTCCTCCTTTCCTCGGTGGAGGTAGGAGCTGAGCCGCTGGGAACTGAGCAGCCGACCTGCGAAAGCCCCCAGCCAAAGGCTCAGCGGGCGACTTACTTTGAGGCCGGCCCGATCGAGGCGGTTCGGAAAGCGCTTGAGCGGGAGCCGAGCCGGAAGATCGGAGTGGTATGCTCTCTTCGACTCAAAGTATAAGACATGATGAGAAAACAACCTGAGACTCGGTAAAGAGGCTTGACCGCCGTGATGGTTGGGCTCCTGCCCGACTCCAACACCGGCCCAGCGAGGGCGAAATCGCCATGCCCTTCCCTCGGCACATGTAGTGTCGATCTGGACTGTATGACTCGCCGCTCGCCCGCCAGCCGGCCCGATAGGTCACCGTTTCCTCAGTGCCTGCCCGGCAGCGATCCTGGGATCGCTCTATCCAGCAGGTGGAGTGGAGGGCAGAAAAGCTAGCACCGAGGGCGTCCGCCCCGGCGCCAAGGAGCCACCTATGGGACACCCAGATCCCCCGCAGCATTCGGTGGGCCGGGCGCTCATTGCTTGCGGCGGCCTCGGCACCCGGCTGCTCCCGGCTACGAAAGCGCTGCCGAAGGCCCTGCTACCGGTGCTCGACCGTCCACTGCTGCAGTACGCCGTTGAGGAGGTGGTGGCCGCCGGCATTCACGAGATCGGCGTGCTCTTCAGAGCTGATCAGGCCGCTATTGCCTCGGCCCTGACGACGCCGCCCGCCCTGGTGGACCAACTAAAACGCCTCGAGCGCCGAGCCGAGCTGGCAAACCTGCTCCGCTTCGATGCCTCGGCGCGGTTCAAGCTCTTCCCGACCAGTGACGAAGCGTGGGGTCTCGGCGGACAGCTGCTCGCGCTCGAGCCGTTCCTGGCCGACGCACCGTTCGCCCTCTTGATGGTGGATGAACTCTGCGACCCCGCCTGCAATGCTCTCACTGGGCTGCTCGCAGTCCACGGGTCTTGCGGCCTGACAAGCGTCTGCACACATGGCGAGACGGCGGGCACAGTGCCGTACCTGATCGGCTCGATTCCCGCGCTCGACGCCGGCAGCGGCGTTGCGGGACCGCGCCCCGCCCAGGCGCGCATGATCGGGCGCTACCTCTGCACGCCGGATGTCTGCGTCGCGTTGCGTGAGGTGGCAAACCGGCAGGGGCTGCCGGTCGATCTCATTGCCGCCCTGCGCCTGCTGGCCGAGCGGCAGGCACTGGCGGCGCATCCCTACCCTGGCCGCTGGTGGGATTGCGGCTGCCGCAGCGGTTTCGTCGCCGCCACGCTCGAAATGGCAGGCGAGGATCCTGGGCTGGGACCGGCGCTGTGGTCTCGCCTGCGTCTCGCGCCATGACGTCGTCATGGGCCTACTCGTGGGGTCCGCCGGGCCCTCGCTCGCGCTTCACAGTGCGAGGCAATCATCTGCGCCTTGTCCGGCCCGTGGAGCGCTGGCGGCTCGCCGCCTGGCGACGGATCCTCCGCTGGTATGGCGCCCGCGAGGCGAGCGAGCCGCGAGGGGACACGGCGCCGGAGGTCACTGCGCACCCGCGCGATTGGGTGGTATCGCTGAGCCGCGATGCGGAGGCGGTGGCGGCGCCCCTGGCGGCGCGGCTCGGCAGACCCAGCCGACGCTTGGCGGCGGCGCGGGAGCTGCCCCGGTTCCTCGAGCGCTGCGCTCCGCTGTCGGTGCTGGTTGTTGCCTCGCCGGACCAGCTCGATTTCGAGAGCGTCACCGCACTGCAGGGTGCCGCCATCGAGCGGCAGTGCAGGTTCGGCGTCCTTTCTGGCCGCGATGCCGCCGCCCTGAGCTTTGCCGCGGCCAAACAGCTGCTCGCCGCCGGACGCACCAGCGGGGATTGCCTGGGGTTCGACGCGGTGCACGGCCGCCAGCTGATGGACGGAATCGAGGGGCCGGCGACGGCGGCGGGAGTGCGGCAGCTGGTGACCCGCGACGCCCTGGTCCTTCTCCTAATGGCACACGGCGAGGGCTCCCATCTGCTCCTCAACGAGGCGGTCCTCTGTGGCCTGGTGGGAAGGACCGACACCTTCCGCGGCCGTCCGCTGCGCGGCGGCTGCCGGCGGGGTCACTGCAAACGGGCCTCCGGCGCCGGCCTGCCAGTGCTCCAGGTGGCTGACCTGCGCGCCGTCCTGGCGGGATTCCTCTCCTGCAACAGCTTCTCGCTAGCCGGGCAGCTCTATCCTTCGCGGGCCAGCCTGGTCGCGGCGGCAGCCGAGAGTTATCCCGCCTACGTGGTGAGCAACGCCTGGTCGACATCGTTTTCTCCCTCTGAGCTAGCCCTCCTCGCCGACCTGGCGCGCCGCGGTGTACGGCTCGGCGAGATTGTCGCGTTCCTCAATGAGGCGCGCGCGTGTCGGCAGCGAAGCGACAGCTATGTGCTGTTCGGCGATCCCTTGGCGGCGCTCCACCCGCTGCCTGCCGCTGTTGCTGCCTTTCCCCGGGTCGCGGCAGCCAACGATCGGCCGCAATGGCTCCTCACCCGCGCCCCAGGGGTCGGCCGAGTCGTCGAGTATCGCGTCGCGGGTCGACCGGTCTCCGCGGTCTTCCTCGCGCGCCGGCGGGCGTTGGCGCGAGTTCCAGTCGCAGCCGGCGGAGCGCTGGAGCGCATCGAGCGGGATGCCGATTTGCGCGCCCTGGAGCGGAGATGGTCGCATCTGGCGCCGGTGGCAGCAGTCCTGGAGGACATCCAGCACGCCGTCGAGCGGCAGATGCAGACCGGCGACGGTGAGGCCTCGACCGCGATCGCAGCGCTGGCGGTGCTACGCCACCAGATCGACGGATGCCTCGGCGAGTGTCTGGCCGAGGCCGCCCACCTCCGGCAGACCCGCCTATGGCGTCCCGTGGTGACCGCGCTCGACGGGCAGCTTGGTCAGGCTCTGCGAGCCTGGGACCGGACTTTCGCGGCCCTGACGGAGTCCCACCTGCTGAGCGGCGGTGTGGTCGGGGACCGCATCTACGATGCGCTGCATTGGGGCTATCGAGAGGCATCCTCGGTGCGCGCCGAGCGCTGTCTCCGCTGCCAGGTGCGGCTCGAGAAGATCACCCTCAAGCACCTGCGAGGGGCCGTGTCGCGCACGGTCTTCGAGTGCCCGCTGTGTGGCCCTCTGGTCAGTCACCGCAACGGTGGCCCGCTGCTGCTTCTCGGCCTCCCCGCCGAGCTGCAGCGCGGCCGGCCGGCGAAATTGGCGGCCGTCTTGACGTCGCCGGGCGGGTGCGACGCACCGGCCGAGGGTTTTCTGGTGATCGAGATCCGCGACAAGACCAAACCTCAGCCCGTCGTGCGCACCGCCTTCGCGCAGCCCCTCGTCGAGGGGCGCATTGAGATGAGCTTCTCCATCCCCGCCGATGCCGGCTTGGACCAGCACTCCATGCGCGCGGTATGGATTGGCGGACTAGAGGTCGCATTCGCCCGCAGAGTCTTCACCCTGACTCCGGATCGCCGCACCTCCTAGAGGCATGGAGAGCACAGGGAGCACATGCCTCTATCTTGCCTTTTCATAGAAGTAGGATAAGATTTAGGAAGCAGGAAGCCTGTCCACAACAATGAAAGGAGTAGGGTATGGCTGATAGTGGTGCCCCCTCAGCGGTATCGGCGGAGCTGCGAGAGCTGTTGGCGAAAAAAGCGGATATCGCCGCCAAGCTCAACCTGGCCGTGGCGGAAGTGGCGAAGCACAAGGCCGAGCTGTCGAAGACCAGCGCGGAACTGCTCCGCAAGGATCAGGCGGGCGCCCTGCCCATTCGCAGCGTCGCACGTTGGTAGGCGGCACACTGGCCGGCTGATCCGCTGTCCACCGGTCTCAGGAGAGCCGGGTTCCCTCCGGCTCTCCGCTGGCACGCCCCAGGGCTTCGCGCAGCCGTTCCGCGACCTGCCGATAGCCGGTGATCGCCGGCTGGTCGGTATCCGGAGTCCTCACATAGATCCCAGTGGTGACGGGCCGGATGATGCTCGCAATTCGCAGGTCGTTCTCGCGTGCGGTGCGCCCGGTGACCACGCAATCGACGCTGGCGTCGCTGACGCCGATGCGGGGGTAAAGCTCCCCGGCGCCGGAGACGCAGACGATCTCGCCGTCGATTCCAGTGGTGCGCAGGAAAAGCTCAGCATGCCGGGGGTATTGGGTGGAGATGCAAGGCCGCCGGCCGCGGTGCGCCGGCGGTAGCTCGCCGGAGGTCGTGAGCAGGCAGATCCTGCCGACGATGAGCGCCAGGTTGACGACCAGCGTGAGGTTCTCGCCGGATTCGAAGACATAGTCGCTGCCCGTTACCGCGACGTCAACGACACCCTGCGCCAGCAGGTGCGGCAGGTCGGTAGACCGTGCTCGCAGCACAGCGAGATCACCGTTCACCTCGAAGAAGAGCTGCTTGCTGAGCATGTCGCAGCCGAAGGCGCCTTGCACCAAGCTGCCGACCAGCTCGCGCAGCTTGCCGGCATTCGGCACTCCCAGGCGCAGCCGCCGGTCGCGGCGCGCGGCTCTGGTCCACACCGGAGGGAAGCCACCCAAGCGTTCGCGGGTGGTGACCGAGGCCATCAACGGAGGGAGCGATGCGCCTTCCACGGCGTGCCTTCCGGCTCAGCCGGCTTGCGGGCGAAGCAGACCAGCCGCGGGCTGTCCCAGGAATAGTCGCCTCCCTGCAAGGAGCCGGCGAGGCGGCGGACTTCGAGGCCGTGGCGGCTGAGGAGGGTGCGCAGCTCCGCTGGAGCGTAGAGGCGAAACGAAGCTTCGTACCTTTCCACCCTGCCGCCAGCGTAGCGGTATTCATAGGCGCGGCAGAGTCGCCCGCTGAGAGCATCGAAACGAGCGCTCTCGCGCACCTCCAGATCCGCCGATACCACCCGCCGCCGTTCGGGTTGAAAGTGGCGGACAAGGCTGTCGCGGTTCCACAGATCGAGCACCAGCCACCCGCCGGGGTGCAGCTCCGCGATCCAGCGCGCGAGCGCCTCCTCGTCCTCGCGATCGGCGCGGAATCCCCACGAATTGAACAGAGAAAGAAGGAGATCGTAGGGACCCTTGATCGGGTACTTGATGTCGCCGACGTGGAACCTGGGCGCGTGCGGCGAACGGGCGAGAGCCCTACCGCGGGCGATGAAGTTAGCACTGAGGTCAACGGCGGTGACAGCAAAGCCGCGTTCGGCAAGCAAGCGCGAGTGACGGCCGTCGCCGCAGGCGAGATCGGCCACGGCGGCCGGTGGAGCGATCCCGGTGGTGTGCAGAATGAACTCAACCTCAGCGGCCGAGAGCTCCGGGGTGAGGAGCCCCGCAACCGAGTTGGCGTAGTCGGCACCGTAGTAACGGACGTACCATGGCGGACTGGTCGAGCCCGGCGCCGGGGTATCCTCGGCGCCGCCGATCCTGGCGATCATGCCGGCAACATCGGCGCGCCGGAAGTCGCGCCCCAGCTTGGCCGCCAGGGCCGGCCTGAGCTCCTGGTAGTAATCGGCGAGAGCGTGGAGCGCACGGCACAGCTCGCCGCGTTCCAACGCCACCGGGTAGGAAGCTGTGAGCCGCTCCAGCTCTACTGCGGACAGGCGCTGCTCAATCCGGCGGTGCCCATCCTGCGGCAGGCCATGGAGATAGAGCAGGCAGGGTAGCAGAGCATGCTCGCGGCTGAAATCGATGGAGCGCGCGGCCTGGAAGAACTCGCCGCGTCCGATCCTGGCGTGGCTGTACCAGAGCCATCCCACGAGCTTCTCGTCGATCTCCTCGAGGTCCGGGGCAGCTCCCGGTGGTTCAATGGGCACCCGCGCGAAGCGGCGGACCGGATCGTGGACGATGACGGCCTCCACCGGCAGCGGCCGCGCCTCAGCGAGGGCCTGCACGGCCAGATCGACCTTGACCACCCGCTGCCCGACCGCGAGGTATTCAACGGCGAGATCAGGGCGCCCCAGATGGGTGGCGGTGAACGACGCCAGCGGGCGAGCGTCCTGCCGGATTTCAGCGAACAGCCGCCGCTGCAGCCGCCTGATGTCGCGGTCCTCATCGACGAGCGCGATAAGGTCCAGATCTGAGAGCTCGTCGACCGCTCCACTGGCGAGGCTGCCGGCAACCGCCAGGCTGATCTCGGATCCCGACGCCAGAACGGCGAGACATCGTCGGAACACCTCCTGCGCTTCGGGCAGGCCCTCCAGGACACCCAGGAGCCGGGCGGTCGCGGTGCGGTGGTCGCCGGTCATTCTGCCTCCGGCGCGGGAGACGGCCGCACCCCGCCCGGGCAGGGGTCGGCGATCACCTGGCGCAGCCACTGCCAGGAGAGCAGCGAGGTCAGCGCGTCATATCCGGCGTCGTGCCACTGTGTGTCGAGGTCACGCCCGAGCAAGAGGCGCGTGGCCGCAACCGCCTTCGCCATCTTTTTCCACTCCGCGGCCGTCGGCCGGCGCCCGGCGTACGGCTTGGCGCCCTCCAGGCTATAGCACAGCGCATTGAGCTCGATCGAGTGATGGTGCAGCAGATCAGTGACCAGGGGCAGTGTGGTGATGACAAAGGGCAGGTCGAAGGCCGTGACGCCCCATCCTACGGCGATCAGGCTGTTGTCCTCAACGCCGCGCTCGCGCAGCCAAGCCGAACCTGCCTGATCCACCTCCTCGACCGGCGGTCCGATGGTCAAGTCAGCGGGGCTCAAGCCGATGGCCGCCAGCGCTTCGGGGTCGTATTCAGCGTCCTGCCAGCCGATTCTCGAGCTGAAAACCTCCTCCTCGGAGAGGGCGATGCCGATCTGGATGAGGCGGTGCTGTGCCACCAGAGTGCCGGACATCTCGCCGTCCAACCCCGCGAAGCGGACGGTCATTGCCACGTCGCCATCGCCACTGCCGGCGCTGAGCCGCGGGCGTGCGCTGCGCAGGGACCACCGGACCTCAGCGCCGCCGCATCAGGGGACGAGAGCGAGACCGTTGACGCGCGGCAGGATCTGAAGGTCACGGATATCATCATGACGCAGAACCCAGAGCAGGAACCGCTCGATCCCCATGCCGAATCCCGAGGTGACGAGAGGGAAGTGGGTCTTGAGGTCCACGTACCAGGCATAGGGCTCGGCAGACACCTGGTGAAGGGCCAGTGCGCGCATCGTCGTGGCGCCGTCGGTATGGCGCTCTCCGGCACCGATCACTTCGCCCTGGCCGAGGAGCAGGTCGGCATTGCGCGCCTGTGCTCCCGTGCCATCGACAAAAGCTTGATAGAACGGTACGGCCAGATGATCCCACTGAGTCACCCATAGCGGCTCTGCGACTTGGGCGAGCAGCCGGCGCTCGCCGGCGCGCGAGAGCGTCCGCCACGTTCCGTCTCCGGTCAGGACCAGCTGCGAGTCGTGGCGGAGGAAGGCCGCCGCCTCGTCGAAGGTGAGACGAGCGAAGGAAGCGCTTCCCGCCATCCTTTCCAGGTGTTCGACGCCGCCGGCGAGGCGGCGCAGGTCATCGGTGTGGGTGGAGAGGAGCCCGGCCGCCAAATGGCGAAGATAACCTTCCACCGTGCCCAGCAGCGGGTCGAGACCGCCCGGGACCTCGATCTCGCTGTGATAGAACTGGCAAAGATGGGTGGCATCCGGCGCTTCGCCGCGAAACGAGGGCATGATGTAGTAGCAGCCCGATGGACAGAGCCGGCAACCATATTCGAGCATGAACTGCATCGAATCCGCGAGATACGTCTTCACGCCGTAGAGGTCGATCTCGACCGGCTTAGAGTCGCTGCCGAGACCGAGGGGACTCGATATGGCGCTGGTGGTGATTGGGAGATGCAGCGTCTTAAGGCCGCTCCGGCTCCATAGCTCGACGGTCAACTGGGAGATGCGGTCCTGGAGAGCGACGACGAGGCGGAACCAATCGCTTTCGAGCACGGCGAGAAAGCGCCGCGGATCGAACGCTGCCAGCGGCGGCGTGGCAGCGGCGGAGAGATCAGTCTCGGCGCGATGCACCATTGCCCGCCCGCCGCAGCTTCGCCGCGACCTCGCAACGCGTTGCCAGCGCAGCCTCGGGAAGGTTGCGCCATTCGACGTATTGGTAGGGCGCAGACTCCAACCGCGGCGCCAGTTCCACGATCAGATGCTCGGTCTCCTGCCCCGCCAGCTCGCCGATGGCCCACCAGATATTGAATCCGATCGGATCATAGGCGCTCTCGATCATGGCCGCCACGGACCGGGTCAACAGGGCGATCTCCTCCGCTTCGTCTGCGGTCAGGTCCAAGGAGGAGCGTACGTGCCGTCGCGGCACCACCACCACGGCTCCTGCCGAGCGGGTGCGCCGCGGCACCAGGCAGAGGGCCTGCTCGGTGGCGGCCACGACCGTTGCCTCCTGCTCCCCGAGCCAGGAACCGCAGAGGCTGCAACCTGGCTCGCGCGGAAAGCTGTAGGGCACATTCCCTCCCGATCAAGAGACACACCGGCGCGCAGCCGGAGAGTGATCCGTGAATTCCATGCCATAGCATATGCTAGACGACGCAGGCAGACAATCTGAGAGGCCTTCGCGTGCGCATCAGTTTTCCAGCCCCGTTCCCCTGTTGGTTCTGCGAATACACGGCCGGCCGCCTGCCCTGGAATCCCGTCGCCACGAGCGCCTTGGCGGTGGCCTTCGTCAATCCGCGGCAGCGCAGCCGCGGCGCTCTGCTCGTCGCTCCCCGGCGTCACACCCAGACCATCAGCCGCATGACGGCTGCAGAGATGCAGGCAGTCGCCCACCTCGTGCAGGAGGCCTCACGGGCCCTCACCGCGGCGCTCGATCCCGACGGCCTGCACGTGTTCTGCAATGCTGGCCAGCAGGCGGGACAGTCAGAGGAGCACGTCCACTTCCAGATCATCCCGCGCTACGCGGGCCTGGCGTACGACTTTGCCGCCAGCGCGCGGCACGAGCCGATGCTGGCGCGGGAACGGCGAGAGCTGGCCGAGGCGGTGCGGGGGCGGATTGGCTGACTGCCGCGTCACGGGCGCCAGCCTCGGGCTGCTGAATGAAGATGCCCTCGTGGTGCCTCATCGGCTGCGCGCCGGCGACCGCGTCGGCGTGTTCTCGCCCTCGTTGCCACTTGCTGCGCGCTACCCGTTGCGCTTCGAGCGCGGCCTGGCAGCGCTGGCGGCGGCACTGGATGTCAAGGTGGTGGCTACGGGCCAATCGCGCCTGGCGACCGGCTTCACCGCCGGCGATGCGCGCTCCCGCGCTGGCGCCCTGAGCGCACTGGTGGAGGACGCCGGCATCACCGCCATCTTCTGTGCCAACGGCGGCTTCAATTCGGCCGAGATCCTGCCCTTTCTGAGCCCGGCGCTCCTGCAAGGCCGGCCCAAGGTGCTGGTCGGATACAGCGACGCCACCGCTCTGCTGCTGGGCGTCCAGGCGCTCAGCGGTTGGGTCACCTATCACGGCCCTGCCGTGATGCCCCAGATGGGCGAGTTTCCGGCACCCTTCGCGTTCACGCTCGACGAGCTGCGGGCACAGATCGTGGGCGCCAACCACCAGCGGACGCTTGACGATCCGCCGGCCTGGACGCAGGAGTTTCTTGATTGGGGCTCGGGCGCGTGGCTCGCCCGCCCCCGCCGGCTGTGCACGCCTGCGCGGCGCGAGGTGTGGCGGGAGGGACGGGGGCGAGGACGTCTGTTCGGCGGCAACCTCGAAACGCTCAACATGCTGATCGGTACACCTTACTGCCGGCCTCCCGCCGACCTCATCCTGTTCTGGGAGGCCCACGCCGAAGAGGCACATCTTCCCCGGCTGCGGCGGGCGCTGACCCATCTTCGCCAATCCGGCATCCTCGAACGGACGCGCGGCATGCTCGTCGGCCGGTCTCCCGCGGCGACGCCCGTGGCTGGTGTGTCGCTCTGCGAGATGGTCCTGGATATCGTCGCGGACGACGACTTTCCAGTAGTTGGCGAACTCGCCTTCGGCCACACTGATCCAGTGCTCACCCTTCCCGTCGGCATGTGGTTGGAGATCGAGGCCACCGGCACCGCCGCAAGGCTCCAGCTCCAAGGCGCCTGAAGACCGCGCACCGCCGCGCCCCGCCGCGCCCCGCAGACGGGGAGGATAGGCGGCTTCCGCAGGGCGCAAATGCGGCTCTAGCTGCCCTCCTGTCAGAGCGCCTCGAGAAAGCGCCGCAGCCCACGTTCCAACCCTTCGCGCGCCGGGGCTCCAGGCAGCACCGCTAGGCGCCAGAAAGCAGCGTTCTGGCTGAGCCGGGAGAGAGCGGAGACGGCGAGGACGGCATCGGCGCCGACATCGCGCAGGTGCGGCAGCAGGCCGCGAAACCGTTCTCGCGCCTCGGCAACCGGCGCCGCCTCGCCGCCCGCGTCCGGGCGAGCCTCGAGGAGGACCACCGTCGTCACGGCGATCGGCCCCGTCCTGACGCTGCAGCGCCTGGCGAGCGGTACTTTCGTCCGCCGCTTGGCATCACCGTCGGTGCGCACCGACAGCGGCATCGGGACGCCATACAGCATGCCGCTTTGGAGGTCGAGCATTGCCAGTTCGTCGGTCGCCACCTCGCAACCGGCAGTGCGGGCGAGCCATAGCATGCTGCTCGTCTTGCCGCTTCCCTGGCCACCGCAGAGCAGAACACCCGCCCCGTCGCCAGTGACGAACAGCGCCGCATGCAGGGCCACGAATCGGCCGGCAAAGGGCGCGCTTCCGACCGGCGGCAGCACCGGCAGCAACGGCGGCGCCACCCTCCAGACAGCGGTGTTGCGCTGCCTGATCGCGAACCCCGGCCGCTCGCCGCTCACGGCATGATAGGCCGAGTCCCAGGTCGCTGTCGCACCGATCCTGACCAGGACATCAGCGCTGCGGCGAAGCGGTGGTTCGAGACCGTCGAAGTCTTCCGCCATGCGCGCTGCCATCCGCGCGCTGCCGGTGACGAGGCGGATCCGGCCGCCGAGCAGATCGAGGTCAAGCCGGTAGCGCGGTTTTCGCGGCGGCACTGCTCCGCCGGCGCGCAATGCCGAGGCCAATGAAAGTGGCCAGAGATCGTCGCGCAGCCAGAGGCTTTGGCCGACCGCCGGCGGGACTTCAAGCAGCGAGTTGCTCACACCGTCGATCACCATCCAATCGCCGGGGCCGCGTTCGATCACGCTCCAAGCGGAAGGCTCTCTGTCTTCCGCTGGCACGCGGGTGGGCGACCCATCAGGCCGAATCGGCATGGTTGTTAACTATATCAAGAGGCGCCTGACCTCCTCTCTCGGCCCATCGCAGGGCGCCGACATCGTAGACGGCACCGTTCTCGATTACGTTGCCGGCGGTCGTCGGGGTTAGCCTCGAAGATCTGGCACCAGGCGGGCGACACGCTGGTGCTCAGGCAGGAGATGAAGTCGATCCCCCTGCCGGCGCCATGCCGCATTCGCACGCAGAGGCGCGGCAGCGAGGGTCGGCGGGCTCGAGGCCACCTTGCGCGGGGCATCGTGTTGCGCTGCCCGGACGGTGCAGCGGTACAGCGGTGTAGTGGGTGCAGAAGCTCCAATTGAAGTCCGGCACGGTCTGTGGTAGGCTGCTCGTGGCATTACGAGCGGTCCGGCACGAGGCCGGGCTCGGCAACCTGGGGCGGACACCCAAGGTGCCCTCTCGCATCGCAGCAGATGCGAGGATGCGGTCGCGGCAGCGACAACCAAGTGTCCGGCAGTCGGCGTTGTCCAAGGACCCGTTCTCGTGATGCTACCGAGGCGGGTTTTTTGTTTTGCCCCCTTTTGCGCCCGACGACCCGCCATTGCCCGCAGTTGTCCGCATGGCCAGGGGGGCAAGCATCGCAGCTGGCCGACTGGCTGGCCGACTGGAGAGACGAATTGACCGCATTCCGCTTCGACGTCCCCTTACCTCCGACCCCCGCCGACCTCGCGGCCCGCACCGCGGCCCTCACCGCGGCGCTGGCCGAACGGATCCTGGTGCTGGACGGCGCGACCGGCACCGCGCTGCAGGGGTTCACGCTCTCCGCCGCCGACTTCGGCGGGCCGGAGCTCGAGGGCTGCAACGAGAACCTGTGCGCCACCCGCCCCGACGTCGTCGACGCGGTGCACGAGAGCTACCTCGCCGCCGGCTGCGACATCGTCGAAACCAATTCCTTCGGCGGCACGCCGCTGGTCCTGGCCGAGTACGGCCTCGCCGACCGCGCCCATGAGCTCAACGCCGCCGCGGCGCGCCTGGCCCGCGCCGCCTGCGCCCGCCACGACCGCGCCGCGGGCCGGTTGCACTTCGTCTGCGGCTCGATGGGGCCGACCACCAAGGCCATCTCGGTCACCGGCGGCGTCACCTTCGCCGAGCTGATCGAGCACTTCCGGGTGCAGGCGCTGGGACTGATGGCGGGCGGCGCCGACTACCTGCTGCTCGAAACCGCCCAGGACACGCGCAACATCAAGGCCGGCCTGATCGGCATCGAACGCGCCGGGGAGCAGGCCGGCTGGCGGCTGCCGGTGGCGGTGTCGGCGACCATCGAGCCGACCGGCACCATGCTGGGCGGCCAGGACGCCGAGGCGCTGGCGGTGGCTCTGCTGCATGCCGACCTGCTGTACCTGGGGCTCAACTGCGCCACCGGCCCCGAGCTGATGGCCGACCACGTGCGCACCCTCTCCGAGCTGGCGCGAACGCGCGTCGCGGTGGTGCCCAACGCCGGCCTGCCCAACGAGGACGGGCGCTACGACGAGACGCCGGAGGATTTCGTGCGCGTCATCGGCCGCTTCCTGGACGCCGGCTGGCTGAACCTGGTGGGCGGCTGCTGCGGCACCACGCCGGGCCACGTCGCGGCGCTGGCCGGCGCCGCCGCCGGGCGGCCGCCGCGCCGCGTGCCGCACCACCACCGCAGCCTGATCTCGGGCCTCGAGGCGGTCGAGCTCGACCCCTCCAACCGGCCGCTGCTGGTGGGCGAGCGCACCAACGTGCTGGGCAGCCGCAAGTTCAAGCGGCTGATCCAGGAGGGCGCGCACGAGGCGGCGGCGGAGGTGGGACGGGCGCAGGTGCGGGCCTCGGCGCAGGTGCTGGACGTCTGCCTGCAGGACCCGGACCGCGACGAGACCTCGGACATGGAAGCCTTCCTGGACCGCCTGGTGCGCCTGGTCAAGGTGCCGCTGATGATCGACTCGACCGACCACGCGGTGATGGAGCGGGCGCTCACCTACTGCCAGGGCAAGTCGGTGCTCAACTCCATCAACCTCGAGGACGGGCGGGTGCGCTTCGAGCGGGTGGTGCCGCTGGCGCGCCGGTACGGGGCCGCGATGGTGGTGGGGCTGATCGACGAGAAGGGCATGGCGGTCACGGTCGAGCGCAAGCTCGAGGTCGCCCGGCGCAGCTACCAGATCCTGGTCGAGGAGATGGGCGTGCAGCCCGAGGACATCTGGTGGGACGCGCTGGTGTTCCCCTGCGGCACCGGCGATCAGGCCTACCTGGGCTCGGCGGCGCAGACCATCGAGGGGGTGCGCGGGCTGAAGGAGCTGTTCCCCGACACCAAGACCGTGCTGGGCGTCTCCAACGTCAGCTTCGGGCTGCCGGCGGCCGGCCGCGAGGTGCTCAATTCGGTCTTCCTGTACCACTGCACCAAGGCCGGGCTGGACGCGGCGATCGTCAACACCGAGGGGCTGGCGCGCTACGCCGACATCCCGGAAGGCGAGCGCGCCCTGGCCGAGGAGCTGATCTTCCTGCCGATCGGCGACGTGGAGTCCGGCAGCAAGGCGGTCGAGGCCTTCACGGCGTGGTTCCGCGGCGCCGGCGCGGGTGCGGCGGGCCACGGCGGAGCGGGCGGCGGCAGGCCGTCGCGGGCGGACCTGCCGGTGACCGAACGGCTGGCGCGGGCGGTGGTCGAGGGCTCCAAGGAGGGGCTCGAGGCGGACCTCGACACCTTGCTTCAGGACGCGGCGTTCCCGACGCCGCTCGACATCGTCAACGGCCCGCTGATGCAGGGCATGGCCGAGGTGGGCAGGCTGTTCAACGACAACCAGCTGATCGTCGCCGAGGTGCTGCAGAGCGCCGAGGTGATGAAGGCGGCGGTGTCCTACCTCGAGCCGCACATGGAGAAGTCCGGCACCAACGGCGGCAACGGCCGCGGCAAGGTGCTGCTGGCGACGGTCAAGGGCGACGTGCACGACATCGGCAAGAACCTCGTCGACATCGTGCTGTCGAACAACGGCTTCAAGGTCGTCAACCTGGGCATCAAGGTGCCCTCGGAGCGGCTGATCCAGGCGGTGCGGGAGCACGAGCCCGACGTCATCGGGCTGTCGGGGCTGCTGGTCAAGAGCGCGCAGCAGATGGTGGTGACGGCGGGCGACCTGGCGGCGGTGGGCATCGAGACGCCGCTGCTGGTGGGAGGCGCGGCGCTGACGCGGCGCTTCACCCATCGCAAGATCGCGCCCGCGTACGGGTCGCTGTGCACCTACGCCAAGGATGCGATGCACGGCCTGACGCTGGTCGAGCGGCTGACCGATCCGCAGCGGCGGCCGCAGCTGGCCGAGGAGGTGTCGGCGCTGCTGCTGGGCGACGCCGAGGCGCCGGCGGGCGACGGCGGCGCCGCGGCGGGCGCGGCGGCGGCCGGCGGCCTGGCGGCGCTGGCGCGCGATGCGGTGCGGCGCGACCTCGTGCCGCCGCCGCCGCCGGACCTCGACCGCCACGTCGCCGAGCTGGACCTCGACCAGGTTTGGAAGTACCTGAACCCGCAGATGGTGTACGGCAAGCATCTCGGGCTCAAGGGAGCGGTGCGCCAGCTCGAGGAGCAGGGGGACCCGAAGCTGGCGAAGCTCAAGGCGGTGATCGCCGAGCTGCAGGACGAGGCGCGGGCCGGCGCGCTGGCGGCGCGCGCGGTCTGGCGCTTCTTCCCGGCGGCGGCGGCGGGCGACCGGGTGACGCTCATCGATCCCGACTCGGGGCAGCCGGCGGCGCCGGCCGCCGTCTGGGACTTCCCGCGCCAAGCGCGCGAGGGCGGGCTGTGCCTGGCCGACTACGTGCTGCCCGGCGATCACCTGGCGCTCTTCGTCACCACGGCGGGCGCGGGCGTGCGGGCGCGGGTGGAGGAGTGGAAGCGGCGCGGCGACTACCTGAAGAGCCACGCCTTCGCCGCCCTGGCGCTCGAGACGGCGGAGGCCGCCGCCGAGTACGTGCACGCCTGCCTGCGGCGGCGCTGGGGGTTCCCCGACCCGCCGGAGATGACGCTGCAGGAGACCCTGGCGGCGCGCTACCGCGGCAAGCGCTACAGCTTCGGCTACCCGGCCTGTCCGGACCTGGCGTTCCAGCGCCAGCTGTTCGCGATCCTGCGCCCCGAGGAGATCGGCGTCGAGCTGACGGAAGGCGACATGATGGACCCCGAGGCCAGCGTGTCGGCGCTGGTGCTGCACCATCCGGACGCGCGGTACTTCGGGGTGTAGCCTCTGGGGGCACCGCCTCTCGGCCGGCCCGTGGGCACGGGCGCCCGGGATGCCGGCCTTCCTGGCTCGCTCGGTGGGTGGTGCTCCCGCGTCGATCGCGGCCTCGCTGCTTACGGCTTTGGGTTCGTGAACGTGCCCAGATCGATGAAGTTCTGGTTGGTCCCCTGCGGCGAGCTATAGGTCTTGGATGGGCATGGGTTCGGACTGCCGGGCGCCGGCGAACAGCCGCCGAAGGTGTCGGCGACGGTCAGGTTGAAGGGAAGCGTGGTCGAGCTGGCGATGAAGACCCAATAGTGGCCGTTGATCGCGGTCCCGTCGAGGATCTTCACCGACACCTCGATGGTGCCGGCGTTCACGAACCAGAAATAGCCCGACTCGTCGGCGACCTGGACGGCGGCCGCGTGGAGCAGGACCGGCGTGCCGCCAGGGAGAAACCATGTGGCGCTGACCGCGAAGCGGCCGGCCAGCAGGCCGACCTGGGTCGTGGGGGCGCCCACCTGGAAGACGCTCGTGGAGAGGAGATTGCCGTCGAAGTCGACCTCCCTGAGCGTGTAGCTGCCGGCAGCGAGCAATCCCAACGGATAGCGGAACGAATTGGGGCAGGGGGCGGGAATCAGCGGGCCCACCTCGAGGGTGATCGTGTTGCCGGCGACGGTGGGAGGCATGAAGACGTCGTTGCAGGTGGGTTCGACCACGAGCACCACCGCATCGCTCGTGGTCGGCAGGGCGGGGCTGATGAGGACCGGAGTGGGCTGGGCCAGAAGGGCGCCGCCGCCGAACGCCAGGGCGGCGGCGAGAATCGAGAACACCAGGCGATGACGCAATGAGCACGGCAAATGAGCTGACAGCATGAAATACCTCCAAACTCCTGCCTCCGGCCTCTCGCGCGCCGCCATGGGCCCCGTCGTGCGAGCCCTTTGAACGGAGTGCTCATGCGACCGCGACGGCCAGGTCAAGGACGGGCCGAACCGTTGCTATGCTATAACAACATGGAGCGCTTTGCAACGGACCGGTGCGCCGACCCTGGGGCTGGGCTCCGGGTGATTGATAGACTGCGCTGCAAGTTGTAGGCGTGAGCAGGGACTGGATGAAGCGACTTCGCGCAACCAAGACGATCCGGGCCGGCGTGACGGGCTGGCTGGCCTGGCTCATGTTGGCGGCGGGGGGACTGGCAATGGCGGTGGCGCCATCCGCCTCGCCGCGGGGTGGCTCCGCCGCGGTGCCTGGGCATGCGGCGAGCGACGGCCCGGCTGCCTCGGCAGCCGCGACACCGGGGGCCTCGGCGCCGGGGGCCGCGGCGCCGGGGGCCGCGGCTCCGGGAGCGTCGCCGGCGCCGGCGGGGGCACCCCAGGGTGCGGAATCGGTGGTGCTGTGGTGGGTGCCCGGCGCGGGGTCCGGAGGGGACGGGCGGGCAGCGGCGGTGGCCAGGGACGTGCGGCGGCTGGTGGCGGCCGCCGCGGACGAGCTGGACGCCCTGGTGGCGGCAGCGCGCGGCGCTGCGCCGCAGGGTGGGCCGGGCGGGCAGCCGGCCTTCTGGTCCGGCGCCGGCGCGCTGCAACGGTCGCTGGCCGATCTCGATGGCGCGCTGGGGGCCGGTGACGCCCGCTTCTTCTCGTTCCTCGAGGCGGCGGAACGGTCGCTGACGGCGCTCGAGGTGGCCTGCCGCCGGGGGGCGGCGCCGGCAGCGGCGGCCGCGGCACAAGGCGTGTCGCCGGATGGCGCGCGCCTCTCCTCGGAGAGCGGAGACGTCGCGCGCCGGATGGGCTCCCTCGCGGCCACCATGCAGCGGCTGAGCGGCACCTACGGGCGGGAGGCCGCGCGGGCACAGCTGGGCGGGGGGCTGAGCGCCGAGCAAGCGCAGCAGCTGCGGCGCATCGCCCAGGCGGCGCGGCGGTGGCGGGCGCAGGTGGCGGCGGTGGCGGCGGCGGCCCGCCAGCAGGGGGACACCGCCTTGCAAAGCGAGCTGGCGAGGCTCGATGCGCTCCTGCAGCAGCTGGCCACGACGCAGAGCATGACGCTCGCCGCCTACCTGGCGGCCATCCAGGCGAGCAACCAGGCGCTGGCGCTGTGGGCCGGCAACGCCGCCTACCTCGAGCCCGGCGAGCAGCAGGCGTGGCAGCAGGCCGACGCCGGCGCGGAGGACCTGACCACCGCCGCGGACACCGGGTTCGTGTTCGGTGCCGACCTGAGCGGCGGCAGCTCCTGGGCCTACGCCGAGGGAGCGCCTGGCGGCGGTTTGGGCGCCGGTGGTGCGGGCACGGGCGCGGTTGCCGGCGATGCGGGGACGGCGGGCGGCGACGAGGGGGCCGCGGCCGGCGACCTGGGGGCCGGCGGCGAGCCGGCGATGCAGGGCGGGCCGGATATCCCCGAAAGGCGCGACGATGGCGCCTTGGGCGATGCGGCCAGCGGCCCCGGCCAAGCGGCTGGCGGTGCCGGCGACGCGGCAGGCGGTGTGGGCCAGACGGCTGGGGGTGCCGGCAATGCGGCCGGCGGTTCGGGCCAGACGGCTGGCGGTGGCGGCGATGCGGCAGGCGGTGTGGGCCAGACGGCTGGCGATGCGGCAGGCGGTGCGGGTGAGATGGGCGATGGTCCCGCGTTGGCCGGCACCTCCCCGAACGGTCCGGGGGGGCCGTCGCCGTCCGCCGCTGCCGGGGCTCCCGGGGGAACCGGCGCCGCCGATGCCGCCTGGGTCGTCATCCATGGCGGTCCTGACGCCGGCTGGGGAACCGAAGAGACGCCGGCCGCGGGCGGTGCGCCGTCGTTCGCGCTGCAGCTCGGCGAGGCGGACGACCCGGTTGGGGGCAGTGTCGACGACGATGCGGCGGCGGGCGAGACCGACACCCTCGATTGGGAGGAAGTCTGCCGCCCCTGGCAGCCGAGGCCCGGCTACGAGAGCGTCTGCGCCGTGCCGCCGGCCGGCGCCCCGGAGACATGACCAAGAGGTACGTGCACGGCCATCACCATCGGGAGCAGGAGCGCCTGCACGACCGGGCCGGAGCCCTGGTCGAGCTGCTGCACTCCAACACCGCCTATCCCCGCGCAGCCAGCCATGGTGCCCCGGCCTGCTCACTGATGCAGGCGCGGTGCTAGGCAGCCGAGAGTCGCTTGACGCGCAGCGAGGCGCGCTTCTTCTCCGCCTGCCAGAGGTCGTACTGCAGTTGCTGAGCAAGCCAGCTCTCGGCAGTGGTGTCGAACGCCAGCGACAGCCGGACCGCCATCTCGGGGCTGATCGCGGAGCGGCCGTTGACGATCGCCGACAGCGTCCTGCGGCTCACTCCCAGCGCCCCCGCGGCGCCCGTGACGGTCAAGCCAAGCGGCTCCAGGCAGAGGGACCTGAGCACTTCCCCAGGATGGGGCGGATTGTGCATCTTCATCGTCGCCGGCCCTCAGTGATAGTCCTCGTAGTCGACCTGATCCACGTCGCTTCCGACAAACACGAACGTGACCCGCCAGTTGCCGCTCACGCGGACGGACCAAGTCCCGCGGCGGTCTCCTTTCAGCGGATGCAGCTGGAGGCCCGGCAGGCCCATATCCCTCGGCTCCCTGGCCACGTTCAGCCTGCCTAAGATCAGCCGTAGCCGTTCCGCATGATCGGCCTGTACCTTGGAGACCTTCCCGGCAGTGAACAGAAGCTCGAGCCCCTTATGCCGGAAGCCGCGGATGGCCACCAGGGCAGTGTAACCCCTCGCTTCTCGGCCCACAAGACCACAGTGCCAGCCATCCGTTCATGAGACACCGAAGTTGATCGCACCGCTCAGGTGGGCGCCAGGCGCGCGTACATCCTGACGATCCGAGGCCCGTCGCGAAGGCAACCCGACAGGCGCGGGCGAACCCGAACGGCTCGAGCAGCCGCGTGATCAGGTGCTCCCATCGGGTAGCGGGCCGCCCAGCTGAGCTAAGATCCCGGCACCCCGGAAAGCCACGGGCTGGACAGGAGGTCGGACGAGGCATGGGCATCTTGAGCGGCACGGTCAGCGTGACGCGGTACAACGTGGCGGTGCCGCAGGACGGGCCCGATTTCGAACGCGCGCCCTTCCACGAGATCGAGCCGGGGTCGGAGGTGCGCGAGCGCGCCGGGTTCGTGCCTTTCGAGCTCGACGCCCCCTACGAGGTGGGCAAGGGGCGCTATGCCTTCCGGGTGCGCATCGACCGGCTGCGGCCCGACGCCGTCGCGGTGCGCGAGCGGGTGCGGGAGCTGGTCAAGGCCGAGATGGAGGCGACGGGGGCGCCGTTCGTCGGCGCCAAGGGCCGGCGGCGGCTGCGGGAGCTGGCCGAGCAGGAGCTGATCCGCCGCCAGGCGCCGCGCACCACCATCCTTGAATGCTGCATCGACGGCAACCTGCTGTACGTCGGCAGCACCGCCAAGACCTGGCTGGGGATCGTGCTGGCGCTGCTGCGGCAGGCAGGCGTGGCGGCGGAGCTGAAGGCGCCCTGGCTCGACGAGGCACCCGAGGCCGACGAGGCGAGCGACATCGTGCTGCCGTCCGCGCCCGGCGAATCGGTGCTGGGCTGCCGCTTCCTGCGGGCGCTGCTCGACGAGCCCGAGGTGATGGTCGAGCCCGAGAAGGGCAACGTGCGGCTGGCCACGCGCGAGGCGCGGATCACCTTGACCGGCGGCGTGCTGCGCGACCTGCTCCGTTATCTCGAGGAAGGCGCCGAGATGCTGTCGGCGAAGCTGCTGCTGGGCCCGATCGCGCTGCGCTTCGACGCGCTCTCGTACCGGCTGCAAAGCGTCAAGCTCGAACCGGTCAAGGCCGAGCACTGGACGATCGAGCTCGACCAGCGCCTCGAGCAGATCGCCGCCGTCTGGGAGCAGCTCGACGCCAAGTACGCGGCCCTGCGCGACCGCCTGGGCGACGATCCAGGCGCGCGCGAGACGAAACCCGCGCCCCAGCCGTCGCCGGCCGCGCCGTCGCCGCCCGCCGGCACGGCGCCGCCCGCCGGCACGGTGTCGCCTGCCGGCACGGTGTCGCCTGCCGGCAAGGCGTCCTCGGCGGTCCAGTCCTCGGCACCGCCGGAGCCCAACCCCGGCAAGGCGCGCCCGCCGCTGAAGTTCCCCGGACCGCGGCGCTAGCGGTTCAGCACTAGCGGGCCGCTAGCCGCCGGCCGGCGTCACGGTCGGGTCGTCCGCCTGCCCCGCGGTCGGCTTCTCCTCCTCCACCGCGAGCACCGACAGCAGGTCGCGCAGCACCGCCAGGTCTTCGCGGGCGGCGATGGTGAAGGCGCGGACGGCGGCGCCGGCGGGAGAGATCTCCCGGTCGCCGGCGGCGGCCTGGTTGGCGGCGGGATCGAGGCTGACGCCGGCCCAGACGAGGCGGGCGAGGAAGTCGGCGCGGAGCTTGGCGCTGCGCTCGCCGATGCCGCCGGTCAGCACCAGGGCGTCGAGGCCGCCGAGGACGGCGATCATGGCGCCGGCGGTGCGCACCAGGCTGTGCACGAAGAGGTCGTAGGCCAGCGCGGCGCGGCGCGAGCCGCGGGCGGCCGCGGCCAGCACCTGCCGCAGGTCGGCGCCGGCGCCGGAGACGCCGGCCAGGCCCGAGCGATGCTGCAGGCCGTCCTCGAGCTCGTCGAGGCCGACGCCGCAGCGGCGCTGCAGGTGGAGCAGGAGGCCGGGGTCGACCGAGCCCGACCGGGTCGCCATCATGACGCCTTCGAGCGGCGTGAAGCCCATGCTGGTGTCCACCGAGCGGCCGTCCGCGACGGCGGTCAGCGAGCAGCCGCTGCCCAGGTGGCAGACCAGCAGGCGGCGGGGAGCCGTGCCGAGCAGCGCCGCCACGCGGCGGGCGGCGTAGGATACCGACAGGCCGTGGAAGCCGTAGCGGCGCAGGCCATAGCGCTCGGTCCACTCCCAGGGTACAGGGTAGCAGGCCGCCGCCTCGGGCAGGGTGGTGTGGAAAGAGGTGTCGAAGGCAGCCACCTGCGGCAGGTGCGGCGCCGCGGCGGTGACCGCGTCGATGCCGGCCAGCGCGGCCGGGATGTGCAGCGGATCGATCTCGGCCACCGCCGCCAGCGCCTCGCGCACCGCGGCGGTGATGCGGACCGGGCCGCGGAAGGCGGTGCCGCCGTGCACCACGCGGTGGCCGACCGCCTGGGCCGAGCCCGCGACAGCCTGGCCGCGCAGCACGGCCTGCACCTGCTCGGCCTGGCGCTCGGGCGCGAAGCCCTGCCATTCGACAGTGCCCAAGGCGAGCGGGCGCGGCCCGCCTCGCGCCTCGAGCACCGACCATTTCAGGGTGCTGGAGCCGGCGTTGAGCACCAGCGCGCGCTGCAATGGCATGGCCTGCTCACCTCCTGAGACGGGAACCCCGGCGGTCGGGGCCCCCGCGGTCGGGGACCCCAGCGGTCGCTCCGACGCTTGGGGCAGGCAGGATATCAGCCGCTGCTGACCACCTCGCGAATGGCCTGCTGCAGGGCGCGCGGGTGGATCGGCTTGGTCAGGTGCAGGGAGAAGCCGGCACGCAGGCTCTTGTCGCGGTCTTCCTCCGTGCCGTACCCGGAAAGGGCGATGCCCTTGAGACCGTAGTGCCGTGACAGCTCACGCATCAGGTCCTGGCCGTTGCCGTCGGGCAGGCCGAGGTCGCTGATCACCAGGTCGAGCGGCGGGCCGTTGCCGCTTGCGGCGAGGCCTTCGACCGCTGCGAGCGCCGCGGCGACGCTGCCGGCGACGGTGACCCGATGGCCGAGCCCGTCGAGCAGGTCGGCCATCGCCGCCGCGGTGTCGCCGTGGTCCTCGATGAGCAGGATGCGCAGGCTGGCGGGCCGCCCGGGCGGTCCATGTGGAGTCGCGTGCGAAGTCGTAGGTGCCGATGGCCCGGGCGCCCGTCTGCCAGCCGCCTTGGGTCCGGCCGCCGAAGCGGTGCCGGCAGCCGCCAGGGCCAGCCGAGCGCCAGCGCTCGCGAGCGCCGCGTGGTCCTCGTCCGTGGCCGCCGCGTCCGGATCGAGCGGCAGCCGCACCGTGAAGGTGGCGCCGCGGCCGCGGCCGGCGCTCTCGGCGCTCAGGCCGCCGCCGTGCAGCTCGACGATGGCGCGGCTGATGGCGAGGCCGAGTCCCAGGCCGCCGAACCGGGCGGAGACCGCGGGGTCCCCCTGGTTGAAAGCGTCGAAGATATGGGGCAGACGTGCCGGCTCGATGCCGATGCCGGTGTCGGACACGCTGACCGCCAGCTGCCCGTCGTCGTTGCGGGTGCGGACCGTGACGGTGCCGCCGTCGGGGGTGAACTTGATGGCGTTGTTGAGCAGGTTCCAGAACACCTGCGACAGGCGGGGACCGTCGGCGCGCACCCGGTGGCTGGCGGCGGCGAGGTGGCTCTCGACGCGGCGGCCGCGGCAGACCGCGAGCCCGGCTCGAGGACGCGCCGGGAGCCATCCCGGACCACCGTCCAGCTGGCAGCAGGTGCTCACCGCGTCGCGGAGCAGCTCGCGGGCATCGGTCGGGACCGGGTGCACCTCGATCTTGCCGCGCGAGATGCGCGTCAGGTCGAGCAGGTCGTCGATCAGGCGCGCTTCGAGCTCGACGTTGCGACGGACCGTCGCCAGGTGCTTGCGCGCGTAACCGGGCAGGCGCTCCTCCTCTTCGAGGACCGCGGTGATGGCGAGCACCGGCGTGAGGGGGGTGCGCAGCTCGTGCGAGAGGGTGGCGAGGAAGTGGTCCTTCGCCTCGTTGGCGGCTTCGGCCTGCTCCTTGGCGAGGCGCAGCTCCTCCTGCACCCGCCTCTTGGCGGTGACCTCCTCGCAGACAGCGCCGACGCCGATGATCTCGCCCTGCAACGCCAGCCCATAGGCGTAGAGCGACCAGTGGCACAGCTCGCCGGGGGCCGCCGGCGACCCGTAGGAAGTGTCGGCGCCGTGCGACGAACCCCCCGTAGCCCCCGGTTGCGCGGCGCCGACCGTCTCGCCGCTGATCTCCTTCGACCACGGCTCGCCGGTCTCGAGGACGCGGCGGAGGTCCGCCGTCAGCTCGTGGCCGAGCCGGGGCAGCACCTCGGCGGCGGTCCTGCCGAGATGCTCCGCGATCGGCACGCCGTCGATGCGGGCCAGGGCGTCGTTGACGCGGATGAACCGGAGCTCGCGGTCGAACAGCGCCAGGCCGAGCGGCGCCTGGTCGAGCACCGTGTCGAGCAGGCGGTTGGCCTCCTCGCGCTCGCTGTCGACCTCGCGCGCACGCTCGGCGACGTAGCTGATCAGCGCGGCGACGCCGATCATCACCAGCGACGAGGCAAGGATGGCGGGAGCGAGATCGCCCATCAGCGCGCAGACGGTGATGGCGCCCAGCAGGGCGACGCCGAAGCCCAGCCAGAAGCCGCCGAACCATGCGGCGACCGCCGCCCCCCCGAAGAAGAGAGTGAACGGAGCGTGTTGGAAAATCGACGACCAGAGGGTCCTGGTCAATGCCGCCGCCAGCACGTAGCTGGCAACGGCGATGGCCGGGCCCCGATAGCGTTGCCAGGGCACCCGCGGATCAGCCTCCTGAAGGCAGCCTGCCGCCGCGCTGCTTGCCAGCCACCGGGTGGGCTTGCCGCCAGCGCTTCGGGCGGGCCGCCAGAAAGCGACGCTAGGGGTGCTGCAAACCTCGCGCCTGGCAGGAGGCGGGGGGAGCGGCGGCGCCGGACTCCGGGATACAGTGGACGGCATGGCTCCGCCCGCGCTGCGCCTGTTCCTGGTCCGCCATGGCGAATCCCCTTCCAACCGCGAGCTGCGATACCTGGGCAGGCGGGACGAACCCCTGACCGCGGTGGGGGTGCGCCAGGCGGAGTGCGTGGCGGCGGCGCTCGCCGGCCTGCCGGTGACGGCGGTCTATGCCAGCCCGCTGCAACGGGCGGCGCAGACCGGGCGCCGGATCGCCGAGGGTCTGGGCATGCCGCTGGTGACCGAGCCGCGCCTGCTCGAGCAGACCTTCGGCGACTGGGAGGGGCTGACCCGCGCCGAGGTGGCGGCCCGGGGCGGCGAGGAGCGGGAGCGGCTGCTGCGCTGGGAGCACGACCCGCAGGCGGGGCCGCCGGGCGGCGAATCGCTGGCGGCGGTGGAGACGCGGGTGCTGGCGCTGCTCTCCGACCTGGGCGCGGCGCATCCAGGCGGTTGGGTGACCCTGGTGAGCCACGTCTCGCCGATCAAGGCTCTGCTCTGCGCCGCGCTGGCGGTGCCGTTGACCGCGGCGCGGCGCCTGTTCCTGGACCCCGGGACGCTGTCGGTGATCGATTGGGGCGAATCGCCGGTGGTGCGGCTGTTCAACGCCCACGGCCATCTCGGCTGGCGGGAAGCCCGCTGGATGCAGCGCTAGCCGGCTGGCGGCCCGCAGTCCACGACGGCCGCGGCACCACCACATCCGAGGCTAGTCCAATGAGCATGCTGCCGCCCGAGACCAGGCTTACCGGCATTCGCTGCCAGTCGCCGCGGCCGCCGTCGCCAGCCTTCAGGCCGCCGGCCGGCCGGCGCTCATCTCCTGCCACAGCCGGGCGATGGTGCGCATGCCGCGCTCGAAGCTGTCCAGGCTCAGCCACTCGTTGGGAGCATGGGCATTCCCGCCCGGCAGGCCGAAGCCGAGGAGCAGCACCGGCGGCGCGCCCAGCAGGCGCTGGAAATCGCCGACCACCGGGATCGAACCGCCGCCGCCGGTGATCACCGGCTGGCGGCCGAAGACCGCCGCGACGGCGCGGCGGGCGGCGCCGAAGACGGGGGCGTCGAGGTTCGCGCGCCAGGCGCGGGCGCCGTCCAGGTACGCGACCTCGGCGCGCACGCCCGGCGGCGTCATGCGCTCGACGTGGCTCGAGAACAGCCGGTGGATCTCCTCCGGGTCCTGGTCGGCGACCAGGCGGCAGCTCACCTTCGCCATCGCCGTGGCCGGGATCACCGTCTTGGCGCCGGCGCCGGTGTAGCCGCTCCGCAAGCCGTTCACCTCGCAGGTGGGGCGTGTCCACAGACGCTCCAGGGCCGAGTAGCCGGCTTCGCCGCCCAGCGCCGGGGCGCCTGCCCGCCGCCGCAAATCTTCCTCGACGAACGGCAGGGCCGCGATCTGCCGGCGGAGCTCCGCCGGCCACTCCCGCACGCGGTCGTAGAAACCGGGGATGGCGATCCGGCCCGCCGGGTCGTGGAAGCCCGCCAGGATGCGGGCCAGCGCCGCGGCGGGATTCACCACGGCGCCGCCGAAGATGCCGGAGTGGAGGTCCGCCGCGGGTCCGCGCACGTCGATCTGGAAATAGGCGATGCCGCGCAGCGAGCTGATGATGGACGGCAGGCCGGGCGCGAACATCTCGGTGTCGGAGATCACCACCGCGTCGCAACGCAGGCGCTCCGCGTGGCGGGTGATGAAGGCGGCGAGGTTGTCCCCGCCGACCTCCTCTTCGCCTTCGGCGAGGAGCGTGACGTTGACCGGCAGCGTGCCGCGCGTGGCGAGGTGCGCCGCCATGGCGCTGACGTGGAGGAAGAGCTGCCCCTTGTCGTCGGACGCCCCCCGCGCGTAGATGCGCCCGTCCCGGATGGCGGGCGCGAAGGGCGGCGATTCCCAGCTCTCGATGGGCTCGGGCGGCTGGACGTCGTAATGACCGTAGACGAGCACCGCCGGCGCGTCCGCTCCGGCCTGGCGCCACTCCCCGACGACGATCGGATGCCCCGCCGTCGGGTGGACCGCGGCGCTCAGCCCGGCGGTGCGCAGCGCGGCGGCGAGCCAGTCCGCGGCTGCCGCCATGTCGGCGCGGTGCTCGTCGTGCGCGCTGACGCTGGGGATGCGCAGGAACTCGAACAACTCGGCGCGGATGCGCTCGCCATTGGCGGCGAAGTAGGCATCCAGGTCGGCGGCGGCCCCGGCCCCCGCCGCAGGCGCTGCCGTCAAGGAGCGCTCCCGGCACCGCGCGCCGCTGCCGTCATGAGGGGGGGCGGTCGCATCGCCGCTGGTTCCACGTGCGAGGCAGGCGTCGGCGAGCCCCGCGTACGGGCCTCGCGTCCGATGAGCCTGCGTCTACGAGGCGCCGCCCTGACGGGCTCCTGCCAGCGGGCCCGGCGATCCCGCGTGGGCCGCCGCTCCCGCCGCGGCCGGCGATCCCGAGGCGGCCTCGCGCGGCGGCTGCCCGGCCGGCGCCGGCATGCCCAGCTTCTCGCGCAGCTTGAGCTCGACCTCGGCGGCCAGGTCCGGGTTGTCGCGCAGGAATTGCTTGGCGTTCTCGCGCCCCTGGCCGAGACGCATGTCGCCGTAGGCGTACCAGGCGCCGCTTTTGATCACGATCTTGTGCTCGACGCCGAGATCGATGATCTCGCCGGTCTTCGAGATCCCCTCGCTGTACTCGATGTCGAACTCGGCCTGACGGAAGGGCGCCGCCACCTTGTTCTTGACCACCTTGACCTTGGCGCGCGAGCCGATCACCTCCTCACCCTCCTTGAGCGAGGCGATGCGCCGGATGTCGATGCGCACGGAGGCGTAGAACTTCAGCGCCCGGCCGCCGGTGGTGGTTTCGGGATTGCCGAACATGACCCCGATCTTCTCGCGGATCTGGTTGATGAAGATGAGGCAGGTGCGCGACTTGGCGACGATGGCGGTGAGCTTGCGCAGGGCTTGCGACATCAACCGCGCCTGCAGGCCGACGTGCGAGTCGCCCATCTCGCCCTCGAGCTCGGCCTTGGGCACCAGCGCCGCCACCGAATCGATCACCACCACGTCGACGGCGTTGCTGCGCACCAGCATCTCGGCGATCTCGAGCGCCTGCTCGCCGCTGTCGGGCTGCGACACCAGCATGTTGTCGATGTCCACTCCCAGCTTGCGAGCGTATTCGGCGTCCAGGGCGTGCTCGGCGTCGATGTAGGCGGCGATCCCGCCGCGCTTTTGGGCCTGGGCGACGACCGAGAGGGCGAGCGTCGTCTTGCCCGACGATTCGGGGCCGTAGATCTCCACCACCCGGCCGCAGGGCAGGCCGCCGATGCCGATGGCGTGGTCGATCGAGATCGAGCCGGTGGAGATGGACTCGATCGCGAACGTCTCGCGCTGGCCCAGCCGCATGATCGAGCCCTTGCCGAACTGCCGCTCGATCTGGGTGAGGGCGGTTTCGACGGCCTTCTGTCGTTCGGATCGGGGATCTGCCATGAACGTTCGCTCCTTGTCGGCGAGTGGGTAGGTTCGGTCGGGTTTCAGCCGCGGCGCTGACGGCGAGCCGGCGCGTGGGTCGGCCCCGAGGCCGGCTCTTCCCGGGCGCCTTCCTGGGCACCTTGCTGGGTACCTTGCTGGGCGCCTTGGGGGGCGTGCGTGCTCTCCCATAGTAAGAGGACGGAAAAGACCGGGTCAATCGCGGAAACCCGGTCGGGCACCGCCGCCGCCGCCGGTCCTGGTCCCGCCGTCTTTTGCCGGAGTTGCGTCATTGCCGCCTCATTTTCGCCCTCTAGTGTACTCCTATTCCCGCCTGGGGGGAAGTGAAGTCGCGGGGCTCGCCCGGGCAGGCGGGCAAGCCGGGCAGCCGGGCCAGTACCTTCCGGTGCGCCTCGCCGCCACCGTCCGTCGCGGCCGGCAGCGGATAGAATCACCGGCACACGCGGACAAGCTGGTCGGTCTCGATGAATCTCCTTCCCTCTCTCGACAAGCCGCCCCGACAGGACAGCGCGAGGGCGGCCATGCACCCGACGATCTTCCAGCTGCGGGCGTTCGGCACGGCAAGGCTGCCGCCGGCGCACAGCCGCGCCGTGCTGCGCCACCTGCGAAGCGGCTGCGGCAGATGCCGGCGGGCGCTGGCGCCGCGGCTCGTTCCATGGATGGACGAAGCGCCGGCAGCCGAGGCAGCTGCCGTGGACGCGGCCGACTGCGGGCCGGCGCTCGCGGGAGCCTACCTCCTCGCCGCGGCGCGCGCCGCACGCGCCGGGGCGAGCCTGCTCTCGACCTCCCGGAGCGCCGGTACCGCCGAGCGGGCGCTCGCCATCCTCAACCAAGAAGGCCCCCAGGCGATCGGCCGCCTGCCGCGCAGCCTGCTCGGCATGCCGGCGATCGAAGCGCTGTTGCGGCAGACGTACGAGATGGGACCTGCCGATCCCCACCTGCGAGTGCGTCTTGCCGAGCTCACCGACGATCTCGCCAGCACGACGCGTGGTGCCCATCCGCTGCTGAAACAGGCGCGTTGCCGAGCCCTGATCGAGCTCGCCAATGCCTACCGCGTCGCCCTGGACCTCGGGTCCGCCGAGCAGCTGCTGGCCCGCGCCGAGGAAGTGATCTCCCGCGGCGGCTGCGATCCACTGGTCGTGGCGCGGCTGCTTTTCTGCCAGTCCCTGCTGCTCGGAGACCAATCGCGGCCGGGGCCGGCGCGCGCTGCCATTGCTGCCGCGATGTCCATCTACCGGCAGGAGGCGCGGGTCAAGGACCTGGCGCGCGCCCTGGGGCATGATTGCTTGCTTCTGTCCGACGTGCTGCACGACCTCAGCTCCTCGACGTCACGTGCCAGGCAGGTGTTGCTCCTGCTCGATCCGGACGAGGAGCCGCTGGCCACGGCCTGCGCGATGCACATGATCTGCTGCAACGAGCTCCAGAGCGGAAACTGGCGGGAGGCGCTGGCAATGGTGCGCCGCCATCGCCGATCGATGGCGCTCCACGATCACGGCAGGAACCGGGCGCGGTTCGCCAGGATGGAAGGCGAGATCCTCGGCCAGGCGGGGGACCTGGCGGGTGCTGCCGGCGCCTTCGCCTTCAGCCGCCGGGAGCTCGAGGCGATCGGCCAGCCCTACGAAGCCGGCGCGGTGGCGCTCGTCTGGGCCTCGGTCCTCAGGCGGCGCGGCGACGTGCAGGGCGCCCAGGCCATGGTGCAGGAGGCCACCGGATCGCTGCTGCGGCTCGAGCTTCATCGCGAGGTCTACGTGGCCCTGATGCTGCTGCGCACCACCAACCGCTTCTCTCCCACCCGGGAAGAGATCCCCCTGGAGGCCATGGTCCGGTTTCTGGGCCATGCCGAGTTCAATCCATCGATCCGCTTCCAGTCCTACCTCGCCGACGCTCCCTCATGACCGCCGGTCGAACGGGAACGGGAGCGAATAGAGATAGGCCCTATCGGTAAATTCGCTGACAAGCCGGAACGCTGAATAGAACCTGCTAGCCTTCTCTCCAATACCCGGGAACGTCCCGAGTCATCAGCCGGACAACTCTTGAAAGAGGAGAGTGCGATGCGGAAGAGTGCCATGGTGAAGAGGTTGCGCCTCAACAGTGAGACGTTGCGCCAGCTCGACAAGCCGGACCTCGAGCAGGTGGCGGGTGGGGTGGCCACCAACGGGACCCTCTGCGACTACAGCATCTGTCTCACCTCCTGCAACACCTGCAATACCCGCAACACCTGCACCACCCGCTACTGCTAGCTCCAACCGCCTGAGCGCTCCTGCGACCAGGCCCGCGGCGGGGCGGCACCCACGGTGCCCGCTCCGCCGTGGCAACACAAGAATCGAGCGTCATCTCGGCCCGGGCCCAGGCACCCCTGAGGCGCGGAGAAGGTGTGAGCCCTGCCGGCGCGAGCCAGATCAGCCGCTGGGTCCGCCGCGAGCCCGTAGGCGCCGTGGCCGTCGAAGTGCAGGATGTGGTAGTGGCGCGGCTTCTCCCGCAGATGCTCGCGCAGGCGCTCGAAGGTCGGGGGCCGCAGCAGGTGGATCTCGGCGGGAAGCTTCCGGCTGGCGATCAGATCGACGAGCGGCCGGGAGATCGAGCGGTAGGCGACGTCGCGGGCATAGGGTCTTGCGGTGACCAGAAGGATGTGGAGCCGATGCTGCGGCAGCCGCGGGTCGAGAGCGGGCGGATCGCCGATCGCGTCCAGCCGGCGCTCGACCTGCGACACCTGGCCGAGCGGGCCTGCCTGCGGGTCGTGGAGCGCCTCCCAGGGCCACGCGAGGACGGCCGGATCGTCGCTGCGGACCTGGAGGCGTAGCGCCGCATAGCCCTCCCGCACCGCGGCTTCCAGCTTGCCGCCGCCGTCGCGATCGCCGAACAGAGCGGTGAATGCCTCCCGGCCCCAGCGGTTCAGCGCCGCAAGAACCCGCTCCACCGGGCGCAGCCGGCCTGGTCCGGGTGGCACGGTGCACGGGACGTCAGGAGCCGCAACCGTTCGGCGGCGCGGCGAAAGTGGCATAATCGAGCGCTCGATCGTAAATGCGGGCAGGCGGTCCGAGCTGCGGCGAAACGGCGATCGTGGCGGTTGAGGCGATAGAGAGGACAGCAAGCGTGAGCATCGAGTCGATCCTTGCCCCCGGCACCGGCGCCGACTCCCAGATCGAGAGCGGCGGCGAGGCGATCCGGCGGCTCGAGGACAACGTCGCCCTGGTCATCCGCGGCAAGCGGGAGGTCATCCGCCTGGCCACGGTCTGCCTGCTGGCGCGCGGGCACGTGCTGATCGAGGACGTGCCGGGAGTCGGCAAGACCACGCTCGCCCAGGGGCTGGCGCGCTCGCTGGGCCTGTCGTTCCAGCGCATCCAGTTCACCAGCGACCTGCTGCCGTCCGACATCATCGGGGTGTCGATCTTCAACCAGAAGAACCAGGGCTTCGAGTTCGTGTCCGGCCCGCTGTTCGCCAACGTGGTGCTGGCCGACGAGATCAACCGCGCCACGCCCAAGACGCAGTCGGCGCTGCTCGAGGCGATGAGCGAGCGCCAGGTGACCGTCGAGCGCCGCCGCTACCTGCTGCCGGAACCCTTCGTGGTGCTGGCGACCCAGAACCCGCTCGAGTTCCACGGCACCTTCCCGCTCCCGGAATCGCAGCTCGACCGCTTCCTGATGTCGCTGTCGCTCGGCTACCCGCCGCGCCTCGACGAGCGCGAGCTGCTCCTGTCGGGCGGCGTCGAGGACCTGTTGCAGCACCTGCAACCGGTGGTGAGCCAGCCGGAGCTGCTCGAGCTGCAGGCGCGCGTGCAGCGGGTCCGCGTCGCCGAAAAGCTGGCCGACTACATGCTGGCGCTCGCCGAGGCCACCCGCCACGGCAGCGAGTTCCTGCTCGGCGTGTCGACCCGCGGCGCGCAGAGCCTGTTCCGGGCGGTGCAGGCGCTGGCGCTGGCCGAGGGCCGCAACTATGCGGTCCCCGACGACGTGCAGCGGCTGGCCGTGCCGGTGCTGGCACACCGGGTGGTCCTCAAGCGCGGCGCGATCGATCTGCAGGCGACGCGCAAGGCGGTCGAACGGGTGATCGCGGCCACGCCGGTGCCGCTGTAAGGGGCCGCTTGGGCCGCGCGTCCACGCCGGAAGGCATCCGCATCACCACGGTCGGCCTGTGGTACGTGCTGCTGACGGTGATGGTGGCGGTGGCCTCCACCAACACCGGCAACAACGCGCTCTATGCCGTGCTGGCGGTGATGTTCGCGGTGCTCATCCTCTCGGGGCTGCTGTCGCGGCAAAACGTGCGCGGCCTGACGGTCGAGCTGACGGCGCCCGACGAGGTGTTCGCCAATCGCCCCTTCGACGTCGGCTTCAGCCTGGCGAGCCGGGGGTTGCTCCTGCCGCGCTGGTACCTGCTGCTGCGCCTGACGCGCGAGGCGAAGCCGCTTCTGGTGCCGTGCCTGCCGCGGCGCGGGCGCAGCAGCGGCCGCATCGAGGCGATGGTGCCGCGGCGCGGCCCGTACCGCTTCCCGCACGCCCACGTCTCGAGCCTCTTTCCCTTCGGCTTCTTTCGCAAGGGCGTGCGCTATCGCAGCGAGCTGGCGGTGCTGGTCTTCCCCGAGATCTTTCCGGCCTCGGGCCGCCGCCTCGACGACGCCGAGGCGGTGGGCGACGAGGCCAGCCGCCGCCCGGGCTGGGGGCACGCTCTCTTCTCGCTGCGCGCCTTCCGCCGCGGCGACGACCCGCGCGGCATCCACTGGAAGCAGACGGCGCGCACCGGCGAGATCGTGTACATGGAGCGCGAGGCCGAGCAGGTGCGGCGCCTGTCGATCCTGTTCGACAACGGCGTCGGCGAGCTGCGCGACGAGGTGCGGCGCGACCGCTTCGAGCGCCTGGTGAGCGAGGCGGCGACCGCCGCCGTCGACCACCTGGCGCGCGGCTTCGAGGTCGAGCTGGTGACGCGCGACCGGGTGCTGGGCTTTGCCGCCGGCCACCGCCAGCGGCTGGCGGCGCTCGAGCTGCTGGCGACGATCGAGCCGGGGCCGCGGCGGCGCGAGCCGCTGCACGCGCACGACCCGCGGTCGCCGCAGCTGCGCATCCATCTCGACGGCCCCGTTGAGGGCGAGGAGAAGCCGGCGGTGCCGTCGGCGGCGGTCCTTGGGGACGGGGCGCCCGCGGCGGCGCGGCGGTCGCCGGCATGAGCTTCGGCCGCCAGAAGCGGGAGCTGGTCGGCCTGCTGGCGCTTCTGGCGCCGCTGCCGCTGCCGTTCAGCGACGTCATCGGCTGGCCGGTGCTCGCCCTGTACGCCGCCGGGGTGCTGCTGTTCCTGCTGCGGGCGCGGCGCGATCCCGCGGGCTGGCTGCCGCTGTGGGGCATGAACGTGCTGGGGCTGGGGTACCTGCCGGTTTTGGCCGCCGACCTGATGGTCTTCCACCGCGGCCACCTGGTGGCGCCCATGCTCCACCTGGGACTGTTCGGGCTGCTGGTCAAGCTGTTCGCGATGGTGCGGGAGCGCGACAAGTGGCAGACGACGATCGGCATCTTCTTCATCTTCCTGGCCGCCATGGGCACCAGCGTCCATCCGACGATCGTGCTGTACCTGGTCGCCTTCCTGGTGCTGGGGCTGGTGCTGCTGATGCGCTTCGCCTCCTTCCACGTGCTGGCCGACTTCAGCCGCGACGACCGAGGCGCCGCCGCCATGCCGCTGGGGCGCCTGGCGGCGGGCTCGACGGTGTTCGTGCTGGTGCTTGCGGTGCCGCTCTTCGCGACCCTGCCGCGGCTGCGCTCGCCCTACATCATCGGCCGCGGCAACGCGACGGGCCTGGTGCAGGAGGCCGCGGGTTTCTCCGACGCGGTGGCGCTCGACGCCATCGACCAGATCCGCACCAGCCGGGCGGTGGTGATGCGGGTGCAGTTCGAGACCGGCGGCGCGCGGCCGGAAGCCGACCAGGAAATGCGTTTCAAGGCCGCGAGCTACGACCGCTACCTGGACGGCAGGTGGCGGCGCACGGCATCGCGCGGCATGCTGCCGAGCCGGCTGGGCGGCCGGTTCCTGCTCGCCCCGGGCAACGCGCTGCGCTGGCTGCACGTCTGGCTGCAGCCGCTGCACAGCCGCAGCCTGCCGCTGCCGGTCGAGACGCTGCAGGTCGAGCCGCAGGTCGCGGGCATCGAGATCGACGAGGGCGGCGCGGTGTCGCTGCCGTTCCTGCCCCCCGGCTTGCGCGAGTACCGGGTGGGCATCGGCAGCCGCCCGGTGCTGCTGGGCGCGAAGCCCGACGGCAGCGGCGATCCGTCCCTCGACACGGCGGGCGTGACCCCCCGCATCGCCGCGCTCGCCGCCAGGGTGGCGAGGCGGGGCAGCGCCGCCGAGCGCGCCGGGCGCATCGAGCGCCACCTGATCTCCGGCTACTCCTACACGCTGGACCTGGGCGGCCGCTCGCCGGAGGACAACCCGATCGAGAGCTTCCTCTTCCGCTACAAGAGCGGCCAGTGCGAGTACTTCGCGTCGGCGATGGTGCTGATGCTGCGCGCAGAGGGGATCCCGGCACGCCTGGCGACCGGCTTCCTGGGCGGCGAGTACAACCCCTTCGAAGGCTACCTGATCCTGCGCGACAGCAACGCCCACGCCTGGGTCGAGGCCTACCTGGACGACCGGCAGGGATGGCAGGTGTTCGATCCGACGCCGCCCGCGGGCAGGCCGGTCGAGAGCGCCGCCGGCTTCTGGCTGCTGGCCCACCAGGCCTGGGACTTCGTGCAGTTCCGCTGGGACCGCTACGTCCTCACCTACGGCTTCTACGACCAGCTGGCGTTCTTCGGCGAGCTGCGCGGGATGTGGAACGGGCTGGTGAGATTCTTCGAACGGGCGGGCGGCGCGGGGTCGCCGGCCGGGCCCGCCGGCGCCGAGGCCGCGGGCGAGGCCGGCCGGGCGGCGGGCGGGGCGCCCCGGGATTCCGCCCTGTCGGGCCTGCGGCGCCTGTTGCGCTCACCCTGGCTGGTGGCCGGCGCGGCGGCGGGCCTGGCGGGCCTGGTCATGGTGGCGCTGCTGCTGTGGCGGCGTCTGCGCGCGCCGCTCGACGCGACCGCGGCCTACCGCCGCATCCGCCGGCGCCTGGCACGCGCCGGCCTGCGGATCTCGCCGGCGCTGGCGCCGCTCGCGCTGCAATCGCAGGCGGCGGCCCGTTTCCCGGCGGCGGCCGGCGCCACCGGGCAGGTCGTGGCGCTGTACGTGCGCGAGAGCTTCGGCGGCAGGCAGCTGGCCGCGGCGGAGCGCGCGGAGCTGCGCAGCTCGCTGGCGCGCGCCGAGTCCCTGCTGAGCGGCGCCGACCGGGGCGCTTCAGCGCAGATCGGAGGGCAGGCGCGGTGAGGAGATCAGGCGGGCGAACTCGCGCCAGCGGCGCTCGGGCTGGTCGGCGGTGCCGCCGCGGGATTCGATGTAGCGGCGCACCAGGTCCTGGCCGTAGTTGTAATTGATCACGTAGCTGCGGTAGGCGTCGATGAAGCGCAGGCGCTGGGCCGCGCGTTCGGGCGACATCAGGGCGTAGCGCACCAGCCAGGCTTGCGCCGCGTCGCGGGTGAGCTTGCCGTCGAGATAACCGCGCGCCGCCTCGTTGCCGGCATAGCCGAGCTGGCGCAGCAGCTCCTGCAGCTGGTCGTAGGTGGCGGCGCTCGCGGGATCGAGGCCGGCCTTGGGGTAGAGCACGCGGCGCTCGAAGTCCACGCGTTCGGGGCCGGGAAAGACCACGTCGACGCCGAAGTTGGCGGTGCCCTCGGCGATCAGCGACTGCGGACTGAACAGCGGATAGACGGTGAGCTCGATCCAGCCGCGCCCGCGCACCAGGTGCTGCTCGAGCAGGGCGTTGTAGACGTGGTGTCCCGGATAGCCTTCATGGCCGGCGAGATCGATCGCGCGGTCGATGTAGATGGGCAGGTCGGTGTTGACCTGGATCAGGCTGTGGAAGTTTCCCTGGTACCAGTTGTAGCCGCTCCACGGCTTGTCCTTGACGTAGGCGACCTCGAAGCTCTCGCCGGGAGGCAGCGGGATGTGCGCGGCGGTGCGCCGCCGGCACTCCGCGATGGCGGCGGCGAAGACGGCGTCCACACGATCGGGTGGGATCACGAAGCGGAGGCGGTAGGTCTCGAGGCGGGTGGCGAGCGGACCCTTGCCGGGAACGATGCGGTCGATGCGGTCGAGGATGGCCTGGAAGTGTGCGGCGTCGTAGGTCGGGGCGACGGCGTCGTAGAGCGCCCGCGACTCCTCGTCGAAGATCCGGCGGGTGCCGCCCAGCGCCTCGACGTGAGCGAGCAGCGCGGCGAGCTGGCGCTCGAGGTAGCGGCGGCGCAGGCGAAGCATCTCGTCGTCGCTCTCGGTGTCTAAAGGCGCCGCTCCGGGCGCCGGTCCCGGTGCCGGCGCCGCGGCTGCGTTGTGCGGCGGAGCGGGCGGTGTGGCGTGGGCGGGCGGTGTGGCGAGGGCCGCCAGCGCCGCCATGAGGGCGCGCGCCTGGGCCGCCAGCTCGGGCAGCGGCCGCTTGCCGGCCGCGTCCGCCGCCTGCTTCCACTCGGCCGGGCCGTAGAACGCGTCGACGTAGTTGGCGTCGTGCTGGCCGACCGCCAGCACCAGCTTCACGTAGGACTCGGCGATGTCGTTCATCCGTGTGGGGTCCTCGGCGGCAGCGGTGCCCGGCGCGGCAACGGTGCCGCGCGCGGCGGGCGTGCCGGCAGAGGCGCGGCCGGCGGTGGCGGTGACGGCGGTGGCGGGGACGGCGGCGGTCCAGGCGAGCGCGGCTAGCGTGGTGAGCGTGGCGAACGCGGCAAGCGTGGCACGCGCGGCCGGCGCGCGGCCTGAAGAGAAGGCGGCGAACGTCGGTACCGCGGGCGAAGTTTGCGACCGCTCAGCCATGGATAGCTCTCCGTGGTCTTCTGGCAACACTCCTTGCCGGTGGCGTCGCGCAGCCGGTGGCGTCGCGTGGCCGGCGACGTCGCGTGGCCGGCGACGTCGCGGCCGGCAAGGCGCCGAGCGTAGTGGTCCGCCGCCGAGAAAGCAACCGCGGCACGACCCATGAGGAATGCGACGCGTGGCGACGATCGGGAGCGCAAAGTGCTGTGGCGGTGAGCGGCGGCGCGAGCGGGCCGTGTCCGGGCCCGCGGCAGCCCCTCGGCCGGAGCGCAACTATGGCCGCCGCTTCCCGTAGCTTCTATCGGAACCAGCTGGCGGCAGGCGATGGGGGATGCGATGCGCGAGCAGGATGCGGCGGCGGACGGCGGCGCCGGCCTTGGTGCCGGGTCTCCGGCCGCGGATGGTGTGGTACGGCCGGCGGCGGCAGCTCCGCGCTGGCCGGTCCTCGCGATCGAGGTCTGGGGGCTGTCCGTCGTGGCGCTGGCGCTGCAGCTGGCAACCCTCTGCCGTTACGGCTGGTTTCGCGACGAGCTGTATTACGCGGCCTGCGGCCGGCGGCTCGCCTTCGGCTACGTCGATCATCCGCCGATGGTGGCGCTGCTGGCGTGGCTGTCGCGGGTGCTGCTGGGCGAAAGCCTGCCGGCGCAGCGGCTGCTGCCCGCCCTGGCGGGAGCGGCGGTGGTGCTGCTGGCCGGCCTGCTGGCGCGCGAGCTGGGCGGCGGCCGCCGGGCGCAGCTGCTGGCGGCGGTTTGCACGCTGGTTGCGCCGCGCTACCTGGCGGCCTTTCACGGCCTGTCGACGAACACCCTGGAGATCCTGGTGTGGACGGTGGCGGCGCTGGCGGTGGCGCGGCTGGCCGCCGGCGCGGAGCCGCGGCATTGGCTGGTGTTCGGCGCCGTCGCCGGCGTCGGCCTCGAGACCAAGCACTCGATGCTGTCCTTCGGGCTGGGGTTGGCGGTCGGGCTGCTGCTGACGCCCTTCGGCAGGCGGGCGCTGCGCGAGCGCTGGGTCTATCTCGGCGCCGCGGTCGCGGCGGCGCTGTGGCTGCCCAACCTGCTGTGGGAGGTGGCGCACGGCTGGCCGACCCTCGAGTTCCTGCGCAATGCGCAGGCATGGAAGAACCTGCCGCTCTCGCCGGCGGGCTTCCTGGCCGACCAGGTGCTGGCGATGCAGCCGCTCACCCTGCCGGTATGGGCGGCCGGCTGCGGATGGTTGCTGGTCGGAAGGGGCGCGCGCCGCTTCAGGGTGCTGGGCTGGACCGCCCTGACGGTCGCGGCGCTGCTGGTGGCCTGGAAAGCCAAGGGTTACTACCTGGGGCCCATCTTCCCGTTGCTGTTCGCCGCCGGCGCCACGGCGATCGAAGGCGCCGTAGGCGCGCGCGCGCCGGCAGTTGCTACGCGGACCGGGGGCGCCACCCCTGTTGGCGCCGCGGCGATCGAAGGCGGCGGCGGCCTGGCCGGAGCCGCCGTCACTGCCCGCTCCGGTCGCGCCGGCCGCCGGCAGCCGGACGGCGAAGGGCGGAGCCGGCGCGGTGGCTGGGCGGTGGTCGCGATCGCCGTCCTGCTGCTTCTGGGCGGCGCGGTCACCGCGCCGTTCGGCCTGCCGCTGCTGCCGCCCGCGGCCTTCGTCCGCTACCAGGCGGCGCTCGGCGTCAAGCCGGGCACGACCGAGCGCCAGCAGCTCGGGGAGCTGCCCCAGCATTACGCGGACATGTTCGGGTGGCCCGAGATGACGGCCGAGGTGGCGCGCGTCTACCGCGCCCTGCCGCCGCCGCAGCAGTCCCGCGCCTGCGTCTTCGGCCGGAACTACGGCGAGGCCGGCGCGATCGAGCAGCTGGGCCGGCGCCTGTGCCTGCCGCCCGCCATCTCAGGCCACAACAGCTATTTCCTGTGGGGTCCAGGCCGCTGCGACGGCAGCGTCCTCATCCTCCTCGGCGGCTCCCCGGCCGGGCACCGCGCCATGTGCGCCGAGCTGCGCGAGGCCGGCCGCGTCCGGTCGCGCTACGCCATGCCCTACGAGAACGACCTGCCGGTCTACGTCTGCCGCATGCGCCGCCCGCTCGCCGAGGTGTGGGGGCGCTTCAAGCATTTCGACTGAGCGTTCAGCGCCGACCCGCAAGCCGAGCGCGGAGCTGTGCCGTTTACGGATCTGAGTCAGAGTCAGCGGGCTTCACCGAGTCGTCAAGATAAGGAGGGGTTTCCTCGGAGACCTCGTCGGGTCGAAGGGCCGAAAAGCGCCGCTGGAGGTCTGGCACCACCTCCTTTACCGCGGCCAGGTCCAAAGCATCGAGGTGCTTTCCAAGCTCTGCCATGAGCGGTTGGAGCGCTGGCCGGTAAGCGTGCAGCAAGGTGGCTACATCGTTTTCGTACAGACCGACCCGTACAAAGTCGCCTTGCCGATAAAGGGACGGTAGAGCGTAAAGTTTCAGCAAGACCAGCCCTTCGACGGTCGCACACGGGATCGGTGCCCGGGAGGGCAAGGCTTACCCCTCTCCCCTCTCCCGGATGGCGGGCGTCAGGAGGCATATAGCATAATATGCTATTGCTTCTTTCCTTACACTAGCTTATTGTTATGTTGCTATTGGCTTCGACTGCGGTGAGCAAGCGTGGCAGGAAGCTCATCGGCTGATGCGGAGCGGGTAAAGGAGAGGTATGCAACCCATCATCCAGCTCTGGGAAGACCTGCGGTTGACGCTGCGACAGCTCCGGGCCCACCCAGGCTTTTCGACCGCGATCGTGCTGACGCTGGCCCTCGGCATCGGCGCAAACACGGCGCTCTTCAGCGTCGCCGAGAGCATTCTCCTGAAGCGCTTGCCCTATGCTCACGGCGACGCCCTGGTTCACGTCGTTCCACGTATCCCTGCCACGGTGGGTGATCAGCTCTACTTTCCGGTACCCGAGGTCTTCGAGTATCGCCGTCAGAGCCGGACGTTGGCGGAGGTCATGGAGTATCACTCGATGACCTTCAACCTCGTGGGTAGCGGCGAGCCAGACCGCATTCAGACCGGCGTCGTGTCGGCGAACTTTTTCGGCGCCTTTGGCGTCACCCCACTCCTCGGACGCGGTTTCCGGGCCGGCGACGACCAGCCCGGAGCCGATCCGGTCCTGCTGCTCACCTACGACTACTGGCACCGGCACTTCGGCGGCGATCCTGGCATCGTCGGCCGCAGGCTGCGTTTGAACGATCGGCCAATTCTGATCATCGGCGTGCTGCCGCCGCTGCCGGCCTACCCTGGGAAGAATCAGATCTATGTCCCAACCTCGGCGTGTTCGTTCCGCTCGAGCGAGCACGCGAAGGCCGATCGCAGCTTACGCTTCATCGAAATCTGGGGTCGGTTGCAGCCAGGAACCGATGGCAGCCATGCGCAGGCCGAGCTCGCCACGATTGCGGGCCGCATCGGCCGCGCCTTTCCTGCGCCCGAAGTGAGCAACATGGATCTCGAGGTGGTGCCAGTCAAGGAAGAGCTCGTGGGCACCTTCCGCTCGCGGGTCATGATCCTGCTCGCGATCGCCGGCATGGTGCTGCTCATCGTCTGCGCCAATGCCGCCAATCTCACCTTCGCCCGCCTGCTGCGCCGTGAGCGAGAGCTGATGGTACGGGCGGCACTGGGGGCGAGCTGGGCGCGATTGAGCCGGCTGGTCCTGCTGGAAAACCTGGTCAGCTCGCTGCTTGGCGGCGCCTGCGGCTGCGTGCTGGCATGGACCGGTCTCGGGGCCCTGGTGGCGTTCGCCCACCGCTTCACCCCGCGCGCTGACGAGATCCGGCTCGACGGCTTCGCCCTGCTCTTCTCATTGGCTCTCTCGCTTCTCGCAGGGTTCGTCTCGGGCTGGTTGCCGGCTTCGCGCGCCCTGCGCCGAGACGTGGCTGACGGTTTGAAGTGTGGCGGCGAGCGGAGCGCCGGGGCCTCCACCAAGCATCATCGCTTTCGCGACCTCATGGTCACGGCACAGGTCGGTTTCTCGTTCGCCCTGCTCATCGGGGCTGGCTTGATGGTGCGCAGCTTGATCAGATTGCTGCAGGTCGATCCGGGCCTGCGGTCGGAGAAGGTCCTCACCGCGGACGTGCCCCTGCCACCCTCGCGATACGGCGCATCACCAGCGAAACAGGCAGCTTTCTACCAGCGGCTGCTGACCGAGCTGGCTGCAGATCCCGAGGTGGTCGCGGCCGCAACCTCCAGCGACGTTCCGATGGCGAGCGCGGAGCCGATGACCCCATCGTACCGGGTTGCCGGGCAGCCGGTCCCGGCGGGGCAGCCTTCCCCCCGGGCGGACCTCCATGTCGCGAGCGACGACTACTTCCGCGTGCTGGGGATTCCGCTGCTCGCCGGCAGGACCTTTGCTCGTCACGACGATCTTGGATCGCCCCGAGTGGTGCTCATCAACCGGTCGCTGGCGCACCGGTGGTGGCCCAACCGCAGTGCGCTGGGCCGACAAATCGGGATCGACGTCCACACCGGGGGGCCGGGATGGCGGACCGTCGTTGGCGTGGTCGGTGACGTTCGCCAGGAAGGCCTGGAAGCGCCTCCCCGTCCCGCAATCTACGTGCCTTACCAGCAGATGATCGGCGCCGGATCGCAGGTCTTCGTCCGCACCCGGACGGATCCGATGAGCGCCCTGGCGAAGCTCCGGGCGATCGTGAGGACCATCGACCCGGACCAGCCGGTGGCAAGCGCGCAGACGCTCGAGCAGGTCCGCGGCGAAGCTCTCTCGCCGACCCGCCTGACGACGACGCTGCTGCTGCTGTTCGCCGGCCTCGGACTGGCCATCGCAGCCCTGGGCATCGGCGCCGCCACTTCCTTTGCCGTCGCTGAGAGAGTCCCGGAGATCGCCGTCCGCATGGCGGTCGGAGCCGATCGCGAGCGCGTCCTCCGCCTGCTCCTGAGTCGCGGTATGAGGCCGGTGCTGGCCGGCCTGGCCTGCGGCCTGGTGGCGGCTCTCGCGCTCACCAGACTGCTGGGGGGGCTGCTCTATGGCATCCAAGCGACCGATCCGCTGGCTCTCGCCGGAGCGCTCCTGGTCCTGCTGGCGATCGGGGCCCTGGCCTGTTACGTGCCGGCGCGCAGAGCTGCCGGGCTCGACCCTTTGACAGCGCTGAGATCTTGACGCGGCACGCCGGCACGCGCCCCCATCCAGGAGGCCGACCTCGCTTCGGCATGGCTCAGGCGGCTTCGGGGTAGCGAGGGATCGGCAAGCTCTCACGTCGTAGGTACTCTGCTTCGATTCCTTTACACGCCAAAGCGGCTAAGATGTCTTTCCTGTGCCTGGGCATACGCTGGCTCTCCGGGACCGGCCCTCCGCCAGGAGCTCATGGCACGATCCAGGGCGGCTCTCAGCCTTGCGGCCAGGAGCATGTTGTGTTGAGACCGATACATGCTGATGTGATCGCCGGGGACAACGTGAATCTCGATCCCCGCTGTCGCCAGGTCGATCCACGCCATCTCCGGGTTGGCGAAAGCGACCCGCCCCCTATCCTTGGCCCGGAAGAAGAGCAGCGAGCCGGGGTAGGGACGCGGGCGGTAGTCGAAAGCAAGTTGCGAGAGCGCCGCATCGACCTCGACGAGGCGACGGGCGAGCTCCAAGGAGAGGCCACGAGGCAGCGCATCGACGGCGCGAGCGGCGTCCAGGATATAGCTCACCTGCTCGTCCTCGCCCCGGCGGCGCAGCTCATCGAGCGAGATAGGAAACGCACCGTAGCCTTGGAACAACAGCTCGGCGCGGTCGACCGGCCGGGGCGGCATCTGGCCTGGACCGGGAGTGTCGAGCAGTGCGAGGACCGCGACTTGCTGGGCCTGGGCATGAAGCAGCTGCGCCATCTCGAAGGCGATCATCCCGCCCATCGAGCCTCCTGCCAAAAGATAGGGGCCGCTGGGCTGCAGTGCCCGCACGGCCTCCACGTAGTGCGCCGCCATCTCCTCGATCGAGGCATGGATCTCCTCGCCCGCTTCGACGCCACGCGCCCGCAGACCATAGACCGGCTGATCCGTGCTCAAGGCAGGCGCCAGTTCACGATAGAGATAGACCTGGCCTCCCGACGGATGCACGATGTAGAGCGGTAGCCGCGCCGCTCCGTCGCCACGCTGCATCTCGACCAGGCAGGAGCTGTGCGGCGACGGTGACGGGGAGGAAGTCCCTATAGCGCCGGACAGCTCCGCCGCGATCAGCTCGGCCATGGCGGCAACGGTTGGGACCTGGAGCAGGAAGTGTGGCGACTGGCGAACGCCAAAAGCCGTCTCCACGCGTGAGCAGAGGGTGGTGGCGAGCAGCGAGTCTCCGCCCATGACGAAGAAGTTGTCTTCGACTCCAAGCTGCTCATGGCCCAACAGCTCCTGCCAGATCTCGACCAGCAGGCGTTCGGTGGCGGTGCGCGGCGGCAGCAGCGTGCGGGCGGCGACCCGCTCTTGCACCGTGGCGCGCTCCTCGCCTGCCGCAGTGGCCGGCTGCTCCTCGGCCGGCAGCGGCGGGCGCGCACGCAGATCGACGTCCAGCCAGTAGCGGCGGCGCTGAAATGGATAGCCAGGCAGCGAGACCCGCCGCCGGTGCTCGCCGGCATGGAAGCCCTCCCAATCCACCTCCGCCCCGGCCAGCCAGAGGCGTCCGAGCGATTCCAGCAGCAGCGCCTCGTCCGGCTGCCGCGGCTCATCAGCAGCGCGCAACGAAGGGACGACGGTGCCCTGCGTCGAGTGCTCGGTCCCGAGCTGTTGCAGCGCGAGCTGGCCCAAGCTGCTGCCTGGACCGACCTCGATCAGGACGCGCCCCGGCACCTTCCACAGCTCGCTGACACCCTGGGCGAAGCGCACGGTGCCGCAGAGATGCTCCAGCCAGTAGGCTGGATCCGTGGCTTGGGAAGGCTCGATCCAGGTGCCGGTGACGTTCGAGACATAGGGGACGCTCGGCGGGTGCAGGTCGAGGTCGCGGAAGAGCTCGCGAAAAGGACCGGCGATGGTGGCGAGCATGGAGGAGTGGAGGGGATGGGATACCTCGAGACGGCGCTGCTGCACCCCTCTTGCCGCCAGCTCCTGCTGCAGGTCGGACAGGCCGGCGAGCGCACCGGCCACGATGCACAAGGACACCCCGTTGACGGCGGCCAGCGACAGGCCATCGCCAAGATAGGGCTCGATCTCGGGCTCGGAGAGGGCCACCGCCAGCATGCCGCCGGCCGGCAGGGTTTCGATCATCTGCGCCCGGCGCACCACCAGCGTCAAGGCGTCTTCCAGCGACATCACGCCGGCCAGGCACGCCGCCACGTACTCGCCGAGGCTGTATCCAAGCAGGGCATCCGGCCGGATTCCCCACGAGATCCAGAGCTGAGACAATGCGTATTCCAGGATGAAGGTCGCCGGCTGAGCGAAAGCCGTCCGGTGCAAGCGCAGCGACGTCTCGTGGCTTGGCAACTGCGCCGGGCGCACCAGATCTCGCAGGTCCGGGCGCTGCCGCGGTGACCGCCCCGAGCTTGGTGAATCGATCTCGGCTCCGCCTGGCGGATAGAGCACCTGGCGCAGGTCGCACCCCAAGAGCGGCTCGACGAAGCGGGCGCAGTGATCGACCTGCCGGCGGAACAATGGTTCCTCGCGATAGAGATCCTGGCCCATCCCTACGTAGTGACCGCCGATGCCGGGAAGCAAGAACGCGACCGCAACCTGCCGGGGTCCGGGAGACGCCGAGAGCAGACGCCTGGAATCGAGTGTTTCCAGAGTGCCGGCGGCCTCCTCGAGGCTGCGGCAGACCAGCATCCGGCGTGCCGCCATCTGCCGCCGTCCGACGTGCCCGGTGAAAGCCACGTCGCCCAGGTCGAGGCCGGGCCGCGACCGGAGGTGCCGGCCCAAGCGGACTGTCGCCTCGTCGAGGGCCGCAGCCGTCCGGGCCGAGAGCACGAGTAGCTGCCAGCGCCTCGACGGGCTGCCGGGAGAGCACGCCGGGGCCTCCTCCACGATCACGTGAGCGTTGGTTCCACCTGCCCCAAAGGAGCTGACACCGGCGCGGCGCGGCACGGCACCAGGCGGCCATTCGGTCAACCGTGCGTTGACGTAGAAGGGGCTGCTCGCCAGGTCGAAGCCGGGATTGGGCTGCTCGAAATGCAGGCTCGGCGGCAGCGCTCCATGCTCGAGCGCGAGGACCGTCTTGAGCAGGCCCGCGATCCCCGCGGCGGCATCGAGGTGGCCGATATTGCTCTTGACCGAGCCGATCGCGCAGAAGCTGGACTTCGCGGTGCCCACCCTGAAGGCGCGAGTGAGGGCCGCCAGCTCGATCGGATCGCCGACCGGCGTGGCAGTACCGTGGGCCTCGACATAGGAAATGGTCTCGACGTCTACCTCGGAAACCAGCTGTGCGGCGTGGATCACCTTCGCCTGCCCCTCGACACGCGGGGCGGTGTAGCTCGCCTTGACGGCGCCGTCATTGTTGACCGCGGAGCCTTTGATCACCGCATAGATCGAATCGCCGTCAGCCAGAGCGCTCTCGAGGCGCTTCAGCACGGCAATGCCGACGCCCGCACCGCCGACAGCGCCGCTGGCCTTGGCGTCGAAGGGCCGGCAGTGGCCATCGGCGGAGGCGATACCTCCCGGGCGATAGACGTAGCCGCCCTCCTGTGGCACTCGTACCGAGACGCCGCCCGCCAGGGCCATGGCGCATTCGCCGCTGAGCAGCGCCTGGCAGGCCAGGTGCACCGCCACGAGCGAGGTCGAGCAGGCGGTCTGCACCGTCACGCTGGGTCCTTCGAGATTGAGCTTGTAAGAGGCCCGGGTGCAGAGGTAGTCGTGCAGGTTCGTGATGGTGCCCTGCGTCGTCGCCAGCAAGGGGAAGAGATTGGGACGGCCCAGCAGGCGGATCACGTAGGTGCTCGCGGACATGCCGCCGAAGATCCCGATGGGCTGGTGGTACCGCAATGGATCATAGCCAGCGTCGTCCAGGGCCGCCCAGGCGCACTCGAGGAAGATCCGCTGCTGCGGGTCCATCGTCTCGGCTTCACGCGGGCTGTAGGCGAAGAGCTCGGCGTCGAAGAGATCGATGCCGTCCAGCGCCCCGTAGGCGGCTACGAAGGCGGGATGGGCGACCGCGGCAGGGCTGCCGCCGAGTGCCAGGATCTGCTCGGCGGAGAAGAATGAGATCGATTCGACGCCGTCCCGCAGGTTGCGCCAGAAGGCGTCCAGATCGGGCGCGCCGGGAAAGCGGCCGGCCTTGCCAATGATCGCAATCTCGATGCCGGTGACGCTCTCGACTTCGCTCATGCACGGGCCTCCTCACGCCGGCGCCGTAGCTGCTCTCGGCGCTGCCGCCCGGTCCGGAGCGCTTGCGCCTGGCCGGGGTCGCCGATCGCGGCCTCAGCTGGCTGTGGCCTGGCGGCGAGATGCGCCGCCATCGCCTTCAAGGTCGTGTGTTGGAAGAGATCGATGATCTGGATCTCGCGCTCGAGGTCGCGCTGCAATCTGTCACGGAGCCGCACCACGAGCAGGGAGTGACCGCCGACCTCGAAGAAATTGTCGTCGCGGCCAACCCGCTCGATTCCCAGCACTGCGCACCAGGCAGCAGCGAGCTTCTCCTCGATGGCGCCGTGCGGCGCCACATACACGGCCTCCGGGCCGGCTTCCAGGGCCGGCAACGCCCGGCGATCGACCTTGCCGTTGGGCGTCAGCGGCAGGGCATCGAGCAGCAGAAATGCCGCAGGCACCATGTACTCTGGCAGCCACTGGCGCAAAAACCCGCGCAGCTCCTCGACGCTGGGCCGCTTTGCGCCGGCCGGCACCGCGTAGGCGACGAGCCGCTTTTCCTGCGGCCTCTCTTCGCGCGCGACGACCACCGCCTCCTTGATCTCGGGATGCCGGGCGAGCGCGCTCTCGATCTCGCCCAGCTCGATGCGGAACCCGCGCACCTTGACCTGGTGATCGATACGGCCGAGAAACTCGAGGTCGCCGTCGGCGCGGCG